>Ga0209023_10003068_pt1 | contig 20194 bp, 16 predicted proteins | sample LakOneMetagenome_FD_187468 | JGI IMG/M metagenome (GOLD analysis project Ga0209023, IMG submission 187468) | Freshwater and sediment microbial communities from Lake Erie, Canada (SPAdes) (version 2) | ecosystem: Environmental > Aquatic > Freshwater > Lentic | place: Lake Erie, Canada...
AGCATCCCCCACCGCCCACTCGCTCGGTCCAAACGAGCAGGCTGCCAGATCGATCAATATCGAGGGGGTCAATTTTGGACGCCGACGCACCCCGTCAGGGGGTCAAAGTTGCACGCTGAAACACACCTCAGCCGCGACCTGTGCCTGCTCTACCTCAACGCGCTCGCGGCAGGTGATCCCGACGCGGAGATAGTGCTGTGAGCGAACGCCTATTCGGCGACCGGCCAATCTCGCATCCGCAAGACGACGCATTCGGGCTTTCGTCCTTTGCAGATGCGCTGGCAACCTCACTTTTGCAGATGAGCCCAAAGGACGGGCTTGTTATCTCTGTCGAGGGTCCATGGGGAGCGGGCAAAAGCAGCGCCATCGCGCTGGCGCTTCGTACGATCAAGTTGCGGGTCTTGAAGGGGTTGAGCGAGGGATCGGACGAACTCGAAAAGCTTACCGAGGACCAACTGGATGCGAAGTGGTCGGAAAAGGCCAAGTCCCGTACGACGCATCTTGTGCGCTTTAATCCATGGAACTTCAGTGGCCAAGAAAACCTCGTCCGCGCGTTCTTCAGCGAACTGGCGTCACAGATCGACGCAGAGCCTGAGGGTGCACTGAAAAAAGCCATGAACCGGCTCGCTGGCTATCTGCCCTCAGTGACTGGGGGCCTGGCAGCCGGTGGGATGCTCGCCGCAGGCTATTTGCCTGCTGCAGCTGCCGCAGGCGCGGCGGGACGCGCTGCCGGAGAGGCAGCGGAGCGAGCGCTTAAGTCCGAGACCTCACTCGAAGGCGCAAAAAGAAAGCTCGCGGAGGCCCTGCGAGAGGCGGAACAGCGGATCATCGTTATCATCGATGATCTTGACCGGCTGATGCCGAGCGAAATGCGGTCGGTGTTCTCGTTGGTCAAGTCCCTCGGCGACCTCCCAAATGTCCTTTATGTGCTGTCCTTCGACGAGAGCGTTGTTCTGAAGGCTCTTGAACAGAGCGCGGAGAGGATCGATCCGGCCTTTCTCGAAAAGGTGGTGCAGGTCTCGCTGAAGTTGCCTCCGCCTTGGCGCGATGAGCTTCGCCAACTGCTATTCAAGCGTCTAACCGCCATCACCGGCGACGCAACACCAGCCGATGAAAGCCGCTGGCGGCGCATGCTGCGCTCTGTCATCGATCCCTATCTTGAAACGCCGAGGGACGTAACTCGATTGGTGAACACGCTCCAAGTGATCTCGCCAAACGTCTCGGGCGATGTCGATCTGACCGACCTGATAGCGATCACGACGCTTCAGCTGTTCGATCCGGATGTTTACGCGTTGATCCGAGATGAAATCGAAGTCATTACTCAGGCTGACTATCGGTACGAAGATGAGAAGAAATTCGGCGATCGCATGATCCCGAAAGCCGCCAGAAAGCCCGAAGTCGCGCAAGACGCTATGGCGCTGTTGTTTCCTCGGCTTGCCAAGGCGTGGCGCAGCTTCATGGCGGATGGGACCTACTACATCACGCAAAAGGATCAGCGGCGCCTCTGCACCAAAGAGTACCACCGTAACTACTTCGTTTTTGGCCGAGACGCGAGAATGCTCAGCCGCGCCGAAGTCGAAGAAATTGTCGCGGCCGTTGATCCAGCCCCCATTCTAGCTGCCACGTTAAAGCGGCTGGCAAATGACCCACCAGAAAGGCGTCCGCCGCGGATCGCAACCCTCTTGGAACAGATCAGTGAAGCGGTCTATGCCAAGCCCCTTCTCACCCCTTCCTTGCTTCGCGCCATTCTCGATCAATCGAACTACCTGATACGTCGCGAAGATGCGGTTTGGGAGTTCTTTGTCACCTATAACGACGAGCGCATCGGCACGATTATCCAACTTGGCATTGACAAGCTCAATCTGGAGCAGCGCCTGGCGATCTTGGATGTGTTGGTTAGTCATAAAGCTGGTCTCCGAACCCGCGCCGACATCATCGAGGACGATGCGCGACGGCACGGCCTTTTCGGCGGCGAGCAAAAGCACGAAAGTGAGCGGCTGTTCCCCAGCGACAAAATCGAGGCCGCCGCACTCGCCATCCGCGATCAAATCGTCAGTGCCTGTAACGACCAGACGATCTGGAATGAACCGAGGCCACTGCGTTTGATCAGGACATGGAAGCGGATGGACGGCGGAGATGCGCCGCGAGACTGGTTGAATGACGTTCTCTTGGATGATCAGTTGATAGTTCAGCTTGCGAACGAGTTGCCCGGCCGCGGCTACCAGTCTGGTAGGGAGTTTTGGAGCTTCAACCGAAGCGAGTGGCAGAGCCTGTTAGACGTCGATGGACTTTTCGCGCGACTTGAAACGCTGGCCGCAAACAACCCCGCCGCGGCTACGGCCCTGACCCGCCTTCGAGCGGCGGAGGGGCGCACCTAGGATTTGCTGTAGGCGATGGGTGGATTGGGCATTCCGGCCACGCCGTCCGGGCACTGGAGCCGGAGATAGTGCTACCCACTACCCAAGCGCTTCCGTCGCCGCGCAGGGCCCGAAAAGACCGCAGAGATTTATCGCCGTTGAGTGTCGAGCAGATATTCGATCTCAGACATCGTTACGGATAAATTTGTGCATGCGCGGCAACGGCTCTTACCAGCGACTTAGTACTCAACGCCCCAATCAAGTGGCTAGTCCGCAGACAGACGGTACTCGAAGGCCTCGACTGGCAAGACGGTCGCTTCGTCGAGCCGCTTCTTCACGTCAGCGCCGCCCGGGAACCCTTTAAGCATATTCAGGTAGTTCCTTACCGCCCCGTTGATACCGGAAAGGCAGGCCTTCGACTTGATCCAATTTTGTGGGCTGAACACGCGGTTTGCTGGCTGCGTTTCATTCGCCGCCGCCTCAAGTGCCATGTTCAGGCATGTTCCAGCGATGCGAACGATTTCTTCGACCATGTTGCTGCGTCGCGCCAACTCCAATGCCTTGTGCGCACTCGGCACTCTGTCCGACTGATTGCTCGAGATAGAAAAAATCATAGCGACCGCATACAGATGGTGGTACGGCGCGTATGCTTTCATCGCCAAAAGAGTTTCGTTCAAACTTAGCGGGTTCTCAGACACCCACGTACCCTGCACCTCGTTCATCCATTCGTTGAGTGCGAAGACATTTTCGGGTGGGTAATCTTTGCTTTTGAATAGCGTTTCAAAATACTTGTCGAAAATTTTCGTCTCGCCATAGGAAAGGTTCGGGCGAAGCGTTTGCCAAGCGACAAGATTTTTCGCGAACGAGGACAGCTCAACAACGTGCTTCTTGTTTTTATCCGCTGGCGCGGTCTCGCCACGCTTAGTGATGAAATAGCCAGTAGGGTATCGAAGTTCGTAAGCCTTCTTGATTGCTAGCACACGCTTGTCGTTGCTGCGGAGGTCGCGCGCTTTCACGGCACTTTGCGAGTTGGTGTAGATAGAAATCTTATCAGCTCGATCCCGTTGAGGAATTTCGTAAAAGCGGAACAGTATGAAGGCGTCATCGACCTTCTTGGCGGTTTCGCTGCAGGACAGGATCGTATTCAGCGATTGGCACCCGTTGACGACGCTTAACCCCCACAGCGAGAGAGTGTCGTCTTCCAACGACATCTTGTTGCATAGTGCCGTCACACCGTTGTGAAAAAAGAAAAAATCGCTGCGCTTATCGCCCAAGATCGAACTACGGATGCCTTTATTGACTGCGTTGCTCGAACCGAGACTTTGCCGCACGTTCTTCTGAAACAGGGTACCGTCCTTAATGCCCGGCAGCTTTATGCATTCTTTGAGCGGCAACGCAGCGATGAGAACCGGCGTTCCCGCGACCTCGTGATACATGTACTTCACGCCGGCAAGCGGCAGTCTGTAATTTATGCTGGGGTTGTCTGCTTCAATTGCGTATTCGTAGCGCCTCGTGAGTTCGGCCGCATCGATGACATGAATGGTCGCGTCGAAGGCATCGTTCGCACTTAGTTTCGCTAATTCTTCCTGAAAGGCCTCGAGGTCGTGCTGCGCCGCTTCTGTTAACGTCCCGGTGGTGATCAACTCAAACGAGACCTCGTAGTCCTCGTCTAAAGCATCAGCCAGCTCACGAAGCTTGCGCGACAATTTCTGGTTCGCTACGTTTTGAAGCCTGGCAAGGTCTTTGATTTGCAGCCAAGACGAAAGGACCTCGCGCAAGGGCTCGGCGTCCACAGTGCCCGTTTGGCTGAATTTCCCCTGAACGATGCGCACCAAGGACTGATCATCATCTACGATCAGCGCGTCGATCTGCTTGTCGTCTGCCCCGTCTGTAATGTCCTCACGCGTCTCGTTCATATCCCGGAATAAGATGTTACGAAGGTACCAAGCCACGAAGCGTTGGCCGTCATTCGTGAAATTCTGTTGAAAGTAGTCAGTCGCAATCTGCTTTTGAATAAGGTCGTACATTGGATGCCTCGAAAAGCAATTGTGGCATTATGTTTTTGAAATAATTATGAGGCAATGCGCTAGCGCAATATTTTCTCCGCGATCAGGATTTTATCCTTTGGAAATAAATCATCCTACGCGACCGGGCCAGGGCGCAACTACCACATTGCCATGCCAAGGTTGCGCTTCCAAAGACCATCTAAAGCCACCCGCGCCCTCAACCTTGAACTTAAGTCTGTTTAGTCAGAAGATCGTGCCGAGGTGACGCGATGAAACTAGAAATCGAGTGGCAGCGGCCGATCGTCCTTAAGGATGGATCGAATGACGGGCTGATCTACAACGTGGACCATGACAAACTTGAGCAGGTGTCAGGGGTCTACGTTTTTGGCAGGCGCTATGGTGCCAAGATCGAGGCGCTGTACGTGGGGAAGGCGACTTCGATCCGCGGGCGCGTCAAAGCGCAAATGAAGAACCTGCCTTTGATGCTGCATGCTCAGCAGGCTAGAAATGGCAAGCGTGTCTTGATGGTCGGGTACTTCAGATCGAAGTCGCCTGACAAGCAGAAGAAGTGTTTGCCGATAATCGAACGTGCACTCATTCGATATTTTTTATCGGAGGGGCACGATCTTGTGAACGTGCAAGGCACGCGGCTGCGCCGACACGAAATTCTGAGTTCGGGGCCCCAAAAAACCGTGCCAGAATTGATGTACGTCGACCGCGCCTAGCTTTTTGGCCAAGACCACAACCTCAAGTCTCGTCGCGATCAGTTGTCCTATAAAATTTGACCGCCAATTCGCGCGCTACTTGGACTGCGCGCATGCGCGTGCCGTTGCTCACTGGCGTCCCGTCACCCGGCGCATCGTCGAGATAGGCCTGCAACTTGAGGAGCACGGTCAAGACACCCGCGGTCGAAGGGTCGGTCCACTTGACCCTCAGAATTGCATTCTTGTCATCCAATCGATCGCGAACCACGATTTCCGACATTGCTCCCTCCTATCGCTATTTTGGTGGTACCCAGTAACGGAAATAATGCTGCCCGCGCCACACCCGCCTGCGCCGCCACCCGAGTTCAGACAGGACTGCGGAAATGTACCGTCCCTGTGTGCCAAGCGCCATCTCCAGCTCTAACATTGAGAACGGACGATCGCGCGAAACAGGCGGCAGCGTGTTGTGCCAACGGATGAAGCGATCGCGCAAGCTAGACGACGGCAACGCCGTCGCGGCGGTGGCGACCGTCTGCTGCTTCAACCTCTCAATATATGCTGAGCTCGCCATCGTCAGTTTCCCGATATCTTGACGTTTCGCCGCCGCGGCCGCTCTCCGGCTCGATGGTGGTTAGGCTTTCTGAGGGGGGCTTGGACCGAAAAGACCGTTTCGGTCCCTTTTTGGTCTGGACCAAGGACCGAAAAACCGCCGCCCCCTAGAAGGGGGCGGTTTCGGTCGCCCTTCATTCGGTCAATGTAATCTTCATCCCCTCCTCATCGAAGTTGAGATGGCCGCCGGAGATGAGAGCGTCCACGAGTTCTTTGGCGCGCGTGCCGCGCCGTTTAACTTCAATTGTCGTCAGGATCGCGGCCACCTCAGTCTTGGCGTTCTCGTAAGAGAGGCTGGGCACCCCGCCGGCCATCACTTGCCTGAGATGCGCCATAGCGGCGATCTGGTTCTTGCCCGAGATCGGTTTGCGAGCCGGCTTCGGGATATTCAACGTGGGGCGGACTGCGCAGCTGGTGATGTCGTCGCCATCGTCGTCTGCGCCGACGACATAGTTGACTAGCTCGAAGCCACGGGACGCGACGATGTCGTCGTCCTTGGCTTTCGTGATGTTCCACTCACGCTTCCCCTCGCTGGACTTCGTCACGACGATGACCGCGTCCATTGCGGCGAGCAGCGAGGAGTGGCCGCGCATCCCTTTCTTGGGGTCCTTCCCGGTATGATGAACGAGCAGGGCCGCCCCCTGAACGTGCTCGCCCAGCTGCTTGGCGTTGGCGAGCACAAGGTTCATGTCCTTAGAAGAATTTTCGTCCGCTCCGGGAGCCGACTGGTTGAGTGTGTCAACGACGACGATGCACCCCGGGCCGAGCGCGGCGAGGATTTCAGCCCCCAGCTTAGCGACGCCATCCACGTTGAGCAGCGTGAAGTCACTCACGACGAACCGGACCTTGTCGCCGACGATTTGCTTGTTGTGCTTCTCCCACGCCTTGATGCGCTTGCTGATGCCGCCGCGCCCCTCCAGCGCGACATAGGCGACCGGTGCCTCCTTGATCTTCATACCGAACCAGTCGGGCAGCCCGGCAGCAATCGAGAAGCACAGGTCCATCGCCAAGAACGACTTGCCCGACCCGCTCTCGCCATAGATTGCGGCGACGCCGCGGGCTGGGAGCAGCCCCTTCACGAGGTACGACGTATTCGGCTGCGCTTTGATCTGGGTCGCAGTCAGCAGCCTCGGCGTCGGCGCAAATGCGCTATTGTCGACTGTGAGGAGCTCTGGACCGCGTCCCGGATGCGTCCAGCCGCCCAGCTGGGCGTGATGGAACAGCGAGCCAATGGTGATACCCCCGCCCGGCTTAAAGCTGCGGATGAGGTTATCGAACGCCTGGTCATCGAATTTGTGCTGCGCGTTAGGCCTTTGCTCGACAGACCTGCTCCACTCCCGCGCGATGCCCTCGGCACAAGCCCATTCAGTGGACAGGATCGACCAAACGATGTTGCGCCACGCCTCGTAATCCGTGTCGGCAGAGACGCATTGGAGAGCGGCCTTGACCCGCTCGATATTCTCCGTGGTCTCGGGAGGCGGCGGAGGCGCTATGTTGGAGCCAAGATCGGTCCCCGGGTCGCGCTGTGCCTTCTTGCCGAACCAGCGTTTGTGCAGCTCGGCAATCCCGGCGCTCGCGTCCTTGATCTCGCCGCGAGCGCCCCGCCCGGTCACGGTCAGGAACTGCCCCTTGAAATACATCTCTCGGCCTTGACCGTTGTTGCCGCCCTTGAGCACGTCCTTGGAAAGGGCGAACATCCGGACGCCCTGTCCGCTAGGTGAGACTTCTACGTAGGGCTTGCCAAGGCGGAGCCAGTCCTCCTTCACTTCATTGATCGCATCGCTGCAGTTGTCGTAATCGAGCGCGACGAGGTGGAACTTTTCGCCGTTGATCGGCAAGATGCGATCGGTCGTCATGACAAACCCGAGCCCGCTACCGACGCCGCGATCGTGGGCGTTGATCGCCTCCTCCCAGCTCATCCAGTTCTTCGGATCGTGCGGGTTAATGTCGTGGTCGCGTTTCGGGTGCGTGGGGATTTTGTCGAACTTGCCGTTGTCCTTCAGGGGACCAGCCCGCCAAAGGATCCACTGCGGGATGCTCCTGAGCAGCGACGAGACGTCACCACGCTCGATCGTTGCAATCGTCGGGAATTTGGGTATGGGCTTGTCGGCCATAATCACGCCCTTCTCTAAATCGAGCGAAGCTCTCAGCGTGCCTTAATCTTACGGAGCGGGCCAAAGCCGAACACCCGTTCGATCTGATGGATGATCAGCTCGCCGTGTTGCGTTTTGGCCGGAGTGGTCGGCATACGCAGCGCGGCGAACTGCTTTTCGATCTGCTTGCGCCAAACTAGACGGCGACCGCTGAGGCGGTCAGCAATCGCGCTTACACAGACTGCGTTTGCTTCGATATATGCGACCACCTGCACGAGGGTCGCGTGGGCCAGTTCGTCGGGATCGGCACCCAGCCTCCTTGCTGCGCAATCGATAAGGACCCGAGCGTCGATCAACTCGCCGACTGATCCGTACACATCACCCCGAGCGATCAGCCCTTCAGCGATCGGACCTGCCACAGCCGCGCGAGCATGCCTCAGAAGGTCCGATGCGTTGGCTTTCTCGTTGACGAACACCTCATTGCTACATGAGGCGCTTCCGCCCCATCCCTGATGGCCGAAGGGAGTGCCTGAAATCTCCGCAGCCCACGCGGACATCCCCTCTAACTCGAATGCGACGAGATGACCTGCCTCATGGACCGCCGTCTGCTGTCGCGTCGCTGCCGGCATCGGATGTTCGTGCAAGAAATTGCGCATGCGTGCCGTGAGCATTTCGTGGACGCCTGCGATCCGTTGACCGTAGACCTTCCTGATCGTGCGGACCGGATATGCGACGTGCGCGTACGCCTGACCCTCGATCATAGCAGCGTCCGCCTGCGCTTGCTGAGTGCGGCCACGCCTCATGCGACCCTCCGCGCCTTCTTGCGCTCGATCCAAGCGAGCACCTCCCCCTCGTCCCAGACGGTGACGGCGTCCGAGAGCTTGAATGGCTTGGGGAAGGTCGGGTCGTCTTTCGCCCAGCGCCAGATCGTCGTACGCGACGCGCCCGTGAGGTCACAGACGTGGGGCAGGCGAAGAGCGCGGCCTCCACTTGCTTCATTGGTGTTATGGCGCAGCATGGGACACCTCGCGATTTGATGCGAAGCGTCGAATGCCACGACGCTGGAAATGGTACCTTGGGAGTGGCGGATTACCTTTTAGACCGGATGTATCTTTGGACAGTCCGTACTGAGACCGGGTCCTCAGGGTCCTGATCAGTCTCTTCCGCGGCAATACGTTTGGCACCACCGCGCCGGTGCCAATCGCGCGAGTGCTCGTGCTCAATCTCGATAGCGCGCACGTCTCGCTTCTTTGATTTTGCTTTATTTCCCTCTTGGCTGAGCTTCTTCTGCTTCTCGCTATCTATCGTGGGGCAGTGTTCATCCCATTCAACCATATGTCGAGGAGCGTACGCCCACGGCTCGCTTGGCGGCTCCAATGGCGCTGTGAGGTTCGGCTGGAGCTCAGCAGCCACGGCAGGCGCAGGACCTATTTCGGCCCACTTCTGCTCCGCCGTCCTCTTCGCCGCACGCCGCGCGCGTCGTGTTTCGTTCGAGAGAGGCATCAGGCCCTCCTGATCGGCACCACTGCCGCAGGCCGAATATCCACAATCTCGCAGAAGTTGGCCCAATCACGCATTAGGCTCTTCCGCTTATCGAACAGTGTACCTCGTGCGTATGATGCTTCTGCTTTGTCCGGAAGCTGGTGCGCGAGTGCGTGCTCCGAGACCTCCCGCGGGTAGTTCGTGGTCTCACCGGCCCAATCGCGGAAGGTGCTCCGGAACCCGTGAACGGTGATGATCGCGCCGGCATTGTCAGTCCACCCCGATCGCCCGGCGTCTAGCTCGGCTTGATGCATGCGTCGTATTGTGGCTGTCAGCGTCATGTCCGACTGCGCCTTGCCCACTGAGCTTGGGAAGATGAAATCCGAACCGGCGAGGCGCGGCATCGCGTTGAGAATGGCGAGCGCAGCGTCCGTGAGTGGCACCCGGTGTTCCTTGGCGGCCTTCATGCGTGCGGCGGGGATCGCCCACACACGAGCCTGCCAATCGATTTCCGACCACTGGGCACCGCGGACTTCGCCCGATCTGGCCGCCGTCAGGATCGCGAACTCCAAGGCGCGCGCGCCTGTGCTGTGGACCCGTCGCAGCGCCTCTATGAACGAGCCGATCTGCCGAAAGTCCAAAGCCGCATGATGTTTCACCTGTTTCACTTTGCTGCTTGCTGGCAGTATCGCGCTGAGATGCCCCTTCCAGCGGGCGGGGTTCTCTCCCGTCCGATACCCTCGCGCCCTTGCCCAATCTAGGATGACCTCAATGCGGGCTCGTACGCGGCCAGCCGTCTCGGTTCTTATTGTCCAGATCGGCTGAAGCACGCTGATGACGTGCTGTGTCTCGATCGAAGCTACATGAATTTTGCCGATCGTCGGATACACGTACTTCTTCAATGTCGCCGGCCACTGGGCAGCGTGTTTTGCGTTTGTCCAACCGGCCTCATTGTCCGCAATGTATTTTTTGGCGGCCTCCTCAAAAGTGATGGCCGCGGCCCGCGCCGCTGCGAGAGCACTTTTGGCAGCCTTGCGCTGCTCTAGCGGATCGGCACCCTGACGAATTTGAGCTACGGTCTCGCGGGCCTTCTCGCGCGCGCCAGCCAGTGTCTGGGTGGGGTAGCCCCCGAGCCCGATGTCGCGCCGCCGTCCACCAACTGTTGTCCGCAATATCCAGCTGCGCGCGCCGTTATCGGTGACCTGCAAGATCAAGCCGGCTACCCCGCCGACGAAATGGTAGCCCGGCTCTTTTAGCCGGCTAATTTCAATGGCGGACAACTCCTTGGCTACGCGCGGCATGATCCGTACCCATCAATGTACCCATCTAAACGTATAGCATTGGACGGGACGTCATGGAACGGCACAAGCCGACTATTTATCCAGATCATTGTTATTCTGATTAATTCTCACTGCCCAAGTCAGCATGGGACTGGCGGAGGGCGGCCTCCCTCTCCGCCATTTTTTTATAAGTAATTGTTGTTGAGTTGATATCTCCGGGTCGCTTTGGTCGGTCCACAATTTGATCCACAAACCGAACTTCGTTTTTGAGACCGCACTCCGATTTCTGCAAAACCCTCGAGGATGTCGCCGAGGATTTTCCACGCTTCATCGACGAGGTTTACAACAAACGCCGATTGCATTCCGCGCTCGGCTATCTCAGCCCGCTGCAGTTCGAGGATCAACACACCCGCAACCGGTCAAATCAGCGGCCTGATCTCTGTCCGGCCCGAGGGGCCCACTCCAAAGCCGACGCCACATCGGCGCAGGTTTGCAAGTCGGTTTGAACGCGCCGTCCGACGCCGGCGTATTTTTCTGCAACGATACGACGCCGCGAAAGAAGGCAAGGCTGTGCAGAGTCGGCTCGCCGCCCTGTCAGGAGAAGATGACCGGTCCGCCCTCCGCCGCCTCGATATATTGCCGTACAAACGATTCGAGCGTTTCGGCGTTCATTTCGCCAACGCCAGGACTGCGGAGCAGCTTTGTCATTACGTGGAATGGTCTGGCGCCGCTCTACGTATGATCAGGTCTCTGCGTGGTTTGCCTTCCGATCCGCACCGACGTTTGTTTCGGTGCTTCGCTACCGCGGAGTGTGTCGTCGCGCGCGATTTCTGGACTGGAAATTATTGCCTTTTGCCCGCCTGAGGGCAATTCAGCGCTCGCCCTTTGGCTATCACCAACTTCACCGGCCTCCTACCTCGCTCCAGTGAGGAGTGGAATTTGACATGACCAGACAAACATTTTTGCCATTGAACAATTATTATATTCGAACAACAGAGCTAATCGGTTTCGCGGAATTGATTGAACGAATGGGCGGAGACGCCAAAGCCCTGCTTTCCCAAGCAGGGTTGCCGGTCGAGCCGTCGTTCAGCACTGGCGAGTTGATGTCTTTGCGAGGTTACACGCAGTTGCACGAGATTGCGGCAAGTGAATTGAACCGGCCATCTTTTGCGCTGGAATGGGTTCTGGCGACTCCTCCACATTTCCCGAACCTGGGTCCTCTAGCCTACCTCGGCTACTTTTCTCGCGATATCAGGGACTGGATCGAGACTGGGCTGTGCTACTGGCGCCTGCATTGCAACGGCTTCACGATGCAGCTTTTTGAGGACTTGGAAGGTCCAGTGGCGGTTTTCCGCTTCAAGAATCTCATGCCAGTGTTTCCGATGCGTCAGGGCGTCGAACATGCGCTCGGGAACATAGTCACTCTCTCTCGTATCGTCGGAGGCCGGCCCGACGAGAATCCCTCACTTGTCCGTTTCCAGCATTCAGCGCCGAGAGATCTGTCGCTGCACGAGAGGGTCTTCTGCTGCCCGATCGAATTTGGCGCGGAGCACGACGAGATTCATTTTGACAAGCGCATCCTCGATTATGCGACGAGCGGTCAATTGATGTTCGCTCGCAAACTGATGCAGCTCTACATTCGTTCTCGTCTGCGGGCGGTTCCCACATACAATCAGTCAGTAAGAGCGACGGTTGCATTGGCGATCGAGAGCCTGGTCGGCACACGGCGCTGTACCGCAGAATTTATCGCAGAATCGCTAGGCTTTTCACCGAAGGCGCTCCAACGCATGCTGTCGGCAGAAGGCACGTCGTTCTCCGAGATCCTGGACGATGCGCGCAAGATCGGCGCACGGGAAATGCTACGCAACTCCAACGCCACCGTCTCGCAGATCTCTGCCCTTCTCGGCTATGCCGCTCCTCCTGCGTTTGTTCTCGCCTTCAGGCGCTGGCAGGGCGTGTCGCCGACCGAGTACCGAAGTGCGATGCAAAACGACGCACAACCCGCCTCAAATTAAAAAATTGTCCGCAAATATGAAGATGGCGGTGACCATAAGATAATTTTGAATAATTATAATATAAAAATTCAAGAACATAATATAAATTTATGGCACCGCCAAAACGATGGTACAAATAAGAGACATAATCAGTAAATTATCATCGATGGCACTAATAAAATCGCCTCAAGCTGACGTTATGCTAATCATTAACCGATTTTTAACCGTGTTCGCGTCCTCTGCGTGCGGATTTATTAACCTCCACTCCACGGGGCCCCCTATGCATTTCCCTCCGATCGCTGCGCTTCCTGTCCATTCGAAAAGATTGCGGCGCAACGCCAGGTCAGCCTTGCTTGCGACAACCGCGTTGACCCTCGCTGGGACGGTCGTCGCCACTGTTCTGACGCTTGCCCCGACCTCCGCGTCGGCAAATGACTACTCACTCAGTGGCGGCCCGGCGATCTCGTTCGCGTCCAACGTCAATCCGTGGCCTGTTTGGTCCGGCTCGATTGCCTTCAATATTACGTCGACTCAAAATTCGTCGCTGTATGCATGGTCGCAAAATCTCACCGCTTCAGCAGCGCCGGTCACCTGGAACGTCAATGCGTCAATAAACAGCGCGCTTGAAGGGATCTATACTACGGCTTGGGCCAGCGACATCACCGCCAATATCAACGGCGCGATCACGTCAGGCGGCGTTGGTGTGCGGCTGTGGAACAATTTTGCGACCGATGGCGGCAGTACGACTGTAAAGGGCAATGGCTCAATCAATGCAGGTTCGCACGGTATTTGGGTCTTCTACACAAACGGCGCAGTCACGATCGACGGTTTTGGCGGCGGCATAACCGCCGGCGGTGTTGGCGTCCTGGTCGAAACGGGAGGGACGGGGGCGTGGACCGCCGCGGCCCGCGAGGCGATAAACATCGGACAGAACCAGGTGCTGGGTCCGATCAACTCAGGAAGCGACGGCATCTCAGTCATCACGCTCTACAATCCATCGGGCGAGGGCGATATCAAGATTCACGCTTCGTCCATCAATTCTACTGCAGGCAACGGCGTCAGCGTCGTCACGCAGCAAGCGAACACGACGGTTGTGACTGATGGCCTTGTCAATGCGGGCGTGAACGGCATTGCCGTCGCCACGACATCAGGCAATATCGACGTAACGACCAATGGCGCAGTGACCGGCGGAATCGACGGTATCTATGCGGCTTCGACGACCGGCGACGTCACTGTCACTAACAATGCCAAAGTAAGCAGCACGGCAGGCGGCGGCCTGACTGCGGGCATCGTCTTGTCCGCCGTCGGCGGCAAGGGTTTGATTAACGCCAATGCAGACGTCTATGGCAACAACGCTGGCATCTACACGATTGCCGGGGCTGCCGGAACAACGACCAATATCGCCGCAGGCGTGACGGTTTGGGGCAAAAATTACGGCGTTGTGGCGTCAGGCGGCGTCAACGTCGTCAACAACTTCGGCACGATCACGACCACTGCCGATTATGGGAAAACGTCGCTTGGCTCCGTTGGCCCGACCGATACCGCCGTCACCCCTGCCTTCTGGTCGTGGGGCAACACCAGTGCGACCTTGAACAATTTCGGCATCGTCACCGGCGGCTTGGCGTCGGACACGGGCTCGACGACAATCAACAATGCGGGCATCCTCAATCTTCTCGCGGCCTCACAGACCACGACCGGAATGACAATCAACAATTCCGGTCTCATGAATGTCTATGCTGGCACCACGACTCTCTTGGGCGCCACCGTCACCAATCAGGATGGCGGTTTCATCGACCTAACAAACAACTCGGCAGCGACAGACAGCCTGGTAATTCAGAACTTCTCGGCCAAGGCCGGAAGCTTCCTCAACCTGAACTTCGACTCCAAGGCGTCGAACAACGCGGCGTTGGGATGGGACAATTCGACCGATGGCAAGGGCACGGCAGACACAATCGTTGTGACAAGCCTATCGTCGCCGACCTCCAGCTCGACGATCAATCTCTCTTTCATCAACGGTCTGCCAACATCGATGGCCGGTGCGGTGGCGTTGGTTTACACCGGTAAAAACCTGAACGCACCGACGTTAGGATCCACGCTGTCGGCATCGCAGTTCTACAAATTGGGGTTCGATCCTTCAAACGGGCGAATCGTTTATTCACTTGTGGATGACGGTCAGGGTGGCGTCTATCTTGAATGGGCGCCGAATGTCTCCGCAGGCTCTCTGGGCGGATATCTGGGTGGCACGGTCGGCAATCCTGAATCCAAGAGCGGCGCCGTCGCCGTCGCGGCCGGCGCATTCGGCGGCCTCGGTGGTGTGGGCGGCGGTGGCGGCGTTTCAAGCGGAGCTTCCGGCCAGGTTGGCGACGCGGCAGCGGATGCGGCGCAGGACATGCAGTCCGGTGGCAAGAAGGGTGAAGAGAGCTGCAAGCGTCGCCTTGGCTGGAACGTCTGGACTCAAGGTGACGTGTCCTCCACGACCTTCAGCGGGTCGAAGTCCGGTTCAGGAAATGCGAGAGCGGGAAGCCTTGGAGTCGAACACGATCTGGGCCGCTATCTCGGTGCTTCCTGCGGAACCCTGGTGGCTGGCGTGTTCAGCACCGTCGGCTATGCCAGCACTGCGCTTTCCAGCGGAACCAACGCGACCAACTCATATGGTCTGGGCACATACGCCCGGGTAGCAACACCTTGGGGTCTGTATGGCTCGGTCGTCGCCGGCTGGACCAACACGAACGCTGACCTCTTCAATAGCGCGTATAATGCCTGGGCGAAGCAAACAGGCAAGGCGTCGGCGGTGGTCGGCATGGTCGGCCTCACGCGAGAGATACTGCCTTCTCTGTGGTTCGACCTGCGTGGTTTCGCGTCGACCGGCGCCGTAAAGGGGGACGGCTTCTTCGACACGAACAATTTCAAGATCGACTACACCCGGCACAATCTGACGACGTTCGGCGCTTCGCTTGGCTTTAACTATCGGCTTGCCGAAGGTATTTCGGCATTCGTCCGAGGCGGCGAGCGCTGGGTGCATCAGAATGATCGAATTTCAGCATTCTCCGGCAATGCGATCAGGGGCGGATCGTTCAACGCTCGCTTCACCGTGATTGAAGGCGGTCTCGCCGCTACGGTGCTTGAAAATGTGAATCTCTCCGCTGCCGCCCACTACAACAAGGGCTCAAATTCGTCGGAAGTCGGCGGCGCCGCGCGCGCTGTGATCAAATTCTGATGACATTCGCCCGGCGCTCGAACCATTTTCGAGCGCCGGGAGCCTAAAGCGATGAACCTCATTTTGTTGGGGTCTGATGCTCAACGATGCGCTGGAACTCCTCCGTCATTAGCAAGAGCGGACAACGCGCTGAAACTGCCGGCAGAAATATTGATTTCAGGAGGCGTGCGTGGGTCCAGTCGAAATTGCGTCGAAGCCGCAGCCAGGCCAAGCGCCATCACTGTGGCTGCTCATTTTTCTGTTTGTCTTGCCGCCCGCTCTCATTGTTTGCGCACTTGCGGGAGTCGTATTCGTGACGATTCGGTGATGCGGCACATCATTTTGCTCGCATGCCGCGGTCAAGAAAAATGGGGCTCAGCGCGTGGCTCACGGGAGGCCGCTCTCGCAGTAGGACAGACTGATCACTCTGCTTGAGGTTGTGACCGCGTCAATGGGACGCTTGGCCAGAGAAGAAGTCGTTTGACGGCGCTCGTGCGGTGCGGCCTGCGCAGCTTCGTTTACACGACTGGGATCACGGCGTTGGGCAAGAATTTCAACGAAGCGAATTTGTACCGATCGCTAGCGATCAATGGACTCATACATTTCGGTGAGGTCAACAATGGATGATCGAGCTGTACCGGATTTAAGCGACGTGAGGCTCGCGCGAGTGATCCGATTTACTCTTGCAGACGCCATATACCGCAGCTGCTCGCGGCTAACGAGACGCAGCGCCGCTGCGATTGTTGATGAGGTTTTTTGCGAGATCATCGACGGCTTGCGACGAGACGAGAAGGTAGTGCTGAGTGGGTTCGGTACGTTCCGTCTGAAGAGAAAGCCCTTACGAATCGGCAGAAATCCAAGAACCGGTGACCGACACCAAATTGCGGCTCGGACAATTGTTACTTTCCGTGCATCAAAATCTCTTCGGCAACGGCTTGGTCGAAGCGGCAAAGCCAACGCTCCGCAGGTATCACGCAAACAGAGCAAAGCAAGCTCGTCGGGGCGCGAACATGAAACTTCGATCTAGGCCCAGGATATTTCGGAACGAGTGCAATACGCAGGACCCAGTTCACCAAACAGTGACAATTCACCTTAAGGGAGCGGTGAATTCCGTCCCAGTCGAGGTGGAACTGACGTTTCCTTGGTTCCTTCTGGCCGACCACCAAGGAGAACTAGACCGTAAGAAATTTAAAGCAGCGTCTGGAGAGAGGGAGTATGGAAATTCGAGTTGAGTTGCCAAACGCGTGAGCAGGCCGTGGGCATTGAAGTGATGGGTCTGACCGAACGAATTGTGGGTCGCCGAGATCACGTTCATTCCTACGCTGGTCGGCATCCTCTATCTGGACGTCGTCCTCGATGCCGTTGCTCATGCGATGAACGCCCGCCCGCGCAAGACGCTCGGCTGGAAGACACCAGCCGAAATCCCCGACCGGTTCCTCGCCGGGCAGTAAATAGAAGTTGGTGTTGCGACGACCGGTTGAATCCGCCCAACATACGCCTGTCGTCTTCGGCAATCGCTGCAAGGAGGCCGGCGTGCGGCCGTCGACTGGATCGGTGGGCGACGCCTACGACAACGCCATGTGCGAGAGCTTCTTCGCCTCGCTCGAATGCGAACTGATCGACCGCGGCACAAGACGGTGGTACAAAGGCCCGAGCAGGCGGCTTCATAAGTTTCTGATCTTATTGATGTTGGCGAAGATATCGGAAAACCCCTACCTCTCCGCCACGCCTCATTTCTATCACCAAGCTCTCGGCAGAGCAGAGGTTTACGCATGAACCCGACCCGACGTGGCGCCATCTGTCTGCTCGCGGCCGCCGCACTCCCTGTCGGAACGTCCTCGGCGGCGGCGCAGCGCCTGCACCTTCTTCTCAACACGTCCTATTCCGGCCCGGTCGCCTTTTTCCTGCTCGCACAGCAGCGCGGCTATTTCCGTGAGGCGGGGATCGACCTCGCGATGGCGCAGGGGAGCGGGGCGGCGGCGATCGTGCAGGAGGTCGAGCCCGGCGGCTATCATGCCGGCTACGGCGACATCTGCGCCCTTATCGAACTCATCGCGCGCGGCAAGCCCGATGCGGGGCCGGTGGCCATCTACACGACCTTCAACGCCACGCCGCTGACCATCGCGGTCGACGCCGCCGGCCCGATCCGCACGCCGAAGGATCTGGAGGGGCGCATCGTCACCGGGCACGCGCAGGACGCGGCGCTCCTGATGTTCGACGTCCTGGCCGCGGCGACCGGCGTCGACCCGTCGAAAGTCGCCACAACCGTCTCGTTCAGCGGCCTCGGCGCGCAGGCGGTCGACATGCTGGACCGCAAGAAATCCGCTGGCGTCTTCGGCTTCGTCAACACGATCATTGCTTCAGCCACGCCGCTCGGCGTCGACCCGAAGCGTCTGCGCTTCATCAATTTCGCGGACTATGTCCCGGACATGTACGGCAACACGCTGTTCGTCACGCGCGATGTATATCGCGCCCAGGCTTCCGTGCTTCCCAAGCTGGTTCGCGCGGTCAATCGCGGACTGGCCGACACTGTCGCTGCGCCGGACGACGCGATCAGCGCGCTCCTCAGGGTTGCGCCGGGCAGCGACCGCGCGGTCAATAGGACGCGGCTGATCGGCACGCTCAAGACCGAAATGGCCCATCCCGAAGGCGCCCGCATCGGCATCGGCGATATGGACGATGCGCGCCTTTCCCGACTGATCGAGCGCATCGTCACCGTCAAGAACCTGCCGCGCCGGCCGCGGGTGGACGAAGTGTTCGACCGCTCCTTCCTGCCGCCGCTCTCCGAGCGCGTACGGACGCTGGCGGCGCGCTGAAGCGAGAGCGCATCGAAGGTCGACCTCCCTGGCTGGTCGCGCAATTCTTACATCGTCGCGATGATCGATCTCATGTCCGCAGTTTCGCAAATGCGGGCGGAAATGCGAGACTACGCGCACAGGCTCCGCAATCCGGCGGTGTGATTTTTCTTGTGTGCTGCTTGCGCATTTCTCTTATGTCGGGAGCGCGGCCCGCATGACATGGTGCAGGGGAAAGCAAATCAGGATCAAGTGGAGCTGTCTGGATGGCGCGAGCCTTCATTGAAGCCGACTATCTGCTGGAAACGCCGGACGACATCCGGCGCGTCGCCGAATTCATGGCGGGCGAACAATCGAGCGGCACGTTCGTGGCGGTGCCCGGCGAGACGCCCGAGCTCAAGGCGCGCGTCGCCGCGCGCGTGGTCGGGCTGGAACAGATCGGCGAGACGGATGCGCCCGCGCTGCCCTCGGCGCGGATGACGGCGGACGGCAAAACGTTTCGCCGCGCGCTGGTCACGCTCGCCTGGCCGCTGGATACGCTCGGGCCGTCGCTGCCGAATCTCATGGCGACAGTCGCCGGAAATCTGTTCGAGCTCGGCCCCGTCACCGGCCTCAAGCTGCTCGACATCCGCCTGCCGGAAGAATTCGCCGCCGCCTATCGCGGACCGCGATTCGGCGTGGAAGGTACGCGGCGTCTTGCGGGCGTCGACAACCGGCCGCTGATCGGCACGATCATTAAGCCGAGCGTCGGTCTCGGCCCGCGGGAAACGGCGTCGCTCGTTGATGAACTCTGCGCGGCCGGCATCGACTTCATCAAGGACGACGAATTGCAGTCCGACGGACCCGCCTGCCCCTTCGACGCGCGTGTGGAAGAAGTCATGCGCGTCATCGATCGCCACGCGCAGAAGAGCGGCAAAAAGGTGATGTACGCCTTCAACCTGACGGGCGATCTCGACCAGATGCGCCGTCGCCACGATACGCTGCTGAAGCACGGCGCGACCTGCATGATGGCGAGCCTGAATTCGGTCGGCCTCGTCGGTATGATCGAACTCGCGCGCTTCGGGCAATTGCCGATCCACGCACATCGCAACGGCTGGGGCTATCTCGCGCGCCACCCGCTGCTCGGCTGGTCCTACGTCGCGTGGCAGAAGATCTGGCGCCTCGCCGGCGCGGACCACATGCATGTCAACGGCATCGGCAACAAATTCGCGGAAGACGACGCGAGTTGCATCGCATCCGCGCGCGAATGCCTGACGCCGATGTTCAATTCCAGGTCCTGCACGGTCATGCCGGTCTTCTCCTCTGCGCAGACCGCGCGGCAGGCGCCGGCGACCTATCAGGGCCTCAGTTCGACCGACCTGATCGTGACCGCAGGCGGCGGCATCATGGCCCATCCGCAAGGCGCCGCCGCCGGCGTCGCGGCGATGCAGGAAGCGTGGCAGGCGGCTCTCGCTGGCGTGTCGCTTGAGGAATTCGCGCGCAACCGCCCGCATCTGCGCCAGGCGCTGGACACGGCGGCATGATTTCGCAGGGGCTGCCGCGGGGGCCGCTGATCGCCTTCTACGGCGATGATTTCACCGGCTCGTCTGCTGCAATGGAGGCCGCCGCCTTTGCCGGCGTCGAGACGGTTCTGTTCCTCTCGGAGCCGACGCCTGAACGACTGGCTGCGTTTGCGCAT
>Ga0209023_10003069_pt1 | contig 20193 bp, 31 predicted proteins | sample LakOneMetagenome_FD_187468 | JGI IMG/M metagenome (GOLD analysis project Ga0209023, IMG submission 187468) | Freshwater and sediment microbial communities from Lake Erie, Canada (SPAdes) (version 2) | ecosystem: Environmental > Aquatic > Freshwater > Lentic | place: Lake Erie, Canada...
TAAACGAATTTGAGCTTAACGAGCACTACAAAACGATACTTGATCTTGGTTTTGAAGTGAAAGTAAAAACCTATGCTAACAATCGAGGAATCATGAGTCTTGTTAGATGCATAGACAAGAAACCTATCTACAGTGTTGACATTAAAACGAATGGGAGAGGTACAGCCAGAATCATGCGTCTTCTTCCTACCACTCGCCCTCTTACACACTTGGATATAAGCTTGAGCCATTTGGCTAAGTTTGCTGAAGACTATGACGCCACGACTGTGAGAAGCCTATCGTTACCAGGTAGACGGTTACAGACCAAAAACTTCGTTTCTGTATTCAACGAAGCGAACAGATTACATTCAGAGGAAGCATATGCAGCAGTAGCCGAGCACTTGACCAAAGACTCCTCAGCCCCTTTCTCAACGCTAATCGCTGTGTACTCAAATGAGATAGTCAATATTCTTAGAGAACAGGAGCAAGGATGAGCAAATCAGCAATCGCAGGAGAGTACGACGGCTACAGGCTAGTGAGCCTTCCACAACAGAAAGACCCGCAATGCACACACATGGGCTTGCTTCTAGGATCACAGGTTCTTGGCTTTGTTGGCATACATAGCAACGGCGAGATAGACATTCACTTGACCGAGAAGTGTAAGAACCACCTCTTCCCCTTGGAGCCAAAGGAACTCGTTGAGGCAATAGTCACCGACCGTAAGCCTCCAGCGGTTCAACCTGGCACACAGCCGTTCCACAGCAGACGATTCAGATGAGGCGGCATGTTTTCTGAATCCGCCATCGTCCTTGGCTCTGCCCTACTCGCTTACACGTCCTACGGCCTCTACAGCAGCCTTAATGAGCTTCCACAGCTTAAAGTCCAGCCTGACCCTATCCCACGCTCTATGCACTGGCTAAACGTGCGTAGCCGCGTTTCTGTAGACGACTGGATCAAGATCAAGAAGGCTGTTAAGGGCAACAGCAAGATTCGCACCCCTGTATGCCATTGTTGCGGCGCCGCCGGCCCCTTGGAGTGTCACGAGGTATGGGAATTCATTTGGCCGCGCACACAGAAACTCATCGGCCTCAAGATGCTGTGCCACATGTGCCACATGGTTCACCATGTTGGGTTTGCCATGCGCAACCACGAAGGCGACCAAGTCATTAATCACTTCATGAAGGTCAACCGCATCGACCGTGCTACAGCCAACCTCTACATTGAGCAGTCCTTCAAGAAGGCGAAGTTCTTAAATCACTTCTCGCCTTTCACCATGTCGAGGCAACACCACCTGGATCTTACCTTTCTCAATCAAAGCAAGTTCGGGTTAATGATGACCTTCACGACTGACGAACGCAAGAAATGCGATACACACATTAAAACTTGATCTCGTGTTTCTAGTTTTAACCTCTTCTTCAAATGCCTAACTTGTTTCGGCATTTTATTTGCCATCAGTTTGACCTCTCCTTGTAGTTGACTTCGATCAAATTTTGATTATATTAATCTTATATCAACATACAAGGTTTAAGCATGGTTACAAAAACACTGACAGCAAGAGAGCAATACCGATTGAAGCTTATCGATCTTCACACCTACTCACAACTTCAATGGTTAGAAAGAGTTAAAAGTTGGACGAAAAAGTAAGCATGCGTTCTCAGAAAAATAATAACATTAGGAGGCAACATGTTTGCACACATAGACAAATTAATCTCTAGACGTAAGTACGAATCAGCGTTCAGGCAATGCCTGGATTATCATCGCTTTGCAGGCTACGAGTTCGGAAGAAGACTTGAAAAATTTGACCTGCTCAAAGGGGTAACGATTCTTGAAGTCATATCCAAACGCGAGAAGATCGCAGAAGACACCAAAGAGTTGATTGCTCACCTATCTATCAGAGCGAAAGATGGCCACGTGAGCGAAGGCTTGTTAAACTTTGCAGTAGACAAGGTCATGTTAGAGCTTGCTGGAGGTTCAAGATGAGAGAACAGTATCTAGTTTTAGACGACGACTCCAACATCGTATGGACAGGGTTGCATGAGCCTACCGACATGGTCATGAATGTGTTGAAGACCTTGCTACCTGGTATGGTCTTCTCTACCTATGCCGTTCACCATGTTCTATCACTAACCCTGCCTGTACCACCACACTGACGCAGGTGCTAAAAAGCAAAAATGCCCCACCCGGGGCATTCTCTTTGCTGACACTTCCAGCAGACTTATTTGGCAATCTTGAAGTCTTCCAACTTTTTTCCGCCAGCGATACCTTCAGCGATCCACTTAGGCTGGCGACCGCGACCGGTCCAAGTTTGCGACGAGTCAGCAGGATTCTGATACTGCGCTTCCACCTTGGTACCAGAGCCGCCCTTGCCTTTGCCAGCACCCTTAGAGCTTGCGCCGGCCAACAAATCTTCAACCGACACACCTAAATCCTGAGCGATAGCTTGGATCTGTTCACGCGCCTTCTTCACCTCTTGCACTTGGCGGTCTTTGATTTCTTTTTCAATGTCATGCACTAGACCGCGCAGTTCACTCAGGTTGTAACCAGACAGATCAATCGTCGCCATTCTTCGTCCTCGTTGTTTGTTGGGTAGTTAAAGCGCTACCGATTTTAATGACTATCTAACAGACATGCAAGCGTCGTCACAAAGATTCTTCACTAGTACGATATCCAATTTTGAAAAAACAATGCTTAAACCTTGTTTTTTGATATATTTTTGCTATCGTATTTATGTAGACAAGGAGTCAGGTATGGAAACAAGAAATGTAAAAATTAAGATCAATCTAACACACGGAACATCAGGCTATGCAGGTTTCGAAATTCATCAAGTAGTGATCAGCACTGAAGGACGAGTTAACTTTAGAGAAGTTGATGCTTGTGAAGATGGTGAATGGTACACAGTAACAAGATGGGAAAGAAATGACGGAAACATTGATATGTACTCTGACATTCTTCAAGAAGCAGCGATGAATGGATTGAATTAAAAGGAAAAGCCATGAACACAACAATACTAACAATCAACGAAGAGTCGTTCAAAGAAGAAGCACTAGCGAAAATCGAAGCCATCACCCATAAGAAGGACTTTAACTTAGAACAGTTTGCTATCAATGACTTCGTTTATCAAATTATCCAAAGTCATCCGAAGTTCAGCAAAGACGGATCGCGTGAGCTACATATCAATGCAACGCATATTGCAGAAGACGGATCAGGACAGAACGTTCTTCGCTCTATCAAGACTGGCTCTTTCTCTTGCGAGCAGAACAAAGACATAGCATTGAAGGCGATTGAAACCCTACTTGGGAGAAGCGCAAAGCACTTATTTAGCTAACACACTACCGCCTCCAATACATAACAACAACAAGGAGCTACACATGAAATACTACGACGACGAATTACTATACGCATCAGACGAACAGACAGGCTACTTCTTCACTGAAGTTTTAACCGAAAAAATTCATGCCAGAGTTAAAGACACTTGCGCATGTTTAGGCTTTACCAACTACTTTGTTCATGGCTTTCAATCACGCATCGAAACTGAACACTTCCTAGAGATAGATCGCAGATTATTCTAAAGAACCCCGCAAGGGGTTTTATTTCATCAGATATCTTCATTTATAAAAACAATGCTTTAACCTTGACTTTTCATATCATTTCAATATATTAGAACTATAACAACAAAAGGAATGATATGAAAACAAAAATCTTAGCCTCAACAGTCTTAGGCTTAATTTCAAGCTTTGCTTTCGCACAGAGCGTTAATGTTCAAAATGAAGGCACATTAAACGTTGCCCCAACATTTTGCGAAATGTCTTCAGCGAGCAAGACTCCAAGCTGCACTATTAGCATCCAAGCTTCACAAGGTTCAAAAGTTACAACGTCGTTCTACTTACGTCAGCAAGCAGGTCAGTATGAAGACAGCAATTACATTCTTGACGCCGCTTTCACGTCAGCAAACCGCAACTTCACAACCAATCCGTTATTTGCGGACTATGTGACAGATGGTGTTAAGCAAGTTCGCTTGATCTACACAGGTAAGATCACACCAGACATGACATCAGGTGAAATGTATGGACGAATGATCATAGGGATCGAGAAGCCTGGTAGCGCACCATTCATGTTGAACTTGCCTGTCTATTTCAGCACAGCCAAAGGTCAAAAGGCCGTTATCGCAAGTGCGACAGTTGGCACTACTAATCGTTTTGACGGCAGAAGCTACCCTAACGCTGTTACTACATTAACTGTAACTAATAACGGCTCAGGTGTTTTCGCCATAAATGGAATTTCATTCACCAAGAAAGCAAATGTAGCTGATTACACCTACAGCGACTTCGCGCAGCTTGATGCAAACGTACTTCCTCACTCAAGCGACACTATTCTGATCAAAGACGAGAAGATAGCAAAACAGTTACAGCAAGCAGTTGGCTCAACAATCATATTGTCTAGCAAGCGCAAGACTGAATATGTTGAGGTAGCTATCGGAAAATGATCACTAGCACAAGAAGAAAACAACTAGTGATCATCTTGAGCAGTTTGATTGCATTATCAGCACAAGCACAAGACCTTACTCATGCATCGAGCAACTTCTACAAATTGGTTATTGATAACTCAAGAAGCCAAATAGAAGATTTGATCAAGGTTTTCGTTGCAGGACGAGATTACTTCATCACAAAGCAGGACGCAGATTCTTTCAAGTTAGCTTATAGCTCACGTGACGTTACATCGATCAATGGTGAGCTTGTCGTAAAACTGAACAATCTTGGCACGATTACTGAGCAAGGTAGCGACTTGCTCTTGCATGCCAATGCCGCCAACCTTGAGAGCATCAACTACAACTTCCAGAACAATATCGTTCAGAGTCCAAAGGTCTACACCGACTCTGCTTTCATGAATTACAGCCTGAGTACTGACAGCTTGAGCAAGACCACCGCCCTAGCCTCGTCTATTTACAAGACTTTCGCTAAAGGAGTGCTCTACAACTTGAGCACGAACCTAAGCACCGGCAAGAACACCCTCGTCGACGCCTACCGCGAGCAGTACTTCAAAGACAGCATGACCACCGCACGAGTCGGCACCGCCTTTACAGGCACGAACAGCTTGACCAATCCAGTGAGCTTCGTTGGCTTCCAGTACCGTAAAGACTACAGCCTAGACAGCAACTACCTGGTAGCGCCCTACCTAGCGATCGCTGGCACCGCACAGGTCAAATCTGTTGCCGAGATCTATGTGAACGACAAGGCGGTCGGGAGCTTAGACATCAACCCCGGCCCCTACAGCTTCAGCAACCTCACCACCGGCCTTACCTCAAGCAATCAGGTCCGAGTCGTCATGAAGGACATCAACGGCGCCGTTCAGGTGGAAAACCTTACCCTTGTTGGAGCACCCTTCAACCTCAAAGCTGGGATCGACAACTTCAGCTTTGAAACTGGACGACTACGCCACGGCTACAGCGACCTTGGCCCCTACTTCGCAAGTGGCACCTACGCCTATGGCCTAACCGATCAAGTCACCGTAGAAGCTCACCTTGAGGCCACAAGCGGCCAAGCACGCGGCGCCGGCGCTGTGACTTACGCAAGCCACTTTGGCACCGTCAAGTACGGGATAGCAGCCGGTAAGGGCGAGTTCATGCAAAAGCTTCAGTACACCTTTCAAAAGGGAGACTTCTACGGGACTGTCGCAGCTACCCGAGCAAACCACTTTGCCATGTTCGGAAGCCCCGGTTACATGATTCCTGATCAAAAGGTAGTCACCGCAGGATACAGATTCGGAAGCACTTACCTATCAGGTAACGTGGTTCGCTACGGGCAAGCCCCGACACGAAGCCGCATCAATCTGAACAAGAATATTGGCCGAGGCACCTTGTCAGTTGGCCTCACTCGTGCGAACGGCAACACAGGCATTGCCTTCATGTTCAACGCGCCACTTGGCAAGTCAAACGAGTGGAGAAGCATTACCTCAACCCAGCGCGACACCCAAGCCACCGCGCTTAGCCAGTCCTTCATCCGTGGCGGCAGCTACAACGATTGGAGCCTACAGGCACAAGCTACCAAATCCTCGAGCGGGAACACGGCGAACGCAACTTTTCAGTATGCAGGGGAACAGGCAGTAGCGAGCGCATACGTTTATACCGGCCACAACCAGAGCACAGTGTCAGGACGATTAGAAGGCTCACTTGTCTTTGACAATGGAATCCATGCGAGCCGTCAGATCTTCCAAGGCTACTCAGTCGTTAGCACTGGCGCACCTGGTCTTCCCGTTGCCTGGAACAACCTTCCTGTTGCGACCACTGGCAAGGACGGCATAGCGATTGTCCCGAACACCAACACGACCACCGACAACACGATTAGCCTCCCCGCTGACCTTCTACCGGCTGAAGTTCAGGTAGACGACTCTATAGCGAAAGTGTCATCACAGCAGTATTTCAAGTCCAGCGTCGTTTTCAAGGTCAAGAAGAGTCCGGTTGTGCTGAAACCAGATGTCTCAACCAAGGACATCAAAGACGTGGAGATCGACGGCAAGAAGTTCGCTGTCATAGCTCAAGGCATCTTCTTTGACGACTACCAGCCTGGCAAGGCATATGAGCTTCAGATCAAGACTTGCAAGATGAGGTTCACCGTGCAACCGAACGCTCAGCTAAACGAAACCATACCGCTTCATTGCGAATAACAAAAACAAGGAGAACACATGAAGAGTCTACTCACCACCCTACTATTTTTCATGACCGCTCAAGCATGGGCTTTCAGCTTCAGCTTCGGCTCACAGCTTGGCTTTACACAGTCCAGCTACTACGATAGCCCGACCTTCAGCTACCCGAACCCCTACAGCGATAGCGTCAGTGTGAGCTTCAAGTTGAACGCCACCAGTCCGACCAGCGCCCTTTATGTCAAAAGTGACATCTTCACCGCAGACGAAGATCCAGACCAAGAAGTCAGGCTCTATGCCGACTCAGCTTTGACCATGCCCTTGTCGTCACACCCTATTGATGTATCGGGCGACGGTGACGGCGCCGTTCACTCAGTACCTATCTATGTGAAGTACTTAAGCAAGTCAGGCAATGCGGTTAGCCGAGCAGGCAACTTCAGCTTCCACGCCCCTATCTATGTCACGAGCGACAGCACCGAGTACACCGCCACCTTGGAGCTTACCCCGACTGTCCAAGGCTCATGTGGATTCTTGCAAAGCAGCTACAGCGTCAACACCAGCATTGCAGCCAACCAGACAGCTAAGACCTCAACAAGCGTTGCCTACAACTGTTCTCCTGGTCTAACGCCCTCTCTTACCGCTGACAGCGCAAGCTACCAATCCAGTGAAGATCCGAACTTGACCATGCAAATCTTTAGCGACAGTGCTTACTCAAGCAATCTTGCTACCAATCCTATTGCTCTTGTAGCAGATGGAACAAACAAGACTCAGAGCTTATATCTTCAACATTTTGAGAACAGCCAGCAGCGTATAAACAAAGCTGGAACGTATCACTTTACCTCAACAATTATCATAAACTTTTAGCGAAATAAATTAATACTCGCCGTTGACTTCACATTTATTTTTCGTATTATGAATATTAATATGCAATAAAGCATACAACACAAACAAGGAAAAACATGAAAACAAAAATATCAAGATTAGCACTAGCATCTTTACTTACGGGTTTTGCTCTGTTCTCACAAGCCGCTTTCGCTGGAACCGCGACATCAACAGTCAACGCTACTTTGAATGTTGCTGGCACATGCAGTTTTAGTCAGCCAAACTACTCAGTTAACGTTAACGCCGTAATTGGAACAAAGCCCACTGCAAACGTTCAGGTGTTAGTTACTTGCTCTTCAGGTGTTACAGCAACTCTTCAACAAGCTTACGCAGTAGCATATTCTGGCTCAGGTGCAGCAGGAGAGATTGAAGCGGTAGCATACAAAGACGCTGGAAATACAGTGCCTTTAAATGGCAATTCAATCAACCTTACAGCAGACGGTGGACAGTACTCTTACACAATCTACTACTTGTTCAGAGACTATCAATCACAAGGACCATTACAGAAGTCAGGCACATTTAACATAAGCATGCCAATGCAAGTGAACTTCTAACACGCAATACCAAATAAAAAAGCTCGCACGTGCGAGCTTTTATTTTATAAAAACAATGCGCAGACCTTGACTATTGATATTATTTTGATATAAGTACATTAATACACAAGGAAAAGAACTATGACAGCACAAGAAAATAAGAAGCCTATTAATTGGACACTGATCGGATGCATTGGACTTGCCGCATTAATAATTGCGTACACCGGCATCAAAACTAGAGTCTCAACAGTGACAGAGCAATACAGAAACGAACTGTTGGTTGGATACATGAATCAGAATGATCAGCTAAGGGTGAATGACTGCGAACTACCCATTGCACAAGCAGTTGCAGACGCAGCCTTCCGAGGCAAGCCAACAAGAGTGATCGATGAGATTGAGTTATTGGATGCAGCAGCGAAGACAAAGTGTTTAGAAGCGCGCAAAGTCATCACTGAAAATGATGAGAAGAAAAGAAACCTACCGATTACCCCAGTATCAAGTGAATATTTAAGCAAACATTTTTTCTAATGGACATATTATGAATAACCTTATCTCAATCTTACTTTCACGCTGGGTCTTCGCTGGCAGCGCCTTGGCTTTCATAGCACCTATGATCCAGCCATTTCAACAAGTAAGCATTCCTCAGCACACCTCGATTAAGGACTTTATTACCAAAGACAGTTCTTTTAAGCGAGCCATTGCAGAGAGCCGAGCAGAGTCAGATAAGTTGATCTCAAAGGCAAAAGCGCATACCGGAACAATAATCACTATTGCCTTACATAACATTAACAAGGGAGGATAACACGAACACGAGACTACTATTCCAACAAAACAAAGACGGAAAATGGCGATATGAATTCTATGAGAACGGCAGACAAATACTCAGATCTGGCAACTTCTCAAGCTTAGCAATCGCTGAAAGTACATATTTCAAACATCACAAAATTGGACGACTTCATTATGAAATCGAGCAAAAAAACGGCAGCAAATTTAACGCACTTTAAACACTTAAAGGAAAACTATGATAAAACACAAACAGATCTTCACAGCAGTTGGAGCACTATTCTTAGCTAGTTCAGCTTTTGCACAACAAAGTATTGACAATATCAACGGCACAGTTGCAATCGGTGACTCAAATACTGTAGCAACAACAAAACCAGTACCAGCGTCAGTAACTGGAACAGCAGGCGCAATCGCTATCGGAATGGACCCTAAAACTGGTCTATCCACAAGAGCAGAAAACGGAGGAATAGCAATCGGTTTAGGCACACAGGCAGTTGGCATGCAATCCTCTGTAGCAGTTGGCACCTATGCGAACGCAACAGGTAACTATGGGGTTGCAGTCGGCTCTAATGCTGAGGCAGGCGCATACTTGGGAACGGCAATCGGTCCTGGCGCGAAGGCGAACTATTCGGAGAGTGTGGCCTTGGGTGGAGCCTCAACTACAAGCAGAGAAAGAGAAGTAAGCGTGGGCGCGCCTGGCTTCACCCGCTACATATCCAACGTCACAGCAGGCACGCAAGCCACTGACGCGACCAACCTACAGCAGGTTCATAGTATCGCAGCAGACACCTTGGACGACGCGAACAGCTACACGGACCAGAGCATCGCCACTTACGACAGATCCAACAAGGCTTACATCAACAGTGCGGTAGCTGGTGGAGTTCAACAGGCGAACAGCTACACAGACAGCAAGTTTGAACAGTCCAAGACTCTTGCCTACTCTGGCGCCGCAATGGCAATGGCATCGTCAGCTTTGGTGTTTGATCCAAGCAAAGACCGTCAGATCGCAGTAGGAGCGGCAACAGTGCGCGGCAAGTCCTCTATCGCCGCTGGAGTGGCATGGAAGGCCGGCAGAAGCTTAGTGAACATCAGAGCAGCTACAGGCAGCAATGGCATGTCCGGTGTAGCTGGTGGAGCGTCTTGGTCCTGGTAACTTCCCTTGTAGTAGTCAAGAAGCCCGAGAGGGCTTTTTTGTATTCGCACACAGCTTCAGTCACAAACCTGCTTCAGCATGCTAGGCTACCTGCTTTTCCTCTCAAGATTGACAAGCATGACCCGAGCAGAGATCGCACCGTCAAATATCCGTTTCATAAAACTTGGTGAGCAGGGACGTTGGGAAAAATCCTGTATTGAAGAAGGGACGATACGATTTGGTTACGAAAGCCCATACCATGCAGAGTCTCTTGCAGGAAACTGGGAAGTAGTTCGTCAGCATTGGATTGGTGCGCGATCTGGACCACGCAGAGAAGCAACCGCAAATAATGATTTACGACAGATCAGAGACTTCTACGAACTTGACAGTAACACTCTTTGGTTCACTTTCTACAATCGTAAGCTTTGGTGGTGTTTCGCAGAAGAGGAAGTGATCGAGCTTGAAGAAGACGATAGCAGAATTCGTCGTGCAGTGAATGGCTGGTCTTGCACTGACCTAACAGGCCGAGATCTTACCGTTCAAAACCTTGATGGCCGAGTGACCGCAACGGCTGGATATCAAGGAACGATCTGCGCGTTAAAGGAAGATCTTTATGATTACTTCGTGCGGAAGATTAATGGAGCAACGACCAAGGATGTTGACGACGCCCTAACGCACTTAAAGTCACTAACCGAAGCCGTCAAGAGTTTGGTTCTTGGGTTATGGTGGAAAGACTTTGAACTCCTTACCGACCTTATTTTTACTCGTGCTGGCTGGCAGAGAACTACGGAACTCGGCAAAACTCAAAAATCCGTTGACCTGGACATGTTCGCTCCTGTTACAGGACGACGAGCATTTGTACAAGTCAAGTCGCAAGCCAACCTTGCAACTTTGCTAGATACCATAGAACAATTCAGAGAAATGGAAGGATTTGATGATCTCTTCTTTGTTGTTCATACACCTGACAGTGGCATCAGAAATTACAAAGCCAATGACCCAACTATTCACGTTCTAGACTTGAACCGAATAGCAGACTTGGTAGTGAATGCTGGCCTGATTCAATGGCTCATCAACAAACGAAGCTAGACGACATTGTTCCATACCCGCATCCACAAAGTAGCCCTATGGGGCTTCTTTCATTTAATCATGAGTACCCCACCCTTATCATGAGTAACCTGCCTACTCATGAGTAATCATGGTTAACACGATTACTCACCCTCTATCATGATCACGATTCTTACTCATGGTATTCATGAGTAATCGATCTAGATACCAAATTTTTTCATCCAACCTCTTCCCTTTCGCCCAAATTCTTTTGAAGTGATAGTAGAATTCGTTTGTCAAAATCATACCGGGGCGATAGCGATGCAAAGGCTTTACGAGATTGGCTTTCAAAAAGCAGGAACATGGTCATTGAAAGGTGAAGAACTCGTTCTTCAGCTAGACAACCTGGCTGAACGCCAAAACGTCTTGTATGCGTTTGTCACAGGCAGCACCGTAAAGTACGTAGGAAAGACTACGCAAAGCCTTCAGCGCCGCATGTTCGGCTACCAGAAGCCCAACGTAGACCAGCGCACGAACTGGCGAAACCGTATCGCTATCGTTGAACTCTTGAAGAGAGGCCAGCAGGTAGACATCCTTGCCCTGGCGGACACCGGCCTACTTCGCTACGGTAGCTTTCACCTCAACCTTGCGGCAGGACTGGAAGACAGCATCATTGCGACCCTCAAGCCCGAGTGGAACGGAGGGCGCACGAGTGCAGTGATCGAGGCACCGACCGAGGCAAACCCACCAGACACCAGCGCGGAAGCGAAGCTTGAAGAGAAGGTTCAAGAGGTCGTGCAGCACCTTCCCCAGCCCGAACCGGCGCCGGCAGCGCCGCATGTCGCCATCGAGATCCGTTCGCAGGCTACGGCCACACCACCGGCTAACCCACGACGAGACGACAAGGCGCTTACAGCGGCGCCCTATTTCGTCCTGACCCTACAGAACACCTACCACAGGACAGGCTTCTTCAATGTCCCGTTGAACAGCGAACGATACTTTGGCCGCGACGAGCAGAACATCACGATCTACTGCGGACGCGAGAAGCTTCAGGTCCTAGGTAAGATCAACAGGACAGCGAACACTAACGGCACACCCCGAATCATGGGAGCCGTACCGCTACGCCAGTGGTTTCAAAAACGACAACCCATGAGCCAACTGAAGGTCTCAATCCTTGACCCGACAACGATCCATATTGACGACGCCTAGTTCTGTCTGGTAGCGAAATACGAAAGCCCCTTCATGGGGCTTTTTTAATGACTCATCAAAAACGAAAACCTACTTGGAAGGCTGACGCCTGGCTTTGTCCTTTCAGGACATCAAAACTTCGCCAAAGAAGATATCCAATTACACCAAAAACCTTGCCTCAACCTTGTGTTTTCAATTTGATTTGCTATGATAATTATATAACAACAATAAGGAAGCAATCATGAAAAATACAAGTCCAGCGATAATCATAAGAAGCGCAATTGACGATCTAGAGGAAATTCTAGCAACAGTGAACTTGCAAATGCGAAAAGATAAAGCAACATCTGAAGCTCTTTTACAAGTACAGCATAGAGCAGCAAAAGCGATATTCAAACTAAGCGCAGAGCTACGCAGCCTAAACGAACAATCTGCTTAATTTAATAGGACTAGCCCACCTTACGGGCTTCTCATCAATAACAACAAGAACAGGAGAATCAACATGGCTGAACCACGAAAAATAAATAAGAATGAGTTGACCGAACAATATTCCAAGAAGAAGAAACAGAATGTGAAGTTCTTCGATCACGAAGAGCTTGTGTGCTCATACAAAACCAAGACAATGACTAAAGCCGTCTTCATGACGGACATCCTTGACCGCAAGACGTTCAAGGGCTTCATAGACATCAAAAACACTCTCAACGCTGACAAGATCGTAGTCTATTGCAACTACGCTTACTATCACTCCGATCATCTAGAAATCATTTTGAACCGCGTAGAGTGAAATCTTCAAAAGCCCTATGGGGCTTTCTTCTTATATAAAAATATTTACAAAAAACCTTGCTTTAACCTTGCTTTTCGTTTCTCTTTTGCTATATTAATTTCATAACAAAAGAAAGAGACTAATGGAACTATCGCTACCCTTCCCTCACCTAAATAAATATGCCCTAGACCAACGCGCAAAACGCGAGTTCATCACTGACAAAAAGACTGGCTGTGTTTATCACATTGCGTATCGCTGCAAAGAGAACAGACGAAACAACGACTTCAATACTGAGTCTTTGGAACTCACTATTGATCCCAACCTTTCCCCAAACTTCAGCATCGAAGAAGTTGACCTGGTGTCAGGCCGTAGTATTACTTGCAACTTAACGGCACTTGAACAGCCCCGATGGGGCGATACCGAGCTAACTATGTCTATCTTCTACATAGACGAGGCTCAGACCCTTCAGGAGAGCGTCAGGACCTTCCGCATGAAGTCTATCGGAGGGACGATCTCAAAGCGCCTAGAACTCGCCCTAGTGACGTTCAGGAAGGAAGCTAAGGCCTCCATTGCACAGATCAACTCCAGAGGCTTCACTCACACCCGCCGAGGCACCGCCAGCTACTACGCGAGCTACATCGTTCTAAGAGCCAAGGAGCTTGATGCTAAAAGAACGAAATGGGAACCCAAGATCCTTTATGACGTTTGGACAGGCTACAACAATGTAACCTTGAATACGATTATCTACATCTATTCCATGCTCAATGACGACTTCTTACACAAGAGCCGAGCGATCACGAGTTTTCATAATCATTTCTTGGAAACTCAGATCGGAAATTGGCAACCGAGGAAGAATCTCTACACAGAACAGGAAATGGCTGAGCTTGACGCCATCATGGAATATTACCGCCTCAACCGTGAGACGTTAGACAAGCTTATTAAAGAATGCTCCCAAAGCTACCCATTTGATGAAAAAAAATTTAGAGCGAACCTAAAAATATCAAAACACATGGAGACAACACTATGATGACACGAGAGGACTACAAGGAGGGATTCACACACTTCGCGGAATCTATGATTCGCATGAGGATGAAAGGTGGAGATCGAGACAACAGAATATTAGAAGCCATGACTCATGAGAACTTCGGAGAGTATTTTGCAACCTACAAGCACATGTTCGTCATGGGCTTCTCTACCCTAGACAACTTCTTGATTGCCCTACTTCGCAACTACATCATGACACAGATGGCTTGTATCGCGTATGAAGCACCAAGCGATAAGCGAGACTATATCAGCGACCTTTTCAATGAGATTATTATTGAGAACATAGACAAGTTCAAGGCTATTCTCTTGCAACTACATGGGCCAACATACCGAGAAATTGAAGATCTACATAATAATCAAATTCGCTTTGACTAAGCTCCTTCGGGAGCTTTTTAATGCCTATGATATCGAACATGATATCCAATTACCGAAAAACCTTGCCTTAACCTTGCTTTTCACTTTTGATTTGTTATGATGATTTTATAATAACTAAAAGGAAACTATCATGGAAATCAATGAAACTTTATTCAATTTAACAAACGCTTTAGGCATTATCGAAGAGCACACCGATAATCTAAAGAGAGCTATTGCAATCGCAGAGGAAATCAAAGCAATAAACGGTACCGGACTATTAACAGATGACGAAGATTCATTTTTACACGATGCAGGATACAGTGCGGACCGTATGATAAGAAAATATGAGAACTATGGAGAACTTGAAGTAGATTATTTTTTCAGGATACTAAATGCAGTTGAGCAGTACGAAAAATCAAAGAACTAATCTACCTGGCGTGGCTCACCTTACGAGCTACCAAATAACATCCCCACCAAAGGAGCAAGCATGAAGAAATTGAGCGACTACCACTTTACTAACGAACAGATACGAGTCTTTTACGAGCGCAACAGAGGCCCAATTAACTACTTTTGTGGCGAGAGCAAAGAGGCAGATTTGCTTTCATGCAAAGACCACAGCAAAAATATAACGCAACTAGTAAAAATTGAGCTTAGGAGAGTTCAGGATTTCAAGGGGCAGTATTCTTATTTGTCCAACTTACTAAGCCGTTGCTTTACGCCTCCATTGGATTATATTTTCATGCACAAGGACGACTATCAGTTCTTTGACGAAGAATACGATCTAAAGTCCAACATGGATTCCATTTTAGAAGCAGCGAAAACCAATGTCGGGCTTCTTACCTGGCTACCAGAACACTACCGTTGCGACCCTACAGTTTTATTGACAGCGTACTTTAGCAACAAGTCAAGCTTCATGGGATTAGCTGCATATTTCGACACCACATCATTTAGCTATATTTGTGAAGATCTATGGGACGGAAACTATTATGACGGCCAACAATTATCAGCACTCGAAGAACTCATACGATCCCATCTACAGAACTACCTCATCTATAGGCCATAAGATATCCAATTACGGAAAAACCTTGCCTTAACCTTGCTTTTCACTTTTGATTTGTTATGATGATTTTATAACAACTAAAAAGGAAAAGATATGAGAACAGCCATAGCATATGTTACATTCACCAACGATGCCGAATTCTTCGAACTAACTCTTGAGGGCTCATTGGAACACCCATTTGATGACGGATCAGCGTATATCAAAGCGAGAGGGGTTCGCATGGGAAAAGAGTTGGTTGAAGGTGAAGAGCCAAGTTTTATTTACATGGGTGACAAGCCAATCTACTTAACGAAGTCGCAAATTGTCTGCATGGAGATTTGGCAAGAATCATAATCAGCATGGCTCACTTTACGGGCCCTACAACAACATCCCAACCAAAGGAGAAGAAATATGAAAAAGAAACAACCACAGACTAGCACAGAGAGAACTGAAGCAATAAGGGCGACTGAATCGAGGTTCCATGGCCTTCATATGAGGTTCTTGAAGAGAGAGCCACACAACCGCTATGACGGTGGAGGCCACGATTATCACTTCCAGTTCGATTTCCTAGGCATTACTCATCAGATCGTTGTCACTAGAAGAATTTCGTGCCCAATATTATTACAAGATCGGGTTCTCACCGAAGTATTGAAGAGAATCAAAGACCAGCTATAAGCAAGCCGCCTGGCCGACGTTACCGGCCTCAACAATAAAAACAATAAGGAATGATCATGACAACCGAACTAGACATCGAGGACATAAAGCATGAGATAACCAGATGGGCAGTAACCAAGTCACCAAATCTTTATCAGCACTTTGCAGAATATTTAGGCATCGATAGGAAAGAAGTCAGCAAGCTCTTCAAAGCAAACGAAGGCATACAGGCTCAAATCAACCAGTACTTTCAGGAAGAGCGAGTTCAGGAGGAAGTAGAACGCAAGCAGCAGCTTGAAAACGATCTTGTTCAACTCAATGACATCATTCAGACGGTCATAGCTGAGAAACGAACCACCACAACAGATCAGATAGTAAAAGCAACAGGAATCGCTCGCTGTAATATCAAAATCTTTGCCCAGACTAACGTTGAAATATGGAGAGAAGCCACAGGTATCAAAACATTAGATGAGCGAGCACAGTTGAAGGCTGAACGCCATGCACTATTGCTTTCTCAGCAAAGAGCAGCGAAGAAATTAAGCACTGAACAGCGAGAAGCTGAGAAAAAGGAAAAGGCGGAACGTCATGCTTTAGTACTTGCTCAGCATGCAGAGAACAGAAGATTAAAGGCTAAGAAGATCGAGAAGAGGTGTCAGAATATTGCTGAGCAGAGATTCAAAGCATCAGTAGCTCAGACAAGAGCAATCGCCAAAGAATATCAAAAGAAGATGAGGCAGGAGAAAAAACAAAAGATCGCTGCCAAACAAGAGGCCATGCGTCTGAAGCAAGCTTCCAAAACGTCCATACCAAGTAGGCAGTTCTCTTCTCATGCGGTTTGTCACTACGCCTACGAGCGTGGCAGATTGGTCAAAAAAATCTACTTCAAGCTTTCAGTTATCGAACTTCGGAAGATAGGCTACGCAGCACACATTAACCTTTCCCATGATGGGAAAGATTGTTTTGGCATTTATGTAAGTGACCACGATCATTTAGGAAATCACCCTTATACCTCTGGCCCAGACTTCCATGTATTTTCCTTTACTTGGCACAAGAAAATGTGTGAAGAACCGCGAGTCAACAAAATGGCTCCTATCGACTTCAAGCTAGTTGAGACTGAGTATAAGAAGGGATTCTGTTTTAAGCTACCTGAACAGTTCTTTATGAGCTACATACCAGATTAATCTATAGCTCCGAAAGGGGCTTTACTATGATATCCGATCTAACTGTTGCCATTGACTTTATTCTCTATTTTGCTATAGATGTAGAAAATAGGAATAATCATGAACAACAATCTACTTTACAAGAACATTATAAATGGAATAGTGACCCCTGGACTAACACAACCATATCTACCTCGGAAGATTTGCAGAACTCACTACGCGAATTTTCTTAACTTTGTCAGTCGTCACAAACAAGGGAACTGCAAAGCAGTTAAAGAGTATTTCAGCACGCATGGCTATCCTTCATGGTTCATGCATGACACACCCTACATCAACTGCGAAGAATGCCGCACAAAGAATAATGAACGAAAACAAAGAAGGTATGCAGACCCTGTTAAGTCGCAAAAATATATACAACAGATAAACGCAATATTTTCAGCGATAGAATCTGGAACATTCAAACGTCATGGTGGAAACAAGTTAGAAATCAGATGGAGACAGCTTGCAGCCATCTATGCTCAGAGAAAAAAACTTCCTAAAGATACTTCATTCAAAGATCGCATGAGGTTCTATCTTGAGTATCGTGAAGAGCATGAAGATGACACGTTTTACCGATCAAGCAAATGGCGTTCAGTAAGATCATTGATTATTGAGGCATATGGCAACACATGCATGAAATGCAAACATCCCAACCTAGTTGGTCATGAACTACATTGCGATCACATCCTTCCACGCTCACTATTTCCTGAATATGAGCTTGACCTCGATAATATGCAGATACTTTGCTTGTCTTGTAACTCGTCAAAGTCAAACAGATCAGTTACCGATTACAGACCTAGCGACTGGCAAAGTAAGTTAGAAGCCTTGCCAGAATAATGAGAAGCCCTAACAGGCTTTTTTGTTATCTATGGCATCTGATATCCACTTATCGGAAAAACCTTGCATAGACCTTGCGTTCTGTTCCGCAACTGTTATGATGGTTATATAGCAACTTTTAGGAGTATCCATGAAAGAACAAGAATTTTTAGCAGCAGTGCCAGCACTCGAAGCAGATGAACGAACCCGCATGATTGAAGATAAGCCCTACCATATCGTCAGCTTTGAAAAAGAAGCCAATCGAGACAGCTTCATTAACGATATAAAAGAAAAGATGGGATTAACTGCGCGCCCTGTCCAAGAAGAACCGATTGAAGAACATGAATTTCTAGCAGCAGTGCCAGCCCCATGCGAAACTGACGATACCGTTGAGATCGAAGGCGCACCATACCTCATCTTCGGTTTTGACAACGAATATCAGCGAGACAACTTCATCAACGATGTGAAGGAACAGCAAGACGTTGTAGCTCGGCCCGTAACCCGCACCACTATCCAATAACCACCTGGTGAAGGAGTCATGATGCCTCATGTGAACTTTGCAAAGCAGCGTAAGGAAAAAACGAACAGCACGGCAAATAAGGAGGCGAAAGCAAAACGTCATGCTGAGGGAGCTACGAATCACATCTTCAAGCAGGCACAAAAACAAAAAGACGGAGTGCGAGCGAATACCGAGGCCCGAGGATGGGATGAGTATATTGGCCCCGCCAACGCACCATCTCGCCCTGGCATAGACGGGCGCAGGCGAGCATGACCTATCAGTTAGCCTGCATTCGTGCAGGCTTTCCCTATTTCATCTTTTACGAGCCTAGGCCCAGCAGTTGACGAAGGGTTTCGTTGTCGGTTCGCTCACGACCAAGAAGCCACCGTAGGCTTGCATGCCCTACCCCCATGCATAGAGCACCGATGCCTTGAAGTTCAACTATCAAGTTCGCATCAGGATCTTCCTCTTTGCCTTGAATATCATGCCCGTGCGTCGCCATTGACATGAATCGGTAGAAAATTTGGTAGAGATCTTCCACCCCCGCTTCAGTCGCTTGATCGATCACCTTCTTAGGCGTCGCCAGCTTCTTGAATCTGTCCGACTTCAGAAATTCTGCACTCGCGTCTTCGCCTGTATTGTGATTTCGTACCTTTAGCTTACCGTTCTCAATGTTGATCTTCGCAACTCTTGTTAACTCAACAAGACCCGCTTGGCTCTGGTGTATGGCGTTCTCTTCCGACACCTCTACCCACAGCAGCAGGATCAAACTTTCAACCATCGTTCGCGCGAGGACCGCGAGAGCTACCGCATTACGCTGAAGACCAAGGGCAGCGGCGCCGCGCGCGATCTCGGCACACCGACCCACAATCTTTCGCACTTCCGCATCCCTGGCACATGGCTCACCCTTACCCTCTACCGTTGCTGCTACGGCCAGCCGCGCTGCATGCTCAGATAATGAATTGGCGTAGTCATCAACTGTCGGGGTATTGCTCATGTGATCGAGATCGAATCGGTTAGCGAGGTGACAAGCATACCCTAGTGCATCACATGCAACAGTGAAACAACGAACTGAACATTTAGCATTGCCTATCTATCGTGAGGTTTCATACAAGGGAGGCAACATGTCTGACGATTTGAATAAACGCGGCCAGCAAGACCGACTCCGTATCAATGTTCATGAAGAGCACGAGGTTCGTTACTGGACTGAGAAGTTCAAGGTAAGCCGTGAGGAACTTGAGCAGGCCGTCAAGGCCGTTGGCGTGATGGCTGAAGACGTGCGCAAGCACCTGGGCAAATAGTCACCCGGACTGTCTGTCTCGGCGCCACCACGAGGCCGAGCACATACCTTTCCTCGGCGCAACGCCACATGTTATTCTGATGGCAATCTCATCAGGCTAACACTTATGTTCAAGCAATACCTCGGCTTCGTCTTGTACGCGTTGATATCTTTACCGGCCTTTGCGCAGACCAACGGATCTGTATCACTTAGCGACTTGGAACAGGCTCAAAAATATGACGAAGCGCTACGAGGGACCTGTCAGAAATTCTGTGTGCGGGGCCAGAATTCGTAGTTAGATAATTGCGTTCGTAAAGCGCTCGCCGAACATGATGGCGAACTGATTGGCAGCCTGCTTCCAGGTACGCTGCG
>Ga0209023_10003070_pt1 | contig 20189 bp, 18 predicted proteins | sample LakOneMetagenome_FD_187468 | JGI IMG/M metagenome (GOLD analysis project Ga0209023, IMG submission 187468) | Freshwater and sediment microbial communities from Lake Erie, Canada (SPAdes) (version 2) | ecosystem: Environmental > Aquatic > Freshwater > Lentic | place: Lake Erie, Canada...
CTTCCGATCTAGGGCGCCGGCGGTCGGCTCGCGGATCGGCATCCACTCGTAATAGGCCTTCAGAGCGGCGGCCTTGCGCGCGGCCCAGTCGCCTTCACCCTTGTCGGGATCATGGTTCTGGGCCCCGCCCTGCCAGCTGTCGTTGGCGGTCTCGTGATCGTCCCAGACCACGATCCACGGCGCGCGCGCATGGGCGGCCTGCAGATGGGGGTCGCTCTTGTAGCGGGCGTGGCGGCGGCGATAGTCGTCCAGGGTGACGATCTCGTGCATCGGATCGGGCATGCGCTGGGCCGCGACCGGCGAGTTCATGCCGTAGTCGGTGGGCGCGCCGCCATACTCGTAGATATAGTCGCCCAGGTGCAGCACGGCGTCGACGCGCGGCAGTTTCGCGATCGCGTCATAGGCGTTGAAATAGCCGTTCGAATAGAGCGAGCACGACGCCACCGCCAGCACGACATCCTTGGTCGCGCCCACCGGCAGGGTGCGGGTGCGGCCGACCGGCGAAGTCACGCCATTGGCGACGAAGCGATACCAGTAGTCGGTTCCCGGCTTCAGGCCCTGACCGCCCAGATCATGCTTGACCGTCCAGTCGCGGCTGGCCTGGGCCCGCAGGGCCTTGCTGGACGAGACGATGGTCTTGAACGCGGGATCCGCCGCCACCTGCAGGTCGACCAGGACATCACCAACGGTCTCCCCCTTTGGCGTCACGCGGGTCCAGAAGATCGCGCTGGTCTGATCCGGGTCACCGCTGGCGACGCCATGTTCGAAGGCCACCGATCCCTTGCGGGTGTTCACGGGCTGCGCCGAGACGACGTTTCCGGCGCCGGCGGCGCCCCCAAGACCCAGAAATGCGAGAGCCCTACGACGATCGATTTTCATTGCTTTTATTCCACTGGTCCACGGCGCCGCTTCGGCGTCTCGTGCGTTAGCGCCACAGCACAACAGGAAGATGACGCATGTCGAGCGAAGACCTTCACGTCCCCCGCGAAAAACTCAGCCGCAAGACCCTAAACCGCCACTACGCCATCACCTCGCTGATCGAGGAATTCGAGGCCGTGGACTGGTATCGTCAGCGTGCGGATGATTGCGACGACGTCGAGCTGAAGAAGATCCTGCTGCACAACGCGCGCGAGGAACTGGAGCACGCCGCCATGGTCCTGGAATGGCTGCGCCGCGACGATCCCGAGACCGACGAGCAGCTGCGCGAGTATCTGTTCAAGGACGGCTCGATCACCGGCCATGAGGAAGAGGCGACCAAATAGCCAAGATCCCGACCCGACGCCTGCGCGCCGAGCCGGGACCTGGAACAATACGGTGATCGCCTGTGTCCCGGACAGGCCCTGCGGGCCGTCCGGGATGGCCGATCTTAGCGCTTGATCGACAGCGCCACGCCCACAAAGCGCGGCTCGCCGGCGATGAAGGTCGGGATGCCGAAGGCGTCACCGGTGTTGCCGGCGTCCTTGATATAGTCCTGCTCGAGCAGGTTGGTCGCGAACGCCTCGATCTTGATGGCGCTGTCCTTGCTGGGTTGATAGCCGATGCGCAGGTTCATCAGGCCATAGGCCTTCTGCTTCTCGTCCTGAAGAACGTCGCCCGTGGTCTGCAGAACCGAGCGGTCGTTGTTGTTGTCGAAGAACACTTCCGACTGCCAGGTGTAGGTCGGGGTGATGGTGAAGCGGCCCATCGGCGCGTCGAACGCCACATTGGCGCCCAGCGAGAAGCTGTCATCAGGCGACAGGCGGAAGCTGTTGTCCTTGAACAGACCGTTGCCAAAGCGCGCTTCGCTGTGGGCGTAGGTGCCAAACACGGTGGCGTTGGCCGTGACCTGGAAGGTCGCCTGGCCTTCGAAACCGGTGGCCGAAGCCTCGCCGGCGTTGGTCGAGACCACCTGGCCCGAGGCGTTGCGGATCGAGGTCTGGAAGTTCTCGTAGTCGTAGCGATAGACAGCGCCTTCCAGCGTCAGGCGGCGATCCAGCAGGGCGACCTTGGAGCCGATCTCGTAGGAGATGACTTCCTCGGCCGGGATCTCGGTGAACCGCGCCGCGGCGCCGGGAACGGTGTTGCTGCCCGAAACCACCTTGGGACGACGGCCGGTGGCGACCGAGGCGTAGACGTTGGCGTTGGGCGTCACGGCGTAGCGGCCGACGACGCGATAGGTCACGCCGTTGTCGGTAAAGCTCTTGTATTGGGCCTGACCATTGAGGGTAGGCTGCACGAAGAGGCCGCGCGGCGTGGTCGCCGTGCTGCCGCCCAGGACCGAACCGCCATTGGGCAGGACAACGCCGTAGCCGCTTTCCTTGTCGTCATAGGTGTAGCGCAGGCCAGCGGCCAGTTCGAGCTTGTCGGTCGCCTTCCAGGTCACGTCGCCATAGGCGTCATACGACTTGGTCTTGCCGTAGTTGGTGTAGGTTTCCAGGTGCTGGCTCTTGAACGCCGCAAAGGCCGGGATCGCGTTGATGAAGGCCAGGCCGGCGACGTTGGGACGCACGAAGCCGGGGATCGCGCCGGCGCGGGCGGCGAACACCTTTTCGTTGAACAGCAGCGGCACGCGCTGATTGCCGTCTTCCCAGAAGTAGCTGAGCCCGCCAAAGGCGGTGACCGAACCACCGGCGTCATAGTTCAGGCGCAGGTCCTGGCTGGCCGACTTGCCGGTGGCGTCTTCGGCGAAGGTGAACAGCGGCAGCGAGAAGCCGTCGGCGTCGAAGATCTCTTCGCCCGCGAAGCGGCGGAAGGCGGTCGTCGAGGCCAGCGAGAAGGCGTCGTTGATCTTGTAGTTGGCCAGGCCGGTGACGCTGAACACGTCGCGCTCGAGACCCAGCTTCTGGTCGTTCTCGAAGCCGGCCACGGTGGCCAGGGCGGCGCCGGAATTGCGGCCCAGATCACCCAGCACCGCGCCCGTGGTCGGGTCGGTCGGCAGGTAGGTCAGCGACTTGAACGAGGTGCCCGACGGGCTGTCGGACTGGTAGTTGACCAGCAGGTCGGCGTCGAAGCGCTCGGTCGGGCGCCAGTTCAGCGCGACGCGCACCGCCGTGGTCTGGGTGGAGTTGAAGTCTTCGCCCACTAGCAGGTTCTTCACATAGCCGTCGCGGTGCTTGATGCGGCCGGCGACGCGGATCGACAGGGTGTCGGTGACCGGGGCGTTGAACATGCCCTCGGCCATCATGTAGCCGAAGTTGCCGCCCTCGAAACGCGCCGAGGCGGCGTAGCCCGGACGGGCCTTGGCCTGGATGATGTTGACCGCGCCGATCAGCGCGCCGCGACCATAGAGGGTCGATTGCGGGCCCTTGGCCACTTCGACACGCTCAAGGTCGAACAGCTCGACATAGGAGCCGCGCGACTTCGAGATCGAAACGCCGTCCTGATAGACCGAAACGCGCGGCTCGTTGGTGGCCTCGCCGGAGTCCGAGGTGATGCCGCGCATCACGAAGCCCGGATTGTTGGGCGACTGGTTCTGAACCTCGAAGCCCGGAACGAACAGCGACAGCTCCTCGAATTCCTGAACGCCCAGCATCTCGAGCGTCGAGCCCGAATAGGCGGTCAGCGAGACCGGCACGTCCATCGCCTTCTGTTCGCGCTTCTGGGCGGTGACGACGACCTGCTCGACCTGAGCGGCCTCGGCCGGCGCATCGACGTCGGCCGCAACGGCCATGGAGGCGACGCTGAGCGCCAGAACACTGGCGGCAGACATCAGCAAGGTGGTGTGGATCGCGCGCATCGATTATCCCCTTCGACGACAAGCTGGAACTAAGGTCCCGGCGGATAGGCGCCGCTCGTGTCGGACACGCGACGAGATTGCGACGGAGCGATGAAACACCCTTGAGCCCGCTGGACGACGATACAGACGACATCGAGACCGAGGCGCTGGCGCCACAAACCGAGGCCCGGCTTGAGGTTGCGCTGACGGCGGATGACGCCGGGGAACGCCTGGACAAGATCCTGGCGACGCGATTCGAGAGCCTCTCGCGCGCGCGCCTGCAGGCGCTGATCGCCGACGGCCGGCTCAGCCTGGACGGCCGGGCGGTGACCGACGGCTCGCAAAAGGCCCGCGCGGGCCTCTATCAACTCCAGATCCCGGCCCCGATCGCCGCCGAACCCTCGCCCGAGGACATCCCCCTGACCGTCCTCTACGAGGACGCCCACCTGATCGTGGTGGACAAGCCGGCCGGCATGGCCGCCCACCCGGCTCCGGGCAACTATACCGGCACCCTGGTCCATGCCCTGCTGCACCACTGCCGGGGCAGCCTGTCAGGCGTCGGCGGCGTCGCGCGGCCCGGCATCGTCCACCGGCTGGACAAGGAAACCTCCGGGGTCATGGTCGCGGCCAAGACCGACGCCGCCCACCAGGGGCTGTCGGCGCTGTTTTCCACCCATGACATCGACCGCCTCTACATCGCCCTGACCCGCGGCGCGCCCTATCCGGCCCACGGCACGATCCAGACCCAGCTGGGCCGCTCGCCGCACGACCGCAAGAAGATGGCGATCCTCAAGCACGGCGGCCGCGAAGCCATCACCCACTACCGCGTCGAGGAAGCCTTTGGCCCAACCGACAAGCCGGTGGCGGCGCGCGTGGCCTGCCGGCTGGAGACCGGCCGCACCCACCAGATCCGCGTCCACCTGGCCAGCAAGGTCGCGCCCTGCCTGGGCGACCCGGTCTATGGCGGCGGACCACCGGCGGCCGGCGTGAAGGCCGTGATCGAGGAGATCGGGTTCCAGCGTCAGGCCCTGCACGCCGCGGTGCTGGGCTTCATCCATCCCATCACCGGCGAGGCCCTGCGCTTCGAGACTTCGCTACCCGCCGACATGGCGGCGCTTGAAGCGGGCCTCAAGGCGCTCTGAGACAACCGTCTCTTGCGGTCGCGTTACAATCGCGCCCTAATTCGGCTGGCGCGGCGGCCTAGGCTGCCAGCAACGCCGCTTCCCGGAAGGCCTTGATGACCTCGTCGCGATCGCTTCTCGTTCTGCTGGCCGGCCTGGCCCTCGCCAGCCCCGTCTTCGCCCAGGCCGTCGCCAGCGAGGATGAGGCCGTGTCGACCGCCGCCCATCGCCTTGACGCCAAGGCCGCCGCCCAGGCCCAGGTCGCGCCGGTCACCCCGACGCCCGCGCCCCGCGCCCTGACCACCGACGAACAGATCGCCGCCTTCCTGGAGACCTCGCCCGCCCTCGAAGACCGCGAAGGATTGGTGGGCCTGGGACGATCTGACGCAGACACCTCGCGCAAGATCCACGGCTCGGCAGGCGTCACCGTCGGCAGCGGGGGCTATCGCAGCGCCTATGTCTCCACCCTGATCCCGATCGGCGAGACATCGACCCTCGGCCTGGCCTATTCCCAGACCGACCATGGCAAGAACACCGTCTTCTATCCCCAGGATGGGTACGGTTATGGCGACGGCGGCTATGGCTATGATCGCGGCGGCTGGAACGGCGACAGCGTTGGCCTGGGCCGGCCGGGCTATTGGGGCCGCGGCGGAAAGCAGCAGTCCGTGGCCATTTCCCTGGCCGTCGGCGGCGACCGCAGAAGCCCGCCAGAAGGCTGCGCCCCGGCCTTCCGCGCCGGAGACCGCTATATAGAGCCGCTCTGGGCGACCCAGATGCGCGGCCAGACCAGTCCGTGCGCGCCCGAAGGATCGCGCTGACCGGTTCACCCGCCGCGGAGGCCGAAACGATCTTCGTACAGAGGCCCGGCGTTCGCGGATGCTTAATAGCTTGGCGTCATGGTCTCGCTATCGGGATCTATCAGGCGTTCGCATGCAGCCGGAAATTATCGCTCACCATCATCCCGCCACGGGAACGGTGACCTATCTCGTTGTCGATCCGGCCACGTTGCTGTGCGCGATCGTCGATCCGGTTCTGGATTTCGATCCGGAAACCCAGGCCACCGACACCAGCTTCGTCGATGCGATCATCGCGCAGATCCGCGCCCGCGACATGGGCCCGACCTGGATCCTGGAAACCGGCCTGCACGCCACCCACCTGTCGGCGGCCGGCCATCTGAAATACGAAACCGGCGCCTCGGTCTGCATCGGGGCCGGCGTGATCGAAAGCCTGAAGCGCCTGGCTCCGGCCATGGGCGAGGACGGCGTCGACCTGGAAGGCTGGGACTTCGACAAGCTGGCCCAGGACGGCGAAGTCATGCCGATGGGCGGGCTGGAGATCACCGCCCACGCCGTCAACGGCCGCCTGCCTGGCGCCGTGGCCTATCAGATCGGCGACGTGCTGTTCACGGGCGATGTGGTGCTGTCGCCGGAACTGGGCGCGGGCCGCGCCGACCTGCCCGGCGCCGACGTCCAGGCCCTCTATGCCGACGCCCGCAAGTTCCTGTCCCTGCCCGGCGAAACCCGCCTGCTGGCCGGCTGGGAGGCCGCCGAAGGCGCTGAGACCACCACTGTCGCCCAGCAACGCGCCCAGAACGTGCAGCTGCGCGATGGCGTCGATCTGCCCACCTTCGTGGCGGCCCGCCAGGCCGCCGACGCGGCCCTGCCGCCCCTGCCCTATCCGGCCCAGGCCCTGCGCGTGGCCATTCGCTCCGGAAAGCTGCCGCCAGAGGGCGAAAATGGCCACCGCTTCCCGCCCACGGATATCAGTTCTTTTTAAGAACGGACTTGCCGCCACACCGATCACCCTCCATATGCTTCGCGCACGAAACATATGGAGGCCGCCATGGCCGATGATTTCAGCGCCATGCTGACCGAACGCCAGGCCGGCCATCTGCCCGACCATCTGGGTCTGGAATGGCTGGAGGCCCGCGCCGGCTACGTGAAGGGCCGCTTCACCGTCGCCCCGCATCACATGGCGCCCAACGGCTTCCTCCACGCCGCCAGCGTCATCGCCCTAGCCGACAGCGCCTGCGGGTATGGCTGTATGGTCTCGCTGCCGGCCGGCGCATCGGGCTTCACCACCCTCGAACTGAAGTCGAACTTCCTGGGCACGGCGCTCGAGGGCGGCGTGCTGTGCGAGGCCAGGCTGGTCCATGGCGGACGCACCACACAGGTGTGGGACGCTGTCGTCACGGCCGAAACGACCGGCAAGACCATCGCGCTTTTCCGCTGCACCCAGATGGTTTTGCATCCCCGCGCGTGACCGCGACAGAAAGCCTCGCACAGGGGCTTGCGCAACGGCGACGACGCCGCTAGGTATCGCGCCCTCGACCTCGGGCGGCGTCAAAACCGCCCCGAAAACGGCGCCTGGAGAGGTGGCAGAGTGGTCGAATGTACCGCACTCGAAATGCGGCGTGCCTGGAAGGGCACCGTGGGTTCGAATCCCACCCTCTCCGCCACTACCCCCTGCCGAAACCATCACTCCTCTAGGATTGCCCGTCTCAAGCGGGTCGCTGTAGATTGACGCCATTCGCGTCGCGCGGTCGGCGCGCCAGGGGCTTCCGTGACCGACGAGACCAGCGCCGAAGACTGGCTGCAACAGGCGGTCATCGCCAGCAATGATGGCCGCCACCCCGAGGCGCGGGAGGCTTTCACCCGGGCGCTGTCGATAGACCCGACTCTGGGCGAAGCGATGCTGGGCCTTGGCCTGTCCTGCATGGCGACCCGGGATTTCGCGGACGCGGTCGCGCCCCTCCGTCAGGCTGCGGCGACGCCCGACGCGCCGGCGGTCTGGCATGCCTGCCTGGCTCAGGGCCTCTACATGACCGGCGATTTCGCGGGATGCGCGGAAGCCTTCGAGCGCGCGGCGGCGCTCGAGCCCCTGGCGACCAACGCGCGGCTGACCCATGCCCGGGCGCGCACCTTCGCGAGCATGATCGAAGGGTCCGTGGACGCCGCCCTGGCCCGCTATCCCGCCCTGGCGGGCGACGAGGCCGAGGACATCGAGGTGATCGCCCGCGAGGCCTTCGCGATCCTCGGCGTGTTCGGACACGCACCGGCGGCGGCGGCGGTCGGCGCCTGGCGGCTGGCGCGAAACCCGGACGATCAGATCCAGGCCTATCTGCAGCAGGCGGTCAGCGGCGCGGCGGTCGATCGCGCGCCGCCCGCCTATGTCGAGGCGCATTTCGACAGCTTCGCCGACAAGTTCGACCGCCAGCTGGTCGACCTGCTGAACTACCGCGCGCCCGAGCGGATGGCGGAACGGGTCGCCGTTCATGAACAGCGGTTCGCCGACATCCTCGACCTTGGCTGCGGCACGGGGCTTTCCGCGCCGGCCCTGACGCGGTTCGGCGGCAAGCTGACGGGCGTCGACCTGTCACGCGGCATGCTGGATCGGGCGCAGGCGCGCGGCGGCTACGACCTGCTGGTCCAGGCCGAGGCGGTCGCCTTCCTTGACGCGCATCCGGCGGCCTTCGATCTGGTCTTCGCGGCCGACATGGTGATCTATTTCGGCGACCTTTCGGACCTGTTCCGCGCCGCCGAAAAAGCGCTTCGGCCCGGCGGCGTCTTCACCCTGAGCACGGAGGCCGGGGCGGACGGCTGGACCCTGCTGAGCTCGGGCCGCTTCTCCCATGCCGACGCCTATGTGGCGCACGTCGCCGCGCCGGGTTTCGCGCTTGTGGAACAGGAACCCATCGCCCTGCGCCACGAGGGGACGGCGGCCGTCGAGGGAACCCTGCACGTGTTCCGGCGGATCGCCTGAACGGCTGTCGCACCGCCGCATCCGTTGATAGCCCGGGTGCGCGAGATCTGGCTCGACGCCGCCGCCCCCTGACCTCCGTGTACGGATCGTAGAAATGAAAAAGGCCGCCGGCGTAGCCGGCGGCCTTCCTCGTTCCAGCGCTTGGTAGACTACATCTTGTAACGAACGCCGAACATGATCGTCCGGCCGAAGTGGTTGTATTCGTAGTTGCGATCCGCCTCGAGATCGGTGAAGCGATCACGATACTCGTCGGTCAGATTGACGCCCTCGAGCGAGAACTCGAGATTGTCGTTCAGGCGATAGCGCATCGAGGCGTCGACATTGATCGAGCTGTTATAGCCCTCGAACACGTTGCCGGTGCCGCTGGTCGCATCCAGGAAGCCGCTGCGATAGGCCGCCGAGGCGCGGGCGCTGAACTTGTCGGCTTCGTAGTAGAGCGTGGCGTTGAACGCCCGGCGCGACAGGTTGAACAGACGCTCCGTCTCGCGCCGGTTGACCAGGGTCGGGAAGGTGCCCAGCGGATTGGTCGCCGCGCCCGCCACGGTGTAGTCGACGTCGGAGTCGACCAGCGTCAGGTTGGCGATACCGCCGAAGTTGGACCACAGACCCGGCAGGAAGCTGAACGGCCCCTGGACCGCGAATTCAACGCCCTTCAGCTTGCCGCCTTCGCCGTTGACGGTCGTGTTGATCGTCCAGGGCTGGCCTTCAGGATTGGCGGCGGCCGGCGAGCTGGCCAGGATCAGCGACAGCGGCAGACCGGTCGAGGCGTAGCTGCCCGTGGTCGAGGCCGTGATCGGGAAGCTGGCGATGTCCTTCTGGAACACGGCGATCGAGAAGATCGACTCGCGCGCGAAGTACCATTCCACCGAAGCATCATAGGCGGTGGCGCGGAACGGGTTCAGCGCCGGGTTGCCCGAGGTGATCCGATAGTTGAAGCCGTCGACCGAGCCGCCCGGGGTCAGGTTGCCCAGGCTGGGGCGGGTCATGACCTTGGCGATCGAGCCGCGGAGGATCAGGTTTTCGCGGGGATAAAGCGCCAGATTGCCGGCGGGCAACCAGTCCTCATACGAACGGTCGACCGTAACCTTCTGGCTATTGTTGATGCCGGTCGAGGACTGTTCGGTCTTCACGTAGCGCACGCCCAGGTTCAGCGCGTAGTTCAGATCCATGATCTGGCTCTTCACGTCGAACTGCAGGAAGCCGCCGGTGTCCTTTTCCGTCACGGACCGGGTGTTGCCGGCCTGGACGATGAGGGGACGGCTGTAGAGGTTGACCATGGCCGTGGCGGCCTGGAGGTTGGGCACCACCCAGCTGGTCGTCGTGCCGGCCGGAGCCTCGGCGCCCGACAGGCTGAAGCTGTTGGTCAGAGCCGCCGTGACCGGCGCGCCATACGTGCCGGCCGCGCAGGTGAAGGCCGCGCAGTACGTGGAGTCACGAGCGCCTTCGGTCAGGCCGAACTCGAACTCGCGATAGACCGCACCCGCCTTCCAGGTCAGCTCGTCGGTGATCGCCCAGTCGGCGTTCAGGGCGACGGTCTTGAACTCGTTGGTGTTGTTGGACGGACGGTCGCGGAACTCGGCGAACTGGAAGTTCGTCGGCTCGGTGACGCTGGTGCCGAACGCCAGCACCGGCTTCTTCATGTCGGTGTAGTCGTACTTGTAGCCGGTGGCGTCACGGTCATCGAAGATGATCGTGGTTTCGTAGGGAATATCGGCGTCCGACTTCGAGAAACCGGCCAGGCCCTGGATCTTGAACTGGTCGTTGAACTCGTGGGTCAGGTTGGCGCTGAACTGGTAGAAGGTGGTGTCCAGCTCGCGCTCATAGTGCTCGATACGCACCCAGGCGTTGTCGAACGTGCCCTTGATCAGGTTGTTGTTGCTGTCGATCGTGTAGTCGCGAACGCTGATCGAGCGCTCGTTCGACCGGAACAGGACCTCGGCCCACTTCTCGTTACGAACGGCGTTGTACTTCGAATACAGGCCGTCGACCGAAAGCTTGGTGCGGTCGGTGGGCTGGTACTGGAAGCTGCCGGTCAGACCCAGACGTTCGCGCTCGTGGTTCACTTCGCCATAGCGCGGAATACGGGGGTGGAAGGCCAGAGCCACCTGGTTGCAGGATGCGCTCGGCACATAGGTCCCGCCCGAGTTCTGGGTGGTGAAGCAGTTGGTCCCGGCCACCGAATTGAAGCGCGCCTGCGCCCAACGCACGGTGTTGTTGGTGGACTCGACCTGCTCTTGCTTCGAATAGGCCGCCGACATCGAGGCCGCCCAGACGCCGCTGGGGGCGCGATAACCGATCAGGCCGGCGAGGCGCGGACCCAGGTCCTTGCTGAGGTCGTTGTACTGGCCCTGAGCGCTGAGGGCCAGCGTCAGGCCGTCCTTGCCGCCGATCGGGTTGCCGGTGTTCAGGTCGACGACGGCGCCGAGCGAACCTTCGTCGAGCGAAGCTTCGGCGGTCTTGTGCACGACGAGCGAGTTGAAGAGTTCCGAGGCGAAGACGTTGAAGTCGAAGCCGCGTTCGCGGTTGGCGCTGGCGCCGTCGGCGGTGGTGGCGATCGCCTCCATGCCGTTGACGCGGACGCGGGTGAATTGCGAGCCCAGACCGCGAACGGTGATCGCGCGGCCTTCGCCGCCGTCACGGACGATCGAGATGCCGGGGATGCGCTGCAGCGATTCCGCGAGGTTCTGATCAGGGAACTTGGCGATGTCTTCGGCGACGATCACGTCCACCGCGGAGACCGACTGGCGCTTGACGTTCAGCGCCTGATCGAGCGAGCGCCGGAAACCGGTGACCACCACTTCCTCGACCACAGCCTCTTCGCCCGCAGGCGGCGCGGTCTGGGCAGATGCGGTTCCAGCCATCGCGATGGCCAGCGCCAGGGCGCCCGTGGAGACCCCAAGCTTCAGGACGTTGAGACGCCCCTCGGAAATCTTAGACATGTATCCTCCTCCCGTTCGACGGAAACGACGCTGTTGCGCCGCCCGGCTTTGAACTGATCGCGCTTCCTTCCCGCGCAGCCAATTCTAGGCCGTCTGTGTTTTTGACACCGGTGTCAGATGCCAACGAACAATTGCCCGCAGTTTTGACACCGGTAGCAAAGGGCTAACAAACCGTCGGTATGGCCACAAGACGAGATTGTCACGGATCACAGGAGAAGTCGCACGCGTGGCTTTTCCGACACATCGTTGCGGCGCTCTCGGCCCCTCGCCCGGCAGGGCGAAGCGGCCCCTAGAGCTCGTCGACCTTCCGGTGACTGACCTTGTTCAGGCCCTCGATCATCGACTGACGATCAGCGATAGGCAGCTCGGCGCCGACAGTGCGTAGCAGGCGCAGGGCGTGAAGGTGAACGTCGATGGCGGCCCAGCGCCATGCGCCGGCCTCTGCGCAGCTGTCGGCGGTCGCAGCCAGCGAGACCGCGGCCTGGTCCACGCCAGCGTCGGAGACGAAGGTGCTGACGTCGATCATCGCCATGGTGAGGTTGTAGAGATCCTCGAAGCTCTCGGACTCGCGATCGGCCGCCGAGGGGCCAAAGCGGCGCTCGATTTCGGCCAGGGTCTCGTCCAGGACGACGAGCGAAGCCTCACGCAGGCTTTCGACGCCGGCTTCGGCGGCGATGATCGCGTCCTTGGCCATCAGGCCGCCGCTATCCTTGATCAGCTTGGCCAGGCGATTGGGCGGACGGAATTTGCGAACGACGCTCATATCTGCACCTTCGCGACCTTCATCAGACTATTGATCTCGTCCTGAGACATGTTGGCTTCTTGCGCATTGCCGACCTCGGCGGGCAGGTCATCCCGACGCCGACCTTCCATGCCGATCGGCGGGCCTTCGTACTTGAAGCGCCGATCGGGGCCCACATAGGTCTCGCACTCGATGAACGCCCGCTCCTCGCGCGCCACCCAGAAGATGCGCTCCAGCAGCACCTTGGGCGTGATCGGCTTGGCCACCGTGAAATTGGCCCCGGCGTCACGGGTGCGGAAGATGTCGGTGGTGCGGGTGTGCCCGGTGACCAGGATCACCGGAACGTAGCGATTGGTCTCCGGCGCGTCACGACGCAGCCAGTTGATGAACTCGATCCCGTCGACCTCCGGGATCTGAACGTCGCTGATGATCAGGTCGAAGGTCTTGGAACCCACCAGGGTCTGCGCTTCCTTCACCGTCTCGGCCCGATGCAGTTGCTTGACCCCAAACCCCGAAACTACCTGGGACAGGATGTCGAGCGAAGGGCCGTTATCATCCAGCACCAGAACCGTGGCGCGCTCCAGATTGATGCGGGTCGAAGCCTGGAGGACGTCCATGAACGCAACCTAGAAGAAATCGAGTTCACCCGCCTCGACGTCCCAGGCCGTCGGCTCGCCGGCAGCGCGCAGGCGCACCACCAGGTCCGCCAGGCCAAGGCCTTCGAGAAGGGGTTCAATCGACATGCTCCACTCGCCCGACGCATGCTCGCCGATGCGCTGCAGCACGTCTGACAGACCGTGGAGGCGCTGGCTCAACTCGTCCAGCGCCTGAAGACGGGAGATGCTTTCCAGCGCCGCCCCGCCCTTGGCCAGATCGCCGGCGATATGTTCGCAGTCCCGGCACACCGCGGCAGCCGACATCAGCTCGGCCGCGAGACGGCGCGAGAGCTCGCCCACGGGAGTCAGGGCCTCCGGCGTGGCGATCGGGGATGTCGAGAGCTGGGTGGCGGTCATGCGGGTCAGAAAAGCTCCAGATCGCCGCCGGAATCGACCGGCATGGGTGCGGGCGTAGGACGTCGGACATCCTGCGGCGCGTTGTCGACCGCCACGAGGCGCTGACGGACGCGGCCCGAGGCCGGCCAGAATTCCACACGACGGGCCGAGACGCCGCCGGTGCTGGAGGAGACGATCGGAATGCCTTCGTCGCGCAGGAAACGTTCGGCGAAGCTGGCGTTGCTGGCCCCCACGTCGGACAGGCCCTCGAACAGCTTGCCGCCGCCGAAGATCTTGGCCTCCATCCGCTCGCGACGCGCGCCGCGCTTGAGCAAGCCGTTGATCAGCAGCTCCATCGCGTAGGCGCCGTAGCGGACGGCATCGCCATCCTTGCGGCCGTCGCCCGCATCGGGAAGCAGGAAGTGATTCATGCCGCCGATGCCGGCCTGCGGATCGCGGATACAGGCGGCGATGCACGAGCCGAGCACCGTGGTCATCACCACGTTGGGGTCGGACGACACATGGCTCTCGCCCTGCGTTACGTGAACCTTGACCGCGCGTTCCAGGTCGTCGGGTTGTCCAAACGTCATGTGAGCTGACCGAAGACCTGTTCGATCTTCTCCTTGAGGCCCTGAACGGTGAATGGCTTGACGCAGTAGTTGTTGACGCCGAACTGCACGGCCCGCTGGACGAGCTCGCGGTCAGCCCGGCCGGTCAGCATGACGAAGGCCGTCTGCCGGATCGGCGGATGCGAGCGCACCGCGCGGAGCAGGGCCAGCCCGTCCATCTTGGGCATGTTGAAGTCCGAGATGACCAGGTTGGCCGGCTTGGCCAGGAGGTTCTTGAGAGCCTCCTCGCCATCCGGCGCCTCACGGATGTCTTTGAACCCGATTTGCTGCAACGCATTGCGGATCAAGGCCCGCATGGTCAGCTGGTCATCGACGACGAGAACGGAAATAGTGCTTGCTTGGGGCATGGGTTCATCGCCTCGCGGAGGCCAGATCGAGGATAGATTGACCCATGGAGGACAGGGAAACCTGCTTCTCCACGGCGCCGATTTCAAAGGCCGCGCGGGGCATGCCGTAAACGACACAGCTCTGCTCGTCCTGTCCGAGGGTCTTGGCGCGGGCGTTGCGCATGGTCAGAAGGCCCTGGGCGCCGTCGCGGCCCATGCCGGTCAGGATCACGCCCACCGCCTTGTCGCCGACCGCGTTGGCCACCGAATTGAACAGCACGTCCACCGAAGGCCGGTGGCCGCTGACCGGGTCGCCCTGCACCAGGCGGCAACGCAGCCCGGCCGAACGAACGACCTCCAGGTGCGTCGCGCCGCCGGGGGCCACATAGACCTTGCCGGGCTCCAGCATGGCGCCGTCCGTGGCTTCCTGCACCTTGGCCCCGCTGGCGCGATCAAGACGCGCGGCGAAGCTGGCGGTAAAGGTCGCCGGCATGTGCTGGGTGATCACTGTCGGCGGGCAGGTGTCCGGGAACATCGTCAGGATCGCCAGCAGCGCCTCGACGCCGCCGGTCGAAGAGCCGATGGCCACGATGTCGCCAGAGGGCATGAAGGTCTTGGTCCGGGTCGCGGCCGGCGCGGTGTCGGCCTTGGTCCGCACCGAGGCGCGGGCCGCGATCTTCACCTTGACCACGATCTCGTTGAGCGCGTCCTGGGTGCCCAGGGCGTCGGCGGGCTTGGCCACGCAGTCGATCGCGCCCAGTTCCAGGGCCCGCAGCGTCATTTCGGCGCCGGCCTGGGTCAGGGTGGAGACCATGACCACCGGCATCGGCCGCAAGCGCATGATCTTCTCGAGGAACTCGATGCCGTTCATGTTCGGCATCTCGATGTCGAGCGTGACGACGTCGGGATTGAGGGCCTTGATCATGCCCCGGGCCTCGAAGGGGTCGCCGGCGGCGCCGCAGACTTCGATCTCGGGATCACGATTGAGGGCGGCCGTGATCAGGCTCCGCATCGTGGCGGAGTCGTCAACGACGAGAACGCGAATCTTGGCCATCAGCGACCTCCCACCTTGCGATAGGCGGTAAGCCCCGCGCTTTCAAAGGCCGTGATCGACGTCCCTACCCGTTCTGAGTGGCCGACATACAGCTTGCCGCCGGGCGCGACCAAAGGCGCGAAGCGGTTCCAGACGCGCTCCTGGGTCGGCTCGTCGAAATAGATCACGACGTTGCGGCAGAAGATGGCGTCGAACGGCCCCTTCATCGGCCAGCTGGGACCGTTGAGGTTCAGCTCGCGGAAGGCCACTAGGCTGCGCGCGGCTTCACAGACGCGGAACGCGCGGCGGTCGCCGGGATCGCGCTCGAAATACTGGTTGCGGGCCGCCGGCGGGATGCCTTCCAGAAGGCTCTCGTCATAGACGGCGGCGCGACCGGTCGCGAGCACGTTGGTGTCGATGTCGGTGCCGAGGATCCGGATGTCCAGGTCAGCGGCGTTGGGCCACACCGACAGCACCGTGAAGGCCATCGAATAGGGCTCCTGGCCCGACGAACTGGCCGCCGACCAGAGGCGCAGGCGGCCGCCGGCGCGCACCTTGTCGACCATCGGCTCCAGAACGTTGGCGCGCAGGTCGTCGAAATGGTGCGGTTCGCGGAAGAAGCGGGTGACGTTGGTCGTCAGGGCCCGCAGCATTTCCTGCTGCTCGTCGACGCTGCTCTCCAGCGCCACGAACGCGCAGTACTCCGTGAAGGTCTTCATGCCCAGGGCGCGAAGGCGTTTGGCCAGCCGCGAATAGACCAGGGTCGCCTTGCTCTCGGGCAGGCTGATGCCGGCCTGCCCGTAGAGCAGGGCGGCGATTTTCTTGAAGTCCTGATTCGTGAAGGCGAATTCGCCGTCCACGATGGCTTCACGACGTTCTGTCATTGCAGCTGAGGTCATCAGGCGGCCAGGGCCTCGCGTTCGGGGAGGATACGGTCGAGCGAGATCTCGCTGATCATGCGCTCTTCAATCGAAATGATGCCGCGGACGAAGCTGCGAACGGTGTCGCAGGCCACATCCGGGGTGGCTTGAACCATGTCGTCATTGATCGACAGGATGTCCGACACCGCATCGACCAGCAGGCCGACGGTGCGGTCGCCCGCCTGGACGACGATGAACACGCTGCGGACGGTCGGCTCGACCATCGGCATGCCCAGGCGCGCCGCCAGGTCCATGATCGGCAGGACGGCGCCGCGCAGATTGATCACGCCGCGCATATAGCCGGGCGTCTGGGGCAGCGCGGTGGCGGGGCTCCAGCCCCGGATCTCGCGCACGGCCATGATGTTCACGCAGTATTCCTGATCGCCGACCCTGAACGAGATCAGTTCGCGGCGTGCGGTACTCGCGACGGCAGTTGGGTCAATCATGACTTACTCCGCTGCAATTAATGTGGGTTCGACGGGACGGGGCGTCTCCCGGCGGCGAAGATTGATCACCGCGTCGACGTCCAGGATGAGGGCCACGCGGCCATCGCCCAGGATCGTCGCGGCGGCGACGCCTTCGACCTGCTGGTAGTTCTGCTCCAGCGACTTGATGACGACCTGGCGCTGGCCGTGGATGGCGTCGGCCACCAGGGCGGCGCGCGAGCCGTCCTCGCCCTCGACCAGCAGCACCACGCCTTCGGTCGGCGACGGCGAGGTGGTGCGATAGCCCAGGGTCAGGCCGACATCGATCAGCGGCACGAAGCTGTCGCGGACCGCCAGCACCGAGCCCACGGGGCCCAGCGGACGGACCTCTTCGGCCTTCGGACGCAGGCTTTCGACGATGGCGGCCAGCGGCACGACCAGGGTCTCGCCGGCCACATCGACCACCATGCCGTCGAGGACGGCCAGGGTCAGCGGCAGGCTGAGCGTGAAGGTCGAGCCCAGGCCGGGACGCGAGGCGATCGAGATGCGACCGCCCAGGGCCTGGACGCTCCGGCGCACCACGTCCATGCCGACGCCGCGGCCCGACACGTCCGAGATCTTCTCAGCGGTGGAGAAGCCCGGCAGGAAGATCAGATTGTCGATCTCCTCATCGGTCAGCTGCAGGTCGGGCGCGATCAGGCCCTTCTTGACGGCGATCGAGAAGACCCGTTCGCGATTGATGCCCTTGCCGTCGTCCTGGACCTCGATGACGATCCGGCCGCTGCGGTGCAGGGCGGCCAGGCGCACGACGCCTTCGGGATTCTTGCCGGCGGCCCTGCGCTCCTCGGGGCTTTCCAGCCCGTGGTCGATGGCGTTGCGCAGCATGTGGGTGATCGGGTCGGCCAGCCGTTCGATGACCGTCTTGTCGACCTCGGTGTTTTCACCGTCCATCACCAGACGGGCCTGCTTGCCGGTCATGTTGGCGACTTCGCGAACCAGGCGCGGCATGCGCTGGAACACCGACTTCACCGGCTGGGCGCGGATGGCCATCACGCTGTCCTGGATCTGGCGGGTGAGCTGCTCCAGCTCATCCAGACCCATGGCCAGGCTGGAAGACGGCGCGATGCCGTACTCGCCCACGCGCTGGGCCAGCATCGCCTGATTGATCACCAGCTCGCCGACCAGATCGATCAGGCTGTCGATGCGCTCGGGATCGACGCGGATGACCGACTGGCCAGGACCGGGGACGTCGACCTGCGTGGCCTTGGTCGGGGCGGCGGCGGGCGCCGCGGCGCGCGCGGCGACCGGGGCGGGCGCGGCGGCCGCAACGGGCGGCGGCGCTTCGACGACGGCGGCGGGCTCGACTTCGGCGACAGGCTCTGCGACCGGCTCGGCTACCGGCTCTGCGGCCGGCGGTTCAATGGCGCTCAGAAGGTTGGCGAGGGCGGCCTCCACGGGCGCCTCACCGCGAACGATCTCGAGATCGCAGTCACCGTCGACGAATTCGAAGACCTCGCGGATGGCGTCTTCGCCGTCATCGGTCTCGACGCGCACGCTCCAGGTGACATAGGCGGCTTCGGCGTCGAGGAATTCCAGGGTCGGCAGGGCGCTGTCGTCCATGGTCGCCACGATCGGGCCAAGCAGGCTCAGCTCGCGCAGCAGCAGGGCGGTTTCATTGGCCTTGCGATACAGGTCCGACTTCGGACGGATCGACACCGTCCAGACGTTGTCGGGGATCAGTTCGGCGTCGGCCGCCTGGGCGTCGATCGAGATCGTCATCGGCTGGAAGTCGAAGCCGAGATCATCATCGTCCATATCATCGGACGCGGGCGCGGGGGCCGGGGCGGGCTCGGAAGCGGCCTCGACGGTCTCGACCACCGGAGCCGCGGCGACCGGCGCCGCCGAAGGATCGGTGCAGGCCTTCAGTTCAGCCGCCATGGCGGCCGAGGCCGCCATGTCGACATCGCCCATGCCGCGCGCGGCGCTCACATGGTCGGCCAGAACGTCGGACGCGCGCAGCATGACCGCGGCCAGTTCAATGGTGTTGGGGACTTCGCTGGAACGCACCGCGTCCAGCAGGGTCTCGAACACGTGGGCGAAGCGGACCAGCGGCTCGAGGCCGAAGGCGCCCGCGCCGCCCTTGATCGAATGCACGGCCCGGAAGACGGCATTGACGGTTTCAATGTCGCCGACGCCCTCCTGCATGGCCAGGAGCCCGCCTTCGAGGTCGGCGAGCAGTTCCTCGCATTCCTGAAAGAAGGTGACCTTGATGGCCTCTAGCTCGTCCATTCCCGAAGTTCCTTAGAGAGTTCTAGACGTCGAATGTGTTGTGAGATCAGGCCGCGACGCGACGGATGGCCTCGACCAGCTTCTCGGGATTGAACGGCTTGACGATCCAGCCCGTGGCGCCGGCTTCCCGAGCCCGCTGCTTCTTGGTGGGATCGCTTTCCGTGGTCAGCACCAGGATCGGGATGGCGCGATAGTCGTCATCGACGCGAACCGCCTCGATGAAACCAAAGCCGTCCAGCTTGGGCATGTTGATGTCGGTGATGATGACGTCCGGACGATGGGCGGAAAGAACTTCCAGCCCATGTTCGCCGTCGACGGCCTCGACCACATTAAAGCCCGCGCCGACCAGGGCCATGCGCAGCATGTCCCTCATCGTGCGGGAATCGTCGACCGTGAGAATCGTGCGCGTCACGATTGGACTCCATGGATGTCCGCCGAAAGGAGCGCCCCATCGGCGCCGAAAAGACGGGTGGTTTCTACAAAGGCCTCCGAAGGCCCCGTAATCGAAAAGGGTTTGCCGTCCTGCTCCCAGGCCTTTTTGGCCGCGAGCAGAATCTGGAGACACAGGCCGCCGAGGCGGCGGACCTGACCGGCCTCGACCTCGAGCGCTTCGCCGCGGTGCGCCAGGAAGGCGGACTTCAGCGGGCTGGCGGCCTTTAGATCGAGCGTTTCAGGCAGCGCGAGTGCGGCCATCAGAATTCCTCCCATCCGTCGGCCGCCGGGGCGGTCGCGGTAGCTGCGCCGCCACGAGCGGGCCGGGCGAAGGCGCCCAGACGGGCCCTTTGCTCGGCGACCGGGTTGCGGGCCGGTGCGTGTTGAGCCGGATCGGCGGCGGCCGGACGACCATAGGCGGCCTGGCCTTCACCCACCCGGAAACGGGCCATCAGTCGGACCAGTTCGGTGGTCTCGCCCTTCAGCGAGTGCGTCGCGGCGGTCGATTCCTCGACCATGGCGGCGTTCTGCTGAGTGACCTGATCCATCTGGTTCACGGCCGTGTTCACTTCATTCAGCCCCGTGGCCTGTTCGGCGGCGGAGGCCGCGATCTCGGTCACCAGGGCGTCGATCTCGCCCACCTTCACGACGATGCGTTGCAGCGCCTCGCCAGTCTGTCCGACCAGGTTCACGCCCTGGCTGACCTGCTGGGTCGAGGACGAGATCAGGGTCTTGATCTCCTTGGCGGCTTCGGCCGAACGCTGGGCCAGCGCGCGAACTTCCTGGGCGACGACGGCGAAGCCGCGACCCGCTTCACCCGCGCGGGCGGCCTCGACACCGGCGTTCAGGGCCAGAAGGTTGGTCTGGAACGCAATCTCGTCGATC
>Ga0209023_10003072_pt1 | contig 20184 bp, 16 predicted proteins | sample LakOneMetagenome_FD_187468 | JGI IMG/M metagenome (GOLD analysis project Ga0209023, IMG submission 187468) | Freshwater and sediment microbial communities from Lake Erie, Canada (SPAdes) (version 2) | ecosystem: Environmental > Aquatic > Freshwater > Lentic | place: Lake Erie, Canada...
TCGCGTGTCGCCGGTCGCGCCGATTTATCCGCACCTCGATGACACCGCACTCTCGCCGACCGAGGTCGTCAACTATCAATCGCGCGACGGGACCGCGCTCTGGGCCTATGTAACGGCACAGCCTGGCGCGACCGGCGCCCGCCCGATGGTGGTGGTACCGCACGGCGGGCCGGAAGCACGCGACGAATATGGCTACGACGCCTTTGTCGAGTTTCTCGCTTCGCGCGGGTACGTCGTGTTGCAACCGAATTTCCGCGGTGGCGCCGGGTTCGGTCGTGGCTTCGCGGATGCGGGCCGCGGCCAATGGGGCCTGCGCATGCAGGACGATGTCACCGACGCAGTGCGTCACATGATCCAGATTGGCGTTGCTGACGCGCATCGCATTTGTATCGTCGGCGCTTCATACGGCGGGTACGTCGCGCTTGAAGGCGTTTCGAGTACGCCGGATCTCTACAGATGTGCCGTGTCCATCGCAGGCGTCTCCGATCTGGGCCTTTCGCTCAACAGAGAGGGGCCGCATTGGGGCACCAACTATCAATACTGGCTGCGCTCCATCGGAACCGATAGCGCTGCTATCGCTGAACATTCACCGCGACTGCACGCCAGCCGGATCACTGCGCCCGTGTTGCTCATTCATGGCGAAGACGACGAGACCGTGCCGTTCCGCCAATCTGAACTCATGCAACAGGCGCTGAATTCGGCGGGTCATCAAACCCGGTTGGTGCGCATTCCGGACGAGAACCATTACTGGGATACGTGGAGCGATGAGCATCGTTTCACGCTCTTCCACGAGACTGAGCAATTCCTCGCGCAGAACCTCGGCCCAGCGCACTAAAGTCTCAGGCATTGCCTAGGCGCGCCGCCACCTCTTCGCCAATCGCCAGCGAAGAGGTGAGGCCGGGGCTTTCGATGCCGAAGAGCGCGACGAGGTTGGGCAGAGCTTCGCTGTCGATGACGAAATCGCCTTGCGCTTCACCTACGCCGTGCAACTTAGGCCTTATGCCAGCGTAGTCGGGCGCGAGCGCTCCATCGGGCAATGCCGGCCAAAATCGGCGCACCGTTTCGTAGAAGCTCGCTGCTCGCGACGGATCGACGACGTAGTCTTCATGATCCACGAATTGCAGATCGGGTCCGAACCGCGCGACGCCGCCAAGGTCACGGCGATAGTGCGTGCCGAGTGCGCCTGGAATGGGTGGGGGGTAGATCAGGCGCGCGAACGGAGCTTTCACGCCGGTAAGCGCGAAGTAGCTGCCCTTGCCGTAGTGTAGTTCAGGAATACTTGCGGCGGGAAAACCCTCGATCGAGCGCGCACAATTCTGCGCGCCAAGGCCAGCTGCGACGACCAAATGGCGCGCGCTGATTGTCGATGGCGCATCGCCGCCCGTTCGGACATCGAAGCCTTCGCTTGTCGGTGTGGCGCCGACGAAAGGCGTGTTTAGCGCCACAACGCCGCCTTGCGCTTCAATCTCGCCCTCCAAAGCTTCCATGTAGCCATGTGCGTCCATGATGCCGCTTTCAGGCGACTCCAGCGCCGCGACGACGTTGAGCTGTGGCTCAAGTGCGCGCGCCTGTTCGCCAGTGAGCCATTGGATGCCTTCGACGCCGTTGATCTCGGCTTGTTTCGCCAAGTGTTCGAGCGCGGGAATTTCGCCCACCTCGGTCGCTACGATGAGTTTGCCGCATTTCGCATGAGCGACGTTGTGCGCCTCAAGGAAGGGATAAAGTGCGTGCCGGCCCGCAACACACAGTCTCGCTTTCAGTGAACCGGTTGGATAATGCAGCCCCGCGTGGATGACTTCTGAATTGCGCGAGGAAATTCCCGCGCCGATGCGGCCCTCACGCTCAATCACAACGACGTTACGCGCGCGCCGCGCCAACGCGTAGCCGCATGCGAGCCCGACCGCGCCGGCACCAACGATTACAACGTCAAAATCGCTCAACCGCGTCGCCTTATTGTCATTTCGCCGTGTGAACCTTAATCGATCTTAAGCGAGCAGCCGCAGGTTACAAACCATCGGTTAATCCAAACGCAAGCAGGTTTCGCGTACGTTTGCGATGGGCGGAGTAGGTTCGTGATCAACTTCCAGGATGCGGCGATGTTCGCGGCTGCGCGCGCGCATCTGTCCAGCCTGCGCTGGCGGATTGGCGTGGGTACGCTGTTTGCTGCGGGCGCGTCCTTCGTCCTCGACTCATTTGCTGCGGGCTTCAGTTGGTTCCTGGCGGTCATGCTATCGACCGGCTTCGACGCGATGCTGGGCCATTCGTTCGTGGAAGCGCGCGGTCAGCGCGAACGGCGCACATCCGGCGTGCTGTTCCTCTGGGGTTGCGCGTTTTCGGTCGCGATCTTTTCGGCGATGACGCTCTACCTCGCAGCCGCTGGCGGCGGACCTGGCCGCATTCTGTCCGCATTGATGGCGGCGAGTTCGATGGTCAGCGTCATGCTGTTCCTCTTCCAAGCGCCGGCTTTCATGTTGATCACCGCGGCGCCGGCGACGATCTGCTTGCTCATCATGGCATTTATGCCGTTCCAGCCAGGTCCCGCGAGCGCGCTCGAAGGCGCGTTCGGCGCGGGCTGTGGCGCAGCGGGCTTTCTTGCCTTCGTGATCCGCGCCGCCGTCTACAATGGCCGCATGGTGACGGGCCTTCGCGAAGCGCACAAGCAAGCGAAAGATCGCCAACTCGAAGCGGAAACCAAACGGGCTGAAGCCGAAGAAGCAAACCGCGCCAAGTCTGAATTCCTGGCGGTGATGACGCACGAATTGCGGACGCCACTGAACGCCGTGATTGGATATGCGGAAATCATCCAGGAGGATCTGGAAGCCGAGGGACGCGCCGAGCTCGCGGACGATGCGACACGCATTACCGGGTCCGCGCGTCATTTGCTCGGCCTGATCGATCAGATTCTCAATCTCTCTAGCATCGACGCGGGCCACGAAGGATTGGCCGCTCGCGACGTCGATGTGCGTCGCCTGATCGAGGAAAACGTCGCTTCTTTACAGGAAGACGCGCGCACTAACGGCAATCGCATTTCCGTGCGCGTGAGTCCGGAGGCGGAGCGCGCCTATACAGATGGCAACAAGCTCGCTGTGTGCCTCGCGGCGGTGCTTTCAAACGCTGTGAAGTTCACGAACAATGGCCTCATCGCAGTCACGGCGGAGTGCGCCAACCTCAACGGCCGCGATACGCTGTCCATTGCCGTGTCGGACACCGGGGCGGGGATCGCGCCGCAAGACTTGCAGCGGGCGTTCATGCCGTTCGTGCAACTCGACAGCACTGCCACGCGTGAAAAGGGTGGAATGGGACTTGGTCTGGCCATCGCGCAGCGAATGGCGCAGGCCATCGGCGGCGACGTCACGGCTATTAGCGAACGCGGGTCAGGTTCGACGTTTACGATCCGAACGCCCCTACGCTTGACGCGCCCCGAACAGCTGCAAGCGGCAGCCGCAGCCTAACGCGTAAAACATGAAGGTCCCCGCCCGCTCCCGTTTTTGGGAGCGGTTTCGCGCCTGTGCGGGGGAGGGTTCGAGGCGCGGCGGGGCCGCTGACCAACCCAAGCGTCGCCACATCGTTCCAGACGCCGAGGACAGTTCGGGCTTTCCCAATAGACTTCGCCGCCTTATATCGAAAAAGCCTATGGAAGAGCGCCTCCCTGCGTCCTCGATGCCGACGCTTCGGCAGCTTCAGTTCCTCATCGCTTTACGGGCGGAGGGAAGTTTCGTCGGTGCGGCTGAGGTGGTTGGCGTGACCCAGCCGACGTTGTCCGCAGGCATCAAGGACTTGGAGAACACGCTGGGCGTCACGCTTGTTGAGCGCGGGCGCACCGGTGCGGTGCTTACGGCATCCGGTATCGAGGCGGCTGAGCGCGCCGCGCGCGCGCTTGGCGAGGTCGAGGATTTGGTGCGCGCGGCGCAGAGCGCCGGTGAGCCGCTCGCCGGCAATTTCAGGCTCGGCGCGATTCCAACGATCGCGCCATTTTTGTTGCCACGCGCGCTGCCGCTGCTGAAGAAGGCATTCCCGCGTTTGCGCCTGCAATTGCGCGAGGATCTGACGGCGCGCCTCATCGAGGGCTTGCGAGCGCGTACGCTCGATGCGGCGCTTATCGCTCTGCCTTATGAGGCGCACGGCATCAGCACAGCGCCGATCGCCGAAGATGAGTTTTACTTTTTGGCCCCGGAAGGTCATCCGCTGGCGAAGCGCAATGATCTGGCGCCCGAACATCTCAAATCGGAAGAAGTGTTATTGTTGGAAGACGGCCATTGCTTGCGAGAGCACGCGCTTTCGGCATGTCGCCTGGCGCCGGCGCGCCGCTCCGCTGATGTTGGCGCAACGAGTTTGCACACGCTGGTGCAAATGGTGGCCGGCGGTATGGGCGTGACGCTGTTGCCGAAAGTCGCGGCGGAGGCAGGTGCAGCAGCTGGCGCGCATGTCACCCTTCGCCCGTTTGCGCAGCCAATCATTGGCCGTTCGATCGGCATCGTTTGGCGCGAAGGCAGCCAGCGCGAGGAAGAAGCGCGTCTTTTGGGTGAGACGTTGCGAGCGCTGTTTTAGGAGGTTGGCCAGTCGGGCTTCGACAGCTGTTTGGCCAAGTGCGGCAGGCGAACGACCAACCAGAGTGCCGCCCAGATATTGCCGAGGATGAAAATCGGAACCGCCCAAAGCGCGGCGACCACCCACGAACGCTCTGTCAGAAACACAATCGCCGCGAAAAGCACGAAGCCGACGTACAGATCAGCGATCGTGGCAATCCCCCAAGGCAGTGTCGTCACCACTGCAAACTGGTCGAGGAACGTGCCGTGCAAATTCTGCATGGCGAGGCCGGCCCAGATCACAAGCCCCAGCAAAGCCAAGCCCAAAATGCCGACGGCGGCGCGAAGCACGTTCATGAACACCAACCCTTTTGCGAGGTTTGTCCCTGCGCGCGCGGGTAAAATCAAGGTGGCTGCGGCAGAGCCTCACTGAGACGTCCGGATGCATTGCGCTTGCCTCGATGCGCCGCCGCCCGCTAAGCCGGGATATGCAGCGATATCTGACCTGGTTCGTGCTTCTTGGCCTCTTCCTGGGCATCGCCGTTGGCTACGTGCTGCACGAGCAGCAACCCTCAGCGAACTGGCCCGTCATCGCCGGATATCTGAAGGTCGTCACCGACATCTTCTTGCGGCTCATCAAGATGATCATTGCGCCGCTGGTATTGTCCACGTTGGTTGTCGGCATCGCGCATATGGGAGGTACTGGCGCGCTCGGACGCGTCGGTGTGCGAACCCTGCTGTGGTTCGTGACCGCGTCAGTGTTCTCACTGCTTCTCGGCCTAACCATCGTACATCTACTGCAGCCAGGCGTCGGCCTGCATCTCCCGATTCCCGAGGGCGCCACCGCGCCCGAGGGCTCCGCGCTCAACATCCAGGATTTTGTAGTTCACTTGGTGCCGTCGTCGATCTTCGACGCGATGGCCACTAATTCTCTCCTGCAGATCGTGGTTTTCTCGATCTTCTTCGGAGTCGGCCTGGCCTCGCTTGGTGAAGCTGGAAAGCCTGTGATCGACTTCGCCGAGCGCGTGTCGCACGTGATGCTGCGCGTCACGGGCTATGTAATGAATTTCGCGCCATTCGCTGTGTTCGCAGCGGTGGCTGCGACCATCACCGAAAACGGCATCGAAATCCTTGGGACGTATGTGCGCTTTATCGGCGGCTTCTATCTGGCGCTGCTGGTGCTGTGGGGCGTGCTCATCCTGGCCGGTGTTCTCATCGCGGGCACGCGCGTGTTCTCGTTGCTCGGTTTGATCCGCGACCCGATCGTCCTGGCGTTCTCAACGGCCAGCTCGGAAGCCGCGTATCCGCGCACGTTCGAGGCGCTGCAAAAATGGGGCGTATCGAAGAGGATTGCCGGCTTCGTGCTGCCGCTCGGCTATTCGTTCAACCTCGATGGCTCGATGATGTACTGCACCTTCGCCGTTTTGTTCATCGCGCAGGTTTACGGCATCGAACTCAGCATCGCGCAGCAAGTGACGATGTTGTTGGTGCTGATGGTGACGTCAAAGGGCATGGCCGGCGTGCCGCGCGCATCGCTCGTAGTGATCGCGGCGACCTTGGTGCAGTTCAATTTGCCGGAAGCTGGCCTGTTGCTGATCCTCGGCGTTGACCACTTTCTCGATATGGGCCGCAGCGCCACGAACGTCGTCGGCAACTCGATCGCGACGGCTGTCGTGGCCAAGTGGGAAAAGGAAATCGGTCCGCCGCTTGCGACTGCGCCGTTGCCGGGATCGGCCGCGCCGCCGCTTGAAGACGCGGGCGATACCGAGATCCGTTAGTCCATCAGTCGCTGCATCAGATACGTGTATTCGAGCGCGCGCCGCCGCGCCGCTTCGTTGAGATTGGCAGCCGCGGAATGGCCGCCGTCGATGTTCTCGTAATAGAGCACCGGCATGCCGAGCTCCTCAAGGCGCGCGACGTACTTGCGCGCATGACCGGGATGCACACGATCGTCTTTAGTTGAGGTCAGCACGAATGGCGTCGGGAAATCCGGACGCCGGCGCAAGTTCTGGTAGGGTGAAATCCGTTCCAAGAATGCGCGCTCCTCCGGGTTTGACGGTGAACCGTACTCGTCAACCCACGACGCGCCCGCGAGTAGTTGATCGTAACGCAGCATGTCCAGGAGCGGTACTTGCACGACGGCTGCGTGGATCATCTCCGGATGCTGATTGAGCATGACGCCCATGAGCAAGCCGCCATTGGAGCCTCCCTCGATGCCGAGACGGCGCGGGCTGGTGATGCGACGCTGAACGAGGTCGCGTTCGACGGCGAAGAAGTCGTCATAGATCAGCTGACGATGCGTGCGCAGCCCGGCTTGGTGCCAAGCGGGGCCAAACTCGCCGCCGCCGCGGATATTGGCGATGACGTAGACGCCGCCGTGGTCGAGCCAGAGCTTGCCGACATTCGGTGCGTAGGCGGGCGTGAGCGAAACTTGAAAGCCGCCATAAGCGTACAGCAACGTCGCGTTCTGGCCGTTCAGCGGCATGTCGCGGCGGTGCAGCACGAAGTAGGGCACGCGCGTGCCGTCGGTGCTTTCGGCTTCGAATTGCTCGGTGATGTAAGGCGACGCATCGAACTGCGGCGGCAGTGAGCGGATGGCGCGCACAGTCGTTGCCCGATCATCGAGTGCGTAAAGGGTGCTGGGTGTCAGATAATCTTCGTAGAGCGCAAACGCTTGTGACTCCGTAGGCGCGGCGCCGGCGATGGCAACCGCGCCTGTGGTCGGCAGATCAATCTGCGTTTGCCGCCACGCGCCCCCGTTCAGGTCGAAGCGCAGCAAGCGTCCGCGCACGTTTTCAAACCCTGCCACAAGCACCGCGTCGTGTGTAATGGCCACGCTTTCGATGGATTGACGCGCATTCGGGCTGAAGAGCTGTTGCGCACGCGGCGCCTCTGCGCCGGTGTCTTCCAACGGATAAGCGGCGAGCGCACCTGATGGGATGCCTCGCCACTCTTCCTGCAGAGAGAATAGAAGATTGCCGTGAAAGAGGCCCTGCACGTTGGCCTTTGCCGGCAAATTGATGCGTTGTGGTTGCGCGCTGTCGAGGCGAAAGGTCGCTGACTCAAAGAAGCTTGTCGCCTGCACAGCGATCGGCAGTCGGCGCCCGTCGACGTCCTGCAGCGCGCCGCAGAACACACCGACATCGGTGTGCGATCCGCGCATGACTTCCGTTGCGCTCGCAAGCGGCGATCCGCGATGCCAACTTTTGACCACGAACGCGTAGCCGCTGTCGGTGGTCGTGCCTTCGCCCCAATCAGTGGCGACGAGGAGCGTGTCGGCGTCGACCCAAGCGATTGACGATTTGGCGGCGGGGATATTGAAACCGCCGTCAACGAAGCGCCGCGTCGCGAGATCGAACTCGCGCCAGACGGCGGCATCGCGGCCGCCGTCCGACAACGAGATCATGCAGCGCGTGGAGCCTTCAAGGCAGTCGGCGGCTTTGTAGACCCAGTTGGCATTTTCGGACGCAGCGAGCGCGTCGATGTCGAGAAGGTTGTCCCAGACCGGATGACCACGCGCGAAGTCCGCGATTGGCGAACGCCGCCACACGCCGCGGACGTGCGTCTCGTCCTGCCAGAAATTGTAATAATAGCCTTCGCGCAGCGTGCCGAGCGGCAGGCGATCGTGGCTGTTCGCGAGCGCCAGGGCGTCCGCTTGCAAGCCGGCGAAGCGGCGGTCGCCCTGCAGTGCGGCTAACGTCCGGTCATTGTGTTCGCGCACCCAGGCCAGCGCGCGTTCGCCTTCGATATCTTCAAGCCAGAGGTAAGGGTCTTCGTGTGTCATGCCGATCCTGGTTGGCGTTGAACTGGTGGTGCCGCAAGCGGTGAGAACGATGGCGGCGAAGACCGCAGCGAGGGTCGAAAGGCGCATCAAGGGTCCCCAAGGACGCTGCAGACAAGCAGATTGCGACGGGAGTGCAAAGGGGCCGTCCAAGGGGATGCGCTCGCGCCAAGAGTCGCCTAGATTGATGGTTCCATGCGCTATTTCAAAATGAACGGCTGCGGCAACGACTTCGTCATCATCGACGCACGGTCGCGCGGCGCGTTGCCATTGTCGGCGGCGCAGGCCAGCGCAATCGCAGATCGCAAGACCGGGCTTGGCTGCGACCAGGTGATCGCCGTCGAACGCTCGATGCGCGGCGACGCGTTCATGCGGATATGGAATGCCGACGGTGGCGAAGTCGATGCGTGTGGCAACGCCACGCGCTGCGTCGCCTGGTTGTTGATCGAAGAGGGCGGCGCTGCCTCGCGCCGGATCGAGACTGGCGCGGGCATGCTCTACGCGGAGCGTAAAGGCGCAAATCTTATCACTGTGGACATGGGCTCGCCGCTCTTGCGGTGGGAGGAAATCCCGATCTCCAAACCGATGGATACCCAACGCCTAGACTTCAGCGCAGGCGGCCTCGATGGCCCTGGTGCGGTGAACATGGGCAACCCACACGTCGTATTTTTCGTCAACGACGTGCGCGCAACGCCGATTGAATCGCTCGGACCCCAAGTAGAGCGCGATCCGCTGTTCCCTGAGGGCGTAAATGTCGGCTTTGCAGAGATCCGCGGGCCCAACCAAATGCGGCTGCGCGTGTGGGAGCGCGGCACGGGGCTGACCAAAGCGTGTGGAACCGGGGCGTGTGCCGCCGTGGTCGCGGCCCATCGTCAAGGCCGGGCCGAACGGTCGGTCGAGGTGCTGGTGGACGGTGGATCACTTGAGATTGAGTGGCGCGGAGGCGACGACCGGGTTCTGATGACGGGACCGGTCGAGCTGGAAAATACGGGGGAACTGCCGGCGCAATGAGAATTCTGCTTGCCGCCCTCCTGCTCAGCGCCTGCGCGACGGCCATGCCATCCGACCGCGTCAATGGCTGCTGGGTAAGCCAAGGCGCAAGTACGTCGGCAACATTGCGTTTCACACCCGATCGCAGCCGTCCTGGCATTCGCCACGGCGCGCTCATCCGTAACGGCGTTCGCGAGAACTATGATTTGCGCCAATATGTGACCGGCTGGAGCTTCTGTAAGCTTGAGGCCGGCGCGGATCGTTGCTGGCAGGTGGCAGAAGCCGCGAGTGGTTCGCTGGAAGGCGGTCGCGCCTTCATCGACAGCGACGCCGACCATTTGCGCATTTCCGTCATTGGCCAAGACGGCGAGCAGGTCATTTTCGAAGGCCAGCGCGGCAACTGCGGCTAGACAATTCGCGATATTACCGCGTCAGTCGCTGCGCGCGATTGATCTTGTCGTACAGCGCCGCCATGCTCTCAATGCCAGCACGGAGGGGACCCATGACAGGCCAGCCGCTTAACGCAACCTTCTTCGCCTTCAAAAAGCGTGAGCGCGGAGGCGTGCTAACGGGCGCGAGCGTCGCTTATCTTGTCGTCGCGGTGGTGCTGCTAGGCGCCTTTATCGCTCTGAACTACCAGGGCGTCGGCGCGATCATCCAATGGTACGGAAGCCTAGTTTCCGCGGCGGCCGAAGGAAAATCACCAGCGACGGCCATGAGCGCTGTCCCGGCAGGTTTTGTGATGTTCTTCCTGACGCTAATTCCCTTCATGTTCGCGTTCTACATTCTACTGGCCGCGTACGAAGCGGCTTGTTTGCGCTGGATGATCCGCGGCGAACGAAACGGCTTGATGGGGCTGTCACTCGGCGGTGACACTTGGCGCGTCTACCTCACCTATTGGATTTGGTTTGGCCTCTATATGGGGCTGTCGATTGTATTCGGATTACTGACTTTTGTCGCGATCGGCGCCAGCGCCGTCAGTGGCAACGCCGAGCATGTTGCGACGATGGGCGGCCCGCTTGTGTTGATCGTGACCCTCGTGCGGATGTTGGTGACTCTGTTCTTTGCCATTCGCTTGGCGCCCGCGGCAGCGACCTCGGTGGGGCGTCAGCAATTCTCGTTCTTCGATGCGTGGAAAGTCACCAAGGGACGCTTTTGGTCGCTGTTCGGCGCCTTTTTCATAGTGATTGTGATTGCGGCAATTGGCGAAATCATCTTTGGGGCGATCGTGCTTTCGATCATTGGGGCAAGCGTCCTGCCGCAAATCATGAGCGCTGGCGCGAACCCAAGCGAGGCGCAGGTCGGCGAGATTTTCGCAACTTTGTTCACCGCGCAAAACGCCATCGTGCTTGCAGTGGCTTACGCGATTCTGCTCGCGCTTAGCCTCATCATCTACTTGCTCTTCTTCGGCATCAACGCGCGCGCAGTGCTCGCAGCGGCGGAAGATGGAAAAATCGACGGCGTGCCGAACGCGGCGGTGGCAAACACCTTCACTTGAGCACGGCCTAACTAGCCGTTGGCGGCCTTCTTGCCGGGTTTGCGCACGGTTTTCGGGGCTGGCGCTTCGGCTGCGGCGGACTTCTGTTTTGGCCTAGCCTGCGCGCCGACGCGTTCCGCTTGGCGCTTCATCGCCTCCGCGAGGTAGCGACCTGTGTAGCTGGCTTTCACTTTCGCCACGTCTTCCGGCGTACCTTTAGCGACGATCATGCCGCCGCCATCGCCGCCTTCGGGGCCGAGATCGAGAATCCAGTCGGCGGTTTTGATGACGTCGAGATTGTGCTCGATGACGAGGACAGTGTTGCCGTTCTCGACGAGTTCATGAAGCACCTCGAGGAGCTTCTTTACGTCTTCGAAGTGCAGGCCGGTGGTGGGCTCGTCGAGAATGTAGAGGGTGCGTCCCGTCGCGCGTTTGCTCAGTTCTTTCGAGAGCTTCACGCGTTGCGCTTCGCCGCCTGACAGCGTCGTCGCTTGCTGGCCGATGTGCACGTAGCCCAAGCCAACGCGCTTTAGGGTTTCAAGCTTGTCGCGAATGCTCGGCACGGCGGCGAAGAGGTTGGCGCCTTCTTCGACGGTCATATCCAATACGTCGGAGATCGACTTGCCCTTGTAGAGCACCTCGAGCGTTTCGCGATTGTAGCGTTTGCCCTTGCAGGTATCGCAGGTGACGTAGACGTCCGGCAGGAAGTGCATCTCGATCTTGATGACGCCATCGCCTTGGCACGCTTCGCAGCGGCCGCCTTTGACGTTGAACGAGAAGCGGCCTGGGCCGTAACCGCGCGCTTTGGATTCCGGCAGTCCCGCGTACCAATCGCGGATCGGCGTGAAAGCGCCGGTGTACGTTGCTGGGTTTGAGCGCGGCGTGCGGCCGATCGGCGATTGATCGATATCGATGATCTTATCGATGTGCTCCAGGCCTTCGATCTTATCGTGCTCGGCCGGCACGTCGCCCGCGCCGTGCCATTGGCGGGCGACGGCTTTGTACAGAGTCTCAATCACAAGCGTAGATTTGCCGCCGCCGCTGACTCCGGTGACGCACGTGAACACGCCGAGCGGAATGTCGGCGTCGAGATTGTGCAGATTGTTGCCGCGCGCGCCGCGCACGCCGATGACGCGTTTGGTGATGCGACGGCGCTTTTCCGGAATGGCGATCTCGCGTCGGCCTGTCAGATACGCGCCGGTGATGGAGTTCTTGTTCGCCTCGATCTGCTTCGGTGTGCCTTCGGCGATGACCGTGCCGCCATGCACGCCGGCAGCAGGACCCATGTCGATGACGTAGTCGGCGGTCATGATCGCTTCTTCGTCGTGTTCAACGACGAGCACCGAGTTGCCGAGGTCGCGCAGGCGCACGAGCGTTTCGAGTAGCCGCGTGTTATCGCGTTGGTGCAGGCCGATCGATGGCTCGTCGAGCACGTAGAGAACGCCGGTAAGGCCGGAGCCGATTTGGCTCGCGAGCCGAATGCGCTGGCTCTCGCCACCGCTCAGCGTGCCTGAGGACCGGCCAAGCGAGAGATAATCGAGGCCGACGTCTACGAGGAAGCGCAGGCGGTCGTTGATCTCCTTCAGAATGCGGACGGCGATTTCTTTTTGCTTCGGCGTCAGCTGATCGTTGAGCGCGCCGAACCAATCGCGGGCGTTCCGGATGGAGAAATTGGACGCCGTGGCGATATCGGTCATCCCGACTTTCACCGCGAGCGCCTCCGGTTTAAGCCGCTTGCCTTCGCACGTCGGGCAGGGCGCTTCGCTTTGGTAGCGCTCCAGGTCCTCGCGTACCCAGGTAGAATCCGTTTCCTTCCAGCGGCGCTCGAGGTTCGGCAGTACGCCTTCGAAATTCTTGGTCGTCTCGTAGCGGCGAACCCCGTCGTCATAGACGAATTTGATCGGGTCCTTGGTGCCGTTGAGGATGGCGTTGCGCAGCTCCTTCGGCAGCTCCTTCCAGGGCGCAGTGATCTTGGCTTTGAAGTGCCTCGCCAACGCTTCGAGCGTTTGCGCGTAAAGCGGCGATGGGCCTTTCGCCCACGGCGCTACTGCGCCGTCCTTGAGCGTTTTATCGTGATCGGGAACGACGAGATCAGCGTCGAACTTGAGTTGCACGCCCAGCCCATCGCACGTCGGGCAGGCGCCGGCGGGATTGTTGAACGAGAAGAGGCGTGGTTCGATTTCCGGAATCGTGAAGCCGGAAACAGGGCACGCGAATTTCTGCGAGAAGATCAAACGCTCGGGCGCGCCAGCCTTGTTTTTCAGCGTGGCTTTGCCCGTCGCATCCTCGTTTTTGCCGGCGATTTCCGCGAAAGCGATGCCGTCTGCAAGCTTCAGTGCCTGCTCCAGCGAATCCGCCAAACGTGTTTCGATGCCCGCTTTCACTGCGATGCGGTCCACGACAATGTCGATGTCGTGTTTGAATTTCTTGTCGAGCGTCGGCGGTTCGCTGAGTTCGTAGAACTCGCCATCAATCTTCGCGCGCTGGTAGCCTTTCTTCAGGTACTCAGCCATTTCCTTTTTGTATTCGCCCTTACGGTCGCGAACGACCGGCGCGAGCAAATACAAGCGCGTACCTTCCGGCAGCGCCATGATGCGATCGACCATCTCGGCGACCTGCATCGCCGCGATCGGCTGACCGGTCGCCGGCGAATACGGAATACCAACGCGCGCCCAGAGAAGGCGCATGTAGTCGTAAATCTCGGTGACGGTGCCGACAGTTGAACGCGGATTGCGGGAGGTGGTTTTCTGCTCAATCGAAATGGCCGGCGAAAGGCCCTCGATGGAGTCCACATCCGGCTTCTGCATCAGCTCCAAGAACTGACGCGCATAAGCCGACAGAGATTCCACATAACGCCGCTGGCCTTCGGCGTAGATCGTGTCGAACGCGAGCGAGGACTTGCCGCTCCCGCTCAAGCCGGTGATCACCACCAGCTCATTGCGCGGAATGTCGACGTTCACGCCCTTCAAGTTGTGCTCGCGTGCGCCACGGACGCGGATATGGGTGAGGCCGTCCTTCATTGCGGCAAACCGTAGACGAAAGCGGTCATCGAGATCCCGGGCGCATAGTCGCGGTTGAAGATGTGGGGCGTCTCGCCGGCGCGCTGCGCGCCGAGAGCGTAGACCACCGGCATATAGTGCTCCCAATCCGGCGCGGCGACGGCGGCATCGGGTTGCGCCTTGTAGTTCAGCGCGGCGCTATGATCGCCTTTGACGCTGGCGACGATAAGATTGTCGAAAGCGTTGACCCACGGCTGCGGCTCGGGCGAAGGCGCGCGGAAGAACGCCGGCAAATTGTGCACGATATTGCCGGACGCGAGCACCAGGACGTTGTCATCGCGCAGTTCCGAGAGCTTCTGGGCCATGGCGTAGTGCTCCGTCGATGGGCGACGAATATCCAGGCTCACCTGGACGATCGGCACGTCCGCGTTCGGGTACATGTGCACGAGCACGCTCCAGGCGCCGTGATCCAAGCCCCAAGTGTCGTCGAGCTTCGCGTCAAACGCTGTCAGCTTTTCCACGATCGTTTGCGCCAGCGCCGGATCGCCGGGCGCCGGGTACTGCACATCAAACAAAGCCTGCGGAAAGCCGCGGCCGAAATCGTGAATGGTGGGGAGCCGCGCGTTCGAAGTCACGCGTACGCCCTCAGTCACCCAATGCGCAGAGACGCAGACGATTGCGCGCGGCTTTTGAAAGCGCGTCGCGATCTCCGCCCAGCCGCGTGCAGCGGGCGTGTCTTCGATGGCGTTCATCGGCGAGCCGTGGCCGACAAAAAGGGCAGGCGCTCGGGTCATTCGGTCTTGCTTCGGGAACCGCCAGGTGTTCTCGGGCGGACACCGTATTTAGTAGTTCGAGTCTGCGGCACATCAAGAACAAATAACGAACAACCCAATCAGGGCAGTCGCTGTTGCCTCGCCTCGTGCTGCGCGGTCGCGCGCTTGACGCGCCAAGTCAGCGCGGTCAGAGGTGCGGCATGTTTGGGAAGAATAACAAGAACGCGACGAAGCAGGGCAAAAGCCGTGTTGCCGAGGTCGGTTGGGTTATCGAGGCCCAATCGGCGGGCTTTATTTGGGATGCGCCAAAGAAGTTTGGGCGAACGGAACCCGGCTCCACCTACGCGAAATCAGTGCGCTACTGCCCGGCCGTGATTGAGCACGAATCACGGATGTTTGAGGTCACGTGCCCGATCGATGTTGAGCTCAGTTTTTACTGGGACCAGCAAGGCCTGCCGCGCGTGCAACTCGTCGGGCAGAGCCAATCCGGCATTCGCCCCGATGCCCTCGCTCGCATGATTGTGATGGGCGATCGCAAAGAGTGGCGCGACGAAAACCGCCCGCTCATCCAGTTCATCACGCCGTATCATTTCATCGCCGACGAGCAGATGTATCTAACGCAGATGCCGCCGTTCAATCACTACCGATCACCCCAACTGCCGGGCGTGCTGATCGGAGGACGTCTGCCGATTGACGTTTGGCCACGTCAAATGATGTGGGCGTTCGAATGGCACGACACGAGCCAGAACCTCGTGCTGAAGCGCGGAGAGCCGTGGTTCTACGTACGTTTCGAGCCGAACGACCCATCGCGTCCGGTCCGTTTGGTCGAAGCGGAAATGACTGAGGATCTGCGCGAGTATTTGAAGGGCATGTCGGCGGTCGCGAATTACGTGAATCGCACCTATTCGCTCTTCAACACCGCACGCGCTCGCCGGCCGGCGAAGCTGCTCGTGCCCAAGAAACGCGGTACGGCGACGGCCGACGAAGACTAGAGCGCTGCCCGGCTCAACATTCTGCTGCGGATTTCATGCTCGTCGCCCTCCCGGCGCGGGACGGCGCGCATTAACCTTGCAGGCACGTCCGATTCGTGAGAACATAATAAGAACATAGTTCCGCCCGTTACGAGGGGCAGGTTGGGTGAGGTCGATCAAAGGCCCGGAATTCGGTGAGGGTTCTTGGACTCCGCAGTCGATTTGGTTTGTGAGCGTAGGAAACGGAGGCCGTCATGGCTGGCAGTGTCAACAAGGTGATTTTGGTCGGCAATTTGGGGAAGGACCCGGAAGTACGCCGCCTTAACTCGGGTGAGCCCGTCGTGAATTTGAGCCTCGCGACCTCTGAGAGCTGGCGCGACAAGGCCAGCGGCGAGCGCAAGGAAAAGACCGAGTGGCACCGCGTGGTGATCTTCAATGAGAACTTGGCCAAAGTGGCCGAGCAATATCTGAAGAAGGGCTCAACGGTTTACATCGAGGGCCAACTGCAAACACGCAAATGGACCGATCAAGCCGGTGTCGAGAAATATTCAACCGAAGTGGTGCTGCAGAAATTCCGTGGTGAGCTGACGATGCTCGGCGGCAAGGGTGATGGCGGCGCCCGCTCGTATGAAGACGAAGGCGGCGGCGGTTTCACCGCGAAGGCTGGCGGCAAGCGCAGCGGCAATGGTCCGAGCGAGAGCTTCAACCAGGATCTCGACGACGAGATTCCGTTCTAAGTCAGTTGAGCATTCGCAACGAGGACGTTGGGCGCTTCGAAAGAAGCGCCCATATCGTTTTCATGATCCCGTTTTCCGTTCTTGATCTCGCGCCAATCGTCGAAGGCGGTACTGTCGGCAAGGCGTTGCGCAACAGCCGCGATCTCGCAGTCAATGCAGAGCGCCTGGGTTACAATCGGTTCTGGCTGGCCGAGCATCACAACATGCCGGGCGTCGCCAGCGCCGCGACCGCGCTGACGATAGCCAACGCGGCGGAGGCCACGAAAACCATTCGCGTCGGCGCTGGAGGCATCATGTTGCCGAACCATGCCCCTATGGTGATTGCTGAACAATTCGGCACGCTGGAAGCGCTCTATCCGGGGCGCATCGATCTCGGCTTGGGCCGGGCGCCCGGCGGCGATCAGCGCACCGCAATGGCGTTACGGCGCACGCTCGTTGGCGGCGAGGACCGCTTTCCGAATGATGTGCTTGAGCTGCAGGCCTTGCTCGCGCCCGCCATGCCGCGGCAAGCCGTGCGCGCCGTTCCGGGCGAAGGCGCAAAAGTGCCGCTTTGGATTCTGGGCTCTTCAACGTTCGGCGCGCAATTGGCGGCAGCTTTGGGCTTGCCTTTCGCTTTCGCGTCACACTTCGCTCCCGCGCAGATGATGAGTGCGATCGAAATCTATCGCACAACGTTCGTGCCATCGGAGCAATTGCAGAGTCCCTACGTCATGCTCGGCTTCAACACATTTGCCGCGCCCAGTGACGAGGAAGGTCGGTTGCTGGCCTCATCACTTATGCAGGCCTTCGTGGGCCTCCGCCGCGGTGAGCCCAAGCGTTTGCAGCCGCCGGATGCGTCCTTTGAAGCAACGCTGAGCGACCCTGAACGCGCACAGCTCGATCAGGTGCTGACATGCTCGGCGATCGGCTCCCCTGTGAGCGTCAAACGCAGCATCGCCGATTTCATCGCGCGCACGGGTGCAGATGAGCTGATCCTGGCATCTCACATTTTCGATCACGCCGCCCGCGTGCGCGCTTATGAAATCACGGCGTCTGTGCGCGCGGAAATGGCGGCCGCTTAGACAACGGTCGCTTGCGCACGGCGTCACGGCAATCTAGCCACGCAGGGTGATACACGCTTCGAGGCCCATAGCGCCGCTCGACTTTTTGCAGCTGGTGGCGGTGGCGCTGATCTGGGGCGTCAACAATGTGCTTGCACGTGTCGCGTTGCTGGAATTGCCGCCCTTCCTGGTCGTTGCTGCGCGCTTTGCCGTAGTTCTCGTACTCATTGGGTGGCGCATCCGGCCGATCCCGCGGGCAAAATGGCCTGCCTTCGCGTTGATGCTCTGTTGCGTCGGACCAGTGCATTTCGGCATTCAGTTCGTTGGCTTGCACATGGCGCGCGACCTCGCGCCGATGGTGGTGGCCATGCAGCTCTGGGCGCCGGCCTCCGTGGTGTTTGCGATGCTGCTCCTGCACGAGCATGCAAGCCGATTGCGCCTTGCCGGTGTCGCCATCGCCTTTCTGGGCGTCGCAGGCATGACGTTCGATCCGGTGGTGTTTGCGCAGTGGGGGGCGCTCTGTCTCGTCGCGACTGCTGCGTGCGCTTACGGCCTTGGCACGGTCATGGTTCGATGGATCGGAACGGACATGGACGTATGGTCGATGCAAGGATGGATCGCGCTCGCATGTTCGCCGGCCATGATTGCCGCGACATTGTTATTTGAGCCGCAAGCAGCCCAAGCGGCGGCTCATGCCTCGTGGTTCGTTTGGGGTGCGATCGCATTCGCAGGCATTGTGTCCTCGATTGGCGCCAACGCGATGATCTTCGGCTTGGTGCAACGCTACGAGGTGTCCCGCACAACACCCTATCTGCTCGCTACACCCATCATATCGTTCACGCTGGCAGGACTTTGGCTCGGTGATCACATCACCTCGCGCATCATCCTTGGTGCGGCGGTGACTATGAGTGGTGTGGCGTTGGTCGCATTCGCGGAGCGCCGTTTTCGCGCGGTAGCACCGGCTCCGGCCGACGCGGGATAGTCTCGAACAGCGTATCCCCAAGTGTGATCGAACCACCAAGCTTATGCTCGAGGCCGCGCGCCCATTGCATGACTTCAGCGATTTCCCGCGCGTGAGCGGCCCCCGCGGTTTCCAAGTCGGTGCGCCTGACCTCGGCATTGTAGGGACGACCAAGCGCTTTGGCGTGCTCTTTGAAGACAGGGCCCGCAGCCACTTCGTCCCAACCCGTTGTCTTTGGGGCGACGTTGAAGAAATCGCCCGCGCTCTGCAGCGTCTCAGCTGGCCGTGCGAGCAGCGTTTGGCTCGACAGCGTGCGGACACGCTCTGCGCCGTGATGGGCAATCACACGTTTGAAAAAGCGCACCTGCATGAGCCAGACAAGTGCCGCCACCTCCAGGTCAGTGAGGCGCATAATTACAGCGTCGGTCAGGTCGCTATGCAGCGGCATGGAGGGCCTCAACTGCATAAGTGCTTCGCGATTGAAAGAGCGGCCCGTCAATTCGTTCTTGCCGGTCGTCCGGAGGTACGATTCCAGCGAGGAATGCATGATGATCGCCTTGGCGTCTTGGCGGGCGTCAAGAATGCTCGGTACGATTGGATTTGCCAGATTGCTCGCTTTGACAATCTGAGTTTCACCGGGCGCGAGCGGCCGCGAAAGCAAGTCCAATGTGATACTGAGCGCGGCGTGAAACTCGAACGATCGGCCCTTGCTCTCAAAGGCATCGGCGAACGAGAGAAGGATTTCAGGCTCTTTCAAACCCATCGCGGCGCCGGGCAAATCGAATGCCCGGGTCAGAAGCGTCGAACAGCAAAACGCCGTGTGAAAAATAAAATGAAGGGGGCCAGCTCGGTCGGTGGCGACTTCCCGCGGAAGCGACTTGACCGGGACAAAATCGGTTTTGGGAAGGTCTTGAAGAAAGCGCCTGTCCAGAAACGTGCGCTGTCGCTGTACCTCACGCGGGACATTCACAAAGGTCAGGCGATCGCCGTTCGCGTCATAGGCGAACGGCTGCCAGTTCGGCTCGCAAACCCAGCGGTCCGGAGAAAACAAGAGATCAGCCTATGCCGAAAGTAATATGCCGAAACGTATAGATAATGCCTGTTACAGAAGTTTGCCAGAAACGGGTTCTCCACAGCTCCGTGTCGGCCGTTCGTCGCTTAAACGGGCACAACCGTCATTTTCCGGCGCGGCATTGGCGCCCAGCTAAAATCGCCCGCCCGAGAGGTTTAGAGGCCATCGTGGTCTGCCTGGGTGCGTGCCCACGCGTTTGCGACCGGGGTGCCAAAATGCTAATTTCTTCCTAGATTCGAGGACGAGATTTCTCGTCATTTTCAGCGCTCGTTTCGAGTGCGCACATCGCTCCCAGAAGCGTCAGAAAGTAGCCCGGCGATCCCGTGTCAGACACGTCCGATCCCGCCGAGAACGGCGGCCCGTCACTCCCTAAAGGCGTCTCGCTCATCAGCGTCGAAGATGAGCTGAAGCGTTCGTATCTTGATTACGCGATGAGCGTGATCGTCTCGCGTGCACTGCCTGATGCGCGCGACGGGCTGAAGCCCGTGCACCGCCGCATTCTCTTCGCGATGGATGAAGCCGGCAACTCACACGACAAGGCCCACCGCAAGTGCGCGAAGTCTGTCGGCGACGTGATGGGCAATTATCACCCGCACGGCGACCAAGCGATTTACATGACGCTGGTGCGCTTGGCGCAGGATTTCTCGATGGGCCTGATGCTCGTCGACGGCCAAGGCAATTTCGGTTCGATCGACGGCGACATGCCGGCTTCGATGCGGTACACCGAGGCGCGCTTGGCGAAAGCCGCACGCGCTCTGTTGGACGACATCGACGAAGGCACCGTCGACTTTCAGCCGAACTATGACGGCTCGATGCAAGAGCCGAGCGTTCTGCCGGCGCGCTTTCCCAACCTTCTC
>Ga0209023_10003073_pt1 | contig 20179 bp, 26 predicted proteins | sample LakOneMetagenome_FD_187468 | JGI IMG/M metagenome (GOLD analysis project Ga0209023, IMG submission 187468) | Freshwater and sediment microbial communities from Lake Erie, Canada (SPAdes) (version 2) | ecosystem: Environmental > Aquatic > Freshwater > Lentic | place: Lake Erie, Canada...
CCGGCGCCGCTTCGTTACCGGCGGCGGGCTTGCCGGTCGGCGGCGCTCTTCTGTGCGTCGGCGGCCTGGGTGCGGGCGAAACCGAGCAGCGGGGCGATGGCGTCGGTGCCGCCCGCGGCGTGGATCAACGGGACGAGGTCGACGAGCATCGCCACGAGCCGCTTGATGGCAGGCCCATCGCGGTGGGTGCCGAGTTCCTCGCCGAGCTGGGCGAGCCAGGCTGGGGCGATGTGCTCGCCGGCGGTGGACGGCTGGGACGTGAGCCGCTGCAGGGCGTCGAGTGCGTGCACCGCTTCGGCCGGGCCCATCGGGGTCAGGTGCTTGTGAAGCAGCGCGGGGAGGTCGTCCGGTACGTGACCGGTTCCGCGTCGTGACGTTCTGCGCGGCCTCGCGTTCCGGGTGCCGCGTGTCGCGACGCCATCGGTTTCTGCGGGGGGCGTCGCGGACTGCGCCTCGTCGTGGGGCGTGTCGTTCTGAACGACGTCGTGGTCGAGGAGCGCCGTGCCGTTCGGGTGGTGGCCGTTGTTGTGCTCGTCCATGATCAGACGCTCCTCGTTGCGAATCGGTTGGCTTGCGTGTCGAGTGCGGCGTGGCGGCGGTCGGCGACGATCGGCTTGCGTTCGTCGGGGGTGAGACCGCCCCACATGCCGTGGGTCTCGCCCACGGCGACGGCGAATTCCAGACACGCGGTCTGGACCGGGCAGGCGTTGCAGATCTTCCGTGCCCGGCGGTAGGACCACACGGCCTCCGCCTTCTCGGGCAGGAACAGGTCCGGCGACAGGGTGCGGCAGGCGCCGTGGTCCATGAACCGCGCGTCCGCTGCCGGCGTGCGGTGCCCGGTCACCGGCGTGCGCCGTTCATCCGCCGCTGACCGAGCATGCCGACGGCGCCGGCGGCGAAGACGGCCAGGCCGAGGAGCACGGTGCCCAACGTGTCGGCGCCGGTGACCACCTGAGCGGTGTCGGGGCAGGGCGCCCCGGTCGAGGTGACGCACTTGGCGTAGGGGGTGGGCGTGCCGACCGCCGGAGGGGTGGAGGTCGGCACGCCCGGTCCGTCCGTGACCGTCGTCGACGTGGTGGGGGGGAACGTGACGTCGGGCGTGGAGGGAATGGGGTCGCTCGTAGCGACATGGATCGGGGTGGGCGCCGTCGTGGTGGTGGCGTCCTGGCCGCAGTTCGCATCGGAGGCGTAGGCCGCAGCGACGAGGTGGTCCGATGCGCCGAGCCCGAAGTACGGCTGGTTGTAGCGATGGGCGGTGTCGACCTGGGCGAGCGGCTTGCCGGTGATGATGTCGAGCTGGATGCCGCAGCGGGGTGCGGCGCCGTTGGTGACGGTCCAGGAGATCTGGCCGCCGTGGCCGAGCGGGGTAGTCGCCCCGTCGATCAGGGGCTGGTCCTCGGTGGGGACGAAGTGGTCGTAGGCGGTGTCGTGCTGGGCCAGGCCGAGGGTCTGGGCTTCGCAGCCGGGGCGGGTGGCCCAGCTGATCGTGATCACGTCGCCGGCGTGCATACCGGGGCGCATGTTGTGGGTAAGGCTGGTGAATGCACCGTTCCCGGCGCAGCTATCCTGTGCGTTGCTCATGATCGAGGGTCCTTCTCGGTTGTGGGTTAGGCCCTCGCCGTGTCAGCGGCGGGGGTCTTCTTGTTGCGGCGGGTGGTCCGCGGTTTCGGGGTGTAGCCGGGCGGCACGTAGTCGGGGTGTAGCCAGTCGCCGCCTGTGGCGAGCCAGCTCTCGACGGCCCAGGCGGGCACAACGACGCAAGCGCCGCAGTTGGCCATCGTCGGGATCACACCCCTTTGAGCAAGGCTGTAGATGGTCGGCTGCTTCAGGCCGGTCGCCGCCTCGACGTCGGAGACGCGGTAGGTGATCCGCTTCCCTTCGAAGTCGGTGGTCATTGATCTCCTCGGGTCAGTCGGTCCAGGGAAACCTCCAGGGCCTTGGCGAGCTGGATGGCCAGGCGAAGCGAAGGATTCGACCGGCCGGACTCGATGCCCCAGATGGTGCTTTCGCTGCAGCCGACCCGGATCGCCACGTCGGCTTGGCTGAGCCCGGCCGCTTGGCGGATCGCCTTGGCCTGTTCCCTAAGCGTGGTGAGTTCGTCCTTGCGGTGCATTGCGGATTACCGTATCTGCATGCGCAAAGGAGCGCAACCATCACATGTAGGGAATGCATATAACGGTGAGAATTCTCGACCGGGAGCGCCCCCGCGGGGCGCGGGGGCACATTGCGTATGGCTATAGACTCATGCGCAATGGCTGCGAAGAAGGACCTGCCCGACCTCAAACCGATCGGGCCGGTATGGCGGGAGGTCCGACAGGAGCTCGGCGCACGCCAGGTCGATATCGGCAGCCTCTACGGCTGGGGGCCGAGCGCTCAGTCGAGCATGTCGAATCGAGAGCGCGACCCTGAGGAGTACGCCCGGGCCGTGGAGCCGACGCCGCGGGAACTCGTGGTCTTTGAGGACGCCTACAACCTGCAGCGCGGCACGGTGCTCCGCCGGGCTGGGTACGTGGTGGATGCCGAATCGCCGCTTGACCAGATCGAAGGGTGGACGTTTCTCCACCCTGAGGCCAGGGCGCTGATCAGGCAGATGGTAGAGGCGAAGTGGATAGAGGCTGGTCGACCTGGCGCGGGGCGCAAGCTGCGGCCACTGCCGGCCCGAATCCCTCGTTGACGAACATGTGCACGGCCTCAAGCTTGCCGGCGATCGCATCGGCGACCTCCACCAGCCGCCGGGTCGTTACGGCGTAGGGGCTCGCGGCCAGGTCCTGAGCCAGTTGGCTGGTCAGCTCACGAAGTTCCGCCGTCGTACTCATGTCCGTCCCCTCGGCCAGTGGTTGCCCGCTCACCATACCGGCATAGTCGCTCGCCATGCGAGGCGACGTCACGCCGGTAGGTGTTCCCCCACCGCCGTCCATGGCGGTGGCAACACCGTTCGCTTATGAGTACGACTGTACCGCCAACGGGTGACACCCTGCTGCAGATGCGTTAGTCGGCTTGGCAGCCATACGTGCCGGGCGCCGATTCGGAACAGGTCCAGGCGTTGGGGTCGTAGCGCACTACCAGACCCTCGCCCTCGTCGAGGTCCACCAGGAGGGCCGATCGGGAGCCGCGGCCTGGGCTGATATCGATGCGGTCGCCCGGGCTCCCGCCGCTGCAGGCGATGGTGAGGCCCACGGCGAAGCAGCCCGCGCCGCTGCCGACGCGGTTCGCCCATCCGAACCCATCGCCGTCGTCGACGTGGAGCCGGATGTCCCCACCCTTCGCTGTGCCTTTGGATTTCGACGAGGTGGCCGCTGCGATGACGAGGAGGCAGAGGAGTACGACGACTGTGCCGATGACGAAGCCGCGGAGACGGCCGGGCAGCGCCGGCGGGATGTGCACCTTTGGGCGCAGCTGCAATCCCCATGCGTAGCCGTCCCACCAGCGCTCGGCCGCTGGGTTCTGGGGGTCTTGGTACCAGCCGGGTGGCGTCATTCGGTGAGCGTATCGGCGCCCCCAGTGCACGAGATCTCGGAGGGGGAGTCCTCCCCTCAGCGCCGTCCGCGCGCTGCGTTGGCCCGATCGATGGCCGCGGCGATGTGGCGCTGGTCCTTCTTCAGCGTGTGGGCGTACCTCTTGTAGATCGTCTCCGGCGTGTTGCCGGTGCGCTCGGCGACGTCAGCCACGGGGAACCCCTGCTCGAGGAGCCAGGACGTGTGGTAGTGCCGGGCCGCGTCGTACAGCTTCACCTCTGGCCCGACGCCAGCGGGCGCGGCGTAGCGCCGCCACCGCCTCGACGGGGTGGCCGGCGTCAAGGGCCGCCACCCGAACCGGTCAGCGGGGAAGATGTGCATGTCGTCGGCCAGGGCCTCGCCGACCTGGAGGCAGAGCGCCACCTGGTGGAGCCGCCACCGGCGCAGCACCGTTGAGGTGGCCAGGTCGAGGGCAACGGTGCGGACACCGCTCTCGGTCTCGCTGTGCGTCTTCGTGCCCTTCACCTGCCAGCCGACCGACTTGCCGCGCTCGTCGCGCAGCCGGCCGATGGCTTCGCCGATCCGGAGCTCGGCCCGGTCGGGGTCGAAGTCGGACCAGCGCAGCGCGCACACCTCGGCCGGGCGCGCGCCAGTGCCGAACTCGACGGTCAGGAACGCGTGCCACAGCGGGCTGTCGGCGGCGGCCGCGTCGAGCACGGCGTCGAGCTGCTCGGCGGTGGGCAGGGCGCGCACCACGTGCTTGCGCCGGGGGACCACCGCGGCGGCGGCCTGGTTGCGGCCGATCACGCCCTGGGTCATGCCCCAGCCGAGCGCGGCCCGGGCCGTGTTGGCCACGTGCTGCACCGTGCGGGGGGCTCGGCCGGCCGCGGTCATCGTGGCGAACAGCCGGGTGAAGTGCACGGGCTGGAGCTCGTCGAGCTTGCGGCGAGCGAGCTGGCCGAGGACGCCGTCGATGTCCTGGCGGTGACGGATCGCGGTGGCATCCTCCCAACGGCTTTCGGCCATCGTGGTCCACCAGTCCTCGAGCAGCTCGCCGAACGTCCCGGCCCCGGCCACCGCGGTGCCCTCGGCCAACTCGGTGATCAGCGCCGCCAGCGCGCGCTCAGCGTCGCGCCGTCCTCCGTGCACCGTCCGCCAGATCCTCTGCCGCTTCCCGGTGGGGTCCGCCGCGCCCTCAGCGCTGATCCTCCACACACCTGGGCTGCGCTCAGCGACATGGCCAGCCCGCCGTCCTCGTCCTGCCATGGCCGGTGAGCATACGGCCAAGCACGATGCGCCGTTCGCTAGCCAGGGGAGATGGCACCCGGTTTCGTTGCCACGTATGTTGCACGGCCATGTGCCTATGCCCGGACGCGATACTGGCCAGCACCCGAAAGTGCTGGCCAGCGGTGTGCGCGAGGGGGGACTTGAACCCCCACGTACTTGCGTACACAGGAACCTGAATCCGGCGTCAACCGCCCTATGGGCATACCCTCAACACGCATAGGCCCACGTCAGCCCGCTCGGCGCTGCTCCTCTGCGGGTGCGCAGGTCAGGGCATCGAGACGTTTCGTTGCCATCAGCGTTGCCAGGCCAACGTGAAGAAGGCCCACCCCGGAGGGTGGGCCACCTAAACTCCAAGCGACCGGGCTGATGCACCGCTCGTCGCTAAATGGCCGCCACGGGCCGAATGTCGTGGCCGGGTAGTCAGGGGTCAGGCCGCACCCATCAGGTGTCAGGTCTGGCTCGGGTGCATCAGCCCGGTCGCCCCGACCTCAGGAGGGCAGTTCGCCCCGCCGGTGGCCCTCACCGAACCGGAGGGCGACCAGCTCGGCCTCGACCCGATCGAGCCGCTCACGAGTGATGGCGTGGGAGTGTTGTTCGGCTGCCAGCTGCTCCATCGCCTGGGCGAAGAGCTGCTTGTTCGCTGCGACGTTCTTGATGAGCAGGCCGCCGGCGGCGGTAGCGACAACACCGATGAGACCGGCGGCACCGATGGTTGTGGCGCGGCCGCCGGTCACGTCGTCGATGGCAAGGACGAGCTGAGCGCCGGCCATGTAGACCAGCGCGGCGGCGTAGATGGCTGGCTTGATGGACATGTCAGGGATCCCGCGTTCGTGGTGTGTCCCGCCGCCTGCGGGGGCCATGGCAACCATCCGTGGCGCCGAGGTCAGCCGATGCCGAAGCCGGCGGTCTTCTGGTGGAGAGAGGCGGCGAGGCCCTGGCCGGCTTCGATCTGCGGCTGGAGCCAGGTCTTCCAGCTCGTGTGGCCGGCGACGAGCGCGAGCGCGGCGTTGGCCAGCACCGCCCAGGTCTGATCGGCGACGACCTTGCCGTCGAAGCCGGCCGAGGTGACCGCGACGACGATGCCCGCAGCGATGCTCAGCACCTTGGCCAGGCGTGCCCGGCGCAGCGCGAGGGCGTTGGCCTTGCTGAAGAGGACGGCGAGCCAGGCGGCAGCGCTGCCGCCGACGGCGTTGAGCAGGATCTGTGCTTGCGACATGGGAACTCCCTTTCGTTCAAGCGTACGGACGTGCGCTCGCTGGTTGGGTGAGGCGGGTGGATCTGCCCACGCGGTCAGACGTAGGCGATCTCCCGGGCGATGACGTTGACCGGCCGGGCCGGGTCGCCGACCACGGAGACGCGGCCATGCACGCCCATCCCGATGGGCGTACCGGCCGGGGCAACGACGACGTTGCGGTCGAGGGCCACCGTGCCGTCCGGGCTGGCGCGGTAGACGTCGACGAGCAGCGGGTTCGACGGGTCGCCGGCGTCGCCCGGGTTGATCGGTGAGATGACGATGGCGACGTGGATCTTCGTGGAGCCGAGCTGGGTGCCGTCGGCGGGAAGCCAGGTGATGTCGTAGACCGGGCGGCCGTTGTAGTCGGACGGGCGGCGGGTGGCGGTGTGGATCACGATGTCCTCGAGGGGTAGCTGGGTCGGGGCGAACGCGGCCTGGAATGCGAAGTCGGTGGTGGCCACGGCCGGGTGCCACCAGAGTTCGACCTGTTCGACGTGACGCTGGCGGCGGGCGAGGTACCAGCCGTCGGTCTGGTTGGGGTCGCTGTCGACGTTGGAGGTGTTGCCCTCGATGGCCCAGAAGGTCTGGCCGGGGACGATCCACTGGTCGAAGAGCCCGGTGTGGCTCTCGGTGTCGCCGATCGAGTAGACGATGATGTCGCCGGGCTGCGGGTCGGCGACCGCCTCGCCGTAGGCGCGGGCCCAGGTGGCGCCGGTGGGGACGTAGGACCAGAGGCCGCCCGGGCCGTTCAAGTACGGGAGCGGGGCGCCGGCCTTGGCGTACGCGTAGGACACGGCGAGCGCGCACCAGGGCACGCCGTCCATTCCCCAGTAGCGGCCGATCGGGGTGGAGTTGGAGCCGGGCGGGTCCTCGGTGAGACCGACGAGGCCTCGCATGATCTCCAGCGCCTGGCGCCACGGGCTGACGTGGGCTACCTGGCCCGCTCGTTCGGCCAGCGCAGTGCGGGCCGCTGCGGTGGCCTCGACCAGGAAGGTGCGGTAGGCGCCGTTCGTCCATGTCGACCATGGCGTCCAGTTGGTGCCGCCGCTGGAGATGGTGGCCATGCTGCGGGCGTTGAACCCGAGGTCAGCCTTGGCGAGTTCGTTGGGGTCGCGGGTCGACTGCTGGCCGGCTTCCTGCCACAGACTGCGGATCTGCCAGAGCCCGTAGCTCGGACCCCAGACCTCGTCCTGCAGCGTCTGGTCTCCGACCTCGTCTGGGTTCCATCGTGACTCTGCGCCGGCGATGGCCACCGCGATGGCGAGCGCGTCAGGGTCGGTGATGCCTGCCGTGGCCGCGGCCCGGGCCACCTCGAGGGGCGTCATGGCGTCGCTTCGATCTGTCCGTGGGGGATCACTGCGGCGATGCCGGTCGAGATCTCGGTGAGCTTCAGCCAGCAGCGGTAGAACGCCGGGCCGGTGAGGGTGACCTGCCCGCCAGTGCCCGGGCCGACGCGCAGCCGGGCGAAGGAATAGGTCCGCGTCACGCCGTCGATGCCGGCGAAGTCGCGGGTGGTGGTCTCCCATGTGGCGGACAGCCAGGACGTCGGGGCGAGCCCGTTGTCCGAGATGATCGCGGCCTGAGCTGTCCACTGGGACGACACGGCGAGCACGCCGAGGGTGGGGTGTTCGCCGGCGACTGGTAGCCAGATGTCCTCGGTCGACGACGCTGGCAGACGGAGCGTGCGGCCGGGCCATAGGTCAGCCACCGCGGGCCGCCTTCTTCGGCGTCTTCGGGGTCTTGACCCGGCCCGGTTTCTTGCCGCCTTCCCGGTCGGTCTTGGCCTTGGCGAGCTCGCCGGTGAGCTTGGCCTTGATCTTGGCCGGCGTGTTGTCCGCGGCCTTGATCTTCCCGGGGGACGCGGCGATGGCCACCACAAGGTCTTGGTCGTCGGTGGTGACGTCCGGGGCGTCGTCGATGACCCAGGCGGTGCAGTCAGACCAGAGGAGCGGCGTGTCGCCGTTGTCGTCGACAGGCTGCGGGCGTTGGGTGTCGATCGCGGGGCGGGCCCGGCGGGCGAGCTGGGCGGCTTCAAGGGTCGGAGCGAGGAGCTTCACGCCGGGGTGACCTCCGGGTAGAGCGCGAGAAGCGCGATGCGGTCGAGGCCGGTGGTGTCGGCGGGGACGCGTGCGGGGTCGACGCCGATGGCGTTGATGAGCGCCGCTGTGGTGCTGCCGAAGGCGCCGTCCCATGTGGCGTGGGTGGCGGTGGCGATGGTCTGCTGTTCGACTCCATTGGCGTCGGTGAGCAGGGGGTAGTTGGGGTAGCCGTTCGGGTCGTCGAACGGGCCGAGCCAGCAGTCGACGGGGATGCGTTGGATGGCGTCGACAGCGGCGCCGAGCGGGGTGCGAATCGTGGTCACAGGCCACCTCCGTAGTAGGCGACGAGCTGAGCGATCTCGGAGTCGCCGAGCAGCCGGTCGAACGTCAGCAGCGCACGGAACTCCATGTCCATTGGAGCGCTACCACCGAGGTAGGCACCTACACGACCAGCTACACCAGCATTAGTGGTCGTTGTTGTAGTTCGACTGGTGTCGACACCCGCTGCCCCACCATTAGCTGCTATTGAGGCAAACGGCGAAACGTTACTGACAGACGCAACAGCTACGGCTCGAGCTCCAAAAGCATGAGAACCACCGATGGCAGCAGTTTCTGCGGTGACCCCATCGCCAGCAACATTGTTTAGGGTTAGGGCAGAAGCGGTGGTATTGAGTCGTAGGGCAAAGCCAAGTAAAGTATTGCTTGATGACGCTTTAGTAGTGAACATTGGCTGTCCTGATGTGCCGGGGTTGTTCCATCGGCGGAACACAGCTACGACACTGGACGGCGCAGCGAAGGTGTCCAACGCAGGGATGGCGGCCGCTGGGACATCGAGCCAGTCGTCGGTCCCGAGCAGGAAGAGCGACTCCGCCGCGGCCGCTGCTTGCGACTGCACGACGGTCTTGGGCCCCGTGGTCGGACGGTTCACAGACCACACATTGCCTAGCGGTCCGGTGTAGCCCGACTGGCCACACAGCGACGCGTCGAACGTGGCAACGGCGGTCCCGTCAATCCCATCGAGATAGGCCGCAGCGACGACGCCACTTTGGTTCGGCGCAACGGCACCGGAAGATCCGATTCGGAAGGAGTCGGCGCTCACGCCTGACACGGAGGTAGTTCCTACCGTGGTCACCGTGTCCAGCAACGTCCACCCGGAGTTGTCGAGGATCTCGGCAAGAGACGCGGCCGACTTTTGATAGAAGCGCACCACGTTGTTGCCGGCGCCATCGTCGACGTCAAGCGTCACTCTCGATGCACCCACCGTGCCGTCAGCGTGGCCCATCCCAACCGTCGAGAGCTTGGAGACGGCTGCCGTTCCATCCGCTGACCAGATCAACCCAGGTTTGCCCGTGCTGCTCAGATAGAAGGTGAAGCGCCGTCCCGACGCAGCGCCCGAGTCCTGCGCCACGAGCGCAGCGTTCGCGGCAGGTGTCCAGTCAGGAAGAGTGCCGCACCAGCGGATGTCCTGATCGCCGGTGAACGCAAACGCTGCGCTGTCTGGGGTGGTGATGGAGCCAGCCGAGGGGATCGTGACCATCGGCGTGGTGTACGGCAACCACAGCGGCGAGTTGGAACCGGCACCCACGGTCATCGGGGCACGGGCATTGAGCGAGCTGTCCGTGATCCCGCTCGAGCTGCCGCCCGTGTGCGCGTCGTACCACGCGTAGGGGTTCAGCATGATCGGGCTGAACGACTGGGGCTGGAGGTACCAGTTGCCGAACTGGCGCCACGGCCCGGCCGTCACCCACTTGGGGTTCAGCGTGGCGGCGAAACTCAACGGAGTCGGCCCTTGTCGCCGCAGATCTCCACGGGCGTGGAGGCGGTGTCCGAGATGATCGACAGGACGGTGCAGTCGAAGATCTCCGAGCCGCCCGCAGCGATGTGCACGACGTCATCGCCGTTGATCGCAGCGGTCCCGGCGTCGTGCACGCCGATCTCGGCGCCGGCCTTGGACCGGTTCTTCACGCGGAGCCAGCGGTGCATCGCTCCGGCGTTCGTGCCGAGGTCGGCCGCCGGGTCGAACGCCACGGCGGTGGTGCCGACGCTGAGGGTCTTCGCGGTCTGCTTTGCGGTGACGGCCATGGGGGCTACTCCAGGATCAGGAAGGAGAGGGTGGTGTGGATGTTGTTGGCCACGACGGTCCCGCCGGCGACGGTCTTCGAGGCCATCAGGCGGAGCGTGTGCGACCCGGCCGTTGCGATAGCGAGGACCCACGTCTGGCTGACGGTCTGGCGGCCCGTGGCCGAGGGCCCGTAGATGGCTTGGCCGGGGGCGGTCGCGCCGTCGAGCTGGAGCTCGCCGACCGCGACGCCGAAGCCGAGCACGGTGGCGTCGAAGTCGAACGTGCCGGTGACGAGGGCGAGGGCGTTGGGGATGGAGGTAGTGAACGTGTCGCTCGTGCCGGCCACGAGCGTTGCGGTGGTGCTGAGCGTGAGCGCAGCGTTGGCTTGGGCCTCGATGGTGGTGGGCGGCCACACTCGGGCGGCTCGTTCACCGGCTGGTGAGTAGGTGGCGGCTACGCCTTCGGGGACGGGGAACACGGTGGGGGTGGGCTGGCCGACTTCCCAGATGGTGGGCGAGGTTTCCCAGCGCACGAAGTCGGTGAGGTCCGTCACGACGCCGTTCTTGTCGCGGTAGTAGACCCCCTGTCCGCGTTCCACGGCCCACGTCATGGCGAAGCAGCGGAGCGTCATCGGCTGGGCGATGCCTTCGCGGAGCTCCACCGCGGTGGCGGCGGAGTCGACGAGGCCGAGGTCAGGGTCCCACACGTAGACGTTGTCGCCCGGGCGGACGTAGCGGCCGACGTCGTACATCTCCGAGGTGATGGACAGCTGCGGGAGGACGGTGTTGTTCCGGGTCAGCTGCTCGGTCGCTGCGGCTGCCAGGGCGCCGGACGACGGTGGGCCGGCCGGGGCGTTGACGACGGCGGCGATTTCGGCCGTGTTGCCGAGGAAATCCTTGTAGGGGGAGACGATCGAGGCGGTTCCGGTGGTGACGTTGCCGCCTTCGCCCGGGCCGAGGACCGTCACGTAGGAGGTCCACGTCGAGGCGTCGCGTTCGGTGGCGAGATCTCCGGCCTCGATGCCGTTGAGGACGACGTTCCCGGCGCCGGCGCGGCGCATGATCACGTCGTTCGGGGTGACTTGCCAGAGGGTGGAGACGTGGCCGGCGTCCACGGTGCCGTCCGGGTTGACCCGCCACTCGGCGCCGGCGATCGCGCAGACGTAGTCCAGCGCTGCCCGCGGGGTCTGCCACTTCGAGTCCCAGGTGACGTTGGTGCCGGTGTTCACGACGGCCCCGACGGACAGCATCGGTGCGATCAGCGCCGTCACCCACGCGGTGAGGGTGCCGGCGACGAGCGAAGTGGGGGCGGCGAACACGCCGGAGATGCGGCCCTTGCCGTTCTCGTCGCCGAGCCACGCCGCGAGGCCCGGGCCGCTGATGTCGTACTGGCCGGACGTCGACCAGCGAGCCCGGCGCAGGATGCCCGTGTAGCGCGCTGCTCCCTTCAGGTCGGAGTCCGTCATCGAGGTGGGATCGAGCCACGTTGAGGTGATGACCACGTGGCCGAACTCGACCAGCTTGTTCCGCACCGCGATCGGCGTGTCGTTCCGCAAGGCGATGGCCCACTGGCCCGGGGCCATGAGCCGCTCGGTGACGGTCATCGGGCCAGCACCTGCATCCGTTCGGACGTGGCGTAGAGCCACTGCCAGACCAGGCTCCGGCCGTCAGCACAGGAGTTGTCAACGCCGGCGGTGAACGGGTTCGTGTCGACGCCGAGGATCTCGCCGCCGATCATCCACGAGGAGACCTGCTGGGCGGCGCCGGTGTTGATCGTGACGTGGCCGCCGGCGTTCAGGATCGCGGCGGGCGCGGTGGCGATGACCCACTTCACGCTCGACGTGGCCGCGCTGGCCATGAGCCCGACGTTGCCGAACCCTCCACCGGTGAGCGCACCGCCGCCGGCGAGCGGTGACGTCTCGATGCGGTCCCACCCGGCGACCCCGTGCGAGAACGTCAGCTCAACGGAGCGCCCGCCGCGCCGCACGGTGAGGTCGAGATAGCAGGGCGTGTGCTGGGTCGAGCTGTAGGCCAGCTCGCCGATGATGCGGATGGTGGCCGCCTCGGGCGCGCTGCGCAGCACACGGGGGCGGTGCCAGCGGACGATGTCGACCGCGGCGGCGTAGGCGCTGGAGAACACGTCGGTGCGCAGCTTGAACGACTTCGCCACCCACGCCGAGCCGTTCCACCATTCGATCTTGATCAGGTTGATGGCGGCAGGGTCAACGGAGACGCGCACGCCGCCGTTGCTGAGCCGCCACTGCGGCGACGGGGAGAGGGCGTAGTCGCCGTCGGGGATCTGGTTGCCGACGAGCGGCAACCAGAACGGGCCGGGGGTGGTGCCGCTGCCGCCGTAGTTCCATTCGAAGCGGCAGGCCCCGATGTAGAAATCGGAGACCGGGACGTACCACCGAATCGCGGCGGCCGGCCCTGTGATCCCACCGCCCGCGACGGCGTCCCACCAGACCGACACGCTGCCGCCGTCGATCGGACGGCTGCGCGCTGCAGCGAGCGCCGCGCCACCGCCCAGAGCAATGGCGGCTTCCTTCTCGGAGCCCGACGGGAGACCGAACGGGATCCGCGGCAGGTTGACGCCGGCGACGTTGACGCGCTGGAACGCGACGAACGCCGATTCGAACATGGCGTTCCCGGCGCCTACGAGCGCCTGCAGCTGAGCGGTGAACGGCCACTGCTGGGTGGTGAGGCTCACGGGCCCGGTGGAGACCTGAGCGGCGAGCACCCGGTAGAAGCCGTTGCGGCTGGCGTCCTCGGACCAGATGACCGGGACGACTTGCTCGTCGGGGTTGGTGGCATGGCCGAGGAGCTGCTGGCGCATCACGAGCGCCTCGGCCTGGGTGGGCGCCCAGAACGTCCCGGAGATCGAGATCGTGGTTCCGGTGTGCTCCATGGTGTCGACGTCCACGAGGGCCTGGGGGACGCCGCCGCGGGTGGTGTGGCCGAACCGGCCGATGGAGAGGGTCATCCGCCACGCTCCATCCGCTGGTTGATCAGCTGTTCGTTGACGAGCTGGCCGAGGTCTCGTGCGTCGGCGCCGTAGGCGGTCACGTTGTTGTTGATCACCGTCGTGGTGGCGCGCTGGTTGGTGAGGGCGCGCTCCTGTGAATCCGCCGAGCCTCCCCCCACCATCCCCGCGGCCGGGCCCGTGGTGATCGTGGTGATGCCCTTCGCTGCTGCGGCTAGCAACGCAGCGGCGGCGTTCGCGGCGAGGAGCTTCTGTTCGGCTCGGCCGGCAGCCGCAGCCGTGTCATCGACGAGACCGATCAGCCCGCCCAGTCCGTCCTTCAGGGCCGGGTCGGTGGTGGAGTCGCGCACCTTGTTCAGCGAGTCGCGATAGATGATGTTCTTCTGCTCAGCCGTGATCGTCACGCCGGTCGCCGCGGCCTGCTGCTCGGCCATGGCGACGGTCGCCTTCGCGTTGGCCACCGCTGCAGACTCGGCGGCCTGGATGCCGAGCTGGTAGTCCCTGGTGGCCGCCCACGCCTCCTTCGAGTCGCCCCCGTAGGTGTTCACGGCGTCGGCCAACACGAGCTGCTTCTGGGTCAGCGCATCCGTCGAGTCGTTGAGCGCTGTGACGCTGCGGTCGTAGCCGAGCTGCGCATCGACCACGCCCTCGACGGTGTCGCGCAGGCTCTTCACCGCGGCTTCCTGGTCCTTCACGGCCTGGGCGGCGTCCTTGGCCGCATCCGTGAGGTCCTTCGTGTGCGCAGTCAGCAGGCGGGCCTTGTCGGCGGCGAGGTCCTCGGCGCTAGCCACACCCCGGACCTTCATGTCGAGCCCGGCGATCTCGCCCGTGGCCCCGGTGGTCTCGCCCCTCCAGAGATGCCACAGCTCGATCTCTTTCTTGACGACGTCGGTGAGGTACATCATCGGACCGCTGATCGCGGAGACGACGGTGTGCAGGCCACCGATCTTCTGGGTCATCCGGTCAGCCATATCGACGACGACGGCCAAGTTGCTGGCCGCTTCGGCCAGCTGCGGGATGAAGTCCTTGGCCAGTCCCATCTGGAGGTTGGTCACGCTGTCGTGGAGATCGTCCATCGCAAGGGACAGCTCTCGCTGCTGGTCGGCCAGGTCCTGGTTGACGATCTGCTGGTCCTTGACGGCGGCCAGGTTCTCGTTCAGCGCGTCGGAGCCCATGTTGATGATCGGCGCCATCTCCAGCCACGACTTGCCGAGCAGCGCCGTGCCCATGGCGGCCTTCTTCGACTGGTCACCGGTCGAGTTGAGCGCATCGATGACCACGCCGAGGGTGGCCGCCATGTCGACGGAGCCGTCTTTGGCCTTCACCGCCTGCAGCCCGAATTGCTCGAGCGCGCCCGCATCGATCGACTTGGCCAGCTTGTTCATCGCACCGGCGCCGGTCTCCGCCGAGACGCCGAAGTCGTCGAGGACCGCGACCATGCGGGAGCTGGTGTCCCACGAGGCGCCCGATGCGTCCTTGAACGACCGCACCTCATCGACCAGCTCGTTGACCTTGCCGACCCCGTCAGCGACGAACTTCGTGAAGCCGGCCACGCCGGCCGCTGCGACCATGCCGCTCGGGCCGACCTTCTCCAGGTCCACGCCGACCTTGCCGAGGGCGTCACCCATCGGGCCGAGCTTCTCTTGGGCGGTCCGGCCTGCGGTGTCACCGAACTTCGACAGCAGTCCGCCGGCCTTGTCCGACTGGCCGCCGAGCCCCTCGACAGAGTCGTCAACCTTCTCGGTCGTCTCCTTCGCCTTCTCCAGCTCCCGCTCGGCCTTCTTCAGCGCGGCTTCGAGGTTGGCAACGGCCTTCTCCGCCTTCGAGCTGTCGCCGGTGATCTTGAGTGAGAGCTCTCGCTCATTCGCCACCGCTCACCTCCGGGGTCGCTGCAATCGCATCGAAGACGTCGTCGAGGTACCGCGCGGCCATCGCGGGGACGATGCGCTCGCGCACGGCGGGGTAGACGAAGTAGCCGGCATCGGCGCCCTTGCCGCGCCACTCCCGAAACTGGTTCGTGTAGCCAGGTCGGCCGTTGCGGTTCGACTTCGCTTTCGGCGGGGCGAAGTTCCCGCCACCGAACTCGGCGCCCCAGAACTCGGGGTACCCATCGCCACCGGCACGGATCTGGATGCCGGACTGCAGCGCCTTCGAACGGATCGAGTCGGCCACGTGGGCGGCCGTGCTTCCCTCGGACAGCGCCCGGGACCTCACGATGTCGGCGGCCTTGGCGCCCCACGTGCGGTCCACCTTCTTCACCGCCTTGCGAATGTTCGCCGGGCCGTACTTGACGGTCTCCTTGAACTCGTCGAACCCGTCGATCTGCAGCCCGACGAACCGGCCCGACGTGGCCCTCGTCCTGGCGGCCACGGTCAGGCGACGGTGTCGAGCGTGATGTAGGTCGCGGTTACCAGCGAGGCGCCGGTGTCGAGCACCTCACCGACGAGGGTCTCGGGCACGATGTCCGGGCCGCCGATGACGGGCGAGTCGCCGTTCCACTGCACCGCGGGGATCGACAACGCGAGGGAGGGGTACGTGCTGCCGACGATGAAGCTGGTGCCGGTGAAGGTCACCCCGAACGTGGTCTCCGTGCCGGCGGCGGTCGCCGCGAAGATGCGGTTCTGGTTGGTCAGCGACGCGAAGTCGAGATCGACCGCGACGGTGATCTCGGTGAAGGCGTTGACGAACGGTTCCTTCTTCAGCGGCGAGCTGCGGATCTTGCGGCCGTCGGTGCGGACCCCGTTGGTGCCCTTCACCGAGACCTTCGTAGCGTCCACCGCAGTGCCGCCGATCGTCACCGCGCCACCGAGGAACGTGAGCGGCTCGGCGGTGGGGTAGCTGGCCACGGCGATCGAGCCGAGGTAGTCGCCGTTCTGGGCGTCGATGTCGAGCTTCAGCTTGAGCGCGCCGTCCTTCTCGCACATCAGTTCCCAGCCGACCACCTTGGCGCCGTACAGGTTCTTCGGGACCACAGTCGTCGCGAGCCCGGAGCCCGGGGCGCCGGTGTAGGGAAGACCGACCTGGCCGCAGAACGACACGCCGACGAGCGAACCGATCGTCGCGGTCATCGTCTGCACCGTGGCAACGGGGGTGTTGGTGGCGATGGCCAGCGAGCCGAGCATCTGCTGGAGCCAGAACCCGAACCCCTTGGACATCACGTCCATCTCGATGGGGCCGACCGCATCGACGACGTACGGGATCGACCGATCGGAGCGGACCTGGCGCGCGCCAGCACGGAGCCCGGACGACTTGATCCGGCCGGCGTTGATCTTGACGCCCTCGTTGTTGTACTCCCAGAACCTGCTGACCGTGACGCCGGCGACGCCGTAGCCGGTGACGGTGGGCTGCACCGTTGCGTTGGTCGGGTTGCTGGGCGTGAGGATCGTGAGCGTCGTCGAGCTCGGGACGGTCTGCACCACGTAGGTGCCGTTCCAGCCGGACGGGGTGGCGCCGGTGAGGATGATGATGTCGTTGGCCCGGAGGCCGTGCGCGCTGGAGAACGTCAGCGTGCCGACGCCGGTGGAGGCGATGGCGGTGGTGGTGGCACGCTGCTCGAGCGCCGCGCCGAACTGGGACCAGAGACCGCTCACGGGGTCGCTCCGTTCTCACCGTCGCCGGTGGTGTTCTTCTTCTTCGATGGGGTGGGGGTTGCCCAGTTGGCGGGCTGGGCGAGCAGCCCGGGAGCGAGCCAGTCGGGGCAGTCGAACGTCTCGCCCTGGGGGACGAGGATCTCGACCAGTCCGTTCGGGCCGGCTGCGGTGATGGTGACCTCGTCGAACGGGCCGACGTAGCTGATCGGGGTGGTGGTCATATGCGTGCTCTCACTCGGATCTCGGACTGAACGACCGCCGCATAGCCGCCGTCGGTGGGGAACTCTTCGAGGGACGGGTTCTTGATCTCCGACCACTGCCCGGCCGGCAGCGCCCCGCCCAGGTTGCTGTTGGCCCGGAGCACCGCTTCGATGACGGCGAACAGCTCAACGGCCCGCACGGTGGCCTCGCGCTGGCTGTCGCCCGCCTTGTTGACGCCGACCCACAGTTCGATGCGGTAGTCCTCTTGGCGCCGTCGGTCGCCGATCCCGGCCCATTCCTGGTCCGAGTTGCTGACGTCGCCGATGATCACGCACTCCCGCTCGAGGGTGCGGGGTGTCCCCCACGACAGCTGCGGGATCGAGCCCGGCCAGTCGGCCGCGCCGAGCAGGTCGAGGACGGCGGTCTTGGCGAGGGCGACGGACCAGGTGGTGCCGCTCACCTGCGGCCGCCGTGGAACATGGAGCCGTACTGCGGGTCGAAGTCGAGGGTGCGTGACGCTGCGGCCATCGGTGAACCAGCGCCGCCGCCGGCGCCCATGCCGCCGGCGAGAACGCCGGACTTCGAGCGGGTCTCGCTGTAGCGGGCGTAGACGGCGTCGACCGCGGGGAGGCCGGTGGTGAGCGCGGTGGGCTTGGAGAGGTCGTAGGTGGTGCCGCTCTGCACCGTCATGCGCAGCGCCCGGTCCAGATCGCGGGAGCGGAGCGGGGTCTGCAGCAGGTCGAACGCCCGCCATAGGCAGGCCTCGACGAGATCGGGCGGAGGAGAGGCGTAGCCATGCTCGATGCCGAGCAGGACGTTGCGGCGGCCGTAGGGCCACACAACGCCGTCAGGCCGCCAGACGGTCCTCGACGGACCGTCGATGGTGAGGTCCGCCAACTCCGGCGCAGTGAGCGCCACGCCCGCCACGGACGCCGTGCGCACCGTGCGGGGCAGAGCGACGGGGACGGTCAGGTCGGATTCGCCGCGGCCGTCGATCAGGACGAGCTTCCAGCGGGGCACGAAGGACACGCCGCAGATCAGCTCGCACTCACGCTCGACCACTCGACGCACCCGGGCGACGGTCGCCGTGGGGTAGCGGGCCTCGTCGACCAGCACCGGATCCGACGTCCGAGCCTCGGACACGGAGAAGAACGCCCCGCCGGCCACGTCGACGACCGTGGTGGCCAACGTCGTCGCCCCGGTCTTCCACGTCGCGGTCAGCTGGTCAGGTGACGCACCGACCTGGGCGGCGGTCAGCGCCGCCGTGTACGGGTTGCTGCCGGCCGTGGCCAGCGCGGTAACGATGCTCGTGCCGTCCGAGCGGGACACGTCGACGGTGACGGCCCCGCCCGGAGCGACGCGTGCGCCGTCCTGGTCCACTGACTCCCACTGCAGCGTGGCCGCGGTTCGTGCCAGAACGGTTTGATCGGCCCAGTCGACGGTTGGCATTGCGCACCTCCAAAGGACCGGACAAGGGGAAGGTGCTGTGCGCCCGCTGGCGGACGGTACGGGCGCACAGCGTTTCTCAGCCGATGAGCAACCAACAGGCTGAGATCAGGGGGCTGGGGTCAGCCCTGGCCGCGGTAGAACGAACGCCAGTCGATGACCGCCGCTCCGTACGCGTGTCGCACCTTGTAGGTGAGCTGGTCGTTGGTGAACATGGTTCCGACGTTGGTCATGTCCTGCACGAACAGCTCGGGCTCAGCCCGGCCGTTGAAGTAGGACAGCTCGATCGTCGGGCAGGTCGCCGGGTCGGCCACGACGAACCAGTCGTTCGTGTCGGACAGCCACGGGTCGACGATCGGGATCATGCCCTGGTGAATGTTCGGCTCCGTCGCGTTGAACCCGGAGGCGGTGACCGCCACCGCGGAGGTGCACAACCGGAAGGCGGTGTCCTCGAGGTCGGCGGGCACGAGCAGGAACTTCGGCACGATGTTGAGCTTCTGGGACGCTGCGCCGTAGCGGGCCTGCTGGCGCATCACCTTGCGGGCGACGGCCAGGGTCGAAGCAGACAGCGCCGAGGTGGCCGCGGTGTTGGTGCCATGGCCGGCGGCGAACAGGGCCACGCCGTCGAAGACGAGGCCGTTGCCGGTGAGGAAGGTCCAGATGAAGTCGTGGAGCGTCTGCGCGGCGGCGTCGGCCAGGCGGCTGGGGATCGCACGCAGCGCACCGAGGTCATCGTTGGCGATGGCCTCCATGCTCAGCGTCTCCGTACCGCCACGCTTCGACAGCGCGTAGGTCGCCTCTTCGTCGGTGGGCGAGGTGAGGGCAGCGTAGGCGGCGGCCTCGGCGACGGTCGCCAGGTTGGCGTACCCACCGAGGCGGGTCACCCGCCGGGTGCGGAAGTCGTTGAGTGGCGCACCGATCTGGGTGAACGGCGTCCAGTTGGCGAACGGGCTGGCCTGGTACTCCTGCACCATGCGCCGGGTGATCGAGTCGCCGAGGATCTCGCCGAAGGTGGCGGCGGCGATGGCTTCCGTCAGTCGCTGCGCATCCTTCGCCTCACGGGCCCGGGTGATGCCACCGGCGCCGGGACGGGACGGGGCGCCGCGATAGGCCTCCTGCAGCAGGGCGCCGGCGAACTCCCCACCGAACAGGTCGAGGTCTGCGTTGCCGAGGAAGTCGCGGGCGATCTGCCGGAAGGAGGTGTAGCCCTCGGCCCAGTTGCCCTCCATCGTGCGATCGAGGCGGGTGAGGCGCTTGTCCATGTCCTCGGCGCCGACCTGCACGTGCGGGACGGACGGGCGGAGGCCGCGCTTCTCGATGCCCTCGGCCACACGCTTTGCGATGCCCACGGCCTTCGTGAGGTCGGCCTCGGTGAACCGCTCGGGGATCGCGTCGGCGATGGCCTGGCGGGCGTCCTTCATGCCGGCGGACTCGACGACACGGTCGAGCAGCATGTCGCCCATGGCGGAGCCCTTGGCGTAGGTGGAAGCGGCGACGAGCTCGGCCACCGGCGCGGAGTCGGCCGCGGCGGTGGTCTCTTCTTCGGTGGTCGTGGTGGCGGCGTCGGCAGCGAGGAGGGTCCGGAGCGCGGCCTTGTCCTCATCCGACGCCTGGGCCAGCAGTTCGGCCAGGGTCATGGTGTCCTCCTCGGACGTGGTGGGCAGGCCGGAACCTCCGGCGACTGCCCGTACGGCGTGGCCACCCGCGGACGGGTCGGCCACGATGTCAGCCGAGAGCACCTGCTTGATCGAGGTGGCCTCTCGGATCCGGCGGCCACCGCTCTCAACGGTGGCCAACACGGCTTGGACGTCGTGGGACAAGCCAACGACGGGCGGCAGGCCTTGGGCCTGCGCGGCGAGTGAAGCGTCCAGGGCCTCGGCAGT
>Ga0209023_10003074_pt1 | contig 20177 bp, 17 predicted proteins | sample LakOneMetagenome_FD_187468 | JGI IMG/M metagenome (GOLD analysis project Ga0209023, IMG submission 187468) | Freshwater and sediment microbial communities from Lake Erie, Canada (SPAdes) (version 2) | ecosystem: Environmental > Aquatic > Freshwater > Lentic | place: Lake Erie, Canada...
TGAGCGTTCCTGACGTATTTTTGTATTCCAACTAACAACCTAATGCTTTCAATATGACCTGGAAACATTTTTTCACATCCTCGATCGGTAAGAAATTCGTAATGGGCCTCACAGGTCTTTTTTTAATATCATTTTTGGTGGTTCATTGTACGATCAACTCCATGATATTTTTTAATGATGGCGGAGATATGTTCAACACCTGGGCTCATTTTATGAGCCACAATTATATTGTACGGGTGCTTGAAATAGGTTTGTTTGCGGGATTAATAGCCCATATCATCCAGGGGCTGGTACTGGTAAAACAAAACAACGATGCCAGGCCTGTTAAATATTCCATGAATGATGTGAGCGCCAACAGCAAATGGTACAGCCGCAGTATGGGCTTACTGGGAACCCTGTTACTGTTATTCCTGGTGCTGCATATCTCCAAATTTTTTGTGAATACCAAAGTTGCTTTATACAGCGGCGATGAACCGCATAACACTTTCGAGGAAATGAAAGAATACTTTCAGCAACTGTGGGTGGTGATCGCATACATCGCCGGTGTGATCTCATTGTTCTGGCATTTGCTGCACGGTTTCCCAAGTGCTTTTCAAACCATGGGAATTAATCATAAACGTTACACACCAATAATAAAAGCCGCAGGCACTGCATTCTCTATAATCGTGTGTGTGCTGTTTGCATTAATGCCACTTGCTTTTTATTTAGATTGGATCAACTGATTAACCAATAAACTAATTAACTAAGTTATTATGTCTTTAGATTCTAAGATTCCCCACGGTGAAATGGATAAAAAGTGGACCGATTACAAAGGCCATGTAAAACTTGTTAATCCTGCCAATAAGCGTAAACTGGAAGTGATCGTGGTGGGTACGGGTTTGGCCGGCGCTTCTGCAGCAGCAGCACTTGGTGAATTGGGGTATAAAGTAAAAGCATTTTGTTTCCAGGATAGTCCACGCCGGGCACACAGTATTGCAGCGCAGGGAGGCATCAATGCGGCAAAGAATTACCAGAATGACGGCGATTCTGTTTTCCGTCTTTTTTATGATACGGTAAAAGGCGGCGACTACCGGGCAAGAGAAGCGAACGTACATCGCCTGGCAGAAGTAAGTGCGGCGATCATTGACCAATGCGTGGCGCAGGGTGTTCCTTTTGCAAGAGAATATGGTGGTTTATTAAGCAACCGTAGTTTTGGCGGTACACAGGTACAACGTACATTTTATGCAGCCGGACAAACTGGCCAGCAATTATTACTGGGTGCTTACAGCGCTTTGGAAAGGCAGATTGCATTGGGCAATGTAACGCAATACAGTCGCCATGAAATGCTGGATGTTGTGATGATAGATGGTAAGACAAGAGGGATCATAGCAAGAGACCTGGTAAGTGGAAAACTCGAAAGACATTTTGGTCACGCTGTTTTGCTTTGCACCGGTGGTTATGGAAATGTTTTCTATTTAAGCACCAATGCCATGGGCAGCAATGTTACCGCCGCATGGAAGGCACATAAGAAAGGAGCATTCTTTGGTAACCCATGCTTTACACAAATTCATCCAACCTGCATTCCGGTTAGCGGTGATCACCAGAGTAAATTAACGCTGATGAGTGAAAGCTTGCGGAATGATGGAAGAATATGGGTTCCCAAGGCAAAAGACGATAAACGAAAAGCAGTTGACATACCTGAAGAAGAAAGAGATTATTATTTAGAGCGCAGGTATCCTGCCTTTGGTAACCTCGTCCCAAGAGACGTGGCTTCAAGGGCAGCGAAGGAAAGATGCGATGAAGGATACGGCGTAGGAACCACAAAGATGGCTGTATACCTCGATTTTGCAGATGCAATAAAGCGCTACGGGAAAATTGAAGCAGGCAAACAGGGAAATCATAGTCCGGATGATGCACTGGTAATAAGTTTAGGTAAAGCCGTTGTGGAAGAAAAATACGGTAACCTTTTCGAGATGTATGAAAAGATAACCGGTGAGAACCCTTATGAAATGCCGATGCGTATCTATCCCGCCGTGCATTATACCATGGGCGGACTGTGGGTGGATTATGAACTGCAGACAACCGTACCAGGTTTGTATGCTTTGGGCGAAGCCAACTTCAGCGACCACGGCGCAAACAGGCTGGGGGCGAGTGCGCTGATGCAGGGCCTTGCAGACGGTTACTTTGTTATTCCATACACATTGGGTAATTACCTGGCTGATGAGATTGCAACCAAATCTATTGCAACAACGCATCCGGCATTTGAAGAAACAGAAAGGGCCGTAAGCGAACGGATCAATAAACTGATGAGCATAAAAGGAAATCAAACTGTTGAAAGTTTTCACAAACGGCTTGGAAAGATCATGTGGGATAAATGCGGCATGGCACGTAATGCAAAAGGATTGCAGGAAGCCATCACCGAGATCCAGCAATTGAAAAAAGAATTCTGGAACGATGTAAAGATACCGGGTGAAATAAATGAAATGAATCCTGAACTGGATAAAGCAGGCCGTGTGGCAGACTTTATTGAATTAGGCGAACTGATGTGTAAAGATGCACTGAACCGGAATGAAAGCTGCGGCGGGCATTTCAGGGAAGAATCTCAAACCGAAGACGGCGAAGCAAAACGTGATGATGCGAACTATAGTTATGTAGCCGCATGGGAATATAAAGGCGACAGCGACTGGCAAATGAACCCGGAGCCATTGAACTTTGAAATTGTAAAACCAACGCAGCGTTCGTATAAATAAAAAAAACCCTTTAGGGGACAGGGGCATGAAAGTAAGCGGGTTCACTTTTGTAAAGAATGCGGTTAAATATGGTTACCCGGTTGTTGAATCCATTACGTCGCTTTTGCCCATGGTAGATGAAATGATCGTTTGCCTGGGCGATTCGGAGGATGAAACAAATAAGCTCATTGAATCAATAGGATCTGAAAAAATAAAAATTATTCATTCCGTTTGGGATAATAGTTTGCGGGAAGGAGGGAAAGTGCTGGCAGTAGAAACCGATAAAGCAATGGATGCAACGGCAGCAGACAGCGACTGGCTCTTTTACATACAGGCAGATGAAGTGCTTCATGAACAATATCACCCGGTGATATTGGAAGCGATGAATAAATACAGGGATGATAAAAGGGTGGAGGGGTTATTGTTTAACTATCATCACTTCTATGGCAGTTATAAATTTATCGGCGACGGAAGAAAATGGTATTCGAAAGAGATACGGGTGATCCGGAATAATAAACAGATACGCAGTTACCGCGATGCACAGGGTTTCAGGCTGGATGACCGGAAGCTGAATGTAAAACTGATCGACGCATATATTTATCACTATGGCTGGGTACGTAACCCGGTGGCCATGAAAAGAAAATATACCGACTTCGGCAAATTGTGGAATGCAGATGATGTACATAATACTTGGGCAGAAGCAGAAGATAAGAAGGGGCAGGAGTTTGATTATTCAAATATTGATTCGGTTACGGTTTTCACCGGCACACACCCGGGGGTAATGAAAGAACTGGTAAGCAAAGAAGACTGGGACTTTAAAATGGATGTGAAAAAAAAGAATTTTAAAAATACAAAACACAGGCTCTTATATTTTTTGTGGAAGAATTTTGGATGGAGGCCTTTTGAGTACAGCAATTATAAACGGGTGTAACTGCTCAATTGTTTTATTGTTAAATTGTTTTCCGTGGCGGAGCAAAAGAAATTTTTAAAACTCAGTGACATTGAAAGTTACCGTATCGCATTTCATCTAAGCAATTATGTCTGGGATGTGGTGGCACGCTGGGAGATTTTCGAAAAGAGAAGTATCGGAGAGCAATTTGTCAGGGCAATTGATTCCATATCTGCAAATATAGCTGAAGGCTTTGGCAGGTATAATAAAAAAGACAAGATCAAGTTTTATAGGTATAGTCAGGGGTCAATGCTGGAATCATTGGATTGGAATCAAAAAGCTAAAGTCCGTAATCTGTTGTCTGAAAAGGATTACGATTTTATTTTTAATGAATTACAGAAATTGCCAAAAGCAATTAATTCTTTGATAATGTTTACTAATCAAAAATTAAAAGACTGATCAACAACAATTAAACAATAAAGCCATTAAGCAATTTATACTATGGAGCACTACATGATGAACCTCACACTCAAGGTGTGGAAACAAAAGAACAGCACAACGAAAGGAAGTTTTGAAACCTATCCGGTAAAGGATATTTCGTCTGAAATGTCTTTTTTGGAAATGTTTGATGTACTGAACGAACAACTGATCCGGGATGGGAAAGACCCTATTGCCTTTGATCACGACTGCCGCGAAGGTATTTGTGGCATGTGCAGCATGTACATAAACGGAAGGGCGCATGGCCCCTGGACAAAGAACACCACCTGCCAGTTGCATATGCGTGCTTTTAAAGATGGCGATACCATTGTAGTGGAACCATGGCGGGCTTCTGCTTTCCCGGTTATAAAGGACCTGATGGTTGACCGTACCGCTTTCGACCGCATCATACAGGCGGGCGGATATATTTCTGTTAACACCGGTAATGCAGTGGATGCAAATGCTATTCCCATTGATAAAAAAGATGCAGATGATGCTTTTATGGCAGCAGCCTGTATAGGTTGCGGTGCCTGCGTGGCCACCTGCAAAAACAGCAGCGCCATGTTGTTTGTAAGCGCCAAGGTTTCTCAACTGGCATTGTTGCCACAGGGTGAGCCTGAAAGAGAATCGAGGGTGCTGAACATGGTTGCACAAATGGATAAAGAAGGTTTTGGTAACTGTACCAATACATACGCCTGCGAAGCGGAATGTCCTAAGGGTATTTCTGTTTCCAACATAGCAAGAATGAACAGGGAATACCTGAAAGCAGGATTAAGCACCGAGGACTAAAATAAGCTTTGTTACTCCTGTTGAACTATTATTTTCTCACTAAAATATTCATCCGCCAGCTTTGCCTGTACAATGTAAACTCCTTTCTGTAAATGAGGGAAAGGGATATTAATAGTGCCCGAAGAGTTATTCAACCTGGTTTCAAAAACCTTTCTGCCCTCCGCAGAAAAAATGACCACAGCTTCTACCGGTTTCTCCGAAACAATATTCAACCTGTTATTTGTAACCAGGGTAGGATAAATTTTTACATGGACAGGAGCTGTTTTATCAATCACTATAATATCAGAATAAGATAAACGGCCGTCATTGCCGGTGATCTTTAGTTTATAAAACAACTTCGTAAATCCTGTAATGTAGTGCCGGAAGACATAATTATTCTCCAGCGGGGTATTAACTGCACTTACTTTTCCTGCACTTACATAATTCACGCCATTGTTGCTGAACTCAATCTCATAACCAGACAGGTTTTGTTCATTGACTGTTTTCCAGCCAAGGGAATTATACCCGGTAGCTGCTTTTGCTGTAAACTGTAAAATGGTTACAGGCAATGGCCCGCCGGTGTTGGTGGTAACTTTATATAAAGTGCCGCCGTATGAAACAGCATATAAAACTCCGTTCTCGCTTTCACCAAAACTTGTGATGAATTTTGGTAAGCCGCCGCTTACTACATAACTCTGTTGCGATACGCTCCACCCACCACTGCCATTTGGTTTTATTAACCATGCGTTGCCGGATATAAAATCGGAGCAGATATAGTATCCATACATGGCTCCGTATTCCGTACCCCGGTAAACATAACCACCTGTAACGGCAAAGCCGCCTGTGGAAGAATTATGCGGATAAGCAAAGATCGGGTACGTATAATTGCCTGCCGGCAGACAACCCGTGGTATTATGATCTTCGTTGCCTTCATAACAACGCCAGCCATAATTTTTATGGCCAAATGTTGCAAGTGACCCGGTATTGATTTCTTCCCAGGTACCTTCTCCTACATCGCCAACCCAAATGTCGTTATTAAGCCTGTCGAAACTCCAGCGCCATGGATTGCGAAACCCAATGGCAAATATTTCGTCCCTTACGGCTGGATCACTTACATAAGGATTGTCTGCAGGAATGGTATAATAGGGAGGGGTTGTAAAATTGTCAACATTTAAACGAAGCATTTTACCCAAAAGCGAATTTCCATTCTGGGCTTCATTGGTAGGGTCATTGCTTCCACCGCCATCACCAATTCCAAAGTACAGGTTTCCATCGGGCCCAAAATTTAATTTAGCCCCGTTATGGTCGCCCCCGGGTTCTTCAATAGTTAATAAAACTTTTCCAGTTGTTTGATCTGCCAGGTTGGGATTACCCGCTACTGTTTCAAACCGGGTTAATCGTACGCATGGAATATTAGCAGGAACGGTATTAATACAATAGAAGATAAAAAAGTACCGGTTTGTAGTGCCGTTATAATCTGGGTGAAAAGCCAGGCTTAGTAAACCTCTCTCGGAGCCTGCCCCGGGAGTAGGGAAGCTGTCAGTTCCGGTTGCTTGTGAAATATCTAAAAATGAAGTGGGCAATACAGCACCTCCGGATATGATCTTGATCCTTCCCTCTAACCCAACAACAAAGAGCCGGTTGGAACCATCGCCGGCATTTACGATGTCAAGTGATTTTGTACTAAGTCCGGAAGAAATAACCGGGGCAAAAATTAAAACAGGCGGAGCTTGTGCAGTACTGTATAAGGTTGAGAAAGCTGTTAAGGCGAATAAAAATACAGCCGGATTTATTTTAAAGATACTCAGTATACACATCATAGTGGTATATGTTTAACTGGGTACGAACCGGATAATGTATTCCTAAAAATACAGTGTCACTTATTTTGACAAGATAAATTTATGAACAAGGGATTAAAAATATCCATTTATGTTTTGCACAGTTTTAGCACAGGGCTTTTCTGTAAAAATAAAATGGATCACTAAAAAAAGCGGATAGCTCCTTTTTACAAGAGCCATTCACCTGGATGAAGTCTTTGTATTGCGAAATTAGAACGGGAATATTTCAGAACTGTTACAGATCTGTTGAAAAGACTTACATAAATCACACTTCATGATCGGGTAATTACCTTAATGCTTTTTGAATTTCCTGTTCTTAATGGTAAATACCCTCGACAGGTTAAAGCCAAAATGTATGTCGCCTTTAAAGAAATCACCCGTAGTCTCCGTGATAAAGGTTTTTTCAGTCATACCGGTTGAGTTTGTGAACTGCAGTTGAAACACGTGCCCGCCTGTTTCAATATCAAAGCCTACTGCAATGGAATTTTTTGTTCCGGGAATCCGGTAACCTTCACCTGCCACGAGTGATATGGGCAAAATATGATAATACTCAAAATTAAAACTCAGTCTTTTTGAAAGTTTTATTCTTCCACCACCCCCTAATGCAAAAATATCATTCGGGTCTGTTGCTCCCTGGGCCAGGTTATAATGCACAAAGGAAGGCATCAGCTGAAAAGATACGCCCTCGCTGAATTTTCGTGCAATGATAAGCTGGTGGGCATATGATACACGGGATGTATAATAATTCTGACGCTTTGGATCTTCCCACTTCAGTGTTTTAAGCATTACGGTTGATACTGCACTGATTGAAATGGGCGAGGAGCCCCTGCCTCCTTTTGACTGGCGCAATATTTTGAATTTGTAAAAAGCATCGTATTGTTTTTGATAAGTACTTCGGCCAAATCCTACCATCAGGCGGTTTGAAATTCCATAGTCCAGTCCCATGCGCATGGTGGCCTGGTCGAGCCCGAATAATTCATACGACCCCCGGTTCAGCATACCAAAACGGTGAGAGATCTTTACATCCAACACACCGGCTGCCACATTTTCGATGGAGTGTCCGTTTATGAGCCGGGATGTTTTGAAAGTAGCGGTGGCATAATCCTTTTTCTTTTCTTTCTTACTGTCTTCTTCCAGCATTTTCATCAGGTCATCCTGTGCATATAGCTTTATCCCGAAGGCAGCCAGCAGAACCAGGGCCAAAAAATATTTTTTCATTGATCAGGGATTTTAGGATTTGAGTTCGTATTTGCAGTCAACCGTAATGTCAATCTCTTCAGATATCTTATCGGCTACTAACGACGGAATACTTACATTGAAATCTTTCAGTTTTATTTCAAACTTTGAGTAGGCGCTTATCTTTCCTGCCTTAACGGTTACAGAACCTTTGGAGGAAACTTTTTTAGTAACGCCATGCAGGGTCAGGTCGCCTTCCACCGTAACCGGGTAAGTACCATCCTTTGAAAAGTTCACCGTTGAAATGTTTGTGATGCTTCCTTTAAAAGTAGATTTGGGATACTTACTGCTTTCTACATAATTCTCATTAAAGTGCTCTTCCATCAGCGCCCTTTCAAAATGAAAACTTTTTACAAGGATGGCAAATACCATATCGCCTGTCTGGGTATTGAGCACACTGGATACTTCGTTATTATCGGCTTCCACTTTTTCCGGCGATTTGGCCCGGGAATAAAAAGATACTTTACCGGTTTTGGTCATGTAAATGTTCTGGGCACCGGCAAATATTGCGGAAGTGATGAACAGTGCACTGAAGATGATTTTTTTCATGGGTTTAAATTTTAATTATTAGGAGTACCTGCGTCGATCCACTTTTGAATTTTAGCCAACGTACAGTTGTTTAATTTAGATGCACCTTTTGGCATAGTACCAGTTGAATTAACAGAACCCATCAGTCTGCCATTGAGCGCCTGGGTTCTTATACCGGCGTATGTGTCGAGTATAACACCCGATGATGCAGAAACTGTGTTATGGCACCCGCCCAGGTTGCAGCTTGCATTCATTACCGGCAATACATCCGTTGAAAACTGAACAACTGTCGTTGTATCGCAGGGAAGATTACTGTTGGGGTATAATAATTCAGCCTTGTCGTAATAACAGCTTTCAAAGGACAACACAGTAAGTGCGGTCGCCAGGATAAATAAAATCATTTTCATTGTTGTTCTTTTTTTGCTTGGTTAATTATTTGGTGCGCCGGCCATAGCCCATTTCTGCACCTGTTCTACTTTACAGTCAGAAAGTTTATTGCTTCCCTGTGGCATGGCAATAAATCCTGTTTGATGTTTAATGCTTCCCACCAGTTTACCATTTAGTGCCACACTTTTCACGCCTGCATAAACACTCAGGTCAATTCCACCGCCTAAAGAAGAAGGGTTGTGGCAACCTTTACAATAAGTATTCATTAAAGGAGCTACCGCACCTGAATAAGTAAATACAGCCGTATCGCAATCGTTGCATGCATTGTTCTTTGCGCCCTGCATGATCCATTTATAAATGATATCTTTTTGTGCCTGGGTAAATGCGGCTGCAGGGGAAGGAGGCATCCGCTCATTGCCGGTTCTATTTAAAACTGTGTATAATTTGCTGCTACCGGGATTGCCCGGCCGTACACCGCCGGTTGCCATAATATTACCATAGGTGGTCAGGTTTATGCCTTCCTTGTGTGTGATCGCATCATGGCAACCACTCATGGCACAACTTGAATTAAGTAATGGTAAAACTTTGTTTTGAAAATACACCGTATCTGCACTGCAGGTTTGTCCGCCGCCCGAAACCGGTGATTCAATTACCTGCACAGGAATCTCGTGTTTGCAGGAAAGCAGGATCAGCAGGAAAAGTATCAACCCGATGATCTCTACTAATTTAGAATTTTGGTTTTGCATTTGACGTGGTGTAGGATTTTAAAAATGGTTCTTCAATAGTATTGCAGTTTATTTACCCTGAAAAATTCCTCTCACCATAATTACATCAGTAAGATACCCGGTGCATATACCCCTGATAATTACAGAAGCACCCGTTTTAATATCATGCTGAACACTGCTTTCCATGGTGCATCTTACTGTACCTATACCTGAACCATCCAGGGCAACTACACTTTCGCCTTTCTGGTTTTGTGTTATTTCAGTTATTTCACCCGCTACTTCCAGTACCTTATCCAGGTAGGCGCTGTCGGCATGGGCCTCATTGGCTTCATAGTCTGCTACCAGTTTTGTGGCGGCCACCGGAATAGCTTTAATATGCTGCACATCCCGGTGTGGTTTTGTATACATTTTGTAGCCAACAAAACTTCCGGTTACCAGGATCACCAATGCTGATAACAAACCCCACTTAACTGCTTTGTTTTTTAATAGTGACATAAAACATGATTCATTTTATATTAAATAAAAATAAAGCCAATCTGTTCCATTTTTTTCTTGTCTATGCCGGGTCTGCATTTAAACATGCTGAACCTGTATTTAATCTTACTTAAAACAGGCCAGCATGTTGTTACCCTGTCATCCTGATTAAAAATTAGTCTGAATACCGGTGGCCTGCATTGATCCAGTTGGTGATTATTGCTTTTTCAGCCGTCGTCAGCAGTGGTTGTGGGTTCTTTGGCATCTTTACCCAACCGGGTGCATACAGTACGCTTGTATTATTTATCTGGCTCCACTTGGAAACCACATTACAATCGGAATCAAAATTATACCCGGCCGCATTGTTGCCGGTTCCTATATGGCAACCACTGCCATTGCACCGGGTTGATACCAGGTTGCGTACCTGCGCAAACAGCGGGCCGCTTGCTATTACAGCTACGGTTGCGGTTTGTGTTTTGGTACAGCCATTTGCGTCTTTAACTCCCATCACATAGTTTCCGGCATTGAGGTTGGCAAATACATTGCTTGCCTGGTATGCACCGCCATTGATATTGTATGTAAAGCCCGTTGATCCCGTAGCTGTAACAGTGATTTTGCCGTTATTGGCCGGCGTAACGCAAGGTGTTGTGTTTACAACAGCAGTAGTGATAACAATGTTGATACTGTTGCATGGGTTTGTAGCAGTAAGTGTAACCTGGGTACTGCCCAAACATCCGTTTGAATTCTTTGCAGTAACCGTATATGTTCCTGCGGCAAGGTTTGTGAAAGTGCCGCTCGCCTGGAATGCAGCATTATTTAAACTATAGGTAAATCCTGTACCACCGGTTGCCGAGGCAGTTATTGAACCATTACTCTGGCCGGTAGATGGATTAACCGTTGTGGCTGTTACAACCACGGTTATGCCGGCGCATGGATTTGATGAACCAAGTGCCACTGTAGTAACACCGGTACAGCCATTTGAATTTTTTGCAGTGATGGTATAATTTCCTGCGGCAAGATTTGAGAATGTACCGCTTGCCTGGAAAGCGCCGTTATTAAGACTATAGGTAAATCCCGTGCCGCCCGTTGCTGTTGCAGTTATTGAGCCATTGCTTTGACCCGTTGTTGGCTGTACGGTTGTTGTACCAACTACCACCGTTATGCCTGCACAAGGATTGTTGGTGCCTACTGTAATCTGGCTGGTGCCAATACAACCTGCTGCACTTTTAGCTGCAACCACGTAGGTGCCTGCGGCAAGGTTTGAAAAAATTCCGCTGTTTTGAAACGGACCTCCATTAATACTGTATGTAAAACCTGTTCCGCCTGTTGCCGTGGCAGTAACAGATCCGTTTGATTGGTTTGGTGATGCGTCTGTTTTTGTCAGCGTAACATTTATGACCACGCCATTGCAGGGATCATACGAATCAATTTGCACAACAACGGTATCCGTGCAGCCGGCAGAATTTTTTCCTACCACGTTATAATTCCGGAAAGGTTCCAGGCCGGAAAAAAAACCGCTGTCCTGGTATGCACCGCCATTAAGACTGAATTGAAAGCCAGACCCGCCCGAAGCAGTGGCTGTGATGGTGCCATTATTTTGATTGAGTGTAGCGGGAGTTTGTGTTACAGTCAACTGGAAATTGAGCCCGTCACAGGAAGGAGCAGGGATCTCATGCTTACAGGCAAACTGGATCAGGAGCATGGCAAATGCAACCAGGCCTGCAATTGAAAAAGTGAGATTTCTTTTCATAAACATCGGATTTATGGCTTTTTAAAAGATTTGTAAACAGGTTTGCTTAACAGCGATCCGGTTTGCCGTTCTCAAAATCGAAAATCAAGCCAAGCAATGTAAAAATCCGGTAAAATCACGCTGAACCTGCAGCTATGCTGGTTGAATCTGCAGGGATATTATGAGGGGAGATTATTCCGAAAGCCAGGCTCTGAAATCATGGGCACGGTCGATGGCAACAATGGTATCCAGCCGAGTAGGCGGGGAGAGTTTTACAATGATCCGCGACCGGGTATGTGCCTTCATTTCTTCAATGGCATGATGACCGATTATGAACTGCCTGTTGATGCGGAAGAAATGCTGGGGGTTCAGCATTTCTTCGATCTGGTCAAGATTAAAGTCAAGGGGCAGTCGCTTGCCCTCATTTGTGCAAACAAAATTCGTTTTATTTTCTGTGTAGAAATAAGCAATGTCTGAAACCCGGAGAGATTTAATGGTATCGCCGATCTTTATAATGAAACGGTCTTTATATTTTTTCGGCGGTTGTTGTATGGCTTTTAATATGCCGGAATAATCAACATCAAATGACCGGGAGCTTTGAAGCATTTTTAATTTATCAACTGCTCTTTTAACGTCACTTTCGTCAATGGGTTTAAGCAGGTAATCCACGCTGTTTACCTTAAAGGCCTGCAATGCATAACTTTCGTATGCGGTAGTGAAAATTACCGGGCATGTTATTTTAATGCTGTTGAATACCTGGAAACTGTTTCCGTCCGACAACTGGATATCAATGAAAATAAGATCAGGCATAGGGTTGCTGAGAAACCATTTTATGGCTTCCTCAATGCTGGTGCCTGTTCCAACTATCTCGGCATCTGCTACCACGTTGGAGATAATCTTCTGCAGGCGCATCAAAGCCTGTTCTTCATCTTCCAGGATCAGAATTTTCATAACTATATTGAATAGATCAGGGGCAATTTTATAATAAATTCCTGGTCTGTTTGTGTTTGTATGATCTCTTTTTTTGTTAAAAAGCTGTACCGGTTCCGTATATTCTGCAAACCAACCCCTTCACTTTCTTCTTCCAGCACTTTTGTATTGATGTTATTTTTCATTAACAGCATATCATCCTGCGAAGTTAATATTATGTGCAGGGGGCTGTTTTTATTTATCGTATTGTGTTTAACGGCATTTTCGGCCAATAATTGCAACACCAGCGGAGGAATGAGTGTTGAGTTCTTCAGTATTACGTCCACATCAATATTTACCTGCAGGGCGTTTCCGTATCTTTTCTTCTGGATGAAGAGATACGAATTAAGCAGTTCCAGTTCTTCTCCCAGTGTGATCAGTTCTTTCTGGCTATAGGCAGTCATTTTACGGTAAAACTGGCTCAGGTGTTTTATCAATACCGATGCTTCTTTGGGATCGTCCTCTACAATATTCAGCAGCGCATTAAAACTGTTGAAGAGGAAGTGCGGATTCACCTGGTTCTTCAATGCATCGTACAGCAACTGGATCTTTTCACGTTCAGCATGTTCAGATCTTCTTACCATCTTTACCCGTTGTTTGAATAGCAGGTAAATAACGGTGGCAATGACTAAAGCAGCAAGCAGGCGGAACCACCAGGTTGTCCAGAAAGATCTTGCGATCACAAAACTGTACGTCACTTCCGGTGATGCCTCGAAATTGTCGTTGGCGGAAGCTTTTACTTTCATGGTGTAATTTCCGGGCCGCAACTGCGGGAAATTAATAATCCTATCCCCGGTGGTTTCCCATTTTTTACTGTACCCTTCCAGCCAGTATTGAAACTTTATTTTTTCTGCTGCTTTATAATATGCAGCGGCCACTTTAAAACTGAAATTATTCTGGTCATATGCAAATTTTTTTTCCAGGGCAGTATCCAACATCTTGTTGAATAAACTTACCCGTTCAATAACAGCAACCGGAACAAACCCCGACAGCGTTGCATGTGTGTTCAGGCAAACGATGCCGTTATCGGTACCGATCCATATTTTGCCATCCTGGCTTTTTGTTATTGAATTCAGGTTGGGTTGAAGTTCTGTAAAGCCGGATTCATTCCCATAATGCTGAACGATATTCTTTTTGGGATTGAAAACATCGATACCCTTTTTATTAACGGCAATGATATTATTAAAGTCATCCACTGCAATGGAGGTGATGGTAATGTCGGTCAACCCGTTCTTTGTGTCGTATTTAATGAACCGTTTGCCATCGTATTCATATAACCCATCATTGTACGTACTTACCCAAATGTGCTGGTTATTATCCTCGGCAAGTGAATAGGCAACTTTGGAAGAGAACAGTTTGTGCGAAAAAAAATTAATGAACATCCCGTTCTCAAAAAGTGTTACCCCGGCTCCGTCTGTGGCAAGCCATACCCGTTCTTTTTTATCAATCAGTATGTGATAAACATAATCGCTGCCCAGCCCGTCCTTCTTGCTATAATTTGTGTAATCAATTTTTTCATTCAGGTCGTAATTGCTTTCTTTCAGTTCAAATTTTGCTACGCCATTTAGTGTGGATATCCATACCTGGTTGTCTTTTCCGGCAATGTTTAAGATGTTACCATAGTAAGCAATAGGGTTCTCTGCAATGCGCCGCCATTTGCCTGTTTCTATATTCATCCTGAATAGCCCTTCACCCATGGTTCCGATCCACAAACATCCAAATCGGTCTTTATACAAACTCGTGATGTCAATGTGATCTGCAGGTGCTGTTATATCATAACTAAGCAGATTTTCTTTTCCCAATGTTGCCTGTAAACTCCGGTACAGGCGCAGGTCGGGAGTAAACCACAGTTTCATTTCATCGTCGGCGAAGATGGCGTGTACATTCGTGAGGGGGATGTCTTTTACCGAATACCAATACTTTAGATAATCCCCGGTGAAACTGACCAGTTTGCCTTCAGAAGTTGCCCATATATTTCCTTCATTATCGTATTGAAGGTCTGTGACCCGTTTTAATCTGTTTGGGCTCCTGAAAATACTATCAGAAAAACTTCCGGAAGACTTGTCGTAATTGATTATTCCCCGTTCTTCGGTTGCAATAAAGAGATTATCTTTTCCATTTACTATGTCATTGACCTGGCCGTATTGCCAGCCTGACTTATAGCTTGTATCCAGCACTTTGTTTTCGTCAATTCCAAAAAGTAATATTCCCTTCAACTGCATACCAACCAGGATGCAGTTTTTTTGGTCACTTTTTATTATACAGGTAACAATATTATCCGATAATCCATTCTTTGCCGTAAAAACATGAATAGAGACTTTGCCTTCCTCAAAGTTTATTAACGATAACCCCCGATCTGTTCCTGCAATTAGTTGTTTGCCGTTATGGCTAAACAGGCAGTTCACATGATCATCGCTCAGCCCGTTTTTACTGTTGATGTTATACAATCGTTTGTTTTCATAACAGTAAACACCATCGCCAGCAGTTGCAAACCATAGTCTTCCTGCCCCGTCCTCGCAAATGGCAGTAATGAATTCTTTGGGGAGGTCACCCTGGATCTTTAACGGGACAGCCTGCTGATCCTTGATGGTAAGAATGATGCCATCGTTGCAACCTGCCCAGATCGTTCCCTTTGAATCTTCAAGCAGGGAGGTGATATGGTATTTTATATTTTCTGGAGTATGTATCTTTTCAGGTATTGCCGAGTTGTATTTGAAAATCCCTTCCGAGGTTCCGATCCATAAAAACCCAAAATGGTCTTTAAGCAGAACAGTAGTCTTTAGGGTAAGATTGTCCTCTTCAACATCAACTGTTTTTGAAAAAGCGTACTGTGCAGCCAGCCCGGCCGGAAGGATGATAAACGTGAAGAAAATGAGTAAGAATCTTGTTGGCCTCATTGTTTTACAAATTCTGCAGTTACGGTAACATCTATTTCAGCAGCCAGTTTTTCATGAACGATCCGGGGTATTTTAATTTCGTGTTCGGAAAGTAAAACGGTGAACATACAAACGAGTTTCAACACCCCGTTTTTTACCGTTATGTCGCCTTGTAATATTCTTTCCTGCTGAATGTCATGCACCGAAAATTTCCCTTTAGCCCTTAAGTTGTATGTGCCGTCTTTGGTAAAATCATCTTCTTCTATGATATGTCCAATGAAGGTGGCGTTCGGGTATTTATCGCTCTCTATATAGTTTTCGTTAAAATGTTCCTTTTGCAGGGGGCTGTTGAAACCATCAAAGGATTTTATGCTTACCGAGAAAGCAAAGGTTCTTGCTTCTGCATCCAGGATTCCTTTCAAATCTGAAGAAGTGGCTTTGATCAGTTCCAGTTTAGCATTGGAGTGAAAGGATACCTGGCCTTTTTTCAGGACATAAATGACGGGCTTTTGGGTTTCGCTAAATGAAAAGACCGGCAAGACCCACACAAATAAAAGAAGTTTTTGTAATGCCGTCATTTTAGGTATCCGTAAACTGAATTTAATGGATTTAATATTAGTTAATTTTAACTATGAACTGTGTAACTAAAGTTACAAAATTTACAGATAGTTGCCAGGGAGAAGCAAGAAAGATAAAACAAAAGGGCCATCGCAGTTATTTAGTTGGTTTAATCAATAATGATTTTCTCCGTTAAATATTCATCCTTCAGTTTTATTCTCACGAGGTATATACCGCTTTGCAAATGAGGGATCGTAACAGGGAAAGCCCCGCTGAGGTTATTGATCTGCCGCTGGAATACCTTCTTTCCATCTGCAGAAAAGATCGCTATGCTTTCAACCGGCTTTTCAGAAATCACATTCAACAAACTGTTCCTGACAGGAATCGGGTAAATGATAATTGAACCGGTTAGTTTTTTATCAAGTTCAACCGTATCAGAATAAGTTACCCGGCCATTTTTGTCAGTGATCTTTAACCGGTAAAATAATTTCGTAAACAGGGATATTGTATGGCGGAAACTGTAATTATTAGACGGGGGGATATTAAGGGCATTTACCCTGCCTGCCACGGTGTAATTAATTCCATCCGTACCAAATTCGATCTCAAAGAACGAAACATTTTGTTCGTTAGCAGTTCTCCATCTTAGTTCATTATATCCTGGAAAGGCTGTAGCAGAAAAATCAAGGAGTGTTACAGGTAATACGGTACTGGTAATAACTTTATAGAGTGTACCATTTCGTGATAAGGAATAAAGATCTCCGTTCTCTGCTTCGCCAAACCCGGCAATATTGCCAGGCAGACCGGCTTGCAGCGTAGTATTCCAACCGCCTGCACCATTTGATTTTAATAGCCAGGTATTACCCGATACATAGTCGGAACAGATATAATAACCAACCATGGCTGCAAACTCTGTACCCCGGTAAACATATCCACCCGTAATAGAAAATCCCCCGGTTGATGAATTGTGCGGGTAAACAAAAACAGGGGATGTATAATTGCTTTGCGGCTGGCATCCTGCAGTATTGTAAGCTGTATTACCTTCATAGCATCGCCATCCGTAATTAACCCCGCCTGATGAAGCAAAAGGAAGTACGTTCACTTCTTCCCATGCATCCTGGCCAACATCGGCGATCAGCATATCGTGGGTGAGCCTGTCAAAACTCCAGCGCCATGGATTTCGTAAGCCAATTGCAAAGATCTCATCCCGTACGAGTGGATCACTAACATAAGGATTGTCGGCAGGAATAGTATAATAAGGCGGGGTAGTAAAATTGTCAACATTAATGCGGATCAATTTTCCTAATAATGAATTTCCATTCTGTGCATTATTATTGGGATCGCCGCCACTGCCGCCATCGCCGGTACCAAAATACAGGTTACCATCATGACCAAAATTCAATTTACCGCCATTGTGATTGGAGAAGGATGGGTGAGGAATGGTCATTAACACTACTCCCGTGTTTTCATCAGCTACATTGGGATTGCCCGCCTGTGTTTGAAACCTTGTTATCCGCAGATCACCTGCGGTATTGGTATAATAAATGAAGAAATACCGGTTGCTGGCAAAGTTTGGATGGAAGGCGATACTCAGCAAGCCACGTTCTCCACCACCGGATATGCTATCGGGGATATCTAAAAAATTTCCAGGCTGCAATATGCCACCAGATATTATTTTCACTCTTCCTCCCTGCTCAACCACGAAGAGGCGATTGGTTCCGTCGCCGGCATTCACCACATCTACCGGTGAACTAAGCCCTGCAGAAACAACCGGGCTAAAGATCAAAACCGGGGCGGTCTGGGCGTTGGCATTAAATAAAAATGGTACTGCTGTAATTAACAACAGTACCACCGTATTTCTTTTAACTGTATGCGATATGATCATATGATACAGGGTTTAGCGGATATTCAACTTAACGCTTTGTTAACACAAATACAGTGCCAGAGGAACCTGTTGAAGCAATTAAGCAAAATACCCGGTTTTCTTATTCTTAGGTAGGTTATGATACAACAAACAGGCGGTTTTAGCCGTCTTGTACAATAATCATTAATTTTAGCATTACTAATCCCAAAGAACGTTTGAATCTAAAAAGGATATACCTATTCCTGCCTTTGATACTTTTGGTGCATTTTGCCAATGCACAGGTAAATCCACCTTCGCTATCGAATCTTTTCAAAAAGAGTTTTTCCACCAAAGAGACGCTGATTAAACTGGATTCGTTGAGTATTGTGCCGGGTTCTGTAGTGGTGGAAGGAATATCGCCTTTCTTTTATAAAATTGATGAGGTGAATGCCACGCTCACCTGGCTGGAGAAACCACCTGTGGAAACCGTTACCATTACCTACCGCATATTTCCTTACAAACTGAATGCGGTGGTGCGGCATTTTAGTTACGACAGCATCCGGAACAATTTTTTAAGCAACACGCCATTTGTTTTTAAATACGGGGGCAGGCAGATCAGTCCGCTGACAGATTTTGGGAATATAAAATCGGAGGGGAGTTTTGGAAGAGGTATCTCCTTTGGCAACAGCCAGGATGCGGTGGTAAGTTCCAGCCTGAATTTGCAGTTGAATGGTTTTATAGGCGACAGCCTGGAATTGACGGCAGCCATTACCGACAATAACATTCCTGTTCAGCCCGATGGTAATACACAAGACCTGAGAGACTTTGACCGCATTTACCTGCAGGTGAAGAAGAGGGGCTGGCAGATAAACTTTGGAGATATTGACATCCGGCAAAGCAGAAATTATTTCCTTAATTTTTATAAACGCCTGCAGGGGGTTTCATTCATTACCGATAATAAGCTCACAAAAAATATTTCCAATTCACTGCTATTGAGCGGCGCCATTGCAAAGGGAAAATTCGCCCGTAATATTCTTACACCGCTTGAAGGAAACCAGGGGCCATACCGGCTCTCAAGCCCCAACCAGGAACTTTATTTTGTGATCCTTGCCGGTACCGAACGGATATTTATGGATGGGGAACTGCTGCAGCGTGGCGAAGACCAGGACTATATCATCAACTACAATACCGCCGAACTGACCTTCACTCAAAAGCGATTAGTAACGAAAGACAAACGGATACAGGTGGAGTTTGAATACGCCGACCGCAATTTCTTAAACTCACAGATATATGTGAATGATGAACTGAATTTTAAAAATAAATTCTTCCTCAGCATTGGCTTTTATAATAATGCCGATTCTAAAAATTCTTCCATCAACCAGGTACTGGATACAAAGCAAAAACAATTTTTAGCCGATATTGGCGACGGGGTTGATACGGCTTATTACGTGAATGCGGTGAGAGACACACTTACAGCCGGTAAAATTTTATACAAGAAAATAGATACACTTTATAATACCAGCCTGCATGATTCCATCTTTGTTTTTTCAACCAACCCAACAGATATTTTATACAGCCTGAGCTTTACTTACCTGGGACCGGGTAAGGGTAATTATTTAGCACTGCCAAACGTTGCAAATGGGAAGGTGTTTAGCTGGGTTGCACCTGATGCCAACAATGTTAAGCAGGGCGAATATGCCCCCGTTATTTTGCTGATCTCTCCCAAAAAACTGCAGGTGGTCACGGTGGCAGGTGAGTATGTACTTTCTGCTAAAACAAAGATCAAGGCAGAAGTTGCCATGAGTAATTATGATGTGAATCTTTTTTCAAGAAAGGATAAGGGTGATGACAAAGGCTTTGCGGCCAAACTGCAGTTTCAAAATGACGATACAAAGATCCGCCTGTTCAATACGCCGCTTTTGCTGCAAACAAGGCTGGGGTATGAATATGTGCAGAACCGCTTTAAACCGATCGAACGCCTGCGTAATATTGAATTCTTAAGAGACTGGAGTTTGCCGTATGATATTGCAGTAGCTGATGAACACATTACCAATGCAGGAATAAAACTCGGTGACCGCAAAGGTAATTTTCTGCAGTATGAGGTAACCAGCTATAACCGCAGCGATAAATACAATGGCCTGCGGCAGTTGCTGAACAGTTACAATAATATAAACG
>Ga0209023_10003075_pt1 | contig 20167 bp, 19 predicted proteins | sample LakOneMetagenome_FD_187468 | JGI IMG/M metagenome (GOLD analysis project Ga0209023, IMG submission 187468) | Freshwater and sediment microbial communities from Lake Erie, Canada (SPAdes) (version 2) | ecosystem: Environmental > Aquatic > Freshwater > Lentic | place: Lake Erie, Canada...
CGCCGGAGCGTCCTCCAAGGAGGCCAACGTCGCGGTCGGCGCGATGCTGGAGCGGGTGGCGCTCACCGCCGGCTACGCCTCGCGCTACCCGGACCAGTTGTCCGGTGGCGAGCGCCAGCGTGTCGCGATCGCCCGCGCGCTCGTCAGCCAGCCGGAGCTGCTGATCTGCGACGAGGTCACGTCGGCCCTGGATGTGTTGGTGCAGGCCACGATCGTCGACCTGCTCGCCGAGCTCCGCCGCGATCTGGGTCTGGCGATGGTCTTCGTCACGCACAACCTGCCGCTCGTTCGTTCCATCGCGGACCGCGTCGTGGTGCTTGCTGACGGCAAGATCGTCGAGCAGGGCAACACCGCGGACGTGCTCGACAGCCCTCACGAGCAGTACACCAAGAAACTGCTCGCCGACACGCCACGCGTCAGCGCAGCGTTCGCCGAAGGCTGACCGACAGAGGGTTCTGTCGTGGTCGCTCGCAACTTCAGCCTCTGGAACTGGCTCGACGCGCCGTACAACCGCGCCTCATTCCAGCGGGTGCGCGAGTTGGTGCCGACGGCCCTGATCCGCAACAGCACCGGCCGGGTGCACCGGCTGGCATCGGACCCGCGGCCGCTGGACACGCTGCAGTACACGGGCCCCGACGGCGGCCGGCGGGTGTGGGGGCAGCACCTCGTGGACACGTACTGCGACGCCGTGTGTGTGGTGCACGGCGGGCGCATCGTCTACGAGCAGTACCTGAACGGCATGACGGCCGAAACGCCCCACCTGCTGATGAGCGTGTCGAAGTCGTTCTGCGGTGCGGCGCTCGGGGTGTCAGTGGGCCGTGGGCTGGTCGACCCGAGCGTGCTGGTCACCGATGTCGCGCCCGAGTTCGCGGGCACCAGCCTCGACGGTGCCACGGTGCAGCAGGTGATCGACATGACCGCCGGCACCGACTTTGTCGAGGACTACGACCTGTACGACGACGCACTCGGTGAAGCCCCGCTGATCGAGTACGAACGGCAGGCCGGCTACCGGCCGCTCGACGGTCGTGCTCCGGTCGGGGTGCTGGGCCACTTCCGTACGTACGGCACCGCCTACCCCCACGGAGCACGGTTCGATTACCGCTCGCCGCTGACCAACGTGGCCGCCAGGATCGTGGAGATCGTCAACGACTTGCCGTACCCCGATGTGGTGTCGCGTGACCTGTGGGGTCCGCTCGGGCAGGAGCACGACGCCGACATCATGCTCGACCACTGCGGCCAGGCAGTCGTGGAAGGCGGGATGAGCTGCACCACCCGTGACCTGGCCCGCCTCGGCCTGGCGTATCTCGGCGACGGGTCGTCGGTGGCCGGTGAGACCGTCGTGCCCACTGCGTGGGTCGACGACACACGTCTGGGCACCGACGCCGCAGTGGCCGCGTTCGCGGCGGGCGACTCCGGCGGCGGCGCCACCGACTGGTCGATGTATCGCAACGCGTTCTGGGTGTTCGAGCGCGGGGAGGTGTTCTCCGGTCTGGGCATCTTCGGGCAGTACTGCTACGTCAACCGTCGTACCGGCACCGTCATCGCCCGCTTCAGCACCTTTCCGACGGCGATGCCCGTCGATCACGACGCGGAGACGCTCGCTGGATTCGCCGCCGTGGTGGCACACCTGGCGGCAGGGGACAGCTAGCCCTGCTGGATCTCCACCGCAGTGCGCTGCACGGCCTTGACGATCTTGGCGTAGCCGGTGCAACGACACAGGTTGCCGGAGAGACCGATGCGCACCTCTTCCTCGGTGGGTTCCGGCGTGCGGCTCAGCAGCGCGGTGGCCGACAGCAGCATGCCGGGAGTGCAGAACCCGCACTGCACGCCACCCTCGTCCAGCAGGTTGCGCTGCAGCACGTTGAGCGCGTCGCCGTCGGCCAGGCCCTCCACCGTCGTGATCGCACGGCCCTGCGCCTGCACGGCCAGGTAGCTGCACGAGTTCACCGGCTGGCCGTCGAGCAGGACCATGCAGGCGCCGCACTCGCAGTCGTCGCAGCCCTCCTTCGTACCGGTCAGGCCGACTTCGCCGCGGATGACGCTGAGCAGGTTGCGGCCCTGGTCGATGGTGACGGGGTAGTCGACGCCGTTGACGGTGAGGTGGATCGACTCGCTCATGATGCTGCTCCGATGCCGATGGCACGATTGACGGGGATGGAGATGGTCTCGCCCGCGGCGCGGCGGGCTGCGGCCTCGACCGCGCGACGGGCCATGACGCCGACCGTGTGGCGGCGGTAGCGGTCGCTGGCGCGAACGTCGCTGATCGGGGTGGCCTGGGCGGAGGCCAGTTCGCCGGCCGCCGCGGCTGCCTCGGCGACGCTGCGCCCGGCGAGGTCGGCCAGACCGGACACCGAGAGGATTACCGGCGCCACGGCAGAGAGTGCGACCGCCAGCGAGGCCACCGACCCGTCGTCGCCGAGCGTCACGTTGGCAGCCGCGCCGACCACGGCGATCTCCATCGCCCGGCGGTACTCCAGCCGCAGGTAGGCGCTGTTGCTGCGACCCTCTGGGGTGGGCAGGTGGATGGCCACACAGAGCTCGTCGGGCTCAGCGGTGGTCCGGCCGGGACCCGCCCACAGTTGGGCGATCGGGACCCGACGGGTGCCACGCAGCGAACGCAGCTCGACCACCGCGCCGAGGACCTGCAGCGACGAGCCGGTGTCCATCGCCGGTGAGCCGTTCATGATGTTGCCGCCGAGCGTGCCGATGTGGCGGGTGGACGGCGAGCCGACCAGTGCGCTGCCGTCCGCCAGGCCTGCGTACACCGTGGTGAGCAGCGGGTGGGTCTCGATGTCGTGGTGCGACACGAGCGCACCGATGCTGACCCCTTGGGCGGTGGCACTGACCGACTTCAGTTCGGTGAGGCGGTCGATGGCCACGAGGTCGGCGGGCAGCGGGGCCTTGCCGTGGCGAGCACCGACGACCAGGTCGGTGCCGCCGGCGATCGGACGGGCGCCGGCGGCCAGGGCCGTCAGCGCGTCGTCGAGGGTGTTGGCGATCGTGAAGCTCACGACTGGGCCTCCTGGTTGATGGTGTCCCACACGCGTTCGGCGGTCATCGGCAGTTGCCGCACCGGTGTGCCGACGATGGCGGCGATCGCGTTGGCGATGGCGGCGGCGGTGGCCACGTTCGGTGCCTCGGCCAGGCCCTTGGCGCCGCGAGGGCCGGCATCGGGCGTGTTGATCTGGATGAAGTGGATGTCGATCGGCGGGGCGTCGGCGCAGGTCTGCAGCTTGTACTCCAGCAGGGCAGCGTTGCGCTGGCGACCGTTGGCGTCGTAGGTGGTGCCTTCGGTGAGGGCCTGGCCGATGCCCATCAGGACCGCGCCCTCGACCTGGCCGCTGGCACCGACCGGGTTGATGATCGTGCCGCTGTCGTGCGCCGCGCTGACATGCAGCACGCGAGCGACGCCAGTGTCGCGGTCCAGCTTCACCCGCACCGCATGGCAGCTGAACTGGGGTGCGACCCACGAGGACATGCCGACGTCGCCGACGCAGGTCGCCCCGACCGTCGCTGGCGCGGAGGGCGGCACGCCGGAACCGTGACCGATCAACAGCTCACCACCGGCGGCGATACCGGCGAGCTCGGCGATCGGCACACCGCGGTCGGGTGTGCCGGCCACGCTGGCGGTGCCGTTGGCGAGCACGATGTCGGCCGGGCTGGCCTCCAGGTGGTCGGCAGCCAGGTTGCGCAGCTGCTCGGCGATCTGCCCGGCAGCTGCGACCACGGCCCGGCCGTTGTTGAACAGCGTCTGCGAACCGGTGGCGCCCATGTCGTAGGGGGCGACGCTGGTGTCCTGATAGACGAGTTCGAAGTCCTCGGCGGCCATGCCCAGTTCGTCGGCCACCAGCTGGCGCAGCGTCATCACCGCCCCGGTACCGCACTCCTGGGCGCCGGTGATGATCTGGCCGCTGCCGTCCCCGTCGATCTTCACGTACGCGCCCGACGGCACCGAGAAGCTGGGCCACCAACCGATGGCGACGCCGATGGCCTCGTCGTCGGGCAGGTCCTGCCCGTACCCGGCGCCCATCGCGGCGGCGTCGATGCACTGCTGCAGGCCGATCTCGCCGTAGGTCTGGCCGCTGGGGCCTTCCACGCCGGTGTCCACCGCGTTCAGGCGGCGAAAGGCGACCGGGTCCATGCCGACCGCCCGTGCCACTTCGTCGGTGTGCGACTCCAGCGCCCAGCAGGTCTGCGGCGCCGTTGGGGCACGCACCGAGCCCGACGGCTGATGGTTGGTGTACACCAGGTGGGCTTCCGCAAGGGCGTTGGGTACTCGGTACGGGCCGAGCGCGTGCATGGCGGCGAGCTGGCTGAAGAAGCCGGCGTCGGCCGTGTAGGCGCCGTTGTCCAGCGCCAGCCACACCTTCCGGGCGGTGATGGTGCCGTCGGCCTTCACGCCGGTCTGGAAGTCGTAGACGATGCCCTCGCGGCGCTTGTCAGGCGCGAGGAATTCCTCCCGGCGGCTGAACACCAGCCGCACCGGGCGCTTCGCCGCACGAGCGAGCGCGGCGACGTGTGCTTCGAAGTGGAAGCCGCACTTGCCGCCGAAGCCGCCACCGAGGTGAGGGACGATGATCCGAACCCGGTTGTTGGGCATTTCGAGGGTTTCGCACACACCGGCGCGGGCGTCGAACGGCACCTGCGTGCTGGACCAGATGGTGACCTTGTTGCCTTCCCACTGGGCGACGACGGAGCGGGGCTCGATGGGGGCGGCGTGGCAGCCGTCGGCCACGTACCGGCTGTGCACGATGTGGTCCGCTTCGGCCAGGCCCTTGTCCACGTCGCCCTTGGCGATCGAGGCGAACGACGCGTCGTTGCGGTCGCGGATCATGCCGCTGCCGTAGGTTTCCCAGTCCGGGTGGACGAGGGGCGAGTCGGGGGAGAGGCCGGCCTCGACGTCGTTCACGACGGGGAGCGCTTCGTACTCGACGACGATCGCGTTGACGGCCCGCTGTGCGGTGGCAGCGTCGACCGCGGCGACCGCGGCAACGATCTCGCCCTCGAAGCGCACCACGCCGTCGGCGAACAGTGTGCGGTCCTGCACGAACGGGCCGAACTTCACCTGCGGCACATCGGCCTGGGTGAGCACGGCGAACACCCCGGGGATGGCCCGGGCGGCGGTGACGTCCAGCTTGCTGATGCGTGCGTGGGTGACCTCGGCGTACTTGAACTTGGCCGTGAGTGCACCGGTCAGCGTGAGGTCCGCGGTGTACCGGCCGCTGCCGGTCACCTTGTCCGGGCCGTCGGCCCGCACGAAGCGCGGTGTGTCCGTGATGGTCATCGTGGTTCGATCTCCCTGCCGTGGAATTGGCGTCGTCTCAATATTGCAGATCGGGCGGGGACGACCCGGCACCGCCTTGTTGGTTCGGTCCCTGTCGTCCGAGGCGGCGCAGCACTTCGGCTGCCGCCACCGTCCCGGCGCGGATGGCACCCTCCACGTAGCCGGGGAACTGCGGCGCCAGTTCGGTACTGGCGAAGGTCAGCAACGGCAGGCCGGCGACGAGCGTGTCGGTGGCAGTCGGCAGATGGGTGGTCTGCACATTGCTGTAGCCCCCACCGCCCCACTCGTCCGGCGCCCACAGCCGTTCGAGGACGGACAGTGGCTGCTGCGCCTCCGGGCCGAACGCATCGGCGGCGTGGTGCAGGATGGCCTCGCGGCGTTGGGCGGGGCTGTGGCGCTGCCATTCCATGGCGGTGGTGCCACCGACGAACCCCACCAGCGAGGGCGCGCCAGGCGCCGAGACGTCCGCGAAGTAGATGCCCGGTGGTGCAAGGAACTGACCGATGCCGTTGCGGCCGTGGTCGAGCCAGAACGGGTCCTGATAGCGGAGGAGGAACTTGATCACCGTGCCCGGCGAGAAGGCTCGCGCGGCGGCGGCGATGTCGTCGGGGAGGGGCGGGGTGATGTGCAGGTGAGCGTAGGCCGTCGGCGGCACCGCGGCCACGACCTCGCGGCAGTGCCACACCTGATCGAGCGCCACGACGTCGACCGACTGGTCGTGGAGGTGTACCGCCCGGACGGGACAGTTGACGCGGATCTGACCGGACAGCGGGGCTGCCAGATGGAGCGCCAGCGAGTGCATCGTGTCGATGAACCACGACTGCAGTTCCTCCGCCTGCATGGGCGTGCGGAGGTTGAACTGGGCCAGCGTGGACAGCGGGATGATCCTGGCGTCGTGGCAGTTGGCGCCATTGACGGCCGAGCGGATGGCGTTGCGCACGTTCTGCTCCACGTCCAACGCCACCGCCCACTCCATCACGGTGCGGTTGTCGTCGAGCTGCGCGATTCCCAGCGCGCCCAGCAGGTCCACGGCCTCCTGCCACGGGTCGCTGTCGGTCGGCGGTGGCACGGTGACCGCATGCCCCGGGTGGACGGCCATGACTCGGGTGGCGCCTGCGGCGGAGGCCAGCGCCAGGACGTCTGGCATGTCGTCGTTGACGAACTGGCCGCCCGTGTCGACCAGCCGGCCGGTGGCATCCTGCTGCGCCTCGGTCTTGCCGCCGACGCGGTCGCGGGCTTCCAGCACGATGAAGGAGACACCGGCGCGCTGCAGCGCACTGGCAACGGTGAGGCCGGTGAAGCCTGCGCCGACGACCACGACGTCGACGTCGAACGGATCGGTCAATCGCACGCTCATTGTCCGGTCGCCTGCCACTCGGATCCGTCGGGGTAGTGGTAGCGGATGTCCGCGAACGAGTCGGCGGCGAAGCAGTAGAACAGCCGGAGGTCCTCGTCGCCGACGTTGACCGTGTGGTGCCAGGCATGACCGGGCACGAAGACGGTCGTTCCCGCCACGACGTCGAAGTACTCGTCGTTCACCTGCATGCGGCCGGTGCCCGACAGGTAGTGGTACACCTCCGGCTGCGCATGGTGGTGGCGGCCGAGTTCGCCACCGGGCGCAATCGTGCACACGCCGGTGGTCAGGTCATTGGAGTCGGTGCGGTCGGCACTCGTGTGCGTGCGCCACGTCACCAGCGGCTCAGGGCCCCAGGCTTCCACCGGTGCTTCGGTGGCTGCGACGGCGAACGGGCGGGTCGTCGGTGCGGTCATCCTGTGAGCCCCGCGAACCCGCCGGCCACGTCGGTGGGTTCGCCACCGCGGCGCTGGATCGACTTCAGGATCACGGCCGCCATCGCGACGGCCGCCAGCGTCAACACGAGCATCACCGTCGCGAGGGCGTTGAGCGCGGGCGTGGAACCCGCACGGGCGCCGGAGTAGATCTTGATCGGCACCGTCTCGGTGGAAGCGCCGGTGGACAGGAACGACGAGATCACGAAGTCGTCGACCGACGTGGCGAACACGACCATGACACTGGCGAAGATGGCCGGGCTGAGCAGCGGGAGCAGCACCAACCGGATGGACTGCAGACGGGTGGCGCCCAGGTCGCGGGCGGCTTCCTCGTACTGGGTGCCGATGGCCGCCAGCCGGCCACGCACGATGACCACCACGAACGAGATGGTGAACGTGATGTGACCGAGCAGCTGGCGGGTGAGGCCGTCGGGCACACCCGTGTAGACCTGGCTGAACACGAGGAACAGGGCCACGCCGAACACGATCTCGGGGGTGACGATCGGGACCAGCATGAGGCCGTTGGCGGCGTTGGAGATGCGACCGCGCCAGCGCTGCAGGCCGATCGCCATGGCGACACCGATCGGGGTGGCGATCAGCATGCACAGCCCGGCCAGCTTGAGCGTGTTGAACAGCGCGGTGTGCATGGAAGCGTCGTGCCACAGCGAGGCGTTGCGGTCGCCCCAGTACCAGCGGAAGGAGGTGGCCTGGAACGACGACCGGCTCTTGCCGTCGTTGAACGAGATGCGCACGGCAATCAGCACCGGCAGCAGCGACCAGAGCACGTACACCCATGTGAGCATGGAGAGCACGGGTGCCTTCCCGTGACGTCGGCGGAGCAGGCTCATCGTTCCGCCGCCCGCTGCTGGCGGATGGTGGTGATCAGGTAGTACACCATCAACACGAACAGCATCGCCATCAGGATCAGGACCAGCGAGGCGCCGCGATGAGGTTGCCCGGCCCCGCGCAGGAAGTACTCGATCTGGTTGCCGATCATCTCGGTCTTCGGTGAGCCGCTGGTGAGGTAGGTGTTCGTGTAGTAGTCGCCGAACATCGGCAGGACGGTGATGACGCTGGCGGCCATCAGCCCCGGCACCGACAGCGGCAGGGTGACGCGCAGGAAGGTCTGGAACGACGAGGCGCCAAGATCTCGGCCGGCCTCGATGAGGCGCCCGTCCAACCGTTCCAACGACGAGTACAGGGGCAGGATGAAGAACGGCACGTAGCCGTAGATGAGGCCGATCACCACCGTGTACCAGTCGCCGTCCAGCCAGTTGCGCTGGTCGGGCATGCCGAACCAGCCGAGGAACTGGTTGACGAAGCCGTCCGGCTGGAGCAGGTTGGTCCAGGCCAGCATGCGCATCAGGTAGCTGATCCAGAACGGCAGCACCAGTGCCGCCAGCAGCAGGCCACGGCTGCGCCCTGCCTTGCGTGCCACGAAATAGGCGACGGGGTAGCCGATGAGGATGCAGCCCAACAATGCGAGCATGACGAACAGGAACGTTCGCACGAACACGTGGCGCAGGTAGCCGCTGACCACCTCGTGGAACACGTCGCCCATCGTGGTGGTGTCCCATTGCAGCGGGTTCCAGGCCGGCTCGGCGGTCTTGAGGTATGGGTTGACCGAGCCGAAGGCCACGGCCATCACCGCGTAGATCGAGACCACGAAGAACGCGATCAACCAACCGACGCCCGGGACTGCGAACGCGGTCCAGATTCGTGGCCCGCGTCGTCGCGGGGTGGGGAGTGTTGCCGACACCCGGGTCAGCCGCCGGCGGTGAACTTGGCCCAGGCGGCCGCGTACTGGGCGTCGCCGTCGAGGCCCAGCGCCTTGAAGTACAGCGCCTTGGCGATCTCGTCGGGCGTGGGGACGCAGCTGCGGAGGTGCTCGGGCACGTACCCGGCCGAGATCACGTAGTCGGCGTCCATCTTGCTGAGCGCAGGGAGGTAGCCGACCCAGCTGAAGTTCTTCTCGGCGACATCGTTGTCCAGCAGGAAGTTGATGTACAGGTGGGCCAGGACGGGGTGCTCGGCGTCGGCCAGCACACCCATCGCATCGTTGCGCACCACGTACTCGCCGGCGGGCGGGTGCCAGAAGCCCAGCACCTCGTCGGAGACGCCTTCGGGCAGGTAGCCGGCGGCACCGGTGATGAGATCGGCACTCCACGTCTGGGCGACCGTGGTGGTGCCTTCGGGGATGTCCTTGTAGCCCTCGATGTTGACCTTGACGTTCACCAGGTCGATCAGCTGCATCACATCGGCGAGTGCCTCGTCGATCAGCTTCTGGTCGGTGGTGTTGATGTCGGTGAGGCCGCGGCGGAGCATCGACATCGCGAACGCTTCGCGCTCGTCGTCGAGCACGGACACCTCGCCCTTGAAGTCGGTCGCGTTCCAGATGGTGTCCCACCCGTCCGCGGCCACCTTCGCCGGGTCGATGCGGTCGGCGCGGAAACCGACGCCGGTACCGAAGAACGTGTACGGCATCGTGTAGGCCGCGCCCGGGTCGTACCACGGGTCGTTGAACGTGGAGATGATGTTGCCCGCGTTGGTGAGGTAGCTCTTGTTGAGCGGCTGCAGCAGGCCGCCCTTCACCAGATTGCCCAGCGACGACACCGCGATCGAGTGGTGCACATCGGCCTTGATCGCGCCGGACGCCAGCTTGGTGGTGGCTTCGGTGTCGGTGTCGATCGTGCTGATCTCCACGTCCACGCCGTACTTCGCCTTGAAGTCGTCGATGACCTCGAGGTTCACGTAGTCGGCGTAGTTGATGATGCGCAGCGGGCCCTTCTCGGGCTGCAGGCCATCGGCAATCGCGGACTTCTTGGAGGTGGCCTTGTCGCTGCCGCCACAGGCCTGCAGCAGCGGCACGCCTGCACCCAGCAGCACGCCCATCTGTGCGGACCGGGCGAGGAAGTCGCGTCGGGACGATCTCATGTGGTTCCCCCAGGAGTTGTTTGACTCCCGAGTCAGAATAGCAAAGGATCGCGAGTGGCCGAGGAGGGTGCGATGCGCGACGTCCGACAGATCGACGACCCAGAGGGCATCCGCGCCGCGCGGACGCTGCCGGCAGCGTGGTACGCCGCGCAGGATCACTTCGCACGCGAACTGCAGTCGGTGTGGCGGAGTGAGTGGGTGTGTGCCGGCGACGTGACGGACATGCCGGTCGCGGGCGCCTGGAAGGCCATCTCCGTCAGTGGCCTGCCGGTGCTGCTCGTGCGCGATCGCGAGGGCGGGCTACGCGGCTTCCTGAACGTGTGCCGTCATCGAGCGGCGCCACTCTGCGAGCCCGGTGGGTCGGGCAGCGGTGCAGCACTCAGCTGCCCCTACCACGCCTGGCTGTACCGGCTGGACGGGTCGTTGGCCCGTGCCCAGGGCGTCGGTTCGCCGGAGGGGTTCGAGTTGGCCGACTTCTCACTGCAGCCCGTCGGGTTGGCCGTGTGGCGCCGTTGGGTGTTCGTGCATGCCGATCCGGCCGCTGCGCCACCGGCGTTCGGCCCGCTCGCCGATGCCGTCGGCGCCTTCCCGCTGGAGAGCATGGACGTCGTGCTCCAGGAGGCGGACGAGCGACCGTTCAACTGGAAGGTGCTGCTGGAGAACTACAGCGAGAACTACCACACGCCGTTCGTGCACCCCGAGATCGACACCTCGCCCACGCACGACTACCCGATGGTCAGCGACGGGCTGGTGCTCTACGCGTGGGATCGTCCGCTGCATCCCACCGATGAACCCGGCCGCGTGATGGCCGCGCTGTTGCCGGGCGAGCCGGGTTGGGACGCACTCGCAACGGCGCCCACTGGCCGGCCGTACGACGTGGGCAGCTATCTCACGGTCTGGCCGAACCTGATGCTCAACATCTTCCCCGATGCAGCGCTGGCGATGTGGATGGAGCCCGTCGCGGCGAACCGCACCGTCGTGCACCGTCGCCTCTACGCTCTCCCCGGCGGCGAGCCTGAGGCCACCGCGGCCACGATCGCCGCCCATCGTCTGGTGCACCTGCAGGACATCGAGATCTGCACCGCCGTGCAGCGCAGTCACGACGCGGGCGTGGACGCGGACGGTGTGTTGGCCACCTTCGAGGAACGTGGTGTCTACTGGGTGCACCAGTTGGCGCGCGCTGCACATCGTCGCACCGACGGATAGCGCTCGCGCCGTGCCGTACGATCGGCGGTCGAGTTCGTCCGCGAAGGAGCCACATGCAGACCGTGCAGTTCACCCAGATGATCGACGGCACGAAGGCCGAGTACGAGATGCTGCACGAGCTGGAGCGCCAGTACATCGCGGCATTGCCCGACAGGGTGATGGCAGGCCTGCGCGCGCTGGACGACGGTCTTGGCGGCTACCAGATCAGTCGCTACCAGCACTCCCTGCAGTCCGCCACACGGGCGGAGGCCGACGGGGCGGACATCGACTGGATCGTCGCCGCGCTCGTCCACGACATCGGTGATGCGCTCGCCCCGGAGAACCACTCGCAATTGGCCGCGGCGATCATCCGCCCGTATGTGCGCGCAGAGGTCACCTGGGTGGTCACCATGCACGGCATCTTCCAGCAGCACTACTACGGGCACCACCTGGGGCTGGACCCGGATGCGCGCGAGGCGTACCGCGGTCACGAGTGGTTCGACAGTTGCGAGCGGTTCTGCCTGCGGTGGGATCAGTCGGCGTTCGACCCTGCGTACCCGACGAAGCCGCTGGAGCACTTCGAGCCGATGTTGCGCGAGGTGTTCGGCCGCGTGGCGTTCGACCCGGCTGTCGTGGGGGAGTGATCGACCCGTCTACCTGGCCCAAGTGAGGCGGCGCAGACCCTGGCTGTCGTGTGTCATCACCACGGCACGGTCGGGCGTGACCTTGATCAGCACATGGTCCGGGTGGTCGACCGTGCCGAAGAAGCCGGCCGGGTCGAACGGGAGATCGGTGCGGGCCCACAGTTGCTGCTTGACCGAGAGCTCGTGCACCAGTTCCGCGGCGCCGTGCACGTAGGCCTCCGCACCTGGCCGCCACATCAACGCGATGCGGCCGTTGGTGGCGACGCGTCGGGCCTTCGCCGAGCTGGCGCGGGTGAAGATCCAGATCGTCGCACCATCGAGCACCGGCATGACCACCGCGACGTGAGGATCGCCGTCGGGTGTGGCGGTTGCGATGTGGGCGAGGCCCGTGAGGTGGCTGGCGACGTCGGACCATTCCATGACCGCGAACGTAGCGGTCTGGAGTGGAGCGGTCGTGCCGCCTACGGCGCTACTTGCTGGTGATCGTGACCGGGGTGGCGAACAGGCCGGCGACGTCGTCGCCCAGACCCACCGACTCGATGTCGATACCGAACAGGTTGCGTACCCAGGCGGTGACCGCGTGGTTGATGATCGGGAACGTCGTCGCCACCGGAATGGCCGGCGGCACGCAGCCGTCCTCGCCCAGCTTCACCATCTGCGGCTGACCGTCGAGGAAGGCGCCGAGGCCGGAGGCGCGGGCGACGCCGATGATGCCGGTGCCGTTGCCGAACGTGCAGAAGTCGTCGAAGCCGTTGTGGCCGACGCCTTCGATCTCCCACAGCAGGCTGGGCGACGGAGCCGCCTCGAAGGACGGCTTGGTCACGGTCTCGAACGGCACGACATTGTCCATCGAACCGCCCATGAAGAACGACGGCTTCTCGGGCAGCGCCGGCGGAGCGGTGGTCGTGGTGCCCGCGCCCGCCTGGCCGCCGAGCAGGGCACCCGACGCCAGTGACACATACCCATCGACCCGCGGGTCGGCGGCCGCGCCGAGCACGGTGCCACCGCCGGCGGAATGGCCGACTGCGGCGACCCGCTCCGCGTCGACATGGCCGCTGAACGGGCTGGTCGGGTCGTTGCCCTTGGCGGTGATCAGGTCCAGGCTCTTCAGCAGGTCGTCGACAGAGTCGGCGCGATCGCCCTTCGCCGTGCCGCTGAGCACGTTCGCCATGTCGCGCGACGGGTGCTCGGGCGAGACGACGTTCATGCCCCAGCTGGCCATGTTCGCAGTGAGGAACGAGCTCTGCACGCGGATGCCGGTGAACCCATGGCTGAACAGCACGACCGGGAAGCTGCCATCGGCGACGGCCGCGTCGCGGGTCGCCGGGTAGCTGAAGGTGGTGGGTGCGTCGCCGGTCAGCAGCGGCTTGATCACGTCGCCGACGTAGTCACGCACGTCGTAGGTCTCGGTGCCGGTGCTGCCCTCGATCGCGGGGTACCAGACCTCCACCAGCGGGCCTTTCTCCAGCTGCAGCGTGGTCACGCCGACGGGGAAGGGTCCGGGCTCGCTGTAGGCCAGCGCCTGCTCAGCGGGGCTCTGGGTGGTCGTCGTCACCGCGTCGGTGGTGGTCACGGCGTCGGTGGCGTCGGTGCTGGGCGCCGGCGCGGCGGTGGTCGTGGGGGCGCTCGTCGACGCGGTTCCTGACGAGTTCGAGTCACTGGAACAGGCGGCGAGCGCGAGCAGGGCGATGACCGGAAGGGCAAGTCGACGGCGAAGCATCCTGTGAGCCTGCCACTCGATCGGGGCGGATGCGTTGTCGGAACCGACCTGCGTGATCGGTCGTTCAGCCGCTATCGTGCAGGCGCCGCAGCGAGGGTGACCTCGCCGCAGTATGGCGACGTGGCCGAGTGGCTAAGGCAAGGGCCTGCAAAGCCCTCCACATGGGTTCGATTCCCATCGTCGCCTCCAGGAAGCCCCCTGATCGGTCGCCCGGTCAGGGGGCTTTTCGGTTGTCCGTGGTGGTGTTCGCCCCGGCTGCCTGGAAAGATGAACGCCGCCCATGTCGCTCGCACACTTCATCGCCATCCTCCTCGCGGGCACCGCAGCGGGCACGATCAACACGGTCGTCGGCTCTGGGTCGTTGATCACGTTCCCCACGCTGGTCGCGCTCGGCTACCCGCCGCTGTTGGCGAACGTGTCGAACAACATCGGCCTCGTGCCCGGCTCGTTCTCCGGCGCGTACGGCTACCGGCGCGAGCTGGTCGGGCAGAGGCCGCGTCTGCGGCGGTTGGTGCCGGCCTCCGCGCTCGGCGGGCTCGGTGGTTCACTCCTGCTGTTGGCGCTGCCCAGCGGGGTGTTCAAGAAGGTCGTCATCGTCCTGATCGCGCTGGCATTGGTGCTGGTGATCGTGCAGCCACGGGTCACCCGCTGGCTGCAGTCACGTCGAGGCGAGCACACGGGCCACCGCGATGTCACCCCGCTGACGATGGGCCTGGTGTGCGCCGCGGGTGTCTACGGCGGCTACTTCGGTGCTGCGCAGGGCATCATCCTGGTGGCGATCCTCGGCATCCTGATCGACGACCAGTTGCAGCGGCTGAACGCGTGCAAGAACGTGCTGGCGCTGACGGTGAACGCGATCGCCTCGTGCGTCTTCATCGTGACCACGCAGGTGGACTGGAAGGTCGTGGGCGTGATCGCGATCGGTTCCACGATCGGCGGGCAGATCGGTGCGAAGGTCGGCCGACGGTTGGACCCGCGGTGGCTGCGGGCGCTGATCGTGGTGGTCGGCACGACGGCGCTGGTGCGTCTGCTGCTGAACAGCTGACGCTCTACGCTGCCCGGGCAGGAGGGCTTCGGTGGAATCGATCACGTTCGTCGCGGCGGGTTGGGCAGCAGGCCTGAACGCCTATCTCACGGTGCTGATCCTTGGTGTCTCCGGGCGCCTGGGTTGGGCCGACACGCCGCACAGCCTGCAGCAGACGTGGGTGTTGATCGCCGCCGGCGTCGCCTTCGTTGTCGAGTTCGTGGTGGACAAGGTGCCGCTGCTCGACAGCCTGTGGGACACGGTGCACACGGTGATCCGTCCGGTGATCGGTGGGTTGACGGGCGCGGCGATCGCCGGTGCGTCGTTGGGGAAGCCGGCGGCGTTCGCCTTGGCGGCCGGTCTCGCGCTCACCGGACACCTGACGAAGGCCACGACGCGACTGGCGATCAACATGTCGCCCGAACCGTTCACCAACGTCGTCGCCAGCGTCAGTGAGGACGGTGTGGTCGCCGGGCTGGTGCCGCTGGCCATGGCCTACCCGAAGGTGGCCGCGGTCGTGGCGGCCGTGCTGGCGGTCGTCGGACTGCTGGTCGTGATGTTGCTGTGGCGCTTCGTGCGCAAGGGCTGGCGGCGGTTCCGGGCGTATCTCCACAGGACGCCGGCTGCGGCATGATGGTGCCGACGAAGGGGGAGTGCGATGGGGTTGAGTGACGAACTGCGAGCGCGCCGCGAGGCGGTGGTCCGCCTGCACATGGAGTCCGAGAACACGCAGGAGTTCGACGACACGATCAGCACGTTCGACCACCCGCACTACGAGCTGGTGCCGACGGGCGAGGTGTTCGACGGCGAGGCCGCGGTGCGCGAGTACTACCGCAGCAGCCGCGCCGCCACACCGGATCAGCGCAACGAGTTGATCTCGATGCATTTCGCCGACGACGCGGTGATCACCGAGTTCTGGCTGCGCGGTACACCCGCCGGTCGCGATCGTGGTTTCGAGTGCCGGATGATCGCGGTGTTCGGGTTCGAGGACGATCGCATCGTCAGCGAGCGCGTGTACTGGGACCGTCAGACCATCCGCCAGCAGCTGCTGGGGAAGTGATGCGGCGAGGCAGCGGGCTGGCGGCGTTGCTGCTGCTCGCCGCCTGCAGCAGCACCCCGTCGAACGCGCAGCCGATTGCGACGACGACCACGGCGCCGGTGATCGCGGTGGTCGATGACGGCACGCCAGTCATCACGATGCACTTCACCTGCTACGGCGAGTGTGCCTACCTGTGGCCGGGTGATCTGCCGCAGGTGGCCGTGTACGCGGACGGCACGGTCGTCGCCGCCGAGTTCCCGCAGGGCCAGGGCGACCCTCCCATGGTGATGACCCGCGGGCATGTGACCGCCGAACAGGTGCAGGCGCTCGCCGTTGCAGCGACGGAGGCCGGCCTGCACGGTCAGGGTCGGTTGCCGAATTCGCGCCCGCCCGACGAGATACAGATTGCCGACGGCGGCGGCACCGTGTTCACCTTCCGCTCCGGATCAGCCATCGCTGTGCGCGAGGTCGAGCATCTGTACTCGGGCGAGGACTTCAACCAGACGGGGGAGCGCGCCAAGCTCTTGGTCCTGCAGCAGTTGCTGCGGGCGATCGCCGAGACCGCCACGGACCCGCTGCCGATCACGCAGTGGGCCGTGGTGTTCAAGCCGCAGCCGATCGTGAACGAGGTGCCGGAATGGCCCGGGCCGGACCTGTCGATGCTCTCGGCCACGTCGTGGGGCGACTTCCGCTGCTCGATCCTGGACGGTGGCGCGTGGTCGCTGACGGCAACGGCTACGTACGACGCGTACTACCGCTCCGGTGGGTCGACCTGGTTCGTCTCGACACGCCCGCTGCTGCCGCACGAGCAGGGCTGCGACGACGTGATCGTCTGGTGGCCGACGCGGTAGCGGTGTCGTGCTGACGGCGCGTCGCTGATACCCTAGGGGGTATGTGTCGACGAGTGACCTGCAAGACCTGTGGCAAGCCGAGTTGGGCCGGCTGCGGCGCCCATGTGGAGTCCGTGCTGGCCGATGTGCCGCGTGCGGACCGCTGCCGCTGCCGTGAAACCGGCCCGAAGCCGAAGGCGGCAGGCCCGAAGGCTGCGGCCAAGGCTGCACCTGCGCCGGAGGGCGCCATGGGGCGCTTCCGCGACTGGTTGAAGAAGTAGCGGCGCAGCAGTTCGGCGACGTCAGTCGGAGCTGTCAGGTCGAGGCGAGTGGCCGGCGCGGCCACGGCCCTCAGTTGACGGGGGTGGTGGCGTTGGTGCGAAGGCCCGGGAACTGGCCAAGGCGTTCCAGCGCGGCGACCGTGCTGCGCATGGCGTCGGCCGGCACCGGGTGACTGATCAGGAAGCCCTGGGCCTTGCTGCAGCCGAGGTCGCTGAGCACCTGCAACTGGTGCACGCTCTCCACGCCTTCCGCGACCATGTCCAGGCCCAGCGAGCGGCCCATGGCGATGATCGTGCGCACGAGGCTGCGGTCGTTGGGGTTGTCGGCCACGCCGTGCACGAATGCCCGGTCGATCTTGATGCGCTGCAGCGGGAACTTCTGCAGCAGCGACAGCGACGAGTAGCCGGTGCCGAAGTCGTCGAGCGCGACACGTACACCGAGCGAACGCAGGCGACGCAAGGTGGCCAGCGCCAACTCGGGCTCCGAGATCATGATGCTCTCGGTGACTTCCAGCCACAGCAGCTGCGGCGACACACCGGCGCGGGTGAGTGCCTCGCTGACGATCGCCGGGAAGTTGGTGTCGCTGAGCTGGCGCGGTGAGACGTTGACGGACATCGTGGCGGCGGGGCTGCACACGCCGTCGTCGATCCAGCGGCGCAGTTGGCTGAGCGCCTCGAGCAGCGCCCACGAGCCGATCGGCACGATCGTGCCGGTGTCCTCGGCGATCGGGATGAACTCGGCAGGCGAGACGATGGTGCCGTCCGACTGCTGCCAGCGCATCAGGGCCTCGAAGCCGACGACGTCGCCGGACTGCAGGTCGAGGATCGGCTGGTGGAACAGGCGCAGCTCGCGGCGGTCGAGCGCACGGTAGAGCGCGGTCTCCACGGCCAGACGGTGGGCGACACGCTCGTGCATGCTCTCGTCGTAGACGGCCAGGCAGTTGCGGCCGGCGTCCTTGGCGCGGTACATCGCGGTGTCGGCGTGGCGTACGAGGTCTTCCGGCGACGTGCTGGACGTCGCACTGATGCTGGCCACGCCGATGCTGGCGGTGACGAACACGTCGCCCTGGCTGAGGGCCAGCGGCTCGCGGAACACGGCGAGCAGGCGCTCGGCCAGCGCCATGGCTGCGCCGGACGACTTCGCCGTCGAGTCGAGCACGACGTATTCGTCGCCGGAGAGGCGGGCGACGGTGGTGCCGTCCGGGACGGCGTTGACCAGGCGGCGGGCGACGGTGACCAGCACCTCGTCGCCGGCGGCGTGACCGAGGGAGTCGTTGATGTTCTTGAAGCGGTCGAGGTCGACGAAGTAGATCGTCGGGTGCTGTTCCTGTCCCCACGAGTTGCGCAGCAGTTCGTTGATGCGTTCCAGCAGCACCGTGCGGTTCGGTAGGCCCGTGAGCGGATCGGTCTGGGCGCCGTGCAACAGCTCCGCCTGTGCGGCGTTGTTGGCGCGCACTGCATGGGCGACGCGGGCGGTCACGAGCACCGCCAGCAGGATCGCGGACACGGACCGGACCACCCGGTCGGTGCCGTCGTTCGGGGCGGTGCCGGCCAGCACGATGACGGGGATGGCCAGGCAGGCGGTGGTGACGACCAGCCGGCCCGACGACTTGCGGGCGGCCTGCGGCATCGGCTGGCCGATCTCGTGGATGCTCGGGTGCAGGAAGGCGGCACCCAACAGGACGTAGGCCAGCACATAGAACGGCACGGCCAGGCGTTCTGCGCCGGTCCCGAGGTGCCCGGCATCGATCAATGCGTAGACGAGATCCGCCAGCACATTGAGGCCGAGGGCCGCAGCGATCACGTTCATAGCCGCCGGCGGGCGAGCATGGTTCAGAAGTACTGCAGCGATCAGGAACACGACCACCGACGTCGTCGGCTGGTACAGGCCGTACAGCACGGTTGCGACAGCGTTCTGCCCGGTGTGCTGAGTGATCGGCTGCACGAGCGCGGCCCAGGCGATGATCCAGACGCCGATCGCGACGATGACGGCATCGCCAATGATGCCGGTGAGCCGGTGGCGCAGTGACGTGCGCAGCAGGGCCACCAGGCCGGCGATGATGCAGGACGTGCCGGCCAGACCGAACAGCAGTGCAAGGGGAGAGTTGTAACTGGCGTTGTCGCCCGTGAGGACCTGGGCGATGGCGTACATCAGGCCGATGGTCCCGGCGAACGCCACCGGACGCCACTCCAGCCGGTTGAGCGAACGCGCCAGCAGCAGGGTTGGCGTGACCTGCAACGCGGCGACGAGATAGATCGCGTCACGAGCCGTGGACGACGGCACCACCGCAGCAGCCAGCGCCATGGCGACGCCAACGGCCACGTAGGCCGGGATCAGGAGTTGGGCTGCCCGCTTCACTCGTCTCCTCGCATTGAGCGGAGACTATCCACCGCCCACTTGTGACACCGTGCATATGCTACCGCGATGGGTCGTCGTCTGTACAGAGAGCGTCTCGACGTGCACGCCCCGTGGTTAAAGGTGTTGGACACATGTTCTTGACGCATCATTCCCACGTTGCTGACGCCGTTTTGGTGCAAAAGTTGTGGTCGCTCTACGAGGCCGGGTACCAGGGCGTGGCCGAGGCGGCCGTCACCCGCGAGATGCTCTACCGCAGCGAGTTCGAGGAGGCGCTGGCCGACCCCACCAATCGGCTGTGGGTCCTGTGGGACGACGCCGCGCCCGTTGCGATGGGCATGGTGGCCACGGATCTCGCCCGGGCCAGGTACATCAGCAGGGCCTACTTCGAACTGCACTACCCGGATCATGTGCGTCGCGGGATGGTGCACTACATCATGTGGCTGGTGGTCCACCCGGCGAAGGCCGCGCAGGGCGCCATTGTGCGCCTCGCTCGCGAAGCGTTGCAGCTCGAAGCATCGGACGGGGCGCTGTTGGTGTTCGACGCGCCGGCGATCCATCAGCCGACTGCGGAGGGCGGTTTCGCGGAGATGATGTCGCGGCTGAGCAAGGCGTTCGTCGGCGGTGCGTCGCTGCAGCACCTCGAGACGCAGCACTACTTCGCGGTCGACTTCGCCATGTCGCCGGAGCACCAGGACGTCACGAGGCCGCTGAGGGTCCCCGAATCCGCGGAGCGATGACGGGATTCATGCACCGGGAACGGCGCCTGGTTCGCTACCGTGTCTGCAAATGAGTCCACTGTCGTACGGGTCCTTATGACCTCCATGGCCAAGCCGTATTCCGTGGTCGTCCCTGGCGCGCACCTCATGTCCGCCTTCGTCGGGCATCGCGACGCGCATCTGCGGCTCATCGAGCTGTCTTTTCCTGACGCGTCGGTGGTCGTGCGCGGCAACGAGATCCATGCCGACGGGCCGCAGGCGGAAGCCGTCGGCCGGCTGTGCGAAGAGCTGGTCGTGCTGCTGCAGCAGGGGCAACACCTCGACGAAGCGACCATCCGTCGCAGCATCGACATGATAGATCGG
>Ga0209023_10003076_pt1 | contig 20165 bp, 19 predicted proteins | sample LakOneMetagenome_FD_187468 | JGI IMG/M metagenome (GOLD analysis project Ga0209023, IMG submission 187468) | Freshwater and sediment microbial communities from Lake Erie, Canada (SPAdes) (version 2) | ecosystem: Environmental > Aquatic > Freshwater > Lentic | place: Lake Erie, Canada...
GTCCCCGTACTTCCTGAAGGTAGATGGTGTTGAGGAAAAGAAACCCGCCGAAGGATGCAAATGCGGCAACCGCGATCACGATCGATGAGGAAAACGGGATCGACCGGAAGAAGCGCAGGTCGATCAGTGGCTGCTCGCGCCGGGGCTCATGCACCAGAAGACCGGTCATTGAGATCAGCGTCAACGCAAACGCCGAGAGAATGAGCGCCGACGTCCAGCCCGCATCTGGCCCTTCGATCACTCCGAAGGTCAGTGATCCGAGCAGGATGACGACCAGCACCTGGCCGATCGGATCGAACCTGCGGGGCGAAGACGCCTTCGATTCGGGCACGAAGCGGAGAATCAGAACGATCACAGTGAGCCCGAGGGGAATGTTCATCAGGAATATCCAGGCCCATCCGACGCCTGAGACGAATGCCCCGCCGACGACCGGCCCAAGCGCCATCGCCGCCCCGAACACCGCCCCCCAGACCCCGATCGCCTGAGCCCTTTCGCGGGGTTCGGTGAATGTGTTGGTGATGATCGACATCGCGACCGGATTGAGCATCGATGCCCCGATCCCCTGGATGATCCTGAAGGCGACAAGCCACTCGACACTCGGTGCCATTGCGCAAAGCCCGGAAGCCAGCGCGAACACCGTCATCCCCGTGACCAGCACGCGCCTTCTGCCAAGTCGATCCGCCATCGACCCGGCGAACATCAGGAAGCTGGCCATGACGACGGTGTAGGCACTCACGGTCCACTGCAGCCAGGAAAGGCTCGCGTTGAGCTCGCTGCCGATCTGGGGAAGCGCCACGTTCATCGCCGTCACGTCCAGACCGACGATGAGGAGGCTCATCGAGCAAATCATCAGGATTCCGACACGGTGCCGACGACCTGTCTCTTGCGATGGACTCATGAGGATCCTCCGGACGATAGGTATGAATACATAATGATTATGTTTATATCACAATACTTCCTCGTTGGTGAATTCTTCGGCCAGCACCGGGGACGGCCGGAAGCCCTTGAAGATCAGGTACAGGGTCAGTGACGCCTCCCAGATGATTTCCGGGACAGCCATGACCGCCTTGGCCGCCGACCCCTGATCGATCACTCCCAGGACGACCAGCACTCCCGAGAGGAACAGAAGCGGGCCGCCAACCAGCCCGAAGAGCGACATCCCGCGTGGGACGAGGCCGGACCTGTACATCAGGTAGCCAAGCAGCAGGCCGTTTCCGATGCCGACGACCAGCCCGGGTCCGATCCTGAAGGTCCAGTCGTGAATCGCGACCAGGGACTCCCCGATTGCGACGAGGGTCGCCGGGTCGGATTCCGATTCCTGGCGAAGAGTCACTACGGCGAGCAGGGCGATTATCCCCACCGCTATGAAGACGCACTCCATGATTCGTGCCGCCACCCAGCCCAGGGCGGCGATCTCACTCTGCCGGCGGAGCACCGGGTAGAGGACCAGGGCCGTGCCGATGTTGGCAGCGATCAGCAGCAGCTCGAGTACGGCGCCGACCGTGATCTTCCACTCCTCACCTGACCCAAGGATGAAGCTGGTGTCTCCGAGGGCGGGGTCGTAGAGAAGCGCCGCCGGGATCGAAGTGATGAAGGTGGCGGCGAAGAGCAGTCCCGCCCAGAGGGAGATCTTGCGGTTCCTGCTCATGGGGGTCGCGGTTGTCATGGGAACACTGGTCATTTCGGCTCCTTTGGTGCCTGTCGTGACTTACGGCGTAAGTCGGTGTCGCAACTTGTACACTTACGGCGTAAGTTTGTCAAGCACGGGGTTGGCCGCCAGCCGCCGGAGGTGAATCGAATTGGACCCTCGCAATCGGGAAGAACGCGAAAAGAAGCGCCCGCCCCTCACCCGGGAGAAGATCCTGGAGACCGGGATTTCACTTGCCGACTCCCGCGGACCCTCGGATCTGTCGATGCGAAAACTGGCCAACGCGCTGGGCGTGGAGGCGATGTCCCTCTACAACCACATCGAGAACAAGAACGACCTGATCGACGGGATGGTCGACATCGTCTTCGGTGAGATCGAGGCGCCAGCGATCGGGGGTGACTGGAAAGCGGAATTGCGGAAGAGGGCGATCTCGACACGTTCCGCGCTCAACCGTCACCGCTGGGCGATCGGCGAGATGGAAGGGCGGACCAACCACGGTCCGAACAGCATGCGACTCCACGATGCGGTGCTCGGGTGTCTCAGGGGTGCGGGCTTCTCGCCGGAAATGACGGTCCACCTCTACTCGGTGCAGGACGCCTACATATATGGATTCGTCCTTCAGGAAATCGACATGGAACAGGAGACCCCCGAAGAGTTCGCCGCCGAAGCCGAGCGCCAGATGCATGACTACGCGGAGCAGCTCGGGAACTACCCCCACCTGGTCGAAGTCGTCGGTGGTTACGTCGCGGAGCACGGCTACGACTACGAGAAGGAATTCCTTTACGGTCTCGATCTGATTCTCGACGGTCTGGAGTCCCGACTCAATGGAAACTGAAATGCATCCCGTGCTACGTGCGATACGCGAACCGCGTGAAGGGGAACGGGTGGCGCTCGTGGTCGAAGGCGGCGGCATGCGGGGTGCCGTGTCCGGTGGCATGGGGCTGGCCCTTCACGAGCATGGGCTTGGGGACAACTTCGACGCGGTCTACGGATCATCCGCCGGAGCGCTGAACGGACTCTGGCTGTTCAGCGGAAGGGCGGAGGACGGGGTCCCGACCTGGACCGACGATCAGCTGGCCAATGTCGTGATCAACAAACGGCGGATCTTCAGTGGTGGGCCACTGGTCGACATGCACACGGTCATCGACCGGGTCTACGAGCAGATCTCGCCGGGGCTCTTCCAGGCAGCGCTCGAAGCCGACACCGAATTCCACCCGCTCGCCACCGATGTGGACACCGGGCTCGCCGTGGATCTTCACGATCAGATCACCGACCGCGAGTCACTGGTACTCGCGTTGCGGGCCACCTCCACCCTGCCGATGATCGGCGGGCCCCCGGTCGAACTCGGCGGCCGACGTTACCTCGACGCCGGACTCAGCTCGGCGATTCCGTTCCAGGCCGCGATCGACGACGGTGCCACCCACATGCTGCTGCTCCGGTCGCGCAAAGCCGGCGATGTGGCGACCGACCCCACGGGCATCGGCGGAAAGCTGACCACCCGGATGCTCGGACGGATCAGTCCGGCAATCCGGGACGGATACCTGACCCGAGGCCAGCGGGAAGGCGCCGATGAAGAATTCCTCGCCAGGCACGACCGTGAGACGGGACTCACTCCGAGCATCCTCTCGGTCCGTCCCCACCCGGACTCCGCCGTCCCCGGTCGACTCGAATCAGACATCGAAGTGGTGCGGGCGGGCCTCGAAGCGGGCCGCCAGGCGATGCTCGAAGTGCTTGCCTGAACCGCAGCGGGGCCGCAACCCGGATTACGGGACTGCGGTTAGCGGTAGTTTCTCCGCATGAAGTGGATTGCTGCGGCAGGGGTGGCATTGGTTGGGCTTCTCGGAATCGCCGGATCGGCGTCGGGAGCGAGTCTGGTCCGGGTGACCCCGGACGGCTTCCTTCATTCCGACCCCAGTTTCCTCACCTCCCCCGTCAACGATGACCGCGTCTTCATTGCCGAACGGGGCAACGAGGTGACCCACAAGGCCGAGATCCGGATCATTGATTCCGGAGTCCCGGTCACCGAGCCTTTCCTGACCATCGACAATGTGGACCTGCTCGTCGAGCGCGGACTGCTCTCGATCGCCTTCGCTCCCGACTATGCGACCAGCGGTCTCTTCTACGTCTTCTATGTTGCCCTGGGTCCGGATGCCCTGGACCCGAGCGGACAGCGCGGTGACATCCGCATCGTCGAATACAAGGTCTCGGCCGACAATCCCGACGTTGCCGATCCAGCCTCGGCGAGGCTCGTCTACAAGACCTCCCATTCGGCCGGAAACCACAACGGCGGCTGGATGGCATTCGGGCCTGACGGTGATCTGTACTTCTCGATCGGCGACAACGCCAACGGCTCGAACGCCCAGACCCTCGCCAACCCGTTCGGGAAGATCCTGCGGATCGACCCGGCCGATCCGCCCGGCGCTGCCACTTTCACGGTCCCGTCCGACAATCCCTTCGTCAGCGAAGAAGGTGCCAGGCCCGAGATCTACGCCCTCGGTTTGCGGAACCCCTACCGCGCATCCTTTGCTCCTGACGGACGGCTCGTTATCGGCGATGTCGGTAACGGGACCTGGGAAGAAGTGGATGTCGGTGACCTCAAGGGCGCCAATCTCGGCTGGCCGACCTGTGAAGGCTTCTGCGGAACTCCGACGCCCTCGTTCGTCGCTCCGGTCTTCGCCTACAACCATGACGAATCGGTCGATGGCTTCGGCGGCGGCTGCGCGATCATCGGCGGCTACGTAGTCCGGGATCCGGCCCTCGGCGATCTGACCGGTCGCTACCTGTTCGCGGACCTCTGCGACAAGTCGCTGAGAACCCTTGACCTCGATGCCGCCGGCGGCGACTTCCAGCCGGCCGGCCTGACGATCCCCGGTGATCTCGGCAACCCGATCGCCTTCGGCGAGGATTCGAAGGGTTGCTCGTATCTGTTGAGCAACCAGGCTGTATTCCGGGTCGTCGGCGACGGTGACACCGCGACCGCCTGCTCGGCGATCATCGATCCGCCTCCCGCGGTCACCTACGTCTCGTACATTCCCAACCGGGCCGTGATTGGCCAGAGACTCCTGACCGGAGCCAAGTGCTCGATCGCCTGTTCCGCCTCTGCGGGCGCGACCGTGAAAGTGGGTCGCAACCGCTTCCGGAAGAAGCCGACCACCCTGAAACTGCAGACCGTCCAGGCGAATCTGGCCGCGAACCAGCGCGGGAACCTGGTCTTGCGTATCCCCCTCGCGAGGGTGAAGTCGATGAAGAAGGCGATCCGCAACGGCAGCCGGGTGACCGCCCGCGTGGTGGTCACGATGACCGGCGAGGACGGCTCGGGCGGCACCGGTTCGAGCACCGTGCTTCTGGTCCGGCCGAAGCGGCGTTAGCCGGAAGTCGCCCCGGCCCGGCACTGCTGCCGGACCATCTTCGAGCGGTAGTTCAGCTTCATCTTCGCCTTGCGCAACTGACGGCTCGCCAGCCTGAGCTTCGACTTCTTCGCATTGCCCCGCCGCAGCTTCTTCACCTTGCGATTCAGGACCTTCACTTTGCGCAGGGCTTCGTTTCGGGCCAGCCTGGCCTTGAGACAACTCTTTCCGGGACCGGTCGCCGGCTTGGGCGGGGCCTGGTCAAAGCCGATCGAAGGAACCTTCGGGACCGGATTGCCGAAGTAGTCGCTCACCGCTCCGTGGGGGATCGCCACCCCGGCGCCGCGCAAGGGCGACTCGTCCGACAGCCGGAAATTGCTGGTCAGCAGCGGGTCCTTGGTCAGCGCATCGGTGCCGTTTGGTGGCAGTCCGAAGAATGCGTTGCTGGTGCAGTTGCCGCCACAGGGAATCTTTTCGATCGGCTGCCTGGCGAGGACGAGGTTGTTGGCGAAGAGGAAGTTCCCCGGCTGGAACATTTCTTCGGAGGTCGAAAGCTGGATCGAGACGGTTGGCGAGTTCCCCACCACGGTGTTGTTGAACATCCGGATTCCGGAGAGATCCCCGAGGATTCCGTCGGCGATTCCGCAGGGTCCGTGGTTGATCATCGTGCCGTCATCCACGCTGAGGTTGAACCTGACATCTGCGTGATGAACCGAGGTGTCGGTGCAGAGCAGGACGAATCCGCCGCCGTTGTCATGCGAGTAGTTGCCTTCGATCACCGTTCCGTCCTGGCGATAGTCGACATCGAAGCCGGTTCCGTCGCAGCCGTTGTGCCGGAAGCCGAAAACCTCGTTGCCGCGGATCAGGGTGTTGTTGGCACGGAAGGCCCAGATGCCGGCGTTGCACATCGGCCCCGCCGGATCGGTCAGCGGACGTCCGGCCAGGTTGCCGTTGCTGACCAAGTTGTCCTCGACGATCGCTCCGTCGGTGCCACGCGGCACGATTCCGTCGCCGGCGATCCGGTCGATCCGGTTGCCGCGGATCACCACCCCGCTCGAAGCTTCCGGCCACGGCTGATCGGCGTCCGGCCGGTCGGGGTCGTTGGTACCGGAGATTGAAATCGCGCTTCGCGACACCGAATCGATTTCGTTGTCTTCGATGGTCAAATCCTGGAAACAAACCGGGGGCGGTCCCGTCACCGTGACCTGGATCGCGGCGCTGCCTTCGCCCGACTTGGTCAGGTCCCCGTCCACGTCGTGGATCTTCAAACCGGTCAGGGTCAGCCCGGTGACGGTCGCGTCTCCAGCCGTGACCCGGACTCCGTTTCTGACCGAGCTGCCTTCTCCCAGCGGGCCACCACCGCCGGGATTCGAGATGTCCAGATCCCTGACCGTCAGATACGGGACGTCCTCGACCCGGACCGCATCCTGACCGCTGCCGATCACCTTCGGTAGATCCCCGGAGCCGTAGGCACCGACCCCGGCCGGCTGGACCGAAGTGCCTCCGCCGGTCACCTGAAGCTTGCCGGCGCAGGTCGTCCCGCGCCGCAGGAGCAGCCGGTCACCCGGCGACAGTTCGAAGCCGCCACCGAGAGAGTTCAGGGGCTGGGCCTCGGTGCCGTCGCCGCTGGTCGGGGCGGAGCAGTCGAGGTAGGTGTCGGAAGCGGAAGCCGGGGCGGCGATCGCGAAGGCGGCCGCCAGGAACAACGGGAAGAGTGTCCGTTTCATTCCCGGCCGACCAGCTTTTCGAGCCGGTCGAAGAAAGGCATCTGACCTTCGATCACCAGGTTCTTCGCGGTTGCCGGGGAAACCCATTCGACGCGGTCGACCTCGGGGATCTCGATCCTCCGGCCCGACTTCGGCGGCCACTGGATTTCGCAGGTGACACTGACCTGATCGTTCGGATTCAGGTCACCCTCGATCGCCCAGGCGAGCACCCGCTTGCCCGACTTCTGGGTGATCTCACCGAGATGGATCGGAACTCCGCCGGGCGGAGTGATCCCGACCTCCTCGATGAACTCCCGCCGGGCGGTGTCGAGAGGTTCCTCCCCCGGGTCGATCTCGCCCTTGGGGATCGACCAGCCCCGCTCCTTCTTCGCCCAAAGCGGCCCTCCCATGTGGGCGATCAGAACCTCAAGTCCGACCGGCCCCTTGCGAAAGAGGATCAGTCCGGCACTGACCTTGCCGGCTTTCTTCTGCTTGCCCATCAGGCTGAGGCTACTTCTGCGCGGGGTCCGGCTGCCCGGGAGGCAGGCCGTCTGAAATCGGGATGCCGTGATCGGTCTCGGTCATGCCGAGTTCGTAGACCGCGCCGTGGGCCGTGGTCAGGACTGTCGCGGCGGACCCGGGAGCTTTCAGGGTGGCGGTCATCCGGGCGGCCGAGCAGTTCGCGACTTCATGGAATTCGCCGTCCGGATCGGCCGGGTTCCCGTACTGCCATCCGACGGTCAGATTCGGGGGCGAATCGACCTCCAGGACCAGTGACCCCTTGCCGGCGACCGGCAGGTTCGCCTCCAGGTGACTGGCGGTTTCGGTGACCTCGACCCCGGAGGCGAAAAGGCCGCCGACCCGGCGGGTCTCACCACTCGAGTGGACCGCGCCGTTGACCGCCCAGGGCAGGAGTCGGCCCGCGATCCGCAGCCGCCCCATCACCAGGTCGATCCACGCTTCCGGTTCTTCGGCGAAGCCGCTCCCGTGAAGCCAGATCCAACGCTCGGCATGTTCGGTTCCCCAGTTGTGCCCGACCATTCCCCGCCATCCGTCGACCTCAATCTCGCGGTCGGCGAAACGGACCGTCCCGTGAAAATCCCCGAGTGGGACCGGGGAGACCGGCTTGGTTTTCGGCAAAGGGAACCGGTAGAGGAAAGGGCGCGGCAGATGGAACAGGGGCTGGCTGCGCGGAGTGAACTTCAGCTCCCAGCCCGCCTCGAAACAATCGCCCCGGAGCCCGTCGGTCCCGATCGTCGAATCCCCGATGCGTACCCAGGCACCGGTCGGGGCCGCGGCCGGCTGGCCGACATGACGGCGGGCCAGGGGCCGCCCGGCGTGCTCGTCGAAAAGCGTGAACCATGTGGTGCCGGTCGCTTCCCGGCCCGGGACCTTGTCGATCGTGTACCGGATCCAGACCGAAAGGGCCCGGTCCGGCGAGACCAGCCGGACGTACCAGGACTCATACATCCCGGCGCCCGGACCGGCCTGCGCGAACCTTGCTTCGGTCGGTGAGATTCCTCCGCTCACCCCGATAGGACTATCAGAGCAGGGGACGGATCTCGATTGCTCCGCCCATGCGGGCGGCCGGGATCTTTGCCGCCAGTTCGATCGCGGCCGCCTCGTCATCGGCCTCGAGGAAGAGGTAACCGCCGATCGCTTCCTTGATCTCGGCGAAAGGGCCATCGACCAGGATCGGGCGACCGTCTTCGACTCTCACCGTCTTCGCGTCGGCAGGTCCGGCCATGCGTTCGCCCGGAGTGGCTCCCGGGAATTCGTTGACCTCCTGATAGCTGGCGTAGACCTCGCCCTGTTCCTCGCCGGAAAGTGCGTCCCATTCCGGGGTGCCCGGCAGCGGGGTCGTGCCCTGATGAATCAACAGCATGAACTTCATTTGGTCCTCCAGTTGTCGTGGTGTTCACTCATCAGACGAGCGACCCGGACGGGAATCGACATTTGCCGAAAGAAAAAGTTCCTCGCGGATTTCAGGGGCAGAACGGCCGGCATCGATCAGCTCCTCGAGGGTGATTGCGCCGTGGCGTTTGGCGAGGCGTTCGCCGTCCTCGCCGAGCATCAGCGGAACGTGGCTGAACCTGGCTGGTGCGGTCAGGCCAAGCCGGTCGTAGAGCCAGAGCTGGCGGGGAGTGGTGTCCAGCAGGTCGGCTCCCCGGACCACTTCCCCGATGCCCTGATCGGCGTCGTCGACCGTGACCGCGAGGTTGTAGGCGAAGTCACCGTCGTTGCGGCGGACCACGAAATCATCCAGGGTCTTTTCGACCCGGCCGCAGATGTGATCCTCGAAAGCGATCCGCCGACCCCCCGCCCGGACCCTGAGGGCCGGTGGCCGCCCCGACTTCCGACGTTCCGCCCGTTCGGCTTCGGTCAGATCACGGCAGGTCCCGGGATAGGCACCTTCCGGCAGTTCGCCGTGCGGTGCGGATGACGCCTCTCGAATCTCGGCCCTGGTGCAGAAACATTCGTAGAGAAGATCACTGGCTTCGAGGCTCGCGAGGGCTTTGCGGTAAAGGCCGTGTCGCTCCGACTGGCGTACTGGCTCGCCGTCCCAGTCGACCCCGATCTGCCTCAGCTCCTCGAGCTGGACCTCGATCCACTCGTCGCGGGACCGGCCGGTGTCGATGTCCTCGATCCGCATCAGAAATGGTGCACCCCGATCGCGTGCCGACTTCCAGGCGAGCAGGGCAGTGCGAAGGTTGCCGAGGTGAAGCCGGCCGGTCGGGCTGGGTGCGTACCGGCCCGGTGCGGTGCCGGGATCGGTGTCCGGATGAAAGAGGTCGGTCAAAGCGCCGCCTTCAGATCCCCGGCCAGGTCACCTTTGGGCTGGACCTTCACTTCCTTCAAGCCGAGCCAGCCCGCCATCAGCCGGAGTTCGTCGGCAAGCTCGACCGCAGTCTCCGCCGGGGCGTCGGGCTCAACCCACGCGGCCTGGACCAGCAGGGCCGATCCCTCCCGGTCCGACTTCAGGTCCACCCTTCCGACGATCGCCTCGTTGAGCAGGAAAGGCAGAACGTAGTAGCCGTGGCGTCGCTTCTCCTTCGGCGTGTAGATCTCGATCCGGTAATGGAAACCGAATAGTTCCTCGAGCCGGCGGCGTTCGAAGATCAGCGGATCGAACGGGGCGAGCAGTGCCCTGGCTGCAATCTTCCGGGGTCGGCGTGCCTCCGGATGCAGGAAGGCGGGAGCCGAGAATCCCTCCACTTCGGTTTCGATCAGGCGACCCTCATCGGCGAGCTTCCGGACCGCCTGCTTCGACTCGCGGGCCGGCAGGCGGAAGTAGTCCCGCAGGCAGCGTTCCGTGCCGACGCCATGGGCGCGAGCTGAAATCTCCAGCAGACCGGCGATCGCGTCGTCCTGGGTCAGGCCTTCTGCCCCGTGAACTTCTGCCGGCAGGACCCGCTCCGGCAGGTCGTAGAGCCGTTCGAACTGCTGGGTTCGGCCAGCCGAGGTGATCCGGCCGGACCAGAACAGGTATTCGAGCGCGGTCTTCACCGGCGGCCAGTTCCAGCCCCAGTGATTCTTTTCCAGGACATGGTCCGGGTCGACCGCGGCGGCGATCCGGCCGGCGGTCGCCGGTCCTGACCGGTCGACTTCGGCAATCACGTCAGCAAGCAGCTGCGGTTGCTGGCCCGCCGCGCGGACCGATCTCCAGGCGTCCTGATCGGCCCGGTCCATCCGCCAGCGGAGCAACCGGTGGGTTTCCGGCGGGACAAACGAAGCTTCATGAGCCCAGTACTCGACCAGGCGCCGGGGGCGCTTTGAACTCGCCTTCTCGAGCAGGCCGATGTCATAGGGGCCGAGCCTGGAATAGAGCAGCAGCAGGTGAGCTCGAGCCAGCACGTTCACCGAGTCGATCTGCAGCAGACCGATCCGGTCGATCATCGCCTGGACCTGCCTCATCGTCACCTTGGGGAAGGGACGCTCGCGACCGAAGCCCTGCGCCGCCAGGGCGATCCGGCGGGCTGCCGCCGAACTCAACCTGGTCGGCGTCTTGATGCGGCTTGCGTCCTGTCCGTCCACTCGCACATAATTACCGGCAATGCCACTTCCGAGGGGGAGGACCTCATGAGCGGAGATGCTCGCGCGCACGCGTATCGCAACGTAATCATCACGGCGGCTACTGCCGGACTGGCCGGTTTGCTGTTCGGCTACGACACCGGTGTGATTGCCGGGGCGCTGCTCCAGATCACCCCCGACTTCGGTCTCGGGAGTTTCGAATCCGGCCTGGTCGTCGCCGCGGTTCCGATCGGCGCCGTCTTCGGTGCCTGGTACGCCAGCCGCTACTCCGACCGTCAGGGACGACGCACCCTGATCCTCACCGCAGCAGTCATCTTCATAATCGGCGCGATCGCGTCGGCACTGGCCCCCGGTACCGGGATCCTCGTCATCTCACGCATCGTGATCGGTGGCGCGATCGGCGTCGCCTCGGCCGTGGCACCCGTCTACATCAGTGAGATCGCGCCACCGGACATTCGCGGCCGGCTGGTCACCTTCTTCCAGCTGGCAGTCACGGTCGGCATCCTGGTCGCATATCTGGTCGGCCTGGCCTTCGCTGACACAAACGAGGGCTGGCGCTGGATGGTCGGACTGGGCGCGGTCCCGGCCATCGCTCTGGCGATCGGGATCGTCCGCCTGCCGGCCAGTCCCCGCTGGCTGCTCATGAAGGGGCGCGAGCAGGATGCGCGCGAGGCACTTCAGCGGGTCCGCACCGAAGGTCCGGAGGCGATCGAACTCGAGATCAAGGAAATCGAGTCGAGCATGAATATCCACGAAGGCAGCTGGCGAGATCTGCTCAAGCCTTCGGTCAAGGCCGCCCTGGTGGTCGGTATCGGACTGGCGATCCTGCAGCAGGTGACCGGTATCAACACAGTCATCTACTACGCGCCGACGATCATCCAGGAGACTGGCATCAACTCCGATGCCTCGTCGATTCTTGCTTCGCTCAGCGTTGGCATCGTCAATGTCCTGATGACCGTGGTCGCCCTGCGGCTGCTCGACAGTCGCGGCCGGAGAGAGATGCTTTTCATCGGTGTCTCCGGCATTTCGATCTCGCTCTTCCTGCTCGGTCTCGCCTTCCTGATCGGCGCCGACTCGACCGGCGCGACGCTACTCGCGATCTTCAGCCTGATGATGTTCGTTTCCTCGTTCGCGATTTCGCTCGGTCCGATCTTCTGGCTGCTGAACGCCGAGATCTATCCGCTTTCGGTCCGCAGCAAGGCGGCCTCGGCCGGCACGATGACCAACTGGTTCTTCAACTTCGTGGTCTCGCTGACCTTCCTGCCGTTGATCGACCTGCTTTCACAGACCGGTGCCTTCTGGTTCTACGGGGCGATCGGACTGCTGACCCTCTGGTTCTGCTGGAAGTTCGTGCCCGAAACCAAGGGCCGAAGCCTCGAACAGATCAACGACATCTTCGAGAGACGCGCCAACTCCAGGTAGAGGGTGCCGCAGTACCTTCGGCGCCTCCGGCGGCGGGCATTTAAACTGGATGGCATGAGTCAGACCCCCTCCTGCTCGATTCGGGATTTCCGGATCGAGGATGCCCCCGCGGTTCACCGCTGGTTCAACAACAAGGAAGCGACGAAGACGCTGATGGAACAGCGTGAATCCTTCGAACTCGAGAACGCCGAAGGCTGGACCCGCGCCGCGATGAAGCAGGAAGGCGAAGACCGCAAGTACGCGATCGAGGTTCCGGGAATCGAGGAGCCGGTCGGATTCACAGCGCTCTACGGGCTTTTCCGCCAGACCGCCCCCGAGCTGGGATGCCTGATCGGCGACGAGGTCCGCGGCAAAGGTGTCGGCCGCTGGGCCGAACGGCTCACCGTGACCAAGGCATTCGAGGAGTTCGGGGCCCACCGGATCTACGGTCGCATCCCCGCCTTCAACACCGCGGCAAAGCGGGTGGTCACCGCGCAGGGGTGGACTTACGAAGGCAACATGCCCGGCCACATCCGTCGTCCCGACGGGACCATGCTCGACTGCGAAATCTGGGGGGCCACCCCCGAACAGTTCTTCGCCGCGGTCGAAAAATGGTGAGCGGCAGGCCGGCAACTCCTTGAAGCTGGTTGCGGAAATCGTCGCGGACGAGGGCCGGGCCGCCAGCGGTCCGGACTTCTTCCGTTCCGCCGAATTCCTCCGGGCTGAAGGGACCACCCACTCGCTGCTGGTCTTCGAGGATCCCGACGGATCCGGTCCAGACGAGACCGAACTGGTCGCATCCGCTCCCCTGGTGGTCAGGGAGATTCCCGGCACCGACCGGATCGATGCGATCTCCCCCTACGGATACCCGGGCTTCGCCGTCTCCGACGGACCGCTGCTCCGGGTCGACTTTCCGATCGATCCCGCGACGATCGACTTCTCCGGCACCGGTCTGGTCACGATCTTCCTCCGGCACGCGATCAACGGAGGGCCACCGGTCAACGGCGATTCACCGCTGGCCGGGGCGACCCCTCGCAACATCTGCCTGGTTTCCGATCCCGCCCTGCCCCGCAAGAGCCGGGCCTCGGACCGCCAGCAGATCCGCAAGAACCTGAAGCGGGGCTGCTTTCTCGAGATCGTTCCCGGTCAGGAAACGACCCCCGAACAGCGCTCCGGTTTCTTCACCGCCTACACCGAAACCATGGCCCGCACCGGAGCCGCCGACCGCTATTTCCTCAGCGAGGAGTACTTCGAGCTGATCCTCTCGGCCGAAGGAACCTGGCTCTTCCTGCTCCGCGCCCCCGAGGAGGAGGCCGGTCCGACCGGGGAGCGCCCGGTGGCCGCGGCATCGATCGCAGCCCTGAGCGACGGGCTCCTCCACTACTACCTGTCAGGCACCGCCGACGCCCATCTCAAGGGCGCACCGATGAAGAACGTGGTCGAGGAGATGATCGGGTTCGCGGCCGAGCGAGAACTCGCCCTGAACTTCGGCGGAGGCATCTCCCCCGGCGACGCCCTCGAAGAATTCAAGCGCGGCTTCGCCAACACCGAAGTCCAGTGGTTCACCTCCGAAATCACCTGCGACCCCGAAGCCAGCAAAGAGCTGACCGCCGAACTCGCCCCAGACGCAGCCCCGGACTTCTTTCCCCCTTACAGAAACTGATCCCTCCGAAAACGGAGGCGGGGCGAAGCTCGCCGACTTACTTATGAGGCGGGGCTTCCGAAGGAAGGCCCGCTGAGGGCGGGGAAGCCGGCCATCGGTTCGCGGCCCTGGCCCCAGTGAGCCACTCCGAAGGCGCGGATCGCGTCCAGGGTCTTCTGGCCCTGCCAGCTTCGGCAGCCGACGAGGTTGCGCCAGGTCGTTGCGGCGACCGCAAACGGCATGTCCGGATTCGGGAAGAGCAGAGAAGCCGAATAGGCCGAGTCGTAGAGACCCTTCATGGCGAGCTGATCAGATTCGGGCAAGGTCGGGTCGTACTGGATCGCCACCCGGCCGTGTTCCAGTGAATGGACGACGTTGACCTGGTCGGCCGGATCCGCCCAGGCACCGTCGGCCTGCTGGAGCGGCGGGTTGATGTGATCGCCCGAAGTCGGCGGCACCGTCCGGTAGTCCGGAACCGGGTCGCCCGGATTGATGTGGGCATGGCCCTCTTCCGGCAGGTTCTCGCGGACCACGCACTTCGCGGCCGCGGCGGCCGCGGTCAGATCGGTGATCTGCGGTCCTTCGTAGGCCGTGCCTTTGCGGGTGTCCGGGGTCAGGTCGTTGCTGGAGCCGGATGCGCTGGATATGTGAGCTTCACCGCCGTCTTCGCCCCCGGAACGCATGGCGATGAAGATCCCGCCGATGATGAAGATCAGGAAGACCGCGCCGATCGCATAGCCGGCCTTGGTCGGCCTGTTTTCGTTCTTGGCGTCCTGGGGGGTCAAGGACCGAAACGCCCCTGGACTACCGGGTCAGGGACTGGCCGCGGGCACCGCGCCAGGGCTGCGCGGCCCGAAGGGCACCGAGCACCGCCCGGGTGGCCGGCGCCTTGTTCAACGCGAAGAACTGGATGCCCGGCACTCCGGCAGCAAGCAGCTCGGCAGTCTGCTGGGCGGCATAGGCAACACCGAGGTTGAACTCCGCTTCGGGATCACCTTCGGCTGCGATCATCGCCGCTTCCAGGTTGGCGGGGATGCTGGCGTCGCAGCGCTCGCATATCCGCTTGGTGTGGGCGTAACCGGTGACCGGGATGATGCCGGCCAGAATCGGCACGTTGATCCCCTTGGCGCGGGCGGCATCGACGAAGTCGAAGTAGGCCCGGTTGTCAAAGAAGAGCTGGGTGATCAGGAACTCTGCTCCAGCATCGACCTTGGTCTTCAGATAGTCCAGGTCGGTGTCCAGATCCGGCGCCTCCGGATGCACTTCGGGGAAGCAGGCGCCACCAACCGAAAAGTCGTATTTCCCGGTGATGTGGGCGGTCAACTCGGCCGCACTGCCGAAGCCGCCCTCGGGCTGGACGAAGTCTTCCTGCCCCTGGGGCGGGTCGCCGCGAAGGGCGAGGATGTTGTCGATCCCGGCATCGCGAAGGCGGTCGAGGGTGCTGTCGAGACCTTCGGCGGTCTCACCGACGCAGCTCAGGTGGGCCATGACTTCGAGGCCGACATCGTCCTTGAGGGCAGTGGTGATGTCCACCATCCCGTCTCGGTTCGAGCCCCCGGCCCCGTAGGTCACGGAGACGAAGTCCAGCTCGAGTTCAGCCAGGCTGCGGGCCGTTTCGAAGAGCTGGGCCCGGCCTTCTTCGGTCTTTGGCGGAAAGAACTCCACCGAAAACACGGGCCGTTTCGCCGCGATGATTTCGCCGATGCGCATCCGGAAAGCCTAGCGGGATGAAGTGATCAGTCGGGCGCGAGACCCTGTCCGGTCGCCGCCAGCCAGATGGTGCGACGGAGGATCTCGAGGTCCAGCCTCAGGGAACGGTTGTCCACGTACTCGACGTCCAGTTCGATCCGCTCGTCCCAGGGGATGCCGGCGCGGCCCTGGACCTGGGCCCAGCCGGTGATCCCGGGCCTGACCTCGTGGCGTCGGTGTTGATGCGGGGTGTAGTCCGCGACCTGGGCGGGAATCGTCGGTCGCGGTCCGACCAGGGCCATCTCTCCACGCCAGACGTTGACCAGGTTCGGCAGCTCGTCGAGCGAGGTCCGGCGAAGCCAGCGGCCGACTTTGGTCACCCGCGGATCCTCCCGGCCGACCACGGTGCCGACCCCGACCGGATCCGAACCGGCAACCATGGTGCGCAGTTTCAACATCTCGAATTCCTCGCCATCCTTGCCCACCCGGGTCTGGCGGTAGATCGCGCTGCCCCCGCCTTCGAGCCGGATCAGGATCGCGCAGACCACCAGGATCGGGGCGGTCAGCACCAGCATGGCGCCGGTGATCAGCTTTTCGAGGTCCCGGCTCAACGCGTGCCTTCGGCCTTCTCCCAGGCTGCCGGGGGTCCCTGGCGCCAGCGGTCCCAGAGCCCGAGAGCGATCGAAAGGGTCACCTCGACGTAATAGCGGGCGACCCTGAACGGCAGGACCGGAACCCAGCGGGCGAGCAGCGCGGCAACCAGCAGTCCCACCTGGACCACCATCGCCAGGCCGTAGAACCAGCCCCGTCCGAGCAGCGCGAGGTTGGTCAGGAAGGCGACCAGATGAAGGGCCGGACTGAGGTAGCGAAGCAACCGGTGTGACAGCAGCTCGAAGTAATAGAGGGGCGAGTACCCGCGGGGGTCGAGCATGCCTTCGCCGATCACGATGTCCCAGAGCCCGATCATCATCCGGCGTTTGCGGGCCAGCTCGCCGTCCAGGCTCGGCACAAGCTTCTCGGTGGCCCGGGCGCGCGGACGGTAGAGCGATGCGAGGTTGCGTTTGGCAAGGGCGAACGGGAATGAGAGGTCGTGGCTTCCGGAGGGCTTCAGCGGAATGTAGGCACTGGCCCTGACTGCGTAGATCGCGCCGTTGCCGGCGGTCACGCCGGCAAGTTCAGATTCCATTTCCCGGACCCGCATCTCGTATCTCCAGTAGGCACCTTCCAGATTGCCGCCATCCGGTCCGGTGAAACGGACCTGGCCGCAGACATAGCCGACACGCTCGTCCCGGAAGGGTTCGATCAGGGCGGCCACGGAGTCGGCCTGCCAGATCGAATTCGCATCCGAGAAAGCGAGGATCGCCCCCGTTGCGGCTTCGGCGGCGGCGTTCTGCGCGGCGATCTTGCCGCCGCGGGGCAGATCGAGGACCAGATCGGCGCCCGCTTCCCTGGCGATCTCGACCGTCCGGTCCGAAGAGCCGTCCGAGGCGACGATGATCTGGAGAAGCTCCCGTGGATGTTCGAGTTCTAGGGCGTTCTTGACCTTCGCCTCGATCACGGTTTCCTCGTTGTAGGCGGCGATGATCAGCGACACCGCCGGCAGGATCTCCTCCTCGGTGTCAGGGTCGACCGCCGGCGGGATCTCGCTCAGCTTCCGGCCCCGCACCTTCCCGGCCCGCCCACCGAAACCGACGAACTCGAGCAGCCAGAGTGCGATCGGGTAGCCGACGTGGGTGAAGAAGAGCAGCCCGACACTGAGCCAGAAAAGGAAGAAGATGATGATCACGCCAGGACCTCTTCATACAGGGCGATGGTCTGGCGGGCGATCCGGTCCCAGGCGAAGGCACCGGATGCTGCTTCGGCCGAACGGGCGGCCATCTCCCGGCGGGCCGCGGCCCCGGCTTCTCCCCGGGTCAGCTCACCGAGTTCGTGACCGAGCGCCAGCGCGTCACCGGGCGGAACCAGCCTCGCAACCCCGTGTTCTCTCGCGACCTCCCCGATGCCGCCGATGTCGGAGACGACCATCGCCTTGCCGAAGGCAAGACCGGTGTAAAGGACCCCGGATTGCTCACCGTCCACATAGGGCAGGACGAGCACGTCGGCCGCCCGCATGATCGACGGAATTTCCGCGTCTTCGATGAAGCGGGTCACCCAGCGGACGTCGAGGTCGAGCTTCGCGGCCTGCTCCTTGAGTCCGGTCAGATCCATCCTTGGGTTGCCGACGATCCAGAGTTCGGGGGCAACCTGTCCGGAAGGGGCGGCAAGCTGCCCTGCCGCCCGCAGGAGCACGTCGATTCCCTTGTAGGGGCGAAGCAGCCCGAAGAAGAGAATCACCGGTGCTTTGGGTTCGTCGGTTTCTTCCCAGACCGGCGAAGGGTCCCGAAGCTCCTTCGGCAGCGGCTTTTCCTCCGGCAAACGGGTCAGGTATTCGAAGGCACCATGGGGGATGACCTTCACCTGCTCCGCGGGCAGGCCGACTTCGTCAATCAGCCGGCGTGCACCGAGCTCGGAATGCGCGATTACCGCGTCCATCGGAGCGAAGACTTTCCTGGCCTCCCTGACCTGGCGGCCGGTCGGTCCCGGGGGAAGAATGTAGTGGGCGGTCATCAGCCGGGGCCGACGATCCGAGATCAGCCGACGGTCGATCCGGGGCATGGTCATCCACTGGTAGTGGGTGACCAGTGGATCGGGAGCCGAATCGAGTTTGCGGCGAAGATTGCGCATCTCCGGCACGTGGCGGGATGCCTTGCTGAGCCGTCGGGCGCGAGGCGAAATACGACGGTAGAAGTCATAGGAGACCTCGTACCCTTGCGGTTCCGGTACCGGTCCGTAGGTGAATTCGGAGGTGATCAGCTCGACTTCGGCCCCTTCCGCGGCGAGGGCAGCGGCCAGCGCCCGGTCGTACGGCGGGGTGAAGGCCGAGGGGTCGATCAGCTTTACGTGCACAAACGGGATTATCGTGGGCGACTGTGATCACCCCCTCCCCGGCACCCGAACCTGCAAGCGAAGCCACGGAAGTCGACCTCAGCTACTGCGTGGTCAACAACGACGGCCGCGACTATCTGATCGCCTGCCTGGAGGCAATCGACCGTTTCCATCCGGCTTCAATCAGCCGCGAAGTCCTCGTGCTGGACAACAATTCGAGTGATGGTTCGGTGGAGGCGGTGCGGCAGGGGTTCCCCGAAGCTGAGGTGATCGCGCTCGAGGCCAAGCAGGGCAAGGCCGCGAACGATTCGCTGCTTCTCGACCGGGCCCGGGGTCGCTACTGCCTGCTGCTGAACGAGGATTCGGAGATCAGGTCCGGAACGGTCGACAATCTCTACGCCGCGATGGAGAACGACCCGCAGGCCGGTGCCGCCGGTGCGCGGCTGTTCGACGGCGAGGGCAACCCCTATGCCTGCGCCTGGAAGTTCCCCGGTGTCGAATCCGCTTTCGTCGGCGCGCTCTTCCTTCATTCGAGGCTCACCGTGGAAAGCCAGGGCGAAGTGACCCGCAAGGTCGACTGGGCCCAGTCTTCGGCCCTGATGGTTCGCCGCAAAGCGGCCGTCGAAATCGGCGGGCTCGATCCGCAGTTCTTCGTCTATTACGACGAATGCGACTTCTGCAAGCGCCTCGCCGACCACGGCTGGCACACCCTCTACGTTCCAGCGGCCGAGGCGATCCATCACAACCAGCTCTCGACCGACCTCTCTTCAGGCCTGCCCCGGATCGTCGAGTTTCATCGCAACCGAGACCTCTACATGCGAAAGCACCACAACCGCATCAGTGCCTTCACGGTCCGCGTCCTCACCGCCTGGGCCTACGGTCTGCGGACCATCGCCTCGCTGTTCATGAGAAATGCCCCGACCAGCGTCTACTGGGCCCACGCCCGCCAGGCACTTCTCCCCTACAGCGGAGAAAGCCTCGCCGACCGCGCCTCAGCTTCTTAGGTCCTCGTCCCACTGCTCGACCTCGACCGCTTCCGGCAATCCGCGGCGGCCGGGCCGGCCTTCGGGTCCGGTTTCCTCGTCTCCTTCGCCGGCCGCCTTGCCGACCCGGCGGGCCTCGAGCACCATCTCCTTCAGCTCACCTGGCCTGGTCAGGGCCAGCAGCCAGCCCCGTTCCTCGGCAGTGAAGAAGCCGGTCAGCAGCAGGACGAACGGCAGCGCTCCGACCAGCAGCAGCCGCACCGCCAGCCAGGGAAGACCGTCGTCCGGGACGAAGACTTCCCCGATCGCGACCAGCGCGGCGGTCGCGAGCACTACCCGGGCCAGTCGCAGCCATTCGTAGGGCACCGGAAAGAGCCGCTGGGTGAAGACGTACATCAGGACGACCACCACCAGGTAGGAGGCGACCAGTGAAACCCCGGCTCCGATCAGGCCCCAGACCGGCAGCAGCAAAAGGTTGAGTCCGACGTTGACGATCAGCCCGGCCCCGGTCGCCGGCAGGTTGTACTCGGTGCGGCCGGTGCGGCCGAGCACGACCAGCAACACCATGTAGAGGGCGTAGAGAGCGGCGCCGGCCGAGACGGGGCCGACCACATCGGCCGCTTCGGCGAATTCCGGGGCTGCCAGCAGGCCGACGATCCAGGGGGCGATCAACCAGAGGAAGCTGACCACGAAACTCATGATCAGCACGAACCAGGTGACCACCGCCGAATAGGCACGACGCGCCTCGTCGTCATCCTGGATCGAATAGGCCAGCGGAAAGGCGAGCTGGAA
>Ga0209023_10003077_pt1 | contig 20164 bp, 18 predicted proteins | sample LakOneMetagenome_FD_187468 | JGI IMG/M metagenome (GOLD analysis project Ga0209023, IMG submission 187468) | Freshwater and sediment microbial communities from Lake Erie, Canada (SPAdes) (version 2) | ecosystem: Environmental > Aquatic > Freshwater > Lentic | place: Lake Erie, Canada...
CAAAGAAGCCTGGCTGCATTGGAAAAAATACAACCGGAAAAGATTCCTTTTGAATTATTGGATTTCAATTTAGGAGAAAGGTGGATACCGCAGGATTTTTATAATCGCTTTGCAACACATCTATTTGAGTTAGACACGGCAGTTAATTATTTTCCTTCGGTTGATACTTTTAAAGTGAAGATTGAAAGCAGTAATGCCAAAACTAACGCAGAATATGCAGTTACACCAAAGAACGGTAAAACATCATATGGAAATACGTTACTTGAACACGCTTTAGAAAATACTACACCATTCTACACTTACGAAGTTGACCTAGGAGATAAAACAATACGAGTACCGGACAATGATGCCATACAACTGGCACATCAAAAGATTGAATCTATCCGCAACAGTTTTAATGAATGGCTAAATAATCTATCCAATGGCGACAAGAAGTATTTGGAAGAATTGTATAATAACACCTTCAACTGCTATGTGCTGAGAGAGTATGATGGTGGACACTTACAGTTCCCCGGATTGGATAGAAAACGTTTAGGTATTGAAGATTTATACAGTTCTCAAAAGAATTCAGCCTGGCGTATTATCCATAACCGTGGCGCATTGATTGATCATGAAGTAGGCTTGGGCAAAACGCTTACCATGATAGTTGCCGCCCATGAAATGAAACGGCTTGGCATTGTAAATAAGCCTATGATCCTTGCCTTGAAGGCCAATGTAAACCAGATAAGGGATACTTATAGAAAGGCTTATCCCAATGCGAAGATCCTGGCTCCGGGTGAAAATGATTTTACACCAGCCAAAAGAATAAGGTTATCGCATGAAATAAAAAACAATGATTGGGATTGCATCATACTAACACATGATCAGTTTGGTAAAATTCCACAGTCACCGGAAATACAAAGAGAAATCTTTCAAGCAGAGTTAGACAATGTAGAGAAAGACCTCTACACATTAAAAGATATGGGTGGAGAAATCTCCCGGCGAATGCTAAAAGGCTTGGAGATACGCAAGACTAATTTAGGCATAAAACTTCAGGGAATAAGAAAGGCCATTGAAGAAAAGAAAGATGCAGGCATCAACTTTAAGGATTTGGGTATTGACCATTTGTTTGTTGATGAGTCACACAAATACAAGAACCTCACATTTACAACCAGGCACGACAGAGTTGCAGGCCTTGGTAACATGGAAGGAAGCCAGAAGGCGCTTAATATGCTTTTTGCAGTAAGGACTTTACAGGAAAAATTCAACAGTGATTTATGCGTTACATTTTTATCCGGCACACCTATATCCAACAGCCTGACTGAAATGTATTTACTTTTTAAATACCTGCGGCCAAACGAAATGAAAAGGCAACAGATTGAGAACTTTGATGCCTGGGCTGCAGTATTTGCAAGGAAGACAGTTGACTTTGAATTTTCTGTTACCAATGAAATTATTGCCAAAGAACGGTTCCGTCATTTTATTAAAGTGCCAGAGTTGGCTTTATTTTACAATGAAATAACTGATTACAAAACAGCTAAACATATTAATCTTGATAAGCCTGAGTTGGATGAACAATTGGTAAATATCCCACCCACACCAGACCAGAAGGAGTTTATTAAGAAGCTAATGGCGTTTGCAAAAACAGGCGATGCAACATTAATCGGAAGACTTCCATTATCAAGAGAAGAGGATAAAGGTCGAATGCTAATTGCAACAAATTATGCTAAAAAGATGGCAGCAGACATGCGGTTAATTAACGCAGCTATTTTCGAAGACCATCCCAATAACAAAGTAAATGTATGTGCAAGAAAAGTTGCAGAATTGTACCAGTTAAGTAATGAACAAAAGGGTACGCAAATCGTCTTTAGTGACATCGGTACACCAAAGCCGGATGCCTTTAATATTTATGATGCATTGAAAGAGAAATTAATCAATGATTTCTCAATACCCACTGCTCATATTACTTTTATACATGACTGGACAGACCGGCAAAAACCGGAGTTGTTTCGTAAAATGAATAATGGAGATATACGCATTTTATTAGGCAGTACTGAAAAAGCAGGGACAGGCTTAAATGTTCAAAGAAATGTTGTTGGGATGCATCATTTAGATATTCCCTGGAAGCCATCCGAATTAGAACAGCGTAATGGCCGTGGTGCCAGGCAGGGTAATATATTGGCTAAGGAAGAATATGGAAACAAGGTAAAGAACTATATCTATGCTGTGGAGCAATCATTGGATAATTACAAATTCAACCTTTTGAAGAACAAACAAACCTTCATTAGCCAGATGAAGAATTGTGAACTGAATGTAAGGACGCTGGACGAAGGTTCAATTGATGAAAAAAAAGGGATGAATTTTTCAGAATACATCGCCATTCTTTCCGGCGACACTACATTATTGGAAAAATCAAAAATGGAAAAGAAGATTGCTGTTTTGGAAAGCCTGAGAAATGCTCACCACAAGGAAGTGATCCGCTCCAGGTTTCAATTGGAAAACCTGCAAGTTGACAAAGAAAAGACAGTACAAACATTGGATAAGCTAAAGCTGGATGCCGGCATTTATAAAGGTCAATTGCGGTTTGATAAAGAAGGAGTAAAACTTAACCCCATACAATTAGACAATTTTAATTTAGCAGATGCTGAAGCTATTGGGGCTTACCTTATTAAACAGTCCCTTATTTGGAAACCAAATCTTGGTGAAGATGGCATAATGAAAATTGGCAGCCTTTATGGTTTTGATCTATACATACGCAGGCAGAAAGAAACTTATGAAGACAATGCGATGTTTGAATACCGTTACCAAAACATCTTTTATGCTGAAAGTGCAGCATCCGGAATAAAATATTCTTGGAACCAAGGACACATCAACATTGATAACCCAAAAATTGCAGCCCGGTATTTCTTAAATGCAATAGATCGGGTGGATTCATTAAAAGAAAAATACCAGAAAAATCTAAAAGAACTGGATCAAAATATTCCAATGCTTCAGCAATTGGTGGCCAAGCCCTTTGAAAAAGAAAATGAATTGGGTCAATTGAAAAAAGACGTTTCAAAATTGGAAAGGGAGATTTCCATTAAGATTCAGGAGAATCAGATGAAGCAGCATAATGAAGAAAGTCAGGTTAAAGAAATACTTGCTGTTAAAATGGAAAAGTCATTGCTACCAAAGAAAGAAATAGTTAAAAAATCTAAAGGTATTAGAGTTTGATAGCCCTATGTTCTAAGCGGTTTATTAAATAGGTAATTCCCTAATTATCGTAAAAATGCGGTTGTCAATTTCCTCACCATAGTATTTTATCTTTCCATCCGTGATAACAGCGTCGCCCTTTCGCCACCTTAATCTCCAGTCATAGTGACTTGGTTGGATAACTGGTTTTGTAAGTACTCTTGTTCCATCTTTAAAATCGAGATTCCAGGAAAAAGCCGGATCCAATTCTTTGGCCAGATATGGCTCTTCATCCCACATTTCCAAAACCTCTTTATTTTGAAATTCAACGCTATAGTCTAAACTTGGAATTAGCATTAAAAAAAGGTGCTTATTTAGTCTGGTATTGAATATATGCTGTTGAGGGAATTCTTGGAATCCTATGTTTTTCCAAAATGATTCTGATTCATGTGGTGAACATTCCACAAAAACGACATCATACTTATTTCTTAGAAAATTCAATACGTTATCTACAAGTATTCTACCTAACCCCCTTCTACGATAAGTAGGCTTAATTTCCATGATTTTAATTTCAGGGATTTTTTCATAATTAAAGTTCCATATTGCAAAGCCAACTGGCTTAGTCTTTACATAAACTACTGCTAATTGCTTCTTATCGTAATGGTCATAAATTATTTTCCAATTGCAATAAAACCCCTCCTTATGTTTTTGTTCTTCGACAAGTAGCCATTGCCTTAGTTTGTTTAAGTCTTCAGATGTTGGAATATATGAAACTGCGTAAGTATTTTTCAAAAATGGAATCTTTGCATTCATGATTTAAAGGTCAATTTTACTATATGCTTTATTGAAAGCTTTCCAAAAGTTCTTTTAATCCAATTATATAATTTTTATCATCACTTGTACCTAATGTCATATAATGAACTTGTTCATCATTATCATTATTCAGATATTCAAACTCTTTGAACATGTGTAAATATCTTCTCTTAAAGAAAATTTTATCATACCTTTTAAAAACAATATTTTCAAAGTACTTCCCTTTATGGATATTAAAGGAACCGGATAAGACCTCTACATAACTATCATAAACTCCAACATAATATTTAGCATGAGACTTTTGGAAGTATTCTGTATCCCTTTGATTCATTTTTTCAACCAAAGGCTCTAATAGTCCTAATGTTACCAATTCTTCAAAAGGTATTCCGGAATTATCTTGTGCCTTTTTGAATAAATTGAAGGTTCCCTTTCTCGTAATTAAATTGGTTTTTGATGTATCTACATTTATTTCAAGCCAATTCCACAATTCATAAAGCGCTTCCTCTGAATTTTTGTAATTGAACCCTATAAAAGGAACTACTAAAAGTACTTCGTTGGCTGCGTATCTCCATCTATTTAGAAAACGTTCTAAAAAAACCAATAATTGATCTCGTTCATAGATTCCGTCTACTTCATACTCAAGGTTAATTTCTGTGTGGTATATCAGATATAAATTGTCAATATTTAAATCTCTTTCAGAATCTACTTGCTTTGCAAAAACCGCCTTGAATTCTTTCCCATTGAAATTATAGTTAAGAATAACAAAAGACTTTTCAGCAGAATGCCTTCCTTTAACATATAAATTAAAATACGCTTTAAAGTTGCCAGTAATGACTTCTTGATTTTTAATTAATTGTTCTTTGGCTATGACTTCATGGTTTATTCCATTTGACTGGAATAGTGGCAATAAGGATGGTTTCCAACATACTTTAGGAGGTTTCTCATATCCAAAGACTATGGAAGTATGAACCTTGTCAATTGCATCAGCGGTAATTCCATATTCAGATTCAAAAATTCTAGGCATCTCATCTATCCACGCTTCTAATAATCTGCCATTTTTTTTTACTCCAGATGCGTCTTTTGCATTTTTTAGTCTACATGGGAAAATAGTTTTGCAATTTTCACATTCGATAATAATTCCGCCTTTATCGTTAACGCCGCCGACAAATTTTCCTTCGCTTAATCTGATTGGAACCTTACATTTATCATTAGGACAAATAACAATTTTCATTTCATGTCTCACCTCCATAACTATATTAATTTCTTAGCCTTATTTTAATGTTATTAATTATCAATTTAATGCAAATTGTGCTTCTTTTTTCTGCTGAATAAATGTACAATTAATAGTTGATTACATCACCCAATATGCTCTGAGCTTATTATTTTGGAAAGCTTACTTATTCATTTCCAAGTTATTTAACGGGGTAGTCCTACCTCATTTATCCCGCCACTAGAGTTACTTGGAAAACTTTTTGCAACTACATTAAGTATGATTTAAAATTCTGAGGAAGTATGAACAACAGTGTATACAAAATCAACAAAGGCATCAATAAACCCATAGAATTTAAGGGGTTGAAGGCACAGTACATCTGGTATCTGGGTGGTGGGTTGGTGGTCTTATTAATACTCTTTGCCATCATTTACATCATAGGAGTAAACGTTTTTATTTGTCTTGTTTTAATCATATCGCTCTCGACAGCTTTATTCATGTATGTATATAAACTCAGCCGCACTTATGGAGAATTCGGACTAATGAAAAAGGTGGCTAAAAAGGCCGTCCCAAAAGTGATTAAAAGTTATTCCATTATCCAGTTGAAAAAACAATTGCATCATGAAAAAACTCTTTGACATACTACCACTTTATGGCGTAGAGCATGATGCTATCTTATCCAAGATGGGAGATATTACTATTGCATTTAAGGTTGAATTGCCGGAGTTGTTTACATTAAGCAATGATGAATATGAGGCATTTCATCACTCCTGGATAAAAGCAATTAAGGTATTGCCTGTTCAGTCTATATTATACAAACAGGATTGGTTTACAGAAGCAAAATACGGGGCTGATTTTACCAGGGAAGACAATAGCTTTCTGAGCAGAAGCAGTGAACGGTTTTTTAATGAAAGACCTTACCTTAATCATGAGTGCTACATCTTATTAACAAAGAAACCGGCCAACCGTAAAGTCTCTTCCTCTGTATTTTCAAGTTTGTTAAGGAGAACGATAGTACCGGAAGAGACATTGCAACCAAAGCATTATCATGACTTCATGAACCATGTCGGTCAATTTGAAAAAATATTGACTGATAGCGGATTCATTTCATTGCAGCGGCTATCGGATGAAGCTTTAGTTAATTTAATCGTTCAGTACTTAAATCTACAGACCGATAGGGAAAATATAAGAGACATCGAATTTAAACCCGAATGGAAAATTGGTGAAAATCATTGCCAGCTTTATACCATGGCTGATGCTGAATTTGTTCCTCCATTGTGCGGCTCCCGGATAAACTATGATAAATACTCAACCGATAAAACAAAGTTCAGTGTAGGGTTTGCGTCACCTATTGGCCAACTACTTTCCTGCAATCATATCTACAGCCAGTTTGTATTTATTGAGGATATACAAAAGACCATGCAGAAACTGGAGAGTAAAAGATTAAGGCTGCAGTCTTTATCAGCTTACAGTAGAGAAAATGCTATCGCCAAGGACGCCACCGATAACTTTTTAAATGAAGCCATCTCCGAACAGCGGTTACCTGTGAAAGCCCATTTTAATTTACTTGCCTGGACTGATAATGCAGCCGAATTGAAAACTATCCGGAATATTTGCTCATCTGCCCTTACCCAAATGGATGCAACTCCCAAATTAGAAACCGAAGGTGCTGCACAAATTTTCTGGGCAGGAATTCCGGGTAACGCTGCCGACTTTCCGATGAATGATACTTTTGATACTTTTTCTCCGCAGGCTTGTTGCTTCTTCAACCTGGAAACAAACTACCGTTCCTCTGTTAGCCCAATTGGTATCCGCCTGGGTGACAGGTTAAGTGGCAAACCAGTTCATGTAGATATTTCAGACGAGCCTATGGATAAGGGTATTTGCACCAATCGTAATAAGTTCATCCTCGGTCCCTCCGGTAGCGGAAAATCATTTTTCACTAACCACATGGTGAGGAGCTACTATGAAAAGGGCACACATATTGTGCTGGTAGATGTGGGTCACTCCTACAAAGGTCTTTGTGATATGGTGGGTGGCTACTATTTTACTTATTCCGAAACTAAGCCAATCAAATTCAACCCATTTTATATTGGCGAAGGAGATACACTGGATACCGAAAAAAAGGAAAGCATAAAAACCCTTTTGCTTGCCCTTTGGAAGAAAGATAATGAAACCTATAACCGCAGCGAATACGTTGCCCTTTCAAATGCCCTACAATTATATTTTGATAAAGTAAGCAAGGATGCTGATGTGTTTCCATGCTTTGATACGTTTTATGAATTTTTGAAAGACGAGTTTGTAAGTATCCTGAAAGGCGACAATGTGAAGGATAAAGATTTTGATGTTTCCAATTTTTTGTACGTGCTGAGACCTTATTACAGGGGTGGCGAATTTGATTATTTACTAAATGCAAAGGAAAATTTAGATCTTTTACAACAGCGGTTCATCGTGTTTGAATTGGATAATATAAAAGATCATCCAATATTATTTCCAGTTGTAACTATTATTATCATGGAGGTATTCATCAGCAAAATGAGAAAGCTTAAAGGCATTAGAAAAATGATTCTGATTGAAGAAGCCTGGAAAGCTATTGCCAAAGAAGGCATGGCTGAATACATCAAATATTTATTTAAAACAGTCAGGAAGTTTTTTGGTGAAGCAATTGTGGTAACACAGGAAGTTGAAGATATAATTAGTTCGCCGGTTGTTAAACAAGCCATCATCAATAATAGCGACTGTAAAATACTACTAGACCAAAGTAAATATCAAAACAAATTTGACCTGATACAGGAACTATTGGGATTGACAGAAAAAGAAAAGGCATTAGTGTTGAGCATCAATAAGGCCAATGATCCTACCAAAAAGTATAAGGAAGTGTTTATTTCTCTTGGTGGTGTATTATCAAAGGTTTATAGAACTGAAGTATCGCCGGAGGAATACCTGGCTTACACAACAGAAGAAAAAGAAAAGGTGAAAGTGCAGGAGGCAGCTTTAAAGTTTGGAAGTATCGAAAAGGGCATTGCATCGCTAACATCTTAAACTATATATTATGAAGTACGCAATCATTTGCTTGTTGTTTTTTCTTAGTGCTTGTAATGGCTTTCAATCAACCGATGATTTGAGTGGAGTCTATACAGCGTCCTACGAGCATGAATTTGGTAAAACGGATGATACGCTAATTGTCACCAAAAGTAATAACAGTGATAAAATGTATCAGATTGAAAGGCATTCAGGATTGATAAAAAAAATGGATGGCAAAGAGTTTCCAAGGGAACTGGTTACTGAAACCTGGGCACTGGAATATGATGCAGATAAGAAAACGCTGACAGAATTAAAGAAAGGAAAAACCCTGGTTTGGAATAGTGGAACGCTCAGCCTTCAACTTGGCGACAGGCAGTATCTACGTATTGCTGGCAGATAGCCGATAGTGAAATATTATTGTGAAAATGAAATTGTGTGGTATGAAAAAAGTATTAGCCATTGCGGGTATTATCCTACTTATAAGTATTGCTCCTGTACAACAGACACAGGCGCAGATCCCGATTCTTGACATTATTAAAGCAGCTGTAAAAAAAGTTATTAAAGCTGTTGATCTAAAAATCCAACGTCTTCAAAACAAAACGATTTGGTTGCAGAATGCTCAGAAAACTCTGGAAAACCAAATGTCCAAATTGAAGCTCAAAGAAATCGGTGATTGGGCAAATAAGCAAAAGGAATTATATGCAAAGTATTTTGATGAAATATCAAAAGTTAAAAATGCCATAAGCACCTATCAGGCTGTAAAAGATATTATCAGCAAGCAGTCCCAACTGGTTAAAGAATATTCACGAGCATTTAATCTCTCGAAACAGGATAAAAATTTTACTCAACAAGAGATCGACTACATGCAACAGGTGTACGGCGGTATCCTCAACGAAAGTCTTAAAAGTATTGAGCAAGTTCAGATGGTAATCACGGCATTCGCCACTCAAATGACTGATGCCAAAAGACTAGTAATAATTAATAGTGCATCAGATAACATTGAACAGAATCTAACAGACTTAAGACAGTTCAATCAGCAAAATATCCGGATTAGTTTACAAAGGTCAAAGGAAAGAAATGATATTGACGTTGTAAAGAAGTTATACGGTATTGAATAATTTTTGTGAAAGTGAAATTGTGAGGTATGAAAAAAATAATCATTATAGCTTCATTGCTATGCTTTGCAGAATCCTTATCTGCACAAACCTTTGCAGAATGGTTCAGGCAAAAAGCTACTCAGAAAAAATATCTGTTGCAGCAGATTGCAGCATTACAGGTATATATCGGATATGTTTCTAAAGGCTACTCAATAGCTAAAAAAGGGCTTAATACAATCCAGGATATAAAACATGGGGATCTCTATTTACACTCAAACTACTTTACTTCTTTAGTTACTGTCAATCCAAAAGTAAAGCGGTATACAAAAGTTGCTGATATTATTTCCCTTCAAATAGATATTACCAGGCAAGCAAGCAAAACAATTAAAGACTGCAAAAATAGTCATCAGCTTACAACAGCAGAATTAGAGTATCTACAGAACGTTTTTAGTACGCTTCTGGATGACTGTGCAAAGTGTTTAGATGCACTTTTTAATATTATTACTAATGGTCAGCTTTCCATGAAGGATGACGAACGCATAGCAGCCATTGACAAACTTTATAACGACATGGCCGATAAGCAGATTTTTATAAGATCATTTAGCAATTCGAGCAAAGGCCTTTGTGTGCAGAGAGAAAACGACCAAAAAAATATAATTATTTCAAAAAAATTAAATGACCTAAAATGAAAACTATAATACTGCTGTTGTGCCTATCATTTTCAATTTCCTGGATAAATGTATCCGGTCAATCTGCTGAAGCGCAACAGCTGTTGCTGAACGTTGAAAAACTAGCGCAATTGAAAAAGATACTTAGCAATATGAAAAAGGGATACGAGATTGTAAGCAACGGCTATAATACAATCAAAGACATTTCAAAAGGAAATTTCAATTTACATGATGCCTTCTTGAATGCTTTATTGCAGGTAAGCCCAACAGTAAAGAAGTATAAAAGAGTAGCAGATATAATTACCTGCCAATCACAAATAATCAAAGAGTATAAATCTGCTTTCAAGCGTTTTAAGGCTTCCAATTTGTTTAACGTTTCCGAAACAAATTACATGGAGGATGTCTACAAGAATCTCTTTAATAAAAGTCTGCAAAATCTCGATGAACTAACCATAGTAATTACCGCAGGCAAACTACGGATGAATGATGAAGAAAGAATAGCTGCTATTGACAGGATTTATAATGAGATAAGTGACAAACTGGTTTTTCTAAGAAGTTTCAATAACGAGGGAAATGTGCTGGCCGTTCAAAGAGGCAGGGAAATGGTGGACACCAAAGTGTCTCAAAAGTTAAATGGATTGTAGCGTTAACTCAATTAAAATGTGTGTATGAAAAAGTATGTAAGATTAATTGTAATAGTTATGGCATTGGTAATGCCCAATATTGTATTTGCCCAAAGTGGTGGGTTTGCAGATGATATTAAAAGCCTGCACCAGGTATTAGAACAACTATATACAGAAATGCTGCCTTTATGCAGCAAGCTTATTGGCGTTGGTCGTGGTATTGCTGGCTTTGCTGCTACTTGGTATATAGCCAGTCGTGTATGGCGGCATATAGCCAATGCCGAGCCGATTGATTTTTATCCTTTGTTCCGGCCATTTGTGCTGGGCTTTGCAGTTATTATTTTTCCTTCTGTTATAGCGATGATAAATGGAGTGATGAATCCTACAGTTACCGGAACTGCTGCAATGGTGGATGATTCCAATAAAGCTATAGCAGTGCTCTTGCAAAAGAAAGAAGAAGCTATAAAGAAAACCGATGTCTGGAAAATGTACATTGGCGAAACAGGTAGTGGCGACAGGGACAAATGGTACAAATACACTCACCCTAATGACGATCCCTCTGACGAAGGTTTTTTTGAAGGCATTGGCAATGATATAAAGTTTGCAATGGCAAAGGCGTCCTATAATTTCCGAAACTCCATCAAGCAATGGATGAGTGAAGTATTAAGGGTATTGTTCGAAGCTGCCTCACTATGCATTAATACCATCCGAACGTTTTACTTAATAGTACTTGCTATTTTAGGTCCGCTCGTTTTTGGTATTGCCGTCTTCGATGGATTCCAGCATACTCTTACAGTATGGATCGCAAGGTACATAAACATATTTCTTTGGCTGCCCGTTGCCAATATCTTCGGAAGCATCATTGGAAAAATACAGGAAAACATGCTGAAGGTAGATATTGCCCAGGTGCAGGATTATGGAGATACGTTTTTTTCTCCGACGGACACGGCATATTTAATCTTTATGATAATTGGAATTGTTGGATACTTCACTGTACCAAGTGTTGCCAATTATATTGTTCATGCCGGTGGTGGAAACACTTTACTCTATAAAGTTACCAGCCTCACTTCAAGCAGTTCCAGGGCTGTTATGAATACTGTGTCATCAGGTGCAGGTATGGTGGCAGATTCGTTCGGAAATGCCAAGTCAAATGTATCCGGCAGCATGGCTTCCAATAGCGTAAGTGGCGGATATTTTAATGAAGGCAGCAGCAAATCCAATGGCTATATGAAAGACAAATTGAGCGGCAAGACCTAAGATTGCATTACTGGTTCTATTATCAACCTATTTCAGGAAAAGACACAAAACTGCAGATTGTACTTCCGTCAAGCCACCATATTGGCAAACCATGTTAGCTGCAGGCTTTATTCATATTTCAATTCACTCAAATATTCTGTCCTTGCCTAACATGTCCCTGACATTTTTGATGTGCTGAATTTGAATTTCTTTATCTTCTCCATTTTTGACAGCCTCTTTTAATACCTGGACTACTTCGCTTTTATTAATATAACGAGCAAGTTCATTATTTTTTATAATTGTGTCCATGACTTCTAATACTCGATTTGATTTTACGAGAAATGTTCCATTGGGTACAAAATTGATATCTTTCAATACACAATTACCGTAGAATACTACAATTGAATAAAACGGTACAGTTTCAAATTGTCTGAGCTGCTTTCTTAGATCGCTTACATGTTTGCTGTTTTGCATTATAGGATTGTATAAACGATATTTTCTTTTACCGTATGCTAATACTTGAGTCCATTGTGAATTATGTCCAGCTCCAAAAATCCAACCGTTATAATCTTTTACTTCAAATACAAGAATGCCTGCTTTTGTTGCAACTACTAGGTCAACTTGAGAAAAATTTCCGTTATACTTTTTTACATACAAATCGTGAAAAATGGTTTGTGCAGGTATTCCATTCTTCAAAAGTTTTAATACCAAATCTCTTTCTGTCCTTGTTCCTCTATTTGATTTTGTGACGGTTTCCAATAATTTCTTGTCTCGTATTTGCCTAAATAGGAGAATGAAAACAACCAAAGAAACTATGGTAATAAGAAGCCACATTCCTAATTTGCGATTTTATGATTAGTTATAACCTTTTGATTCTTCTAAAGTTAAGTCTCGTAAAGCCAGTTAAAAAACCGAGCAGTCCTTTTAAGCTTGCCGCTAACGTTTGTATTTGTGAAAGTACGAACAAAACTTTTCGTAAATACAGCCCCATTGAGTTGATTTACGAAGCTCTATTTTTAAACAGGAAACTTAATACAAGCCTTAAATGCAAAAATGTTAAGCCCAGATGTCGGTCAGTATCAATCCTATTTCAAGGGTAGTCCTATCTCGTTTACCCCATCTTAATGTGATATTGGAAAAACATTTGCTTTCATACTTAATCGGGTGAAAGTAAATCTCTGAGTGATGTTTCAGAAAACAAAAAATATTGATTCTGCCTTTCGGCATATTAAAGCATTTTCCTTAATACTTGTATCAGGTTGCTTTCTGCTAAGTGCCTTTGTCTTATATAAAAGCTATGAATTATCGGCAAGGGTACAAGATAAAATTTATATCCTCTCCGGCGATAAAGCAATGGAGGCTTATGCGGCCAAACGAAAAGACAATATTGAAGTTGAAGCAAGAAGCCATATTACTATGTTTCATACAGATTTTTTCACACTTGACCCGGACGAAAAAGTAATTGACGCTAATATCAAGAAAGCCCTTTACCTAGCTGATGGCTCAGCAAAACGTCAATACGACAATCTCAAAGAAACTTCCTACTACTCCGGCATCATCTCTGGTAATATCAGTCAGCAAATATTTATAGACAGCATATCTGTGAGCATGAAAGCTGAACCATATCTATTTCATTGCTACGCCACCATTAAAATCATCAGACCAAATAGTATTGTTACCAGGAATTTAATAACACAAGGGTATTTGAGAAATACCTCCCGTTCCGATCACAACCCTCACGGCTTCCTGATTGAAAGATGGGAAACAATAGAAAACAAGGATATAAAAACAGAGAACAGATGAAACTCTTTAATAAAAATATAAAGAGAGAAGAATTAACTGATAAAGCAGCAAATGGTATAGCCAATGGCATATTAAAGTCACAAAATGGTTTTGCAAAGTATATGTCTTTGGCAACAAAAAAATGGAAGCAAAAACAACAATGGATATTTCTATACCTGGTTTGCATATTCTTTGGAGGATTGAGTATTGTAGCAATAGTAAATCCCTTTAAAACAAAAGAGCAGGACAAAACTATCATCCCGAAATTCATTTCTGTCCCAAAAAATATTCATCAGCAAAACAATCAATTTGTTATTACAGAAAATGAATTTCAGCAGGTACAGGAATACAAACGTAAATATCCAAACCTGCAAAAGGAAAGACCAGGATTATTTGATAGTCTTGCCCTCATTGAACAAGTTTATTATTCACAAAAAAAATGAAGTATATGGAAAACAAACATTCAGCCAGGTTTCTGAGGCAAAGAAAAATGATGGTGGTATTGCCACTGTTAGTAATTCCATTTATTACAATGGCTTTTTGGGCATTGGGTGGAGGCAAAGCAAGTGGGAATGAAAATCAATCAAACGCTCTTGCAGGGTTAAATCTGCAATTACCAAATGCCAATCTTAAAAATGATAAAAATGAAGACAAGCTTTCATTTTATAAAGAGGCAGATGCAGATTCTTTAAAACGGGCAGAGCTGCTTCGGAACGATCCATACTATAAAGATTCAATTCAGGAGAAGCAAACTTTGATGGATGCTACTCAAAATTTATACAACCCGGCAGATACGAAAAGTGGATTAAACATGTCTCCATATAAAACCAATGGAGATATAAATGAGCAAAAGATTTATCAAAAAATAAATGAAATAAATAAGCAGATCAATCAACCGGAAAGTATTGCCGCTTCCAATATTTTAGGCAATCAAAATAATGATAGTAATGAGCAGTTTTCAAAAGATGTGGACAGGATGCAGGAGATGATGCAAATGATGACTGATAAGCAAGAAGCCGATCCTGAAATGCAACAGCTAAACGGCACTCTTGAAAAAATATTGGATATACAGCATCCGCAACGGGTTACAGACAAGTTGAAAGAAAAATCAATACAACAAAAGGATGTTGTTTTTGCTGTCACTAAAAATCCGGTACAAGACAATATTAGCTTGTTAGATACTTCGAAACATAAAGTAGAAGTGACCGCAGGATTTTATGGTATTGATGATAATCACAACTTGTCGGAAGAAGATAATGCAGTAGAAGCTGTTGTTCATGCTAATCAAACCTTGGTTGATGGCGCTGTTATCAAGTTGCGTTTGACAACAGATATTTATATCAGTGGCAAGCTAATTCCTAAAGGCAATTTTGTTTACGGTGTTGCTGCACTAAATGATGAAAGACTTGAAATTGAAATCAACTCAATTCGCAACGGCAATTCATTGTTTCCTGTTAAACTGGAAGTATATGACATGGATGGTTTAGCCGGTATTCATATCCCCGGTGCCATAACCCGTGATGTAGCTAAGCAATCTGCAGACAATAGTTTACAGTTAATGGAACTTACCTCAGTCGATCCATCATTAAAAGCACAGGCTGCCGCCGCAGGCATTAGCACTGTGAAAAGCTTATTGAGCAAAAAAGTGAAACAGGTAAAAGTAGTAGTTAAAGCTGGATACAAAGTGCTTTTAAAAAGCAAGAATCTTCAACAATAATTTTAAACAATAAAATCAATTTTATGAAACGATTTCTGTGGTTGATGATGGTGAGTGTGTTATTCGTTTCTGTGAAAGCACAAACTTCACTTTGCATTTCAACTGAAAAAACAACGAGCCTGGTATTTCCCTTTTCAATACTTCATGTAGACAGGGGTACTCAATCTGTACTGGCTCAACCTGTAAAAGAGTCGCCTACAATTCTGTTGGTTAAAGCAGCTTCGAAGGGTTTCCCTGAAACTAACTTAAGTGTAGTTACTGAAGATGGCAGCATCTATTCCTTCATGGTATGTTACGATAGCAATCCTGTAACATGGGTTTATCACCTGCCGGTAAATAAGTCAGCAACATTGGCTACTTATGCGAATGCCATTATAGATAATCCCAAAACTATAGGTGGTATCAAAGATCATAAGTGGGATATGCAAGCAAGGATATCAGGCATCTACATTAAAGGTGATGTTATATATTATCAGCTATCCCTGGTCAATCAAAGCCCTGTTGATTATGATATAGACTTACTCCGCTTTTATATCCGGGATAAGAAAAAAGGCAAACGGACAGCGGTGCAGGAAAATGATTTGAAACCACTTTATGTGGTCGGCAATACTTCACAAGTAAAAGCCAATAGTAATTCATCTGTAGTTGTTGCACTGGATAAGTTCACGATCCCTGATGCCAAATACCTGGCAGTGCAAGTAATGGAAAAAAATGGCGGCAGGCATTTGTTTATGAAAATAAACAACAGGAAAATTATGCAGGCAATTACATTACCTGATTTAAAATGAATAACGAACATCCCATATCAGATGAAGTAATAGAGCTGGCTAATATGGCATTGGACAAAGGTGAGCATTGGATGGCTTACAACCAGTCATTGTACTTTATAGATAAAGCTGATGTTCATTTTTTCATTTCGCAGAAAGAAGCAAATGAGTTTGCAAATGATAATTTCAGCGATAGAGATAAGTTTTTTGTTATTCACTTTAATTCCGCTCTGGACATATACAAAGAAATTCCTTATGGCGAAAAAGCAGAAAAAGGAATGGTTAATGACCCAGATGCTAATGGATTGTACAATTATGAAGGAAATGCTTTCACAGGCGCATTAATTGATCATATTGAACAACAACAATCATTATTTAACTCACAATTAAAAACAAATGTTATGAACAACGAAAATTTTCAGTACCTGAGTGACAATCTCAAATACATGGGCTTTGGTGAGAATCTGAAAACAGAATTAGAGAAGAATCTTAATGAAGGCAAAGCCGATTTTCAGTTGCACTATAAAGCAGAGATTAATAAAAAGCCTTTTGAAGTAACAATGAATTTCCGCAAGTCTGAAACTACAGACATGTACTTCTTTAATAACTATCATGCTTCCCTTGAAAAAAGCAATGGTGAAAAGGCTGAACAAACTTTTTATCTTAATAAAGGTAAAGGTGTGACAGGAAAGGAAGCCTTCAATCTGCTGGATGGCCGGTCTGTACATAAAGACCTTGTAACAAAAGAAGGGCAACCATACAAAGCCTGGATGCAGCTAGACTTTGAAAACAAAGACAAGAACAACAATTTTGAAATAAAACAATTTCACGAAAAGTATGGCTTTGATCTAAAAGCAGCAGTTGAGAAATTCCCCATAACGGATTTGAAAGAGCCTGACAAAGAAAAAACTTTGATGCAATCATTGCAAAAGGGAAATGTCCAATCAGTTACCATTGAAAAAGACGGCAGCAGTCATAAAATGTTTATAGAAGCTGACCCACAATTCAAAAAGGTAAACCTGTATGATTCCAACATGAAACTGGTAGCAAAAGAATCTGTTGAGAAGTACCAGTCTGTTGGGCAATCTGCGGCAACTAAAGCAGTAAAAGAAGAAGTGGGAAATGATAAAAAAAAAGAGTTGAAACAGGAAGTTAAACCGGAGAAAGAAAAGTTGGAAAAGAAAAATGATAAAACTCTTTTGCCCAAGAAAAGGGAGAGTACTAAAAAAGGTTTAGGGGTTTCTTGACAGAACCCCTAAATCCATTTTCTAATTTTAAAATTGGTGCCATGAACATTCAAAATATTTCGGCCTTAGTGAAGCAAGTACAATCATTAGGTTTTGAAAATGTGGATTATTCACTCCTTAAGCGAATCAGTTTTAAGCCTGATAATTTTATCCTTTCGCAAACAATTGAGAAAGGCAAAGACAAGCTATCGTTTCAATTATTTTTTAAAAGGGAGGTTAAGCAGAATATTTATGTTTTGATGTATTATGATGCCACTCTTCAAAAAGAATTGACTTTAACAAATGCCGTTATTAATGAAATTAACATTACAAACGTGGAAAAATCGATGGCAGAGATAGATTGGAAAAATGCTTTTGATTTTACTACAAAAAAACAATTGAATCTGGATGATAAAACAAGCTGGGAAAAAGAACAGAAAGTTGAATCTGTAATAGAAGACCTTTCGGAGCTAGAAAAATCAGAAGATGGCAAAGCACTTACTGTTGGGCTTAAACTAAAATATTGGGCTGGCTTACCGTTCCGGGAGTTGTTTGGTAATATCAGTCCATTAAAAAATAAATCTGAAATAAGCCAACGGTTTTATTTTTTTGAAAACCAGCTAGGCATATCCGTAGAAGAGGCTTACCGGTTTTTACAAAACAGACATTTAGAAAAACAGATGCAGGCTAAAAGGAAACAAACAGATAGTACAGAAATCGGTGACACAAAAGATGACAGTCAATCCTCATATGGTGGTAGTTTATTAAAAAAGAAACGTTTGAGCAGATCCAATACTTTTAATTCCAAAAAGCATGTTCAGCAATAAATAAATGGTATGGAACTTTTTCCTCCAATGACGGGGTTTTACATGGCAATAGAAAATGACACCAGAATTGGCACTACCCATATCAGTCTTTATATGGCTTTGTTACAGCAATGGAACTTGAATGGCGGATTAAACCCTGTAATTATTGCTAGAGCCGAAATCATGAGGGCTGCAAAGATATATGCTCGTTATACCTATAACAAATGCATGAATAATCTGCACGAATTTGGCTACATCGACTACAAACCCTCTACTAACCCTTTCACCAATAGCACTGTTTATTTAAAAGGATTGTGAAACATATTCTCTTACACAGAGAATGAATTTGTGAAGTGTGATTATTTAAATGAGGTGTAAGATGGAAAAGATAAAACCGGAAAAAGCATTAGAAATGCTACAAAAAAAAGGTGTGGATATCTCGTTGGAGCAAGCTGCTCAAGTTCTGGAATTACTTCGGAAATTTGCTAATATCATGGTTTCACAATATCTGGAACGTCAAAGAAGGAGATAAAGTGAAACATTCGGTAACCTTTACTAAATTTTTACTATGAAAATAGCAGACTTATACATCCGGGTAAGCACAGATGAACAAGCCGACAAAGGATACTCCCAACGCAGCCAGGAAGAATTTTTACGCAAATATTGTGAAATCAATGGCATGTCTATTCGCAAAGTAATTTTTGAAGATCATTCTGCCAAAACTTTTAATCGGCCAGAATGGAAAAGATATTTGGTAGAACTCCGCAAACATAAATGCCAGGCGGATTTTGTTCTTTTTCTAAAATGGGATCGTTTCAGTCGTAATGCCGGGGATGCATACCAAATGATTAATATGCTCCGAAAATTAGGTGTAGAGCCGCAGGCTATCGAACAGCCTTTGGACTTATCTATACCCGAAAATAAAATGATGCTGGCATTTTATTTAGCAGCTCCAGAAGTTGAAAACGACCGGCGGGCATTGAATGTCATTCATGGAATGCGTCGGGCCAGAAAAGAAGGTCGTTATATGGGCCTAGCCCCAATAGGATATTGCAACAAAATTGATGAGTCAGGACGAAAGTATATAGCTCCCAAAGAAATTCAGGCAAATATTTTGCGCTGGGCTTTTAACCAAATTGCTGAAGGTGTATTTAATACAGAGCAGGTCTATAAAATGGCAAAAGAAAAGGGCTTTTCTGGTACAAAAGGACTTTTTTGGTTTGCTATCCGCAATCCTGTGTATTGCGGTAAAATTTTTATCCCAAAATACAAGGATGAAGAAAGCTGTTTTGTCAAAGGATCGCATGAGCCTATTATTTCAGAAGCCCTGTACTATCAGGTACAGGATGTATTAGATGGCAGAAAAAGAAATTATAGGCTTAAAGTGGTATCTAATGAATCTCTTCCTTTACGTGGTTTTCTTATTTGCCCTTTGTGCAATAAACTATTAACCGGAAGTGCATCTAAGGGTCATACAAAGTATTATTCCTATTACCATTGCACAGACGGTTGTTCATGTCGGTATAGAGCCGATAATGTCAACAATATATTTGTTACCGAACTAAAAAAATATATCCCACGTCCGGAAATGATAGATTTATTTAAAATAACCCTTTCCGAGGCGTGGTACGACCAAACCAACCATTTACAAGATGATAGCAAACAATTGCAATTGCAAATTAACGAACTGGAAGAAAAGCTTTCCTACATCAAAGAATTACTTTCCTCCAGACAATTAGAGCCTGCGGATTTCAGGGAAATGAAAACTGAATACACTACCAAGCTTGAAAAATTACAGGCGAAATTAGGGGCCAGTAATCATGACAAGGTAGATTTTAAGGATTTGCTAAATAAAGGAGTCAATAATCTCTTAAAGCTTGATTATGTATATGAAACAGGAGATACAGAAAAGAAACGAGAGGTAATTAGTTCGATGTACCCCGAAAAAATGACTTTTGACGGATTTTCAGTTCGAACTAATCGCATCAATGAAGTGGCAAGGCTAATATACAGTATGGACGTGGGTTCTAGCGAAAATAAAAACA
>Ga0209023_10003078_pt1 | contig 20159 bp, 18 predicted proteins | sample LakOneMetagenome_FD_187468 | JGI IMG/M metagenome (GOLD analysis project Ga0209023, IMG submission 187468) | Freshwater and sediment microbial communities from Lake Erie, Canada (SPAdes) (version 2) | ecosystem: Environmental > Aquatic > Freshwater > Lentic | place: Lake Erie, Canada...
GTTCATGATCACGTTGATCTCGTCGGCGTCGGCGATGACGTGATTGTTGGTGACGACGATACCTGAGGTGTCGACGATGAAGCCGGAGCCGAGCGAATTGGTCTTGCGCGGCTGCATGTCGCTGTTCTTGTCGCCACCCTTGCCGGGGGGGCCGCCGCGCCGGTTCTTGAAGAAGTCGTCGAAGAACTCCTCGAACGGCGAACCCGGCGGCAATTGCGGCGCCGCGCCGCGGTCGCCGCCGCCCTTGGCTTCGACGGTCTGCGAGGTCGAGATGTTGACGACGGCGTCGATCACCTTCTCGGCAATGTCGGCAATGCCATCCGGCCCGCGCGCGCTGGCCGGCGCTGATACCAGCAGGCTGGCAGCGCCGAGCGTAATCGCAAGCCCCATCAGGCGCAGGCGGCGGCTCAAGGCGGGTCTGGCACCGGTCATGTCAGCATCTCTCCAAAAGGTCGATTTGGTTCACAGTGCGCCCGAACAGGTCTGCGGCGCAAGCATTTGAGCTGGACAATCCGGCGAAAAACCGGCGACCGGCGGCTCACGATTTCGTTGATACAACAGGGGTTTAAGAAACAATTTCGACTGTCATTCCGGGGCGATGCGAAGCATCGAACCCGGAATCTCGAGATTCCGGGTTCGCTTCGCGCCCCGGAATGACGACATCTGAAACTACCGCCGCACGAACCAGATCAGGACCAGACCCGCGACCGCCGATCCGATGCCAACCACCCGCAGAATATTGTCGGGCGTTGCCAGCGCGCTCTTCATGGCGCGGCGCATCCAGGCCGGGCTCGCCGCGAACATCAGGCCTTCCAGCACAAACAGGATTCCAACACCGATGAGGAAGTCGGCGAACGCTATGGACCTCATCGGATGGCAACCTCCCGTTGGCGGCGCTTTTCGCGCTTATGGCAGCGAAGCGTCTTCCGCTTCGCTACACCTTTTGTAGGCCGCCGCCAACCTTATGGCTTGGATGCGGCCGGCGCCGCGGCGGTCGCCGCCGCCGGCGGATGCCCGGCCGGATTGGCAAAGAAGCGGAAGAACTCCGAATCCGGCCGCAGCAGGAAGCGGGTATCGTTCGCCTTGAGCCCGTTCTCGTAGGCCGTCATCGAGCGGTAGAACGCGAAGAAGTCCGGGTCCTTGCCGTAGGCCTCGGCGAACAGGCGGTTGCGCTCGGCATCGCCGGAGCCCCGGGTCTGTTCGGCGGTCGAGTTGGCTTCGGCGATGATGACGGTCGCCTCGCGATCGGCCTTGGAGCGGATTTCCTGCGCCTTCTGGCCGCCCTGGGCGCGGAACTCGGCCGCCTCGCGCTGGCGCTCGGTCTGCATCCGCTGGTACACCGCCTGGCTGTTCTGCTCCGGCAGGTCGGCGCGGCGGATACGGACGTCGACGACCTGGATGCCGTAACCGTCGGCTTCCTTGTCGAGCTGGTCGCGAATCCGGTTCATCAGCGCTTCGCGCTCGTCGCGCACCACCGTGATGAAGGTGACCTCGCCGAGCACGCGGCGCAGCGACGCGTTCAACAGCGTCGTGAGCTGGATGTTGGCGGCCTGGATCGAGCCGACGCTCTGGTAGAAGCGCAGCGCGTTCTTGATGCGGTAGCGGGCGAACGCATCGACCACCAGCCGCTTCTGATCGGAGGCGATCACTTCCTGCGACGGATTTTCCAGATCGAGAATACGCTTGTCGATCGAGATCACGCTGTCGATGAACGGCGCCTTGAAGTTCAAGCCGGGGTCGGTGACGACGCGGACGGGTTCGCCGAGCCGCACCACCAGCACCTGTTCGGTTTGGGCGACGGTAAAGACCGAGCTGTAGCCGATGATGATGACGACCAGCAGCACGATCAGCGAGGCAATGCCTGCAACGGGGGATCTCATCGCGTGCCTCCCTGCTGCGGCTGACCCGTGGTGGGCGCCGCCGGACGCCGCGGCGTCAACTCGCTGAGCGGCAGATACGGCACGATGTTCTGCGCGTTGCCGCCGCCGTCATAGACCAGCTTCTCGGAACCGCCGAGAACCCGTTCCATGGTTTCGAGATAGATACGCTGCCTCGTCACGTCGGGCGCCTTTTTGTATTCGTCATAGACCTTGAGGAAGCGCGAGCTCTGGCCCTTGGCCTCGGCCACCGCCTGCTCCTTGTAGCCTTCGGCCACCTGCAGGATCTGCGCAGCCCGGCCGCGCGCATCGGGAACGACGCGGTTGGCATAGGTCTGGGCTTCGTTCTGCAACCGCTCGAGGTCGGCGCGCGCCGCCTGCACGTCGCGGAACGCGTCGATCACCTGCGCCGGCGGGTCGACTTTCTGCATCTGCACCTGCTGTACGGCAATGCCGGAGCCGTAGCTGTCGAGCGTCTTCTGCATCAGGTCCTGCACGCCCGCTTCCGTGGTGGTGCGGGCGCCGGTCAGGATCGGCTGGATGTTGGCACGGCCGACCACTTCACGCATCGCGCTTTCGGCCACCGCTTTCACGGTGCCTTCGGGGTTCTGGATGTTGAAGAGATAGTTGCCGACGCCGTCGGGCTTGATCCGCCACAACACCGTGAAGTCGACGTCGACGATGTTCTCGTCGCCGGTCAGCATCAGGCTTTCTTCCGGAACGTCACGCATGGTACGTCCGCGCCGCGCCGGATCGTCGATCAGCGTCATGCCGATCGAGATGGTGGAGACGCGCAGCGCCTTCGGCAGCAGCACGGTCTCGATCGGATACGGCAGGTGATAGTTCAGGCCGGGCTGCACGGTACGGACATGCTTGCCGAAGCGAAGCACGACGCCGAGCTCTTCCGACTGCACGCGGAAAAATCCGGAGAGGCCCCAGATCGCCAGTGCGCCGACCAGCACCAGGGCGATGCCCATGCCGCTGAAGTGACCGCCCGGCAGAAGCTGCTGCAACCGGTCCTGGCCGCGGCGCAGCAGGTCCTCAAGATCGGGGGGTCTCGGCCCAACCGATTGCGGTCCGTTGCCCCACGGTCCTTTCGGACCCGAGCCCCACGGGCCCCCGCCTTGATTCTTCCACGGCATATAGCTCTCCTCCGCGGGGCCCGGGTCCGCCTGTGTGGGTGGGATACCCGGCCTCGCCTATCCGCCCGGCTTTATAGGGGACCGTCCGGGCCCTTACAACGCAAGCTTGGCGCCCGAAGCAGCTATGCCTGAGGCGGGAATTGTCAATGTAAACATTGGTTAGCGCGGTTAATGTGCGGCTTTAGGGGCGTCCGCGCCGACGATATGTCACATAGGAGTAATCGGCGCTGTGATCGGGCCCGGCCGGATTTCGCACGCGCGCGACCTCTTCCCAGTCAGCCGCGTCGATTGTGGCAAAACGCGTATCACCATCGGGCCGGGCGTGCACTTCGGTGATTTCCAGTCGGTCGGCCCGATCCATCAACTGCGCGTAGATTTCGGCGCCACCGATAATCGCGATCTCGGTGGCGAAACGCCGCAGCGCATCGCCGGTCGCGATCGCCATAGCATCCGCCGTGGAGTTGGTGACGATAATGCCGGGCGCACGAAAATCACGATCGCGCGTCACCACGATGTTGGTTCGGCCCGGTAGCGGCCGGCCGATCGAGGCGAAGGTCTTGCGGCCCATCACCACAGGCTTGCCAATGGTTAGCGCCTTCAGGCGTTGCAGGTCGGATTTCAGCCGCCACGGCATGGCGCCATTGGCGCCGATCACGCCGTTCTCGGCGACGGCGAGGACGAAAACGATGTGCGGGCGGACGATAGCCGTTGCGGTCACACCGCGACCTCGGCCTTGATGTGCGGATGCGGGTCGTAGCCTTCGAGCGCGAAGTCTTCGTAACGGAAAGCGAAGATGTCCTTCACATCAGGATTGATCTTCATGACGGGCAATTGCCGCGTCGGCCGCGTCAGTTGCAGCCGCGCCTGCTCGAGATGGTTCGAATACAGATGCGCGTCGCCGAACGAATGCACGAAGTCGCCGGGCTTCAGGCCCGTCACCTGCGCCACCATCATGGTCAGCAGCGCATAGGACGCGATGTTGAAGGGCACGCCGAGGAACACGTCGGCCGAGCGCTGGTAGAGCTGGCACGACAACTTGCCGTTCGCGACGTAGAACTGGAACAGGCAGTGACATGGCGGCAGCGCCATCTTGTCGACATCGGCCGGATTCCACGCGCTGACGATCAGTCGCCGCGAGTCCGGGTTGCGCTTGATCATGTCGATGACGTTGGAGATCTGGTCGATGCTGCGTCCGTCCGGCGCCGGCCATGAGCGCCATTGCGAGCCGTAGACCGGACCGAGATCGCCGTTGGCGTCGGCCCATTCGTCCCAGATCGAAACGCCGTTGTCCTTGAGATATTTGATGTTGGTGTCGCCGGCCAAAAACCACAACAGTTCGTGCACGATCGCCTTCAGCGGCAGCCGCTTGGTGGTCAGCATCGGAAAGCCGGCCGACAAATTGAAGCGCATCTGGTGGCCGAAGATCGACAGCGTGCCGGTGCCGGTGCGGTCGTGCTTCTCGGCGCCATCGGCGAGAATCCGTTCGAGCAGGTCGTGGTATTGATTCATGGCTGACGTTTTCGGGCTTTTCGGGATCGCGAATTTAGCGGCCGGGATAGCCGATCAACACGCCGATTCGGCTCCATAAACCGATTATACCCGGAAAAATGATGATTCCGCCCGCAAACGACAAGGGGCGGAACTCGCCTCCCGCCCCTCACCTATCCGTTTGATCGCGTTGATTAACTTGCGGGCTTGAGCACCGGGGTCCACTTCGCGATTTCGCTTTTCACCAATCCGGCCAGCGCCTCCGGAGTGCGGTCGGCCGGCGCCGGGATCACGCTGCCGAGTTCGAGCAGGCGCTTGCGGACGGTTTCGTCATTGAGCGCCTTGCCGATGGCCTCGTTCAGCTTGGCGATGACCGGCGCCGGTGTCCCCTTCGGCGCGAAGATCGCGTTCCACGCCTGGGCCTGGAACGCCGGCAGGCCGGCTTCCGCGGTGGTCGGTACGTTCGGCAGCGACGGATTGCGCTCCGGCGTCGCCACTGCATAGGCTTTGATGGTGCCGGCGTTGATCTGCGGCACGGCGTTGACGATCTGGTCGCAGATATAATCGACCTGCCCGCCGACCAGCGCATTCATCGCCGGGCCGGTTCCATTGAAGGGAACGCCGGTCGGCTTGATGTCGAGGATCGAGTTCAGCAACTGACACGAGACATGCGAGACCGAGCCGACACCGGCATGCGCCGCGTTCACCTTGGTCTCGTTGGCCTTCACATAGGCGATGAATTCCTTCAGATCCCTGGGCGGAAAATCCTTGCGCGCCAGGATCAGGATCGGCGTGCCGGCGAGCAGGCCGACCGGCTCGAAATCCTTTTCCGGATGATAGGCAAGGCTCGGATACAGCGGCACAGACGCCGCATGCGTGCCCATGTGGCCCGTGATCAGCGTGTAGCCGTCATTGGCGGCGCGTGCTGCCCGCGCCGAAGCGGTGGTGCCGCCGGCGCCGACGACGTTCTCGATGATGACGCTCTGGCCCAGCGTCTGCGCCATGTGCGAGGTGACGATGCGCGCGATGACGTCGGTCGGACAGCCGGCTGCGAACGGCACGATCATGGTGATACTGCGCGTCGGATAGGCCTGCGCCTGCGCTTGCGCAACAAAGGCGCCGAACGCCGCGGACATGGAAATGCAAACACTCGCAAGCGAGCGGCCAGCCCAATTCATCTCAATTCTCCGGAACAAAAAATGCCGGCCACATGGGCCGGCATTTTCATCTCACATCGTTATCGCCGAAGTCGATTCGACTTCGGGCTGCGGTGCGTCGCCGCAGGTTAGCTTTCGGACTCCACGAACACTTCGTCGCGCTTCTTGCGCAGCGACGGCAGGATCGCCAGCACCAGAAGCCCGGCCGCCACCGCCATCAACACTGCCGACAGCGGGCGGGTGACGAACACCGACCAGTCGCCGCGCGAGATCAGCAGCGCCCGGCGCAGGTTTTCTTCCATCAGCGGGCCCAGCACCATGCCGAGCAGCAACGGCGCCGGCTCGAAATCATGCTTGATCAGCCAGTAGCCGAGCAGGCCGAACGCACCGGCGAGGACGACGTCGACCGGCGCGTTGTTGATGGAGTAGATGCCGATCGCGCAGAAGATCACGATTGAGGGGAACATCAGCCGGTACGGCACCCGCAGCAACCGCACCCAAATGCCGACCAGCGGCAGGTTGATGATGATCAGCATCAGGTTTCCGATCCACATCGAGGCAATCATGCCCCAGACCAGTTCAGGCTGTTTCTGCATCACCTGCGGGCCCGGCACGATGCCGTGGATGGTCATCGCGCCGACCATCAGCGCCATGACAGCATTCGGCGGGATGCCGAGTGTCAGCAGCGGAATGAACGAGGTCTGCGCCGCGGCGTTGTTGGCGCTTTCCGGCGCCGCCACGCCCTCGATCGCGCCGCGGCCGAACCGCGACGGATCCTTGGCGATCTTCTTCTCCAGCGTGTAGGCCGCGAACGAGGCGATCACCGCACCGCCGCCGGGCAGGATGCCGAGGATCGATCCGAGCACCGTGCCGCGCAGGATTGCGGGCGCGGAGTCGATCAGGTCCTTCTTGGTCGGCATCAGGCCGGTGATCTTCTGCTGCACCAGGTCGCGGTCCATCTCGGCGCCGTGATCGAGGTTGCGGATGATTTCCGCAAAACCGAACACGCCCATCGCCACCGTGGCAAAGCCGAGGCCGTCGGCGAGTTCGGGGATGTTGAACGCCATGCGCGAGGCGCCGGTCTCGATGTCGGAACCGACCATCGACAACAGCAGCCCGAACACGATCATCGCAATCGCCTTCAGCACCGATCCCTTCGCCAGCACCACTGCGAAGATCAGGCCGAGCACCATCAGCGAGAAATATTCGGCAGGCCCGAACGCCAGCGCGAGCTTGGTCAAGGGCGCGCCGAGCACCGCGATCAGCACGGTAGCGACGCAGCCGGCGAAGAACGAGCCGATCGCGGCGATCGCCAGCGCCGGGCCGGCGCGGCCCTGCTTGGCCATCTGGAAGCCGTCGAGCGTGGTCACGACCGAGGTCGCCTCACCCGGGATATTGACCAGGATCGAGGTGGTCGAGCCGCCATACTGCGCGCCGTAGTAAATGCCGGCGAGCATGATCAGGGCGCCGACCGGCGGCAGTCCGAACGTGATCGGCAACAGCATCGCCACCGTGGCGATGGTGCCGATGCCGGGCAGCACGCCGACCAGGGTGCCGACGAGGGCACCGATCAGGCACAGCAACAGGTTGATCGGGGTAAAGGCGACGCCAAAACCGAGAGCGAGATTGGAAAAGAGTTCGGTCATTGCGCCCTCACTGAACCAGGAAACGCGGGAAGAGCTGCAGCGGCAGCCCGAGCGCATAGGGGAAAAGCAGACTGCAACCGATCGTCAGGCAGATGCCAACGATGATGGTTTCCTTCCACTTGGTCTCCGGCGTGCCCAGCGCGGAAATGATGAAGCTGGCAAACGCCGAAATGACCAGACCCAAGGGGCGGATCGTGACTGCGAAGGAAATAATGGACAACGAAACGAACAGCGGGCCGCGCCACGCATAGACCGTGATGTGTTCGCCGTCGGTCAGAAGCCCCATCAGGGTAACGGCGGCGCCCAGCCCCAGCAGCAGCACCGCGAACATCCGGGGAGCGGTTCCGGCACCGAACGAGAACCCATGCATGCCCTGCAGATCGCTCGATGCCCACAAGGCAAATACGGCGATCGCCATGAGCGCAACTCCGCCGACAAAATCCTGCGGACCACGAACCCATTTCGGCATCTTGAATTTGACCGGCACATGGCTCGGCGTATCACTCATCGCTCTCTCTCCCCGGACTGGGCTTTGGCGCCCATATTGTTTGGATAGTGTTTAGTGCAGACCCCGGTCTTGCCTAGCGATTTTCCTCAGATAACGCCAGCAAAACCCAAAACGCCTCCAGCCACCAGCATCCACAGCGGGTTGAGCCGGGTAGCAAAAGCCAGCGCCGCCGCCGACACCGTGATCAGGCCGGCCACCCAGCTCCGGTCCGACGTCAGCGCCAAAATCAGGCCGCTGGCCCCCATCAGCCCGATCGATAGTGGAACCAGCGCCGCCTGAATGATGGCAGGCCAGGGCGAATGGCTGGAGCGCGCCAGCAGCCGGCTTACATAGTAGGCAAGGACGGCGGTCGGGCCACACATCGCAACCGTCGCGGTCAGGGCGCCGGCGACACCCGCGACTGCATAGCCGATCAGCGTCACGATCAGCACGTTCGGCCCCGGCGAGAGCTGGGAGATGGCGAAGATGTCGGCAAATTGCCGGTCGGTCATCCAGTGGTGAACATCGACCGCAACGCGATGCATTTCGGGAACGGCCGAATTCGCGCCACCAACCGCAAACAGCGACATCAAAGCGAAAGTCCAAACGAGCGTCGCTATCGGATTGGCGTCTGAATTCATCCGTTCACCCGGCGGCGCATGTAATAGGTAATGGCGAGGCTGAGCGGGATCCCGACCAGCAGCACTTGCTGAAGCGGCAACCGGAACACGCCGATCGCGATGAACACCGCGATCATGATTACGAGCCCGACGAAATCGCGCCGTTTGAGCAGCGGCGTCATCATCTTGAACACCACCGCAAACAGCAGCCCGACCGCCGCACAGGCGACGCCGGCCAGAATCCGCCGCAGCGCGTCAATCTCGCCGTAGCGGGCGTAAACAGCCGCCAGCGCGGTCGCGATCACCATCGGCGGACCGACCAGCCCGGCAAACGCCGCGATACCGCCGGCGATGCCGCGGAATCGCGAGCCGAACACGACCGACAGGTTGACGATGTTGGGACCTGGCAGAAAATGGCACAGCGCGAAGGTCTCGTTGAATTCCTCCGCCGTCATCCAGCGGTGCTGGTCGACGATGCCACGCCGCGCCCAGACCAGCACGCCGCCGAAGCCGGCCAGCGACATCTTGGCAAACGCCACGAACAGCTCGAACAGGCCGGGCTGGTTTGGCGGAAGGGGAGCTGGAATGTCCGGTGCCGCTGGGGCGACCGGCGGGGAATCCGGGAGCATGCGCCAAAGCTAGAACGGCAGCGTCCCTCGGGCCACCTCAATTCGTCGGAATTTCCACGAGGTGGAACGTGCCCTGCAAAAATCCGGGGGAAGGTTTTCACGCCTTTCCGGGACCTGTTTTACCTAGGTTTTCGCCCTATATTGGGGGTGCCGGTTCGCCGGCTATGGAAATAAATGGCCGTCGCAATAAACCATTCGGACCCGGGGGCAGTACCCGGCGCCTCCACCAAAACCTCTCCTCGGGAAAGTCGGGGTTTCGGCGGGGGCGAACCAGGATCGACGAGGGCGTAAAGGACGTGTTTTTTCCCGGTATGGTTCCGCCGTTATCGGGCTACGCAATAGTTGCAAACGACAACTATGCTCCGGTTGCTCAGGCTGCGTAACGCAGTTTGAAAGACCAAGTCTGAAGTCCTGGTGGGTTAAGCTCCGCCAGGCGGGGTTCGGAGGCACCTGGCAACAGAAGCCTCCACTTACTTTTCTTTCGCTTTTCCAGCGGCTTGCGCCCCCACTCGGGGGCCCTGCTACAAATTCGCTCCATGAGGGCTGCTGACCTGCGACGCAGGCCGGGGTAGCATGGGTCAAAGGGCGAGTCGGACCACCGGCACCGCCGTCATTGCAACGTACGGGATTTCCATGGCGACCGATCACATCCGATATGACGTGCTGGCGCGCGACGCGCTGCGCGGGGTGCTGCGCCGCGTGCTGACCGACGCCGCCGAACACGGCCTGCCGGGTGAGCATCATTTCTTCATCACCTTTGTCTCCACCGCCGATGGCGTGAAGCTGTCGCCGCGGCTGCTCGCGCAGTATCCGGAGGAGATGACCATCATCCTGCAGCACCAGTTCTGGGACCTCGTGGTGACCGAGGACCGGTTCGAGGTCGGCCTGTCGTTCGGGGGCATCCCGGAGCGGCTGGTGGTTCCGTTTGCAGCGATCAAGAGCTTCCTCGATCCGTCCGTGCAGTTCGGATTGCAGTTCGAACCGTCCGATGCCGACGCCGCCGCAGACGTTCCGGGAGCCAAGCTCCCCACCGTTCCCGCGCCGTCTGCTTTGCCTGTTGCCGCTCCCGCGCCTGCCGTCGAAGAAAACGACGAGCCGGCGAAACCGAGCGAAGGCGCCGAAGTGGTGCGGCTGGACCGTTTCCGCAAGAAATAATCCAATACGGGATATTCTCGCGCGGGATACCCATCGTCGCTGTAGAGTGAACGTTCTGCCCTTCAGGCGTAACGGACATGGCTCATGGCTCGATCAGAAACATCCCGACATAAATCTACCCGTAGCGAGACCGACAGCTTTGGTCCGATCGATGTGGCCGCCGATCGATATTGGGGCGCTCAGACCGAACGTTCGCGCCAGAATTTCAAGATCGGGCACGACCGGATGCCGATTGCGATCGTCCATGCGCTCGGCATCGTCAAACTCGCCGCCGCCCAAACCAACCATCAACTCGGCCTGCTCGACGCCCGCCGCACCACGGCGATCACCCGCGCCGCGCGCGAGGTGATCGAGGGCAAGCTCGACGATCATTTCCCGCTGGTAGTCTGGCAGACCGGCTCCGGCACCCAGACCAACATGAACCTCAACGAGGTGATCGCCAACCGCGCCAACCAGATGCTCGGCGGTGAACTCGGCGCCAAGAAGCCGGTTCATCCCAACGATCATGTCAACATGAGCCAGTCGTCGAACGATTCATTTCCGACCGCGATGCATATCGCAGCGGCGGGGCGAATCGTCGCCGACCTGATCCCGGCCTTGAGCGAACTGCATCGCGAGCTGCGAAAGAAGGAGAAGGCCTTCGCCAAGATCGTGAAAATCGGCCGCACCCATACCCAGGACGCGACGCCGCTGACACTGGGCCAGGAATTCTCCGGCTACGCCGCGCAGGTCGAGAGCGGAATCGCGCGGCTCAGGGTCGCGGTAAAGGATCTTTATCCGCTGGCGCAAGGCGGAACCGCAGTCGGAACCGGCCTCAACTCGAAACCGAAATTCGCCAAAACCTTTGCGCGGCGCGTCGCCGCGATCACCAGGCTGCCGTTCACCAGCGCGCCGAACAAGTTCGAGGCGCTGGCCTCCAACGATGCCTATGTGCTGGTTCACGGTGCGATCAATTCGGTGGCAACCGGGCTGTTCAAGATCGCCAACGATATCCGCTTCCTGGGATCCGGCCCGCGCTCCGGTCTCGGCGAGTTGATCCTGCCCGAAAACGAGCCGGGCTCGTCGATCATGCCGGGCAAGGTCAACCCGACCCAGTGCGAAGCGTTGACCATGGTCTGCTGCCAGGTGTTCGGCAATCAGACCGCCGTCACGGTGGCCGGAAGCCAGGGACATTTCGAACTCAACGTTTACAAGCCGGTCCTGGCATATTGTATGATGAATTCCATTCAGTTGCTGTCGGACGTGGTTCGCTCGTTTACCGAGCATTGCGTTGTGGGAATACGCGCCGACGAAAAGCGCATCCGCGACTTGATGCAGCGTTCTCTGATGCTGGTGACCGCGCTCGCGCCCAAAATCGGTTACGACAATGCGGCCAAGGTCGCCAAATCGGCGCATGCGCGTGGCACGACTTTGAAAGAAGAGGCTGTACGCCTCGGGTTTGTTGCCGGCGATGAATTCGATCGGCTGGTGCAGCCGGACAAAATGACACACCCGGGCTGAGTGTCGCGGTCAGCCCCGTGAAACTACGGGTGAGTGAGTGATATAATTATAGATCATAACACCTAAAGAATGAGGTGGATCAACCTATCGCCGTTGCGCTGCTGCATGGTACCAAAATTCATTATGCCGTTTTCGCAGAGCGAAATTCATTTTTTGATGCTATCAAAGAACTCGACACGGGGATTCTGGATGACCATCCGATTTGCTTGCGCGCTACGCGGCTGCTTCTGCCATAGAGCTTCACACCTTCGAGCCGCTGTATGATGGAGGCGGGCATGGGGGATATCGTCAACCTGAAGCGATTCAAGAAGCGCAACGAGCGGGAACAGTCGGCGAAACAGGCCGATGCCAATCGTGCGCTGTTTGGCCGCAGCAAATCCGAACGTGCACGCGACGAGCAGGCGAAGGATCGCGCCAGCGCTCACCTGGAACAGCACAAACTTCAAGACACTCTCGATGGCGGAGACGCATCATGAAGTCGCCCGTTGTCAAACGCTCCATCGTCGTCGCCGGTCACAAGACCAGCGTCAGCCTCGAAGAAGCCTTCTGGAACGGCATGAAGGAAATCTCGGGCTTGCGAAACATGACGCTGTCCGAACTGGTCGGCGAAATCGACGGCAACCGCCAGCAGGGTAACCTGTCATCGGCGATCCGGCTTTTCGTGCTCGACTATTTCCGCACCCGCGCGATACCGACCCCCGCCGCCGTAGCATCCGACGGCGCGGCCTCAGGTATAGAGCCGCGTCGGTTCTGATCGAATCAGAACCGCCCCCTCTTTGTTTGATACGCTCCAGGTACGCGAACAGGTTTTCGCGTCCTGCGATACGCAGTGGACGTTTCACACCGACGCGTATTTAATGATCGACGGTAGCTACCGTTGCCGAGGCAATGCCGGCTGATCCGTCCCGATAGCCCCATGGAGAGAGAAATGGATTTCGCAAAGCTCACCGCTCCGCGACATCTGTCCATTTCGGAAGCTCTCCATGCCTGCATTTCTCGTTCTGGATTCCATTTCCCTCGTCACCCCTGACGGCCGCCTGCTGTTCGACGGCCTGACGCTTGCCTTTGGGCAGGAGCGAACCGGGCTGGTCGGCCGCAACGGCTGCGGCAAATCCACGCTGCTGCGCCTGATCGCAGGCGGCATCGAACCTGCGAGCGGATCGCTGCAGCGCATCGGCTCGATCGGCATGCTGGCCCAACTGGCCGACGATCGCCCGACCGTGGCCGCAACGCTCGGCGTCGATGCCGCGCTGGCGCGCCTGCAACGTCTCGAACGCGGCGAAGGCTCGCTCGACGACGCCGCGGAGGCCGACTGGACGCTGGAAGAGCGACTGCACACGGCATTGATCGAAATCGGCCTGGCATCGTTATCGCTGGATCGCCCGATCGCCTCCCTGAGCGGCGGCGAACGCACCCGGGTCGCGCTGGCGCGCCTCATGATCGAGGCGCCGGACCTGCTGCTGCTCGACGAGCCTACCAACAACCTCGACACCGACGGCAGGCAGGCGGTGGCGCAACTGCTCGAGCGCTGGCAGGGCGGCGTTGTCGTTGCCAGCCACGATCGCGCGCTGCTGGAACGTGTCGATCGTATCGTCGAATTGACGCCTGTCGGCGTCAACGTGTTCGGCGGGGCATGGTCCGGCTTTGCCGCGCATCGCGATGCTGCTCGCGCCCGTGCCGAAGCCGACCTCGACCGGGCATCAGATGCGCTGCGCAACACCGAACGCGCGCTGCAGAAGGCCCAGGAGAAAAAAGCCCGCCGCGACAAGATAGGTCGTGCCTACCGCGCCTCGGGCAGCCAGGCGAAAATCATGCTGGATGCCAGCAAGCAGCAGGCGGAAGAGAGCGGCGCGCGTGAAAGCCGTTTGGCCGACCGCCTGATCGGCGACCGCACCGAAGCGCTGGAAGCCGCCCGTGCGCAGGTCGAGATCCTGACGCCACTTGCAATCGACCTGCCCCGCACCAACCTGCCGGGCGGCCGCGCGCTGATCGCCTTCAGGGACGTGACGATGACTTTCGGCGAGCGACATCTGTTCGGCCCGCTGTCGTTCGAGGTGCGCGGCCCCGAGCGCATCGCCATCCGCGGCGCCAATGGCTCCGGCAAGACAACCTTGTTCGGCCTGGTGACGGGAGAACTGACGCCTGCGGACGGCAGCGTCGATCGACTAACCCCGCGCGTCGCCGTGCTCGACCAGCATGTCGGCCTGCTCGATCCTGCATCCAGCATTCTCGACAATCTGCGCCGTCTCAACCCGGAACTGACAGCCAACGAGGCCCATGCGGCGCTGGCGCGGTTCGCCTTCCGCAACCGCGCGGCGCTGCAGATATCCGGCACCCTCAGTGGCGGCGAACGGCTTCGCGCGGGCCTGGCCTGCGTCTTCGCGCGCCCGGAGCCGCCGCTGCTATTGCTGCTGGACGAACCGACCAATCACCTCGACCTCGCCTCGATCGAGGAACTGGAGAAAGCGCTGAGGGGATTCGACGGCGCGCTGATCGTGGTGAGCCACGATCAGGCCTTCCTGCAGGCAATCGGCATCGGGCGGGAAATCACGCTTTAGATCTAGTTGCTGTTCTGAAGCGCCGGGCGCGGCGGATTGGCCACCTGCGGCGTCAGCGCCAGCGGCGGCTTCGGCTTTGGCCTGGGTGCCGGCGCCGGCTTCACCTCGATCGGCGGCGGCAATGGCGCCACTTGCTGCTGGCTTGCAACCGGGGGGGCCGGTTGCTGCAGACGTGGCGCGGGCACCGTCGCGACCGGTGGTGCGGGCTGCGGACGCGGTGCCACGGCCTTGGGCTTTGCCGGGAGCTTGCGCGGATCGCGACCGGGCAGCGGCACCGGCGTCAACGTCTCAGCCGGCGGCGCCGCTTGCTGGGCCGGCGCAGTCACCTCTTCCTGTGGCGGCAGCACGATCGGGGCCGGCGCGGGCGGCGGCGGCTCGCCGCGTTCGATGGCATCGAGCCGCTTGGTCTCATGATCGATCGTCCGCACCGAGAGCCATGACGACAATGCGGCAACGTCGACGCTGCGGTTGAGCGCCTCGGAGGTGCCGACCGCAAACAATTGAATCTCGGGCCGGCCGGCCGTCATCGTCAGCGAGAGCGCCGCGCGAATATCGGCCTGGTCGGCGGGGATGTCGTAGCCGCCGGAGACGATCGCCTTGACCCCGTTGGCATCGAGCGTGGTGGCGCCGATCCTGATCCGGCCGTCCCTGACATTGAACGGAATTTGCGCCGACGGAATCAAGAGCACCCCTGCCGCCAGTGCCGGCTCGACGATCTGCTTCAATCTGGCGTCGTCCCTGGACTGTCCGCTATCGCTGGCGCGAACCGCGACGTCAAAAGCCCGCGGATCGAGGCCTGAGATCTTCGCCGATTCCAGCGTCACCGTTCCGCTGCCGCTCAATGCACCCGCCAGCGCCGAGGCGCTGCGGCCCCGGCTCGTCAACGCCATCTGCAGCGAGGCCCGGCCGGCCGGCATTGCGAGGCTGCGGTAGCGTAGCGCGGTGCCGTCGACATGGTCGAGCTGGACACTCGCATTCATGGTGATGCCGTCGGCGCTCTGCCTGGCGTCGATGGTGGCGCTGGCGTCGCCGCCGCCGATCTTGCCCTTGATGGCGTCGAACGTCAGCGACTGGCCGTCGCTCTTGGCAACGCCACTGATGGGCTGCACTTCGCTGCCGCCCGGCAGCAGACCCCGCAACGCCTGGAACGCGATCTTGCCGCGCCAGCCCTTGACCAGTCCGGCGCCGAGCGGTTCGGCAGCATCGTGTCCGGCGGCGCCGATCGCCAGTGCAAATGCCGGCGCCAGCGCCAGTTGATCAAGGCCGATCTCACCATCGATGCTCTTCTCGTCGCCCAATGCGACCGCGACGCGACCGCGCAACCGCGAACCGGCAATGGAGCTGTCGAGATCGTCGAAGGTCAGCCGGTTGCCCGCCAGCGAGACGCGCGAGGTCAACGCGATGTTCTGTGCCAGCGTATCCGCCGGCTTGAGATCGAGCAGCGGACCGAGATCGGCGCTGCGAATCCTGAGGTTGAGACTGGCCTTGGCCTCCTGCGCCCATGGTTCCGCCGAACCATCCGCGTCGGCATCCAGTCCGGCGCCCGAGATTTTGGCCTTCAACTGCAACCGTGCGCCCCATGCGCCCGATGCCGAACCTTCGAACTGCGCCGGCCCCTCGCCCGCGGCAATCGCGTTGTTGACGCCGAGCAACGCCAGCAGCGCGTGCCCCTGCGACGACGACAGGTTCGACTCGACGGCCACCTCGCTGCGCCCGAGTGCCGCGAGATCGTTGCCATGCAGCGCGGCGACGGCCGGCTTGGCGGTGATGGTGGTGACGCCCTTGAGCAGCGGCGCATCGACATCGATGACCGCGCGCGCATTGGCGCGATCGGCCTGCGCGGTGTTCTTGTCGAGATCGAGCGCGAGCCTCACGCGCGCCGGCCCGGGCGCGGAGCCCATCGCGTTGAGCCGCGCAACCAGTGCCGGCGCCAACGGCGCGATCAGGCTTGTGAGCTGACCGAGCGACGCGGCGCTCGAATCGAGGTTGAGCTTTCCGGTCGCATTGGCGCGGTCGAAATGACCGGCACCTTCCAGCATCACGCTGTCGGGCCGGCCGATCTTCAACTGGTCGAGCGAAAGCGATTTCGGCCCGTAGCCGAGTCTCGCCAGCAGCGGTCGCAATTCCTGGCCGGCGGAAATGGCCGTGCCGATATCGAGCGCGAGCGCGCCTTCGTCGGGCCAGTCCCCCTCCGGTCCGGCCAGCGAACGGACGAACGCCGTGGCGGCGTCGATATCAAGACGCTCCGCCTTCAACTGCGCATCGACTTTCGAGCCGGAGCTGACCTGCCGGTGCGATACCGCAACACGGCCCTCGACCGCGCCGCCGTCGATATCCGCCTTCAAGGCGTCGAAGGTGAATCCCTCGGGCGCGATGGTGACGTCGCCGCGCAGCCGCAGCGGCTTCTGGCTGCGATACGCCAGGTCGCCGCGACCCTGCAACCAGCTCATCAGCGCGTCCGGATCCGCCGACTCGATATTGAGCGCGGCCTTGAACTGGCCGGGCGCGGCGCTCTTGGTGCCGGCCTCACTGAGCGAGACCCGCGTCGTGCCGGGCGCGCGGAATTCAAGTTTGTGGATGTTCCAGGTGTTGGCATTGCCATGCAGTTCAGCGGCGATGTCCTGCAGCGGGCGGCCACCCAGCATCACCTGCTCGGTGGAGAGTTCGACCTGCGCCGGAATCGGCGCCTGTGGAATCGCAGCCATCAGTGTTCGCAGCGCCGGCCATACGCGAACCGGCTCGGTGGAATTGTCCTTGCTGATGAACCTGTCGGCATCGAGCTGTCGCGCCGCGAGCTGTGCACGCAACAGCGGCGAGGCGCCGAACCTGATATCGCCGGCGCCGGCGAGCTTCAAGGCGCGCTCGTCACCGCCCAGCGTCAGCTCGATTTGTTCCAGCCGGGCTGCGGCATAGTCGGTCTTGATCTTCGCGGTGACGCGCCACGGCGGTTCGTCGCCTTTGCCCTTGCCGGCTGGCGTCGTCAGCGTCAGCGCACCGTCGAAGCGCGGGGCGCGGGCGTCGAAATTCAGGATGCCGTCGAGATCGATCGCCAGCGCCCGCTGGCCTGGATCGATGTTGAGGTGAAGGCGGGTGCCGTTGCCGTCCGGCCCCTGCCCGGACGAAACCCGAAAAGGATAGCGCGTGCCGCCAAACATGAAGTTGCCGTCGCCGCGCACCGCGCCGGCGGCGAGCGAGCGGACATCGCCGCTGAACGCAATGTCGTTCAGTTCAAGCGTGCCGCGGCTGGCGGCATCGTGCAGGGCAATGCGGCCGGTGAGGTTGAGGCGATCGATCGCCAGCGAGCCGAAATTGAACGACCCTGTCGTGGCCGGCCAGTCGACCCGTCCCTTTGGATCGAGGCCGAGATCGAGCGACATGCCGTTGATGGTCAGTTCGGTGGCGCGCCATTCGCCGCGCATCAGCGAACCCAGGCTGAATTCGACGTCGAGCTTCTCGGCGCGCACCTTGCCGAGGTCGTTGGCGCCGCCGACCACCACCGAATGCAGTTGCAGCGACGGCGCCGGCAACAGCCGGGCGTCGAGCTTGCCACCGACGCGAACCTGCGCGCCGATGATTCGCGTCGCCTCGGCCTCGAACTGCGGCCGGAACTGGCTCCAGTCGATGAAATACGGCCCGACCAGCGCAGCGATCAGCGCAAGAATGAAGGCGATTGCCAGGCCGAGCAGCGTCGTCTGCACGGTGTCTCCCCTTGAACCGCCCCGGCATCTGGCCGCGCCTAGCCGAGCCGGCGCCGGAGCAAGTCAATATATAGAGACAAGTATGGCGAAGTCACAGCAACATCGCTGTGACACCGCCTTAGCTTTTTGTCCTACCGGAGCTTGGACCTACCAGCTTGCCGGCAGCCGCTTCAGGCCGCGCAGCACGAAGGTCGGACGCCACTCCGGATTGACCGCGTCATCGAGCCGCAGCTCCGGAAGCCGCCGAAGCAGCGTCGAAATCGCGACCTCGGCCTCGATCCGCGCCAACTGGGCGCCGAGGCAGTGGTGAATGCCGCCGCCAAAGGACAGCGGCCGCACGTTTGGCCGGGTGATATCGAGACGCTCCGGGTGGTCGGGATAAACAGCGGGATCGTGGTTGGCCGAGCCCAGCAGGCACAGCACGCTTTCGCCCTTGGGGATGCGCTTGCCGCCGAGGTCTTCGATGTCTTCCAGCGCCACCCGACCGGTCAATTGTACCGACGAGTCGTACCGCAGGAATTCCTCGATCGCGTTGGTGATCAGCTCGGGCCTGGCCTTGAGCAGCGCAAGCTGGTCCGGATTGCGGTGCAGCGCCAGCAACCCGTTGCCGATCAGGTTGACGGTAGTCTCATGGCCGGCGCCGAACAGCAGGATGATATTGGCGGTCAGTTCCTCGTTGGAGAGCTTGCTGCCGTCTTCTTCGGCCTGCACCAGTTGGGTGATCAGGTCGTCGCCGGGATTCTTGCGCCGCAGCTCGAACAGTTGCTGGAAGTACATCGCTGCCATCGCGTTGCTGGCATTGCCCTGCTTGATCTCCTCCGGCGACAGCGGCACCGGGTCGAGCAGGCGTCCGCCGTCGCGCGAGCCGGTGTAGAACACCTCGCGATGCTCTTCGGGAATGCCGAGCATGTCGCAGATGATGGTGACCGGCAGGCGGAACGCATAGTCCTCGATCAGGTCCATCTTCCCCTGCGGGATGATCCGGTCGAGCGTGTCGTCGACGATCTGCTGGATGCGCGGGCGCATGTCCTCGACCCGGCGCGCGGTGAACGCCTTCACCACCAGCCCGCGCAGGCGGGTGTGGTCGGGCGGATCCTGCTGCAGCATCCAGTGGCTCATGCTGCGGAACACCGGCTCGTCCATAATCTTGGGGCCGTAGCGCCGGATCGAGCGTTCGACATAGTCCTTGCCGAAGCGCTTGTCGCGCATCACCAGGCTGGCCTCGGCATGGCGGCTGGCGACGAACACGCCGAGCGGGGTGACATGCATCGGATCGGTGGTGCGCATCCGCTCGTAATGCGGATAGGGATTCTTGATGAATTCCGGCGACAGCGGATTGAACAGCGGTTCGCTGGTCGCAGTCTGAACATGCTCGTTCATGATTACCTCGATGGGTTTCCGCGCTGAACCTCGCCGATACCGACGGCGTTATTTTGTCGAATGCAACACGATACATTGTTGTATCGAGTTGCATTCTGAACTATATTGCCGGGATGTCAAGAGTCCGGACCAGACCGACCAGGGACGACACCCGCGAAAAGCTGTTCGAGGCGGCGGCGCGGGTTTGCGAGGAACAGGGTATCGGCGGCGCCAGCATCGAGGACATCGCGGCCGCGGCCGGCTTCACCCGCGGGGCGTTCTACTCGAATTTCAAGAGCAAGGACGAACTGATCATCGCCATGCTCGAGGAGCACGTCGACCAGTCGATCCGGCGGACGCACGAGCTGCTTGCCGAACACAAAACCCTCCCCGATTTCATCAACGCGCTCCGCAACATGGACCGCAGCAAGCAGGATCCGCTCGGCCGTTCTCCCCTGCTGCACATGGAAATGATCCTGTTCGTGGCGCGCGCCGAGAAGCGCCGGCCCGAACTCGCCAAGCGCCTGCGCGCGCGGCGCAAGCTGATCGCCGATATCGTCGAGACCACCGCGAAGAACAGCGGCCGCAACACGCTGGCGAATCCGGCCTGGGTGGGGACGGTGGTGCTGGCGCTGGAGGACGGTTTCCGCCTGCATCGCCTGATCGATCCGGAAAGCACGCCGGCCGACAGCTTTTTGCGCGCCATCGGCGACTTGCAGCGGGCGATGGGGATCGCGACAACTTGAACGTCAGTTGCCGTGCGCCTTGTGCATCTGCCCCGCGACCGCCCTCACCTTGCGCGGCGAAGCCTGCCAGATCGCAAGCGCCGACAACAGGCTGACG
>Ga0209023_10003079_pt1 | contig 20155 bp, 18 predicted proteins | sample LakOneMetagenome_FD_187468 | JGI IMG/M metagenome (GOLD analysis project Ga0209023, IMG submission 187468) | Freshwater and sediment microbial communities from Lake Erie, Canada (SPAdes) (version 2) | ecosystem: Environmental > Aquatic > Freshwater > Lentic | place: Lake Erie, Canada...
GTAGCCGTTGCTCAGCAGGCGCACGCGCTCGCCGGGGCGGAACATCTCGTCGGCCGGCTGGGTGACGGCGCGCAGTTCGCCGCTGTCGAGTTTCACGGTGATTTCGAAGCCGGCGCGGTTGCTGGCATTGCGCTCGACGCGTTGGCCGATCAGGCCGCCGGCCACGGCGCCGATCAGACCGGTGGCGATGGCACCCTTGCCGCCGCCGGCCTCGGAGCCGGCCAGCCCGCCCAGCGCCGCGCCGGACATGGTGCCGACGCCGGATTCCGGGCTGGCGATGGTGACATTGCGTACGGACTCCACGGTGCCCATGCGCACCACCTGTTCGTTCATGGTCTGGTAGCTGTTGTACACGCTGCCCGATTCGGGCGGGGTGGCACAGCCGGCCAGGATGCCGGCAAGGGCCAGGGCGGCGACTGTTCTCATGGTGGGCTCCTCATGCGGTAGGCAGGCGACGCTGCACTTGCAGCGACCTGTTTAGCCTACTCTTTTCATGAAAAGCTGGGCGGACCGCTCAATAAGCCAGGTGGAAGCGGCGGTACAGGAAGCCCAGCACGAACAGCGGGCCGATCAGCAGGAAGCGCAGGTCGTCGAAGAAAGACGGCTTCTTGCCTTCGATCTTGTGGCCGATGAACTGGCCGATCCAGGCCACCACGAAGATCGCGATCGACAGCGGCAGCACCGTCATCGGTGGCATCAGGGCCAATATCGCCAGCATCAGGGCGCTCATCAGGAGCATGCCGAAGGCGAAAGGGCGCGACAGCTTGAAGTAATAGACCAGCGCCGCCAGGCAGGCGACGACGGCGATGGCGGGATGGATGCTCCACAGGATGCCCAGCAGCGTGAACACGATCACCGGCACGCACACGAAATGGATCAGCTCATTGGTCGGGTTGCGATGGCTTTCGCTGTACTGTTCCAGCAGGGTGTCGATGGTGCGCATCTCTGGTCTCCTTGGTCTTATGGTGACATGGTAGCAGCCGCCGCGGCTGCCGTGATGGTTTCCATTGCCGCCAGCGGCAGCGCATTGGCCAGCACCGGTGGCGTCGCGCGCACATGCATGTAAGGGTGTTTCGCGAACACCTCGGACACCCATTCGACGAACACGCGCACCTTGGCCGACAGGTGCCGGTTCTGCGGATACACCACGTGCACCGGCAGCGGATCGCTGGTCCAGTCGGGCAGCAGCTGCACCATGCGGCCGGCCGCCACGTGCTCGGTCAGCAGGTAGTCGGTCATCTGGATCACACCCAGGCCGGCCAGGCCCGCGTGCACGTAGGCGTTCGAATCGTTCAGCGCGATCACGCCGCGCATGGCGATGTCGATGCGCTCCTCGCCGCGGCGGAAATCCCAGTCGTAGATCTTGCCGGTCTTGGCCGAAAAATAGTTCACGCAGCGGTGGCGTTCGAGATCGCGCGGGTGCTTGGGCACGCCGTACTTGTCGAGGTAGGCGGGCGACGCCGCGGTCAGGAAGTTGACCACGCCGACCCGGCGCGCGATCAGGTTGCCGTCCACCAGGTCGCCGCCGCGGATCGCGCAGTCGACGCCTTCCTCGACCAGGTCGACCGGACGGTCGGTGCTACCCAGTTCCATCATGATGTCCGGATAGCGCTCGAAGAAGTCGGGCAGCGCCGGGATCAACACTTCGCTGGCCAGGCCGGTCGGCATGTCCACGCGCAGGCGTCCGCTCGGCGACAGGCGCGTGCGCGACAGCGATTCCTCGGCGTCGCGCACGTCCGACAGGATACGCACGCAGCGTTCGTAATAGGCGGCGCCGTCGGTGGTGACCGTCACCAGGCGCGTGGTCCGGTGCAGCAGCTTGGTCGACAGCGCCGTCTCCAGCGACTGCACCAGGGTCGATACCGTGGCCTTCGGCATCTGCAGGGTTTCGGCCGCGCGCGTGAAGCTGCCGGCGTCGACCACTTGCACGAAGACTTCCATGGCTTGCAGCTTATTGTTCATTTGGATTGTTCAGGGATCTGAATAATGGATTCGCGATTGCGGTATTTATCAGATTCTAGTTCATGTCTATAGTGTCGGCACGGTCACTGATAAAAGTGACATCCACACACGGGAGCAGGTCATGAAATATCGCGATGAAATCCTTGCAAGCCTGGCGCTGGCACTGAGTGTCGCGCTCATGGGCAGCCTGGTCGGCACGAGCGTCTATGCGAACGCCGCCGCCAGCGAAGCCGCCGGTTATTCGGCCCTGTTGCACGTGGTGGCAAGCAAAGGCGCACAGCAGGGAGTAGGGCAATGAATTCGGCCGTTCTGAACAATGAGCAGGGTGTGCAAGACCACGAGCTGGTGGTGAAGGATCTCGAGGTCGGCGGCTTCGAAGGCCCGCTGGCGGGTCGCCTGTATCGCGCGGCCGTGGACGGCAAGCGCGACATCCTGATCGTGTTCTTCCACGGCGGCGGCTTCGACGACGGCGACCTCGACGAGTCCGACAGCTTCCTGCGCCGCCTCGCCGACGCGAGCGGCTACCCGGTGGTGCTGTCTTCGACCTACACACTGGCCCCTGTCAAACCTTTCCCGGCGGCGGCCGAGGATGCGCACGCGGTGGTCAACTGGGCCAAGAAGAATAAGAACAAGCTCGGCTGGACCGGCAAGCGCCTGATCGTGGCTGGCATCGAGGCTGGCGGCAACCTGGCAGCGGTGGCGGCGATGATGTCGCGCGACCGCGGCGGCCCGGCATTGACCGGCCAGATCCTGATCATGCCGATGCTCGACACCGGCCTGTCGAGCTGCTCGATGCGCGAAATGCCGACTTGCCCGGACAAGGCCAGGGTGTTCGACGAATGCGCGGCCGCCTACCGCGGCTATCTGCCGCATGCCGCCGACCGCAGCCACCCGTACGCATCGCCGCTGCAGTCGAGCCGATTGAAGAACCTGCCGCCGGCCCTGATCCTGTCGGCCGACGACGACCCCTTGCGCGACGAGGCCGAAGCCTACGGCGCGAAGCTGATCAACGCGGGCGTGAAGACCACGGTGCGGCGGATGGCGCCCGCCCGCATCGAGGAACCGAACGCCCGTAACGAATGTGCCTGTACCGGGCATGCCTTGCACGAAATCGCCAACTTCATCGCCGGGCTCGAATCCGACAACGCCCCGCCCGGCAGCTGATCTGTCACGGATCGCCCGGCTGGAACGTCTAGCCGGTAACGCTTAGTACGACCAAAACCAGAACAACGTGCCCGTTTCCGGGCATGGGGGACCTGTCTTTTCTGCGTTTCTGTCTGCATCCCGCATGCAAGACCGGAAGGGACCGCTTTCGCCTAATTATTAAGTACCCGGAAGTGGTGCCGCCGTCCGTGGTGGTGCGCGCCCAGTATCCGGGTGCGAACCCGAAGGTGATCGCGGAAACCGTCGCCACCCCGATCGAACAGGAGATCAACGGCGTCGAGGACATGCTCTACATGACCTCGCAGAACACCTCGGACGGCGCGCTGCAGCTGACCGTGACCTTCAAGATCGGCACCAACGTCGAGCAGGCCGAGACGGCCGTGCAGAACCGCGTCCAGCGCGCACTGCCGCGCCTGCCGGAAGAGGTGCGCCAGATCGGCGTCACCACCGTCAAGAGCTCGCCCAACATCACGATGGTGGTCCACCTGAATTCGCCGGACGGCCGCTATGACGACCTGTACCTGCGGAACTACGCGACCCTGAACGTCAAGGACCAGCTGGCGCGCATCACCGGCATGGGCGACGTCCAGCTGTTCGGTTCGGGCGACTACGCGATGCGCGTCTGGCTCGATCCGCAGAAGGTCGCCGCACGCGGCCTGACCGCCAGCGACGTCGTGAACGCGATCCGCGAGCAGAACGTGCAGGTTGCGGCCGGCGTGGTCGGCCAGGGTCCGTCGAAAGGCGCCGACTTCCAGCTGACCGTGAACACCCAGGGCCGCCTGCAGTCGGAAGAAGAGTTCGGCAACATCGTCGTGAAGACCAGCCAGGACGGCGCGACCACGCTGCTGAAGGACGTGGCGCGCCTGGAAATGGGCTCGAACTCCTATGCACTGCGCTCGCTGCTCGACAACAAGTCGGCCGTCGCGATCCCGATCTTCCAGTCGCCGACCGCCAACGCGCTGCAGCTGTCGACCGACGTGCGCAACAAGATGGAAGAGCTGTCGAAGGACTTCCCGCAGGGGATGAAGTACAGCATCGTCTACGACCCGACCCAGTTCGTCCGCGAGTCGATCGACTCCGTCGTCCACACCCTGATCGAAGCGGTGGTGCTGGTGGCGCTGGTCGTGATCGTGTTCCTGCAGACCTGGCGCGCCTCCGTGATTCCGCTGCTGGCGGTGCCGGTGTCGGTGGTCGGTACCTTCGCCGTGATGCTGGGCTTCGGCTTCTCGATCAACACGCTGTCCCTGTTCGGGCTGGTGCTGGCGATCGGTATCGTGGTCGACGACGCCATCGTGGTGGTGGAGAACGTCGAGCGCAACATCGAGAACGGCCTGAGCCCGCACGACGCTACCGTGCAGGCGATGAAAGAGGTGTCCGGTCCGATCATCGCGATCGCCCTGGTGCTGTGCGCCGTGTTCGTGCCGATCGCTTTCGTGTCCGGCCTGACCGGCCAGTTCTACCGCCAGTTCGCGCTGACCATCGCGATTTCGACCGTGATCTCGGCCTTCCTGTCGCTGACCCTGGCCCCGGCCCTGTCGGCGGTGCTGCTGCAGCCGCACGGCGCTAAGAAGGATGCGCTGACCCGCGGCATGGATGCCGTGTTCGGCCGCTTCTTCAAGGGCTTCAACCGCTTCTTCCAGCGCTCGTCGCACGCCTATGAAGGCGGCGTGAAGAGCGTCCTGAAGCGCAAGAGCGCATCGCTGGGCGTGTACGCACTGCTCGCGATCGTCGGCATCTTCATGTTCAAGGCGGTGCCGCCGGGCTTCGTGCCGGCACAGGACAAGGCTTACCTGATCGGCTTCGCCCAGCTGCCGGATGCCGCCTCGCTGGACCGTACCGATGAAGTGATCCGCAAGATGTCCGACATCGCCAAGGGTATCCCGGGCGTGGAATCGTCGATCGCCTTCCCGGGCCTGTCGATCAATGGCTTCACCAATGCGCCGAATGCGGGTATCGCCTTCGTCAGCCTCAAGCCCTTCGACCAGCGCAAGGGCAAGGAGCAAAGCGCGGAAGCCATCGCCGGCGAGATCAACAAGCGCATGGGCGCCATCGAGGACGCCTTCGTGATGGTGCTGCCGCCGCCGCCGGTGAACGGCCTGGGCACCACGGGCGGCTTCAAGATGATGATCGAAGACCGCGGCAACCTCGGCTACGATGAGCTGAACAAGGCGGTGCAGGCCTTCATGGCCAAGGCCGCGACCGACAAACGCCTGCAGGGTGTGTTCTCGGGCTACCAGATCAACGTGCCGCAGCTGTTCGCCGACGTCGACCGCGTGAAGGCCAAGCAGCTGGGCATCTCGCTGGCCGAGATCAACCAGACCTTGCAGATCAACCTCGGTTCGCTGTACGTGAACGACTTCAACCAGTTCGGCCGTACCTACCAGGTGCGCGTGCAGGCCGACGCGCCGTTCCGTTCGCAGCGCGAACAGATCGCCCAGCTGAAGGTCCGCAGCGGCACCGGCGAGATGATCCCGCTGTCCTCGATCATGAAGATCAAGGACACCTACGGCCCGGACCGCGTCCAGCGCTACAACAGCTACGTCGCCGCCGAAATGAACGGCGGCCCGGCCCCGGGTGTCTCGTCGGGCCAGGCCCAGGCTGCGATGGAGGAGATCGCCCGCGAAGTGCTGCCGAAGGGGATCACCTACGAATGGACCGACCTGACCTACCAGGACATCCTGGCCGGTAACACCATGATCTACGTGTTCCCGCTGTGCGTGCTGCTGGTGTTCCTGGTGCTGGCCGCGCAGTACGAAAGCTGGACCCTGCCGCTGGCCGTGATCCTGATCGTGCCGATGTCGATTCTGTGCGCCCTGATCGGCGTGAAGCTGACCGGCGGCGACAACAACGTGTTCACCCAGATCGCCCTGTTCGTGCTGGTCGGCCTGGCCTCGAAGAACGCGATCCTGATCGTGGAGTTCGCGGTGGAACTGGAGCAGCACGGCCGCAGCGTCGCCGCCGCCGCGCTGGAGGCTTGCCGCCTGCGTCTGCGTCCGATCCTGATGACCTCGATCGCTTTCATCATGGGCGTGCTGCCGCTGGTCTTCTCGCACGGCGCCGGCGCCGAAATGCGCCATGCGATGGGTGTCGCGGTGTTCGCCGGCATGCTGGGCGTGACCTTCTTCGGCCTGTTCCTGACGCCGCTGTTCTACGTCCTGCTGCGGTCCCTGGCGCTGCGTCTCGGCAAACCCGTCATCCATGGCGTGCCGGTCACGGGCCTGGGTAACGACCTCGAAGGAGCAACGAAATGAGTGTAACGATGATCAATCCGGTTCACCCGACGCCGCAGGCCGAGCAGGCCTGGGATCGGGCTCTTGACGAAGCCCTGGCGCGGCCGAAGCGCCGTACGCTGGCGCAGCCGGTGGTGAAGACTGTGGCGAAGCTCGCGCCGCGCTTTGCGACTGTGCTGGCGGCACTGCTGCTGAGTGCCTGTGCGGCGCCGGCCTTCAAGCAGCCGGCGGTGTCGACGCCGGTGGCGTTCAAGGAGGCGCAAGTCGCTACGCCGGCCGCCGTTCAAAGCGCCGCCGATGGTAGCACCTGGAAGATCGCACAGCCGGCCGAAGCCCAGCCGCGCGGCGAATGGTGGAAGGCGTTCAATGACGCCCGCCTCGACAGCCTGATCGCCCAGGCCACGGCCAGCAACCAGAACCTGTCGGTGGCGGCGGCACGTGTAAAACAGGCGCGGGCCATCGCCGGCATCGCCGAAGCCGACCGCATCCCGCAGGTGGGCGTGGGCGTCGGCGTCCAGCGTGCGCGCCTGTCGCCGCTGGAAGCGAATGTGGCGCCTGGCACGTCCATCGCGCCGGCCACCAGCTACCGTGCGGCCCTGAGCGCCAGCTACGAGCTGGATCTGTTCGGCCGCGTGTCGAGCAACGTGGCGGCGGCGCGCGGCGATGCGCTTGCGACCGAGGCGACCTTCCGCTCGGTGCTGCTGTCGCTGCAGGCCGACGTCGCCCAGACCTATTTCCGGCTGCGCGCCCTGGACGCCGAGCTGGCGACCGTGAACCAGACCGTGCGTCTGCGCGAAGAGAGTGTGCGTGTGACCGGCCGCCGCTTCGAGCTGGGCGACATCGGCGAATTCGATCTGTCGCGGGCGAAGACGGAGCTGTCGACGGCGCGTGCCGAGGCCATCGGCCTGCAGCGCCAGCGCGCCACCGCGGAACATGCGCTGGCGGTGCTGCTGGGCCAGCCCGCCTCGAACTTCGGCGCCGCCAGCGATCCGCTCGAAGCGAGCGCCAGCCTGCCGCTGATCCCGGCCGGCCTGCCATCGAGCCTGCTCGAGCGCCGGCCCGACATCGCCGGCGCCCAGCGCGCGATGGAAGCGGCCAATGCCCGCATCGGTGTGGCACGGTCCACGATGTTCCCGGCGCTGAGCATAGCCGCGGACGGCGGCGGCGTGGCCGGCGCGTTCGGCGACGTGTTCAAGTGGAGCAGCCGTTCCTGGCTGCTGGGCGCGACCCTGGCGATGCCGCTGATCGACGGCGGCCGCAACCGCAGCAACGTGGTGCGCAGCGAGGCCGCGCTGGAAGAGGCGGTGGGCAGCTACCGCCAGAGCGTGCTGGTGGCCTTTGCCGAAGTCGAGGACAACCTGGCAGGCCTGCGCGTACTGGCGGAGCAAGGTGCCGAAATCGACCAGGCCGTTGCCGCCGCGCGGCGCTCGGCCGATCTGGCGCAGAAGCTGTACGACGCCGGCCGCTCCGGCTACCTGGAGCTGCTGGATGCCCAGCGCAACCTGGCGGCGGTCGAGCGCACCGCGGTCCAGCTGCGCGGCGACCGCGCGATCACCACGGTGGCGCTGATCCGTGCGCTGGGTGGGGGTTGGGATGCGGCGCCGGCTGGTTCTTCGGCATCTACCGTGGCGCTGGCCAGCAAATGAAGTGAGTCGGTAGTTTTCGTTGTAAGCCCTTTGCGGCGGCATGTGCGAGCGTGCCGCCGTTTTTTTCTCTGCGCCGCTACAATCCTTTGCATGACTAGCCCAGCACTGGAATCCACCTCCCTGCTCACCGGCCTCGCCCCGGTCATCGCGCCCGACACGCGCATCCTCATCCTGGGCAGCTTCCCCGGCGCCCAATCGCTGGCCGCCCAGCAGTATTACGCACATCCGCGGAATCAGTTCTGGAAGCTGGTCGGCGCCCTGGTCGAGGAAGACCTGTATGGTATGCCCTACGACGAACGCCTGCCGCGCCTGCTCGCGCACCGCTTCGGCCTGTGGGACGTGCTCGCCGCCTGCGAACGCGAGGGCAGCCTCGATTCGGCCATCCGCAAGCCGGCCGCCAACGATTTCGACCGCCTGCGTCACTTGTGCCCTGAATTGAAAACGGTCGGCTTCAACGGCCAGGCGTCGGGCAAATTCGCGGCGCAGTTCGAGCAGGCTGGTTATCGCACGGTGGTGCTGCCGTCGTCGTCGCCGGCGCACATGGCGATGAGTTTCGAGCAGAAGCTGGCCGTGTGGCGCAAACTGGTCGATGCCAGCCTGGATACCGGCAGCACGGCCCAGCTATTCTGAGGTATTTGTGCAGCGCAAAACGAACCGTGCTACACTGCGTGATCGGTCAGGTCTTGATGGTCCTGCCGTTCCCCTCGAAAGGTACGCGACGCCCCATGTGTAATGGCGCGAGCGAGCAAGCCGGCAGGGGATGTCATTCCACATACGTTGGTCGGTTTACACGATGGATTCACCTGGCAGATAGCCTGGGCGTCCGGGCTCCGCACCTTGCAGATAGCATGGGCTGGAGCGGCGATTAAGGCATTGGCGTCACATTGAAACGAAGCCCGCAGTGAGCGGGCTTTTTTTTTCCACCATCCTACCGAACTGGAGTATGCAGATGGCAAAAGAAGAACTGATCGAGATGAATGGCGTTGTTTCCGAGGTCCTGCCCGACTCGCGTTTTCGCGTGGATTGCGAAAACGGCCACAAGCTGATCGCTTACACCGCGGGCAAGATGAAGAAGAATCACATCCGCATCCTGGCCGGCGACCAGGTGAGCCTGGAACTGTCGCCCTACGACCTGAGCAAGGGCCGCATTACCTTCCGCCACATCGAAAAGCGCGGTGCACCGGCACCCCGTTCGAACTTCCGCGGCCGTCGCTGACATCTCTCCGTCGCGCCAGCCCTTTTTTTCTGGCGCAACGTCCCCATATCGGTTCCATCCCCCAATCTCCACACGGCTCGACACTGCAGCCGGAGCCGTTTTTCCCGACTTCGACCCTGTCAACCGCCCCAGGCGCTGCGTCAGCATTGCCTGGGTGTTGGACATTGGCATTAACGAATTAATGAAAAGGACACGAGATGAAAGAAGATCTGATTGAAATGCATGGCAAGGTTACCGAAGTGCTGCCGGAAATGCGCTTCCGCGTGGACCTCGAGAACGGCCACCAGCTGGTCGCTTATACCTCCGGCCGGATGAAGCGGAACCATATCCGCATCATCGCCGGCGACCGCGTCACGCTGGAGATGTCGCCGTACGATCTGAACAAGGGGCGGATCACTTTCCGCCACCTCGACAGGCAGGGTATGCCGAAGCCGGCACCGCGCCCGCGCCGTCACTAAGCTGTTTGATGCGCTGGCCGGTCAGCGCATGCCGAGATGGCGCAGGTGGGCCAGCTTGGCGTTGTACAGGCTGCGCGTGTCCTGGCGCGTGCTGGTATCGGCCGCCAGCGCCAGCTGCTCGCGGGCCTCGTCGATCTCGCCGAGGCGCAGCAGGGTCGCCGCCAGCCAGAAGTGGAACTCGTCGTAGTAGGGCGCACGCTTGACCTCGCGCTCGAACAGATTCCGCGCTTCGTTGTAATCCCCGTTATGGTAGGCCGTCACGCCCTTGTTGAAGTAGTGGAAGGGCGGGATCGGCTCGATCCTGGCGACGCGCTGCGCGATCGCCTTCGCCTCCTCCGTTTTACCTTGCGCTACCAGGACCGGCTCCAGGTTGCGCAGGGCGGCGGCGCTCTCCGGTTCGCGCATCAGCGCGGCGCGGTAGGCCCGCTCGGCCATGGCCAGGTTGCCGTGGCGTTCATAGACCACCCCCAATGTGTTGTAGGCCAGCGCCGTGCGCGGATTGCCGCGCGTGGCTGCGCGCGCCCACCAGTAGGCATCGTCGAGCTTGCCCTGCACCATGGCTTCGGCGGCCCGGTTGTTCTGGTACATCATGACGATGTCGTCTTCTTCCAGCGGCTGCATATACCGACTGTCGGCGCGCTGGTCGGGCAGGAAGTCGACCACCAGCGAGCGTTCCGGGTCCGCGCCTGACAACAGGTCGGGCAGGCGGTAGTCCAGCACCAGGTTCACGTGGCCGCTGAGCAGGTAGAGGCCGCCGCTGCGGCTCCAGCTTTCCTCCAGTAGCACGTTCTGGTAGCGCACCTTCATGCCGAGTTCCTTGGCGAAGGCCGCCGTCATGATCACCAGCGACATGCAGTTGCCGGCACGGTCGCGGTAGGTTTCGGCGGCGTTGCGCGTATAGGTGGCGTCGTAGTCGAGCTTCAGGCCGGTCTTGCTGCCGTTGTACAGGGCCTCGAGCAGGCCGTGTTCCTTGCCGCGCGTGCGCAGCCTGTTCTGGAACAAGGCGCTGTGCAGGTAGTCGCGCATCTCCGGACTGAGCGTGAACAGGTCGCTGGTGCCGACCGGCGTTGACGGCGGGCCGAAGGCAGCGTCGCTGTACAGGTCGGGGGTGGGGGGTAGTTGCGGGGTGCTGGCGCAGCCGCACAGCAGCACCAGCAGGATTGCCACGAGGTGTCTCATCTGTTCCTCCGTCAGCCGGTCGACTTTTTTCTTTCAGTATCGGCCTGTGCTGGGGAGATGTAAAGACGCTCTCGTGGGGGGAAGTTCAGTCCTCGTCGTGGAAGGCTTCGTGCAGCTCGTCGAGCAGTTCGGCGGTTTCTTCGTCCGACAGGCCGAGGTAGGCGCAGGCGCGCGCGCCGCCCTTGTTCCACTCCAGGGATCCGCCGTGGCCCTGGTATTTGCAGATCGCGTTTTCGGCCAGCAGCGACAGCGCTACCAGCGACCGCAGCGGCCCGGCGGTATTGGCGTCGTCCAGCACGGCGTAGTCGTGGTGGTGCAGGATGGCCCAGGCGACGTGATCCGACAGGCCCCAGTTCCGCGCCAGCAGGCAGCCGATCGCCGCGTGCGAGGTCGCATGGCGCTCTTCCTCCAGCGCCGTGAATGGGCGCTCCGCTTCGAGCGAGGCGGCGGCATAGGTGGCGGCGTAATCGGCAAAGCGGTCCATCAGCAGCGGCAGGCCGGTGTCGCAGAACAGACCGAAGGTATGCGCGACGTCGGCTTCGCCCATGCGCAGGCGGCGCGACAGGAACACCATCGCCTGCGCACGGCGGGTCGAGATATCCCAGAAGCTGGCCAGGGCGGCGCTGTTGGACGGAATCGCCTGGCGTGCCAGCAGGCCCGTCATCAGGGACGCGACCTGGTTGATGCCGAGGAAAAGGATCGCCTGTTCGATCGACTTGGCCTTGCGGCGACCGCCATACACCGCCGAGTTCGCAAGCTTCAGCAGCGCGCCCGACATGCCGACGTCGCTGGCGACGATGCGGCCGATGGCCTCGGGGCTCGGATCGGGCGACGACAGTTCGCGCTGCAGGTCCGCCAACAGGCTGGGACGGGGCGGGATGCGGATCGACTTGATCAGGGTGTCGACGGGATCCTCGGCGGTGCTCGGGCGCGCCAGGGCGGATGCAGTGCTCATGGTAGAAGGGGAAAACAATGCTGCACGGAAATATGCGCAAAGCTCGTCACTATAAACGACTGCAGCGTAAGTTGCATCAAAGTATTGATTTTGTGTAGCAAATAGCACAGTCGATCTTGTCACAATTGCACTGCTGTCTGTGCGACTCGCCGGACGCAGCCGTTATAAGATTGTTACATGTCTTCTACCATTCTTGCCGGTATCGATTTTCTTGCCCCTTCGCCCCTGGTGGCGCGCCAGCTGATCGGCGTGACCGTGCTGTTCGGCGGCGTCGGCGGCCGCATCGTCGAAACCGAAGCCTATGACGGTGAGGATCCGGCCTCGCACAGCTATTCCGGTCCCACCGAGCGTAATTTCGCCATGTTCGGCCCGCCCGCGCATGCCTACGTTTACCGCTCCTATGGCATCCACTGGTGCCTGAACTTCGTGTGCCGGGAAGAGGGACATGGCGCCGGGGTGCTGATCCGCGCCCTCGAACCCGTGACCGGGCTGGAGCAGATGCGCGAGCGGCGCGGTACGACTGACGAATGGCTGCTGTGTTCCGGGCCGGGCAAGCTGACCCAGGCGCTGGGGGTGACGCGGGCGCAGAACGGCACGTCGCTGGCGCAGCCGCCGTTCGAGCTGGCCGCGGCGCCGAAAGGCATCGAGGTGGTGAGCGGTCCGCGCATCGGCATTTCGAAGGCGGTCGACGTGCCGTGGCGCTTCGGACTGAAGGGGTCGCGCTACGTCAGCAAACCCTTCCGTTGAGCGCCAGGCACCCAAGGCTTACTTCTTGTAGATGCCGGCTTCGAGCGTGACGTCGCCGACCTTGTAGATATACGAGGTCTTGGCTTCGACCTTGCCGCTGGACGGGTTCTTGAACTTGTAGTCGACCCAGCCCTTGCCCTTGGTCTTGGCGACGTCGAGGATCTCGCGGCGGAACAGCTTGCCGTCGACGTCAGGCACGTCGAGCAGATCCTTGCCCACCATCGCCGGATTGACCGGATTGGCCAGCACCACGCCCTTGTTGTCGCGCATGACCAGGTAGAGCGGGCCCTGCACGTATTCCGGGTCCTTGGCATTGATCTGCTTGATCATTTCATCCTTGCCCTTCGCCTTCATGAAGGCGGCGCCTTTTTCGACCAGGGCGATTGCATCCTTCTCGCTGGGTTCGTTGGCAAAGGCAAAGCTGCAGACACTGGCGGCGGCGATCAGCAGGACGGTATGCCGGAAGCGATTCATAGTTTCCTCCAAAAAATTATTGACCAAAGGAACTCTAACGCCGTGTTTACGCGGGCTCTTGTTCGAGCGCAAGGCCGGGCTGTCTGCGGACGCGCAAGCAAGAATTTGTGAGTATTGCTTTTCGGTCTTTAAAGTTGCGTGACCGCAATTTTACGTTTCCCTCCTGTACTTACCATGGTTTTGTTTCCCAGCGGGAAGGACTTCCGCGCGAAACGCGCCTTCACCTCTCTCTTGCGGGTCCTTCGCCCGCGCTTCCACTCACGTGAACATGAGGTAACCATGTATAAGATTGCAATAATCGGATTGGGCCCGCGCGGCCTGTCCGTGTTCGATCGCATCATTGCTTATGCCAGGAATGATGCGAGCGCCACGCCGCTTGAGCTGTATGTCTTCGATGGCAAGGAATTCGGCCCGGGCTGCCACACCACCGACCAGGGCTCGCATCTGCTGGTGAATACGGTGGCGTGCCAGATGACGCAGTTTTCCGACGACACGGTGCGCGGCGGCGGCCCGCTGCTGTACGGTCCCTCGTTTGCCGACTGGTTGAGCAGCAAGAGCGGCAGTGCGCCTGGCGCGCAGGCCGGCCATGTCGACATCGACCGCAACGGCTACTATTCGCGCGCCCTGTTCGGCGATTACCTGCGCTGGTGCTTCGAGTACGTGAAGAAGCTGGCGCCGCCGCACGTGACGATCTACCTGCACAACTTCTCCACCGTCGAAGACCTGGAGTGGCAGGGCGATGGCTGGCAGGTGTCCTACGACGGCCAGGCCTATCCGGCCGACTTCGTGTTCCTGACCACCGGCCACGCGCGCAAGATCCCGACCGAGTCCGAGCGCGAGCTGACGCACAAGGTCGAAGCCGGGCGCGAACGCAATCCGCGCCTGCAGCTGGTGCTGGAGCCTTACCCGATCCGCAACGCGGTGTCGGGCGTGACGGAGCGCGACACGGTGGCGATCGAAGGCATGGGCCTGACCACCTGCGACCTGGTGGCCCAACTGACCACGGCGCGGGGCGGTGTCTTCGAAGCCTGCGGCAAGATGGAGCCGGCCGGGCGCCTGCGCTACCGGCCCTCCGGCAAGGAACCGCGCATCCTGCTGTATGCGCGTTCCGGTCTGCCGTTGACGGCGCGCGCGGTCAACCAGAAGGGCGTGTTCGGCCAGTACAAGGCGAAGTTCCTGACCCTCGCCAAGGTCGAAGAGCTGCGCGCCGCCGCCCCCGGCGGCCAGCTCGATTTCCAGCAGCAGATCATGCCGCTGCTGTGGTGCGACATGCAGTTCTCCTATTACTTCTCCTACCTGCACCAGCGCCACGACAGGCTCACCGCCCTGGTCTTCAGCAACGAGTTCCTGGCCGCGGAGAGCTTTGATGCGCGCCAGACCCTGATCGACAAGTACGTCCCACGCCGCGACCAGCTGTCCTGGGACGCGATGGTCAGTCCGATCCCGGCCCGCGCGCTGCAGAGCCGCCGCCAGTACGACGACTGGCTGCGCGGCTTCATGTGGCGCGACTTCGAGCAGGCCCTGCTCGGCAATCTGAACAGCCCCGTGAAGTCGGCCTGCGACGTCCTGCGCGACGTGCGCGACGTGATCCGCAGCGCGATCGATTTCGCCGGCCTGACCGAGCAGTCGCACCGCTGGGTGCTGTCCGAATTCCTGCCGATCATGAACCGCCTCGCGGTCGGTCCGCCGAAGGAGCGTATCGCCCAGTGGCTGGCGCTGATCGACGCCGGCGTGGTGCGCGCCGACTTCGGTCCCGGCGCGCGTGCGGTGTACGACGAACAGGCCGCCAGCTTCGTGGTGCAAAGCCACTGGAAGGGCGAGAGCGAGCAGGCCAACGTGCTGGTGCGCGCCCGCGCCTCGCTGCCCGGCCCGCTGGAAGACAAGTCGCCGCTGATGCGCAAGATGGTCAAGCGCGGCATCGTCAAGCCCTTCATGAACGGCAGCTTCCATCCCGGCGGGATCACGGTCGACCGCAGCATGAACGTGGTCGGCGAGGACGGCGCCGTGCAGGAATCGCTGTGGGCGCTCGGCACCCTGGTCGAAGGCTGCAAGTTCTACACCTTCGTGCTGCCGCGGCCGGGTGCGAACTCGACCAGCATGGTCGATGCCGGCCGCGCGGTCGGCCGCATGATGGACGTGATCGCAAAACGCAACGCGCGCCGCCGGGAAGTGCCGGCTGTGGACGAGCAGCTCAGCGCCGTCGAACTGCTCAGCGCTGTCGAGCCGGCGGCGCCGGCCTGCGCGCTCGACGCCTGGCCGCAGCAGGGCAATGCCCGCCTGCCGGCGAACGACCTGGCGGCCTGAGTCCATGAAAGCATGGTGCAATCCTGCCGCCGGGTCCATTCCCGGCCTGTGCGGCATGGCGGCGACGCTGACTGGCGTCGGCATCGCGCGCTTTGCCTACGTGGCGATCCTGCCGGTACTGGTGCAGCAGGGCTGGTTCGGGCGCGATGCCGCCGGCCACCTGGGCGCCGCCAACCTGGCCGGCTACCTGCTCGGCATCGGCCTGGCCGCGCTGCTGGCCGGCCGCTATGCGCCGGGCTGGCTGGTGCGCTGGGCCATGCTGCTGTGCGCGCTCAGCCTGTTCGCCTGCGCCTGGCGCGGCGGCGGCATGCCCTGGTTCCTGTTCTGGCGCGTGGTGGCGGGCGCTTGCGGCGCGATCCTGATGGTGCAGGCGCCGGTGCTGATCCTGCCGCGCGTGGCGGCGGCGCGGCGCGGGCGCGTGGCCGGCCTGATCTTCTCGGGCGTCGGCCTGGGCATCGTTGCCGCCGCCACCGTGGTGCCCAGCCTGGCGACATTTGGCCTGGTGCCGGCCTGGCTGGGCCTGGGCGGGATCTGCGCGCTGCTGACGATCCTGTCGTGGAACCACTGGCCGCACACGCCGGCAGCGCCCCCGGCAAGCGCACCCGCAGCGCAAGCCGTCGGGCAGGGGTATTCGGGACCCATCATGCTGCTGTGCCTGGCCTATACGCTGAACGCCATCGGCTACCTGCCGCATACGCTGTTCTGGGCCGACTACATCACGCGCGAACTACACCGGCCACTGGCCGCCGCCGGCTTCTTCTGGGGCTGCTTCGGCGTGGGCGCGGCCTGCGGCCCCTATTTGACCGGGGTGCTGGCCGACCGCTTCGGCCTGACCCGCACCCTGGGCCTGGGCTTTACGCTGAAGGCGATCGGCGTCGCGCTGCCGCTGGTCGCGACCGGGACGCCGGCCCTGCTGGCGTCCTCGGTGCTGGTCGGGTTCTTCTCGCCCGGGATCGTCGGCGCGGCTTCCAGCTACGCCCTCGAGATCGGCGGCGCCGCCCAGCACCGGCGCAACTGGACGGCGATGAACCTGTGCTTCTCGCTGGCCCAGGCCGGCGGCGCCAGCGCGATGGTGGCGCTGATGAGCGGCCGCACCTCGTATGCGGTCCTGTTCTGGATCAGCGGCACGGCGCTGGCGGTGTCCGCGCTGTGCGTGCTGGCCATCGCCGTGCTGCGCAGGCAGCAGGCGACGGGCGGCGAACCCGAGGCCGTTACGGCCTGAATCCTGCAGTCCATATGAAAACGGCGCCGGTGGCGCCGTTTTTTTTCGTCCGCTGCCGGAGACTCAACCCCGGGCGCTGCGCTGCCGCGCCGGACGATTCTGGCTCTGGCTCTGGTTCCGGCCTTGATCGGATTGCGCACGCCGCGTGCCGCGCATCGCGCTGCCGGCGGCGCGCCTTTCGGCCGCTGGTTCGGCAAAGTCCGGCTCTTCCTCTTCGATGGGCGCGGCCAGGGCAGGGAAGGCCGTGGTGTCGGCGTCTTCCCTGGCGTCCGTTCCTTCGATCTTGAAGACCGATACCGCACGCGCCAGATTGACGGTCTGCTCGTGCAGGCTGGCCGCCGCCGCCGCCGCTTCTTCGACCAGGGCCGCGTTCTGCTGGGTCATGTCGTCCATCTGGCCGACCGCGCGATTGACTTCGCCGATGCCCTCGGCCTGCTCGTCGCTGGCGGAACTGATGCGGTTGATGATGTCGTTCACCTGCTGCACCGAAGCCACCACGCTGCCCATGCTGGAACCGGCCTCGTTGACCGAGGCGCTGCCGTTGTCGATGATCGCCACCGAATCCGCGATCAGGGCCTTGATCTCCTTGGCCGCCGAGGCCGAGCGCTGGGCCAGCGTGCGTACCTCGGCCGCGACCACCGCAAAGCCGCGTCCCTGTTCGCCGGCGCGCGCCGCTTCCACCGCCGCGTTCAGCGCCAGCAGGTTGGTCTGGAAGGAAATGCCGTCGATGACGCCGATGATCTCGACGATCTTGCGCGAGCTGGCGCGGATCGACTCCATCGTGTTCACCGCGCGGTCGACCGCCTGGCCGCCGCTGGACGCCAGCTTGCTTGCTTCGGCGGCCAGGCCGGTGGCCAGGCGCGCGTTCTCGGCGTTCTTCTTGACCGCCTGGGTCAGGGCTTCCATCGCGCTGGCCGTCTCTTCGAGCGAGCTGGCCTGCATCTCGGTACGGGCCGACAGATCGAGGTTGCCGCTGGCGATTTCCTTGGATGCCGTATCGATCGAGCGCACCGCATCCAGGATGCTGCGCAGGGTGACGTTCAGGGTGGCGATCGTGTGGTCGAGCGCGCGCGAGGTCTCGGCGATCTCGTCGCGGCCGTCGTTGGTGGCGCCGCTGGTCAGCCGTCCCTCGGCCAGCTTGCTAACCACCGTCGAGATGTCGTGGATATCCTTCAGCATCGCGCGCCGCACCAGCATCGTCACCACCAGCGACAGCACGATCGACAGCACCACCAGTCCCGCCATGGTCAGGCCGAGGTCGTGGAACTCGGACTTGGCGGCGGCGTAGGCATGCCCGCTCAGGTCGCGCTCCAGCGTCGCCAGCTCGGCCAGGTTGCCGTTCAGGACCAGGAAGCGCTTTTCCGCGGTCTGCATCGCGCCGATGGCCGTCGACTGGTCGAGCTGGGCCAGGTCGATGCATTCGTTGACGCTCTTGTGATAGGCCGCCAGCGCCGTGATCGAAGCCTCGATCAGCTTGCGCTCCGAGGGCTCGGTCACCTTCGACAGGTCGGCGAGCCGGGTCTGGATCGCCTCGTGCTTCCGGCCGATGTCGGTAATCATCGCCTTGATGCGGTCCTGGGCGAAGTTACCCGCCATCGATGCCAGCAGCTGGTAGATGCCGGCATGCGCATATTTGGCGTCGCCGGCGATGTCGGCGGCGGCCTGCAGGCGCGCGGTCCGCACCTGCACCATGTTCTCCAGCGAGGCGTTCTGGCGCACCATGCCGTAGTAGGCCGCACCCGACAGCATCAGCAACAGCAGCAGCACCAGCGACGGCGCCAGCAGCAGTTTGGGACCGATCCTCAGTTTTTTCAGCATGGGACTTCTCCTGGAAATGATTGACTTACCTGGTGCCGATACCCGATTCCAGCACCACGTTGCCGACCCTGGCGATGTAATCGCTCCTGGGTTCGGCGTGGCCATTGGCCGGGTTCTTGTACGTGTAGGCGACCCAGCCTTTGCCCTGGGTCGCCGCCAGTTCGAGGATCTCGCGCCGGTACTTTCTGCCGAAGGCATCGGGCACCTCGAGCAGGTCCTGGCCGACCAGCCAGCGGTGCACCGGATGCGCCAGAACGATGCCGGTCCGGGCGTCGCGCATGTGGAGGTAGAGCGCGCCGCGGTAGAACATCGGATCCCTGGCGTTGATGCGCCGGATCAGCGCGGCCTTGCCGTGGGCGCGCAGGAACACAGCGCCCTGTTCGACCAGGGCCACCGCATCCTGTGCGGCAGGCGCGGCCGGCTCGGCGGCAGGGCTGGCGGCTGCAGCAAGGGCTGGAACAAGAACGAGCCCCAGGGCGGCAAACTGCGGTTTCACGTTACTTCTTCCTCCACGGATGACGCGGCGCAAAGTTTCTTAGGTGCATTGATTACAGTACGCCGGGCCCGGCGGTACAGGTTTGCGTTGCCGCAAGAACCGGCGTCGGCTAACCCGCCCTGGCAGGGTCCGGTAAAATGCCTGATTCCCAAGATATCCAGAGGTAGAAGACTATGAGGTTAGTTCGTTACGGCCGTCCCGGTAAGGAAAAGCCAGGCATGTTCGACGAGGAAGGGCGCCTGCGTTCGCTGGCCGGCGTGATCGACGACATCGACGCCTCGGTGCTGTCCGATAAAGCGCTGCGCAAGCTCGCCAAGATCGACTGGAAGACCCTGCCCATCGTGCGCGGCGAGCCGCGCTTCGGCATCCCGATCAAGGGCGTCGGCAAGTTCATCGGCATCGGCATGAACTACTCGGACCACGCGGCCGAGGTGGGCGCGCCTATCCCGGCGGAGCCGGTCATGTTCATGAAGGCGACCAGCTGCCTGTCCGGTCCGGACGATCCGATCCAGCTGCCGCAGGGTTCGAAGAAGACCGACTGGGAAGTCGAACTGGGCGTCGTGATCGGCACCCGCGCGCAATACGTCAGCGAAGAAGACGCGCTGAACTACGTGGCCGGCTACTGCGTGGTCAACGACGTTTCGGAGCGCGCCTTCCAGTTCGAGATGGGCTCGCAATGGGATAAAGGAAAAGGCTGCGACACCTTCGGTCCGGTCGGCCCCTTCCTGGTGACCAGGGACGAGATCTTCGACGTGCAGGATCTCGACCTCTACCTGGAACTGAACGGCAAGCGCATGCAGACCGGGAATACGGCGAACATGATCTTCACGGTGGCGCAAATCGTCAGCTACCTGTCGCGCTTCATGACCCTGGAGCCGGGCGACATCATCACGACCGGCACGCCGCCGGGCGTGGGCCTGGGCCGCACGCCGCAGCGTTTCCTGAAGAAGGGGGACAAACTGCGGCTGGGGATTGCGGGGCTCGGCGAGCAGCAGGCCGAAGTGGTGGCGTTTCCGAAGCCGTAATGCCGTCGTTCCTGCGGAGGCGGGAACCCAAGGGTCAGCCTACATCCCGGATCGCGGCCTTGATCGCATCGTCGAGCCGGGTCACGATCTCCGACAGCTGCACCGCGCTGACGATGAAGGGCGGCGCCAGCAGCACGTGATCGCCGCGGCGGCCGTCGATGGTGCCGCCCGCCGCATACACCATCAGTCCGCGCTCCATCGCCCTGGCCTTGATGGCCGCATGCAGCTTCAGTTCCGGGGCGAAGGGCTCGCGGCTGGG
>Ga0209023_10003080_pt1 | contig 20153 bp, 21 predicted proteins | sample LakOneMetagenome_FD_187468 | JGI IMG/M metagenome (GOLD analysis project Ga0209023, IMG submission 187468) | Freshwater and sediment microbial communities from Lake Erie, Canada (SPAdes) (version 2) | ecosystem: Environmental > Aquatic > Freshwater > Lentic | place: Lake Erie, Canada...
CCAGGGCGCGGCCGGGCAGATCTTCGAACCGCTCCCCGTACCGATGCCGGCCGACGAGGCGGTCGATACGCCCGCCGCGGACGAGGAAGACCGCGCGCCGGGCACGGTCGGCATCGACGAAACGCGTCCCGCCCCGGCGGCGCCCCCGGTTGCCGCGCCGCTTCCTCCGCCGGTCGCCCCGACCGCTCCCACCGCCGCGATGGAGGCGACCACCGATCCGGTTCCCCTCGGCAGGCCTGCCGCGCCTTATCCGGCCGACGCATTGCGCAACGGCGAATCGGGCACGGTCCTGCTGCGGGTCACGGTGGGGACGGATGGGGTGCCCTACGGCATCGCCCTCGCCAGGAGCAGCCGTTCGCGCTCGCTCGATCGCGCGGCGATGGCCGCGGTGAGGACTTGGCGCTTCAGGCCCGCCACGAGCAACGGCCAGCCCGTGCCTGCGACGGTTCAGATCCCGGTCAGTTACAGCCTCGGGGATCGTTGATATCGCGTTAAATCCTGCGCCGCCCGCTTCCCGCATGACGCGACCTGCACAGGCGGGATGGAACCTTCGGATCGTCATCCACCAAGGAGTGCGCCATGACCGATCCCATCGAACGCGTTGACGCCCCCGCCGTACCCGACGAGTCCGTGCCCCGCAAAAGCGCGAATCCGCTGCTCTGGATCCTCGTGCTGCTGGCGCTGGTCGCCGCGATCTGGTTCTTCTACAACCGCACCGCATCCAACGAAGCAGTCGAACCCGCCGCGACCACCTCCACGATCGGCGGCGACGACCAGCAGGCAGCCGCGAACGCGGAGCGGGAACAGGCCGAGGCGGCGGCCGCGCGCAAGGCGGAACGCCGTGCCACGGCGCGCGCAGAAGTCGCGAAGCCGCGCATGGCCGATCGCGCCGCGGCCCCCGTCGCGATGATCAAGCCCACCTATCCCGCCGCCGCGCTGCGTGCGCGTGAGGAAGGCACGGTGACCGTGCGCGCCGACATCGACGCCAGCGGCGCGCCCGCCAATGTCACGATCGTGCGCCACAGCGGCTCGCGCGACCTCGACAGGGCAGCCGTCGAGGCCATTCGCACGTCGCATTTCAACCCGGCGATCGAGGGCGGCAAGGCGGTCGCCTCGACTGTCGAAGTTCCGGTCGACTTCAAGCTGTCCGAGCAGTAAGTCCGCCAGGCCCGGCGTGACCGCACGTCACGCCGGGCGCAGTCCGAAGCCACAGGCGCGCGCCAGCGCGTCGAATCCCGGGAACGATGTCGCGACGTTGGCGACGTCGCCGATCCGCACCTCGCCTCGAGCGCATTGCGCCGCGACCGCGAACGCCATCGCGATGCGATGGTCGCCGTGCGCGTCCACCGCACCGCCCTGCAGGGTTCCGCCATGGATGGTCGCGCCATCGGGTGTTTCGTCGACACGGATTCCCAGCGCCCGCAGTCCAGTCGCCATGGTCGCGATCCGATCGGATTCCTTGATCCGCAACTCCGCCGCGCCGCGCACCACGGTAGTGCCTTGCGCGCAGGCCGCCGCGACGAACAGCGCCGGGAATTCGTCGATCATGTCCGGCACCAATTGCACCGGCACTTCGATGCCGCGCAAAGGCGCATGCCGCACGCGCAGGTCGGAGACCGGTTCCCCGCTCCGCTCGCCCGCCTCTTCTTCCACGATTTCCGCGCCCATCGCGCGCAGCACGTGCAGCAGCCCGGTGCGCCGCGGATTCGCCCCGACCTTCCGGAGCAGCAGTTCCGAACCGGGGACGATGCTCGCCGCGACCAGGAAGAAGGCCGCCGACGAAAAATCCGCGGGAACCTCGATCTCCGTGGCGCGCAGGGGGCCGCCACCGCGGATCCGCGCCGATCCCGGCGCGAAATCGACATCCGCGCCGAACGCCGACAACATACGTTCGGTGTAATCGCGGGTCGGATGCGGCTCGCGCACGCTGGTCTCGCCCTGTGCGTACAGTCCCGCGAGCAAAAGGGCGGACTTCAGCTGTGCGCTGGCGACGGGCGACGCGTAACCCATGCCGGACAGCGATTGCCCACCGCGAATCCGCAACGGTGCATGGCCGCCGTCGGATCCGATGCATGCGCCCATGGCTGCAAGCGGCTCGATTACCCGCCGCATCGGGCGCTTCGACAGGGATTCGTCGCCGACCAGCACGCTGTCGAAGCGCTGGCCCGCCAGCAATCCCGCGAGCAGGCGCATGGCGGTGCCGGCGTTGCCGCAATCGAGCGGTGCCGACGGCGCGCGCAATCCATGCAACCCGACCCCATGCACGATCCGCGCGCCCTGCGACGGCGCTTCGATGCGGACGCCGAGCTCGGCGAAAATTGCCGCGGTGGCGCGCGTGTCCTCGCCTTCCAGGAACCCCTCGATCCGGGTCGTGCCTTCGGCGACCGCGCCAAGCATGATGGCGCGATGCGACACCGACTTGTCGCCGGGCACGGCAACCTGGCCATGAAGCTCGGTTCCGCGGAATGCGACCCAGTCGCTCACGCCAGCACCTCGTCCAGGGCCGCGAGCAGTTGCCGGTTCCCGCCGCCGTCGCCGACCGTGATGCGCAGGCATTCGGGCAGGCCGTAGCCGGCCATCGGCCTCGGCACGATCCCGCGCTGGAGCAGGTCCGCCTCGATGCGCGGCGTTTCCGGCCCGAATTCCACCAGGAGGAAATTCGCCATCGACGGATGCACGAAACAGCCGCGGTCGCGCAGCGCAACGGCAAGCGCGTCGCGTTGTTCCGCATTGCGTTGCAATGAGCGGCGCAGGTGCGCATCGTCGGCCAGCGAGGCTTCCGCCGCGGCCAGCCCGGCCATGTTGACGTTGAAGCTTTCGCGCACGCGCTCCAGCACCGCGATGCAGTCCGGATGCGCGACCGCGTAGCCGACGCGCAATCCGGCGAGCGCATGCGCCTTGCTGAAGGTCCGCGTCACGACCAGGTTCGGATGGCGCGGCAACACGGCCAGCGCGGACGCGCAACCGGGCGCGTCGAGGAATTCCGCATAGGCCTCGTCGACCACCACCAGCACGTTCCCGGGCAGCCGCGCCATGAACTCGGAGAACGCATCGGCGGCGAACCAGGTACCCGTCGGATTGTTGGGGTTTGCGAGGTAGACGAGGGCCGTGTCCGGCGAAATCGCGCGCTCGATCGCCGCGAGGTCGTGGCCGCGGGGCATCGCCGCCTCGCGCGCGAATGCCGGCGCGATCCGCAACGGCGCCCCCGCCGCCTGGGCGGCGATCGCGTAAACCGCGAAGCCGAACTGCGAGGCGACGACTTCGCGGCGGGGCCCGGCGAACACCTGCGCGAGCTGCATCAGCAACTCGTGCGAACCGTTGCCGAGGATCAGCTGCGCGGTAGCGACGCCGAGCTTCGACGCGAGCGCGCGCTTGAGGTCGCCTCCCAGCGGGTCGGGATAGCGCTGCAACTGGTCCAGCGTTCCCTGCACGGCCCGGATCGCCGCCGGCGACGGCCCATGCGGATTCTCGTTCGAACCGAGCTCGACCAGCATTCCCCCCGCATGCGCGCGCCTCAGCGCGACGAGGTCGTGGCCCGGATCGTAGACGCGCAGCCCGCGGATGCCGGGATTGGCGAGGGCTTCGAAATCGATCACAGGATGGCGACGGGATAGGAACCGAGCACGCGCACCTCGTCGCCCCGGCCGGCGACCTCGGCCAGCGCGTCCTCCAGCGGCGATTCCTCGCAATGACCGGCGACATCGATGAAGAACGCGTACTGCCACAGCGCGCCGTGCGCCGGCCGCGATTCGATCCGGCTCATGCTGATGCCGCGCCGCGCCAGCGGTTCCAGGACGCCGTACAGCGCGCCAGGGCGATCCCGGATGGACACCAGCAGCGAGGTGCGGTCGTGGCCCGAGGGCGGGAACGATTCGCGCCCCAGCACGAGGAAGCGCGTCGTGTTGTCGCTGCGGTCCTCGATCGGCCCGGCGATGCGCTTGAGGCCATAGACCAGTCCCGCGGATTCGCCCGCGATGGCCGCGGCATCGTCCGCGTTGCGCGCGCGGCGCGCGGCTTCGGCATTGCTGGACAGCGGGATGCGCTCGATCCCGGGCAGGTTTTCGCGCAACCAACCGCCGCACTGGGCGAGCGACATCGGGTGCGAATAGATGCGCTCGATGTCCTCCATGCGGCCGGTGCGCGACAACAGGTGTTGGTGCACGCGCAGTTCGACCTCGCCGCAGATGCGCAGCGGCGAGGTCAGGAACATGTCGAGGGTCACCTGGATCGTCCCCTGCCCCGAGTTCTCGACCGGGACCACCCCGAAATCGGCGTTGCCGGCGGCCACTTCCTGGAACACTTCCTCGATGCTCGCCAGCGGCAGCCCGTGAGCGGAATGGCCGAAATGCTTGTGCACCGCCTGCTGCGAGAACGTTCCTTCGGGGCCTAGGTAGCCGATCTTCAGCGGCTCCTGCTGGGCGAGGCACGCGGACATGATTTCGCGGAACAGCCGCACCAGCACCTCGTCCGACAGCGGCCCCGCGTTGCGGTCGACCACGCGGCGCAAGACCTGGGCCTCCCGTTCCGGGCGGTAATAGTCCACCGCCGCCGCGAGTTTCCCTTTCGCCTTCCCGACCTGGCGCGCCCAACGCGCGCGTTCGGCGATCAGTTCCTGGATGCGGCGGTCGATGCCGTCGATCTGCGCACGCACTTCCGCGAGGTCCGGCTTGCCTTGCCGCGGATCGTTGCGGACGTCCCCCTTCCTAGCCATTGCGCTTCTCGAAATCCCGCATGAAATCCACCAGCGCGTCCACCGCTTCGACCGGCACCGCGTTATACAGCGACGCGCGGATCCCGCCGACCGCCTTGTGGCCCTTGAGCCCGATCATCCCCGCCGCTCGCGATTCGGCGACGAATCGCGCGTCGAGTTCCGCGTCCGGGAGGAAGAACGGCACGTTCATCCGCGAACGCGCGCCCGGCGCCACCTCGTTGCGGTAGAAACCGCCGGAACCGTCGATCGCGGCATACAGCGCACGCGACTTGCGTTCGCTGCGGCGCGCGAACTCGGCCACCCCGCCTTGGCCGAGCATCCATTCCACGTTGAGCCCGAGCAGGTACCAGTTCCAGGTCGGCGGCGTGTTCAGCATCGAGCCGCTCGCCGCCTGCGCGGCGTAGCTGAAGATGTTCGCGCGCGGCTGGCCGGCGCGTTCGAGCAGGTCGCGGCGCACGATCACCACGCCGATGCCGACCGGGCCGAGGTTCTTCTGCGCGCCGGCGTAGATCAATCCGAATTTCGCTACATCCAGTGGCGCGGACGCGATCGACGAGCTGAAATCCGCGAACAACGGCGCGTTCCCGGCTTCGGGTACGTCGAAATATTCGACGCCGTGGATGGTTTCGTTGGCGGTCACGTGGACATAGGCCGCGTCCGGCGACAGCCTCCATTCCGCGCGCGAAGGCACGTCGCGGAAGCCGCCGGCCTCGCTGCTCGCGGCGATGCGCGCGTCGACATAGGGCGCGGCCTGCTTCATCGCCACCTTGCTCCAGTGGCCGCTGACCACGAAGTCCACCGCCTGCCCGGGCGCGGCGAAGTTCAGCGCCATCAGCGCCTGTTGCGTGGTCGCGCCCCCGGCGGTGAACAGCACCGCATGGCTGTCGGGAATCGAGAGCAGGCTGCGCAGGTCGGCTTCGGCAGCGGCCGCAACCTGCATGAACTCCGGCCCGCGATGGCTCAATTCGACGATGGAGGCGCCGGTGCCGTGCCAGTCCAGCAGTTCTTCCCGTGCCCGCAGCAGCACCGCTTCGGGCAGGGCAGCGGGTCCGGCGCTGAAGTTGAAGGCACGCGACATCGCCGGCTCTCTGGGCGGGGAATCCGCAGTATGCCGCAGCGCAGCACGCAACGCGCAGGGCGCGCAGCGGCAACAATCGATGGACGATCTGCATCATCGATTTGCAACTTCTACCGCGTCCCGGGTTCTATGCTTGGACCGTCCCCGCGGATCGGAGCGACTGTCATGCGCCTCCACGATGTCCTGCACGTCCCCAGCGCCGAGATCACCGACGAGCCGGTGTACCGCGACCGCCGCCGGCTGCTGGCCGCGCTGGCCACTGCGCCGGCGTTGGCCGTCGCCGGCTGTGGTCGCGCCGAGCCGCCCCCGGCACCGCGCACGACCATCACCGCGGAACAGGCCAGGTCGGGCTTCCGCACGGACGAGGAGCTGACCGCCTACGCGGACATCACCAGCTACAACAATTTCTACGAATTCGGCACCGGCAAGGCAGATCCGTCGCGCGCGGCGAAGACCCTCCGTACTTCGCCCTGGACGGTGGCGGTCGGCGGGCAATGCGCCAAACCCGCCAAGCTGGCGCTCGACGACCTGCTCAAGGGCTTGGCGAGCCAGGAGCGCACCTACCGGATGCGTTGCGTGGAAGGCTGGTCGATGGTGATCCCGTGGCTGGGCGTGCCGCTTGCGGACGTGCTGAAGCGCTTCGAGCCGAATTCGAAGGCGAAGTACGTCGCGTTCACCAGCCTCGCCGACCCGCGGCAGATGCCCGGGGTGAACGTCCCGTCGCTGCGCTGGCCGTATCGCGAGGGGCTGCGCATCGACGAAGCCATGCATCCGCTCACGATCCTGGCCACCGGCATCTACGGCAAGCCGCTGCCGCAGCAGGACGGCGCGCCGCTGCGGCTCGTGGTGCCGTGGAAATACGGCTTCAAGGGCATCAAGTCGATCGTCGCGATCACCTTCGTCGAACGCATGCCGTTCACCAGCTGGAACGACGAGGCCGCGAACGAATACGGCTTCTTCTCCAACGTCAATCCCGCCGTCGACCATCCGCGCTGGAGCCAGAAGACCGAGCGCCGGATCGCCGGCACCGCGAGCAAGCTGTTCGCCGAGCGCATCCCCACGCGCCCCTTCAACGGCTACGGCGAGCAGGTCGCGGCGATGTACGCCGGCATGGACCTGAGGAAATGGTTCTGATGCCGGCGTCGAAACGGCGCATCGACCCGCGCATCGTCGTCGCGAAAACCTGCGTCCACCTGCTCGCGCTCGCGCCGTTGGCGATCCTGCTGGCGCAGGTCTGGAGCGTGGCGCGCACCGGCGGCGACGCGCTCGGCGCCGACCCGGTGGCGGAAATCGAGCATCGCCTGGGCCTGTGGGCGTTGCGGTTCCTGATGCTCGCCCTGGCGGTCACGCCGCTGCGGCAACTCACCCGAAAGCCGGTGCTGGCACGTTTCCGGCGGATGCTCGGGCTGTACGCGTTCTTCTACGTCTGCCTGCATTTCGCCGCCTACCTCGGCCTCGACCTGCGCGGCTACTGGACCCAGGTCTTCGAGGACATCGCGAAGCGGCCCTACATCACCGTCGGGTTCGCCGCATGGCTGTTGCTGTTGCCGCTGGCGATCACCTCCACCACCGGCTGGATCCGCCGCCTGGGCCGCAACTGGACGCGACTGCACAAGCTGGTCTATGCCATCGGCGTGCTCGCGGTGCTGCACTTCTGGTGGCTGGTCAAATCCGACATCCGCGAGCCGGCGCTGTACGCGGGCATCCTCGCCGCATTGCTGGGCTGGCGCGCGTGGAAGGCGTGGAGCGCGCGGCGCAAGGCCGCGCTCAGCCGACCCCGAACAGCAGCAGCAGGCTGAGCGCTCCGGCGATCAGCAGGGCCGCTAGCAGCAGCCATGGCAGGCGCCGCACGCGGCGGCCCCGAGCCTCGCCGAGCCGGGTGGATGCGAGGTCTGTCTCCGGCGCGTCCTCGGGCAACAGCCGCCGTCCCGGGGCCTCGACCACGAAGCGGTGCTGGGCATCGAACACCACTTGGTCCCCCGGCGCGAGGACCGCATCGCGCACCCGCTTGCCGTTGACCGCGCTGGCCTCGCCCGAATCGAGATCGCGGAGCAAAACCCGCCCCGCATGGTGTTCCAGCCGCGCATGGCGCTCGGGGAACGCCTGGTTGTCGATGCGGATGTCGGCTTCGGGCGCGCGCCCGACCAGCCGCGGCCGCTCGAGCGTGATGCTGCGGCCGTGGTAATGCCCGCCGACGCCGCGCAGCACCAGCCGCAGGTCGCCAGGGGAATCGGTCACGCTCGGCAGCGGCGAATTCGCCGGCGGCTCGTCCCGCATCAGGGTGAGTTCGCTGCCCTCGGCGTGGATCGCGTCGCCGGGGCGCAGCATGGCCATCCGCCGCACCGGGCGGCCGTTGACGTGGATGCCGCGCACGCCCTCGGCCACGGTCAGCCAGACGCCACGCCGGTCCACGCAGAAGCGCAGCAGCGGCGACTGCTGGTCGCTGACCAGTCCGATGGCATCGTCGCCACCGCGGCCGATGCCGTGCATCCCGGGGCCGAGCGACAGTTCCGTGCCGTTGTCGTTGAATCGGAGCTTGAGGGCGTCCACGCGCGGCGAATCTAGCATGACCTGCGCATGGAACGGCTTTCCGCGCGACGGTCGGCCGCGGTGCTAGGCTGCGCATCGACCCGCCAGCGCAGCATCCGCCATGAGCTCGATCGACATCCGCCACAAGCACTCGCTCCCGTTGCCCAAGGCGCGCAAGGCGGTCGAGGACATCGCGAAGAAGCTCGCCGCGAAGTTCGACATGGACTACCGCTGGGACGGCGACGACCTGCAGTTCCAACGCAGTGGCGTGGAAGGCCGCATCCACCTGACCGACAAGCAGGTGCGCGTGACCGCACAGCTCGGTTTCCTGCTCTCGGCGCTGAAGGGAACGGTGGAGCAGGAAATCCGCAGGGTGCTCGCCGAACGCTTCGACTAGCGCGCGAAGAGCTGGCGCGAGAGCGCGGTTTCCTCGCGCCGGATTTCCTCGAGGAAGCGCGGCGCATCCCCGAGCGCGGCGAAGGCCTCGAAGCCGCGTTCGAGGAAGCCCTGGAGTTCGGACAGGCCGGCCGCCCGTGCCGGCACCCGCGAGAACCGCAGCAGCGTCGCAACGCCGGGCATGCGCAGCGCCCGGGTCAGGCCGTGGCCGACGTCGGCGATCAGCGCGATCTGGCGCGCGCGCAACCGCGGCAGCCCGCATCGGCGATAGGCCCGCGCATACAGCGCGATGTCCAGCGTGCGCCGGCGCGGCGCGAGATCGTGCAGGCACCCGGCCATGCGCAGGTCCAGCGCCTGGGTCAGGGCACCGAGTTCGATCGCGTCCGCGACGGTGTCCAGCAGCGCGCCCGGCAGCAACTTCTGCATCGCCGGCAGCACCCGCGCGATATCGGCATCGCGGCGGCTGAAATCGTGGTCGCCGTAGACATCGGTCAGGAAGAATTCCGCCGCCGGCCTGCGCGATGGATCCTCGAGGAAGCGGGCGAAACCCGCGCGCAGCCGCGCCGCCTGCCAGCGCCGCAATTCCGGCAACCAGCGCAGGCGGTTGCGTGGTTCGACCGCGGGGTCGAACAGGGCCCGGTGGCAAGCCAGTCGCCGCGCCAGCCTGCCCGAAACGGCGCTCGTGCTCATGCGCGCATGATCCGGGCTGCGACCCGCGCGGGCAAACCGCTACACTCGACGCATGCTTTCCCTCCATGCCGCGCCGCGCGCGACCAAACCGGGGCGCGGCGGGCGCACCCCACGGGATCGGGCCCCGCGCATCGGCCTCGCCGTCGCCGGCGGCGGGCCCATCGGCGGCATGTACGAACTCGGCGCCCTGCGCGCGCTCGAGGATGCGATCGAAGGCCTCGACCTCACCCGCATGGATTGCTACGTCGGCGTCAGCAGCGGAGCGTTCCTGGCCGCCGGGCTCGCCAACCGCATGACCGCCGGCGAGATGTGCCGGATCTTCATCACCGGCGACAGCGACGACGTGCGCTTCCGCCCGGAAACCTTCCTGCGCCCGGCGATGTTCGAATACGCGCGCCGCGCCGCGAGCCTGCCGCGACTGACGCTCGAATGGTGGCGCGGACTGGCCTGGAGTCCGCGCGACGCGCGCTGGTCGGACCTGCTGAATCGCTTCGGTGGCCTGGTCCCGACTGGTCTTTTCGACAATGCCGGGATCGAAACCTTCCTGCGCGAAATCTTCACCCGGCGCGGGCGCAGCAACGATTTCCGCGAGCTCGGCCGCCCGCTGTACGTGGTCGCGGTCGACCTCGACAGCGGCGAGGCCGTGCGTTTCGGTGGCGAAGGCTGGGACGACATCCCGATCTCGCAGGCAGTACAGGCGAGCGCCGCATTGCCGGGCATGTATCCGCCGGTCGAGGTGCGCGGGCGCCAGTTCGTGGACGGCGCGCTGCGCCGGACCATGCATGCTTCGGTGCTGCTGGAACGCGGCATCGACCTGCTGCTGGGAGTGAACCCCCTGGTGCCGTTCAACAACAGCAGCGACAAGGCGCGTTCCGGGCACGCGCTCGCCGAAGGCGGCCTGCCCGCGGTGCTGTCGCAGACCTTCCGCACGCTGCTGCAGTCGCGGATGCAGGTCGGCCTCGCCCGATACGTGCAGCAATACCCGCAGGTCGACCAGCTGGTGTTCGAACCGAACGAAACCGACGGCGACCTGTTCTTCACCAATGCATTCAGCTTCGCCTCGCGCCGCCGCGTCTGCCAGCTGGGATACCGCAACGCGCTCGACGACCTGCGCCAGCGTCGCGCGACGCTGGCGCCGATGCTGGCCGCGCACGGCCTGACGCTGCGGGCCGGCGTGCTCGACGATGCGAACCGCACGGTGCTCAGCGCCCTGCCCCCCGCACCCCCTCGCAGCACCGAGACCACCGCCCGCCTGCGCCGCGCGCTCGACGACGCCGAACGCCTCGTCGCGCAACGCGGACGCACGCGCCGCATGGTGTGAATGCTCTAGTCGGGACGCCCAAGCTGCCTGCACTCCACGCACAGCGAAGGGCTATCGATGGCCAAGTTCAAGAAGACCGCAGGCAAGACCGCCAACCGCCCCACCGGCGCCGCGCGGTCGCAGGCCGAACAGTTGTCGAAGACCCTCAGCGAATCCGCGCAGCAGATCTGGCTCGCCGGCGTCGGCGCGTTCGGACGCGCGCAGGCCGAAGGCCAGAAGCTGTTCGAGGCCCTGGTGAAGGAAGGACTGAACCTGGAGAAGACCGCGCGCGGCTTCGCCGGCGGCCGCGCCGAGGTGGTGCGCGATGCGGTCGAAACCCATGTCGGCCAGGCGCGTGAACGCGCCACCGACACCTGGGACAAGCTCGAGAAGGTGTTCGAAGTCCGCGTGCAGAAGGCTCTGGTCAGGCTCGGCGTGCCCGGCCGCGACGACCTTGCCGACCTCGCCCGCCGGGTCGACGGCCTGACCGCCGAACTGCGCCGCCAGCAGGCGCCGAAAGCCGCCGCGAAGCGCACCCCGGCCAAGGCCGCGAAGAAGGCCGCGCCGCGCAAGGCCGCCAGCCGCGCTAAGCCCTCCGCCTGACCCTGCGCGTCCCGGCGACGGGACGCCATCGTTTCCGCTCAAAACCCGCCAGCCCCCAAAGACCGCCGTCTCCCTCCCCCGCGGTTCGGGCTGGCGGGTTTTCCTTTGTTCTATCCTTGTCGCCTCCTCGTACGGACGCGAAGGCATGGGCACGCTGATTTCGCTGTTGCTGGCATTGCTCGTCGCCGTGGCCATCGGCGCCAGCGCGACCTGGTACCTGCGCCGCGTGCGCCTCCCCCGCGAGGAGACCGCCGAGGGCATCGCCGCGCTGTCGGACATGCGTTGGCGCGATTTCATCAAGCTCGCGCTCGACGTCCTCGCCGGCCGCGGCTTCGTGCGCGTCAACGATCCCGAAGCGACTTCTGACGAGGCGGACATCCCGCTCGAGCGCGACGGCGAGTTGTGGCTGCTGTCGTCCAAACACGGTGCGAGCTACGTCCTGGGCTCCGGTGACCTCGCGGAATTCGCCAACAACATCCGCCTGCGCGGCGCCCAGGGCGGCCTGCTCGCCACGCCCGGCACCTTCGCCCCCGAGGCGCGGACGTTCGCGGAACCGCAACGCATCGAGTTGCTCGACGGCCCCACCCTCTGGCCCGAACTGCGGGAACGCCTGCCGGAAGTGCAGCGTGCCGCGATCGGGGCCAAGGCCCGCATCCGCTCGCGCCAGCATTCCTGGTTCGGCTGGCTGCTCGGCGTGATCGCCGGAGCGGCCCTGTTCCTGCTGGTCCACCGCAACGATGGCGCCAGCGATGCGCCCGCTGCGCTTCCCCCGATCCCCTCGCCTGCGCACGCACCTGCGGCCAAGGCGAGGGGCGCGGCGACACAGGTGCCCGCGAACGACGGCGTCTGGCCGGCACCGGGCGACGTGGATACCGCCACGACCGAAAAGGACCGCAACGATGCCGCCCGCGCCATCGGGTCGTTGCCGATGGTCGATCGCGCCATGTGGTCGAGCCAGTCGACCCTGGTGGTCTACCTCAGCAGCGCCGGCACCGACGCGAAATCCGCGATCTGCCCGCTGCTCGAGCGTTACCAGGAACTGGCGGCTTCGCGCGTGCAACTGCAACCGCCCTCGGGCAGCGGCGAATCGGTGCGGTTCTTCCAGTGCAGGGCGTACTAAGCAGTCGCCAATGCGTCCCGTGCATCAGCGCATCCGCAGCGATCCGTGGTGAAACATCAGCCCGCCCGCGACGGCTTCCAGTCGGCACCGGGCATCGTATTGACCATCCACGGGATCCCGAAGCGATCGACCAGGCTGCCATAGCCGGGAGACCAGAACGTCTCGGCGAAATCCATGACGACGTTCCCGCCTTCCTTCAACGCATCGAACCAGCTTCGCGCCTGCGTCTTGTCCTCGGTGTGCAGGGTTACGTCGAATCCGTTCTTCGGCTTGTCGACGTTCGGTGCCCACTGCGTATCCATGTCGGCGCCCATCAGCGCCTGGTCGCCGACCTCCAGCCAGCAATGCATCAGCCAGTCCCGGTATTTCGGGTCGCTGATCGGCATGTCCGGCGGACCTCCGCCGTACGGGAACGCGGCGGTGATCCTGCCGCCGAGTACCTTGGCGTAGAACTCGAAGGCCTCGCGGCACTGGCCGCGGAAACTCAGGCTGGTGACGATCTTCATTCCGGACTCCTCGGGATGCGTCGGAAGATGCCGCATCCTTGCCGCGCCGGCATTCAGCGCCCGTGACGATTTCGTACCCCGTTCGTTCCTACCAATGCACACCGCGCATCAGCGCGGCGAAGGCGATCTGCTCGTTGCTCGGCTGCGCCTCCTTCAACGCCTTGCGGTCGCCCTTGGCCGCCGCCGAATCCGGGAACAGCTCGAAGGCGGTGCTCATGATGACCTCGTAGGCCTTCGGCGCCAGTGCGTTGATCAGCGCGCTGAAGATGCCGAGGCGGGTCGCGATCCGGCTGGGCTTCTCGATGATGCCCTTCACCACCAGGTCCGCGGCTTCCTCCGGCGTGAGCGTCGGCACGCTGTCGTACATCTTGGTCGGTGCGATCATCGGCGTCTTCACCAACGGCATGTTGATCGTGGTGAAGCTGATGCCCTTGCCGGACAGTTCGCCTTGCGCGCAGCGGCTGAAGGCGTCCAAGGCGGCCTTCGAGGCGACATAGGCCGAGAACCGCGGCGAGTTCGCCAGCACGCCGATCGAGCTGATGTTGATGATGTGGCCCTTGCGCCGGTGGGTCATCGTCGGCATGAGGCCCATGATCAGGCGCAGGGAACCGAAGTAGTTGAGCTGCATCGTGCGTTCGAAATCGTGGAAGCGGTCGTAGCTGAGTTCGATCGAACGGCGGATCGAACGGCCGGCGTTGTTGACCAGGATGTCGACGTGGCCGTGTTCCTTCAGCACGGTCGCGACCAGGCGGTCGCAGTCGGCCATGTCGGCGAGGTCGGCGGTGTAGGCGAACACCTTGCCACCGGCATTCTTCATGTCGTCGCGGGCCTTGAACAGCTCCTCCTCGCCGCGCGCGACGATCACCGTGATCGCACCGGCCTCGGCGACGCGTTGCGCGGTGGAAAGCCCGATGCCGGACGAGCCGCCGGTGATGAGCACCACCTTGTTGCGCACCTTGCCCTTGAGCGTGCGGTCGACGAACAGGTCCGGGTCGAGGTTGCGTTCCCAGTAATCCCACAGCCGCCATGCGTAGGCGTCCAGCGGCGGCACCGCGATGCCGCTGCCCTTGAGGGCGCGCTCGGTCTCGCGGTTGTCGAAGCGCGTGGGATAGGTGATGAACTTCAGCACCGATTTCGGGATCCTGAAGTCGCGCAGCAGCATCGCGGTCATGCGCTTCACCGGCGGCAGGTTCGCCGCGGCCATGCGGATGCCGCTCGGCACGAAGGCGAACATGCGCGCATCGATGCGCATGGTCATTTCCGGTGCGTGGCCGGCGCGGGCGAAGGCGTTCAGCACCTCGCCCACGCGCATCGGCTCGGGATCGGTGAGGTGGAAGGTGTGGCCGTCGAGCCTGGGCTTGTGGGCGATGTGGTCGAGCGCGGCGGCGACGAAGTCCACCGGCACGATGTTGATGCGCCCGCCCTCGAGGCCGATCACCGGCATCCACGGCGGCAATGCCTGGCGCAGTTTCTTCAACAGGGTGAAGAAGTAGTACGGCCCGTCGATCTTGTCGATCTCGCCCGTCTGCGAATGCCCGACCACCATGCCCGGCCGGTACACGCGCCACTTGATGCGCTTCTCCGCGCGCACCAGGCCTTCGGATTCGTGCTTGGTGGCGAGATAGGGATCGTCCAGGCCTTCGGCTTCCTCGAACATGTCCTCGCGGAAGACGCCGGGGTACAGGCCGGCTGCGGCGATGGAACTGACGTGGTGGAAGCAGCCGGCATCCAGCGCGGCTGCGAGGTCCAGCGCGTGGCGCGTGCCATCGACATTGGCCATCCGCTGCGATCCGCCATCGGCGTCCATGTCGTAGATCGCCGCGAGGTGGAAGAAGTGCGCCGCCTTGCCCTTGAGCGCGCGCAGCTGCGCCGGGGAAACGCCGCACTTGGCCGCGCCGATGTCGCCCGCCACGGGGACGACGCGCTTCATGTCCCAGCCCATCTTCCTGCCGATCGCGTCGAGCTTCTTCTGCGAATCCTTGCGCACCAGCACGTGGATCGTGCCCTTGCGCCTGAGCAGTTCGGTGACGAGGAAGCGGCCGATGAAGCCGGTGGCACCGGTGACGAAGTAATCCATGGCGCGGATCCGTTTTGGTGGGCGCCTCGCTACGGTGCCAGAGCGCGTGCCCGCCGACAATCCGGTTCCGTATTGACCCCCCGTCGGGGCCGTGCTGTCATGCCCGCACCCCCGGAGGCAACATGGCCAAGGCAAGCGACCTGAAGCAGCAGTTCGAGCAGGCGGCGATTGACGTCAAGGACCTGTCCGAGCGCCCGGACAACGACACCCTGCTGCGCCTCTATGCGCTGTACAAGCAGGGTTCGGAGGGCGATGTCACCGGGGACAAGCCCGGCTTCTTCGATTTCGTCGGCACCGCCAAGTACGAGGCCTGGGGCAAGTTCAAGGGCATGGCTGGCGACGAGGCGATGAAGAAGTACGTCGACCTGGTGAAGAAGCTCCGCAGCTGAGGCCGCGAACGTGGCCCGGCAGACACGCCAGCGCATCCTCGATGCGTCGCTCGCGATGTTCAACGCGCAGGGCGAGCCGAACGTCACCACCAACCACATCGCCGACGAGCTGGAGATCAGCCCGGGCAACCTGTATTACCACTTCCGCAACAAGGACGACATCATCGAGCAACTGTTCGGCGGTTACGAACAGCGCATCGACACCGCCCTCTCGGCGCCGGAAGGCCGCCTGCCCGGGCTCGAGGACGTGTGGCTGCAGTTGCACCTCGTGTTCGAGTGCATCTGGGACTACCGGTTCCTCTATCGCGACCTGATCGACATCCTCAGCCGCAACCGGCGCCTGCGGATCCGCTTCGCCCGGATCCTCAAGCGCGCCGACGACCGCGCCCACCTGGTGATGCGCGGGCTGTCGCAGGCCGGGGTGATGCGCGCCTCGGCGGCCGAACTGGACGCGGCCGCGACCAACATCCTGGTCATCGCCACGTTCTGGCTGAATTACGCCTCGGTTCGCGGCGGGAAGGACGAGCACGTCGCGATCCGCGACGGCATCGTGCAGGTGATGATGCTGCTCGCGCCTTTCCTGCGCGACGCCGAGCGGGTGCACCTCAACGGCCTGACCCGCGCGTATCTGGATTGAATGTGAATCCGTAGGAGCGCCCTTCAGGGCGCGACTGCCTTTCCGCAACGATCGATCGCGCCCGGGTGCGCCCCTACAACAGCAGGGTCAGCGCGTGCGCCGGCGCGCCACGCGCCGCTGCGGCTTCTTCGCGAGACTTTCCTGCGCGGTTAGCAGCAGGCCGCGGGCGATGTCGCGGGCGTCCTCGCTGCCGGACCGGACGATTCCGCCGAACTGCCGGGCGCGGCGACCCGCCATGTACAGGCCCGAGGCCAGGGCGCGACGCGCCACCGCGGCGCCGCCGATCAGGGCCAGCCACAGGTGGCGCGGGGTGACTTCGAGGGTGGAATGCGCGCTGTTCGCCATGATCGGCTCCGGAACGAATGCGACGCCTGCGTCGCGACGAGGACAGACTGCCCTGCCCCGGTCGAGCAATCACACTAGCCCTCCCCCGCCCGCTTGCCACGCTCGCGCACCCGCGGGATGCTGGACGCCTACCGATGGAGCCGACCATGGCAGCAAAGAACAGCTGGGCGCCCTTCCCCCTCGATGCGAAGGCTTTCGCCTACGACGGCGATGCCCTGAAGAAGGCATGGCCGAAACTGCATGCGGGCGACTGCGAGCCGTATCCGGACGCGAAGCACGCGGCAGCCCTGTTGAAGGCCGCAGGCAAGGCCGCGCCCAGGCTGGATGCCGAATCGCTCGCATCCGCGTTGCAGGACGCATGGCGCGCATTCCACCGCGGCGATTTCAAGGCCGCGTTCGATGCCGGCGAGAAACTCGGGCCGGTCGGCGCCTCGGTCGCGGTCAAGGCCCTCGGCATCCATGCGACGCACCTGGTCGACGACGAAGGCGAGAAGCTCAAGCGTTTCGAGCTGGCGTCGAAGCTGGGGGAAGCCGCGATCAAGGCGCTGCCGGACGAAGCCAACAGCCATTACCGCCACGCATTCGCGCTGGGCCGCTACAGCCAGGGCCTGTCGATCGCGAAGGCGCTGAAACAGGGCATCGCCGGCAAGGTGCGCGATTCGCTGGACACCACGCTGGAACTCGCGCCCGAGCACGCCGAGGCGCACACCGCGATGGCGCTATACCACGGCGAGATCATCGGCAAGATCGGCGCGATGATCGGTGGCCTGACCTACGGCGCGAAGGCGGCGGATGCGGAGAAGCACATCAAGGCCGCGCTCAAGCTGACCCCGGATTCGCCGATCGCGCACATCGAGCACGGCAACCTGTTGATGCTCCTGCACGGCGACAAGCAGGAAGACGCGGCGGCGGCGGCGTACGAAAAGGCGGCGAAGCTCAAGCCGGTCGATGCGATGGAAGCGCTGGATGCGGCTTACGCGAAGGCGCAGTTGGAATAACTTAGTCGGAATAAGCTGAGATTAGGTGTCACCAGGAAAACTCCATGGCAACCAGCATCAGTGATTCAGAATTCGATCAAGTCCTGACATTGCGACAGGCTTTCCATGTCCTGCAAGAATTTCTTCGTCAATTCAACGCACGCGTTCCACAAGAAACTGACCTGCTGGCAGGTTGGCTAGAACTTGAATCAGATGGCGGCACATTCGACCCGGCTCAGCTAAACGACTTTTTGGCGAGCGCGCATGTGGTTTTACATCGCGACGGCTAGCAATTCATCCATGCCGACGCTGTTTCGCCAGTCAACTTGATTCGATTTACAGTCGCGCGTCCGCGACGCCCGCCGGCAGCACGCCCTTGACGTCGAATACCACGGACGGCGTCTTCCCGAACGCCGCAACGCCACCCGCCAGTTCCAGGAAGCGCGTGTGCGCGACCGCGAGCACCACTGCGTCGTAAGCTCCCGCCTCCGGCTTCGCGACCAGATCGATGCCGAGCTCGCGCTTCGCCTCGGTCGCATCCGCGTTCGGATCATGGATATCCACCAGCGCGTTCGCCGCCTGCAGCTCGCGCACGATGTCCAACACGCGCGTATTGCGCAGGTCGGCGCAGTCTTCCTTGAACGTCAGCCCCAGCACCAGGATGCGCGAGCCGACCACGTGGATGCGCTTCTGCGCCATCAACCGCATCACCTGGTGCGCGACGTGCAGGCCCATGCGGCTGTTGATGCGGCGAGCGGCGAGGATCAGTTCCGGGTGGTAGCCCAGCACCGTCGCCTTGTGCGTCAGGTAGTACGGGTCCACGCCGATGCAGTGGCCGCCGACCAGGCCCGGCTTGAACGGCAGGAAATTCCATTTGGTACCGGCCGCCGCGAGCACGTCGTGGGTATCCACGCCCATCGCGTCGAAGATCATCGCCAGCTCGTTCACCAGCGCGATGTTGACGTCGCGCTGGGTGTTTTCGATCACCTTGGCGGCTTCGGCCACCTTGATGCTCGGCGCCTTGTGCGTCCCGGCGACGACGATGCGCCGGTACAGCGCATCGACGAAGTCCGCGACCTCGGGCGTCGATCCGGACGTGACTTTCGGAATCGTGGTCAACCGACGATGCCTGTCGCCCGGGTTGATCCGCTCCGGGCTGTAACCGCAGAAAAAGCCTTCGTTGAATTTCAGGCCGGACGCGCGTTCCAGCACCGGCACGCAGATTTCCTCGGTCGTGCCCGGATACACCGTGCTTTCGTAGATCACCACGTCGCCGGGCTTGAGCGCGCGCCCGATGCTCGCGCTCGCCGTTTCCAGCGGGCCGAAGTCGGGCCGGTTCGCCTCGTCCACCGGCGTGGGCACGGTGACGATGTACACGTTGCGGTCGCCGAGCGAGGCGATGTCCGTGGTCATGCGCAGGCGCTTGGCCGCCGCCAGTTCCCCGGCTTCTGTTTCGCCCGTGCGGTCGCGCCCGGCAGCGAGTTCGGACACGCGCGCCGGATCGATGTCGAAGCCGACCGTATCCAGTTGCTTGCCGAATTCCACCGCCAGCGGCAGGCCGACGTAGCCCAGGCCGATGACGGCGATGCGTGCGGAATCGAGGTCGGGCGGCGTCATGCTCATGCTTGCCTGGGGATGGCGGTTGCGTCGGGGTAAAACGTGCGGTGCCAGCGGGCGAACGCGGCCACGCCTTCCTCGATCGATACCCGCGGCGCGTAGCCGGTGGCGGCGATCAGTTCGGAAGTATCCGCTTCGGTGTCGGGCACGTCGCCCGGCTGCAGCGGCAGCATTTCCATCACCGCCTTGCGTTCGAACGCCTGTTCCAGCAGTTCGATGAAATGCAGGAGTTGCACCGGGCGTTCGTGGCCGATGTTGTAGATGCGGTACGGCGCGGCGCTGGTCGCGGGATCGGGATGCATGCCATCCCAGATCGGATTCGACTGCGCCGGCAGGTCGAGGGTGCGGACCACGCCTTCGACGATGTCGTCGATGTAGGTGAAGCTGCGGCTATGGCGGCCGTGGTTGAACACCTTGATCGTCTCGCCAGTGCGGATCGCACGCGCGAACAGCATCGGCGCCATGTCCGGCCGGCCCCATGGCCCGTACACGGTAAAGAAGCGTAGGCCGGTCGCGGGAATGCCGTAGAGGTGCGCGTAGCTGTGCGCCATCATCTCGTTGGCTTTCTTGGTTGCCGCGTAGAAGGTCAGCGGGTGCGCGGTACCGGCGTGCTCGGAAAACGGCACGGCGGTGTTCGCACCGTAGACCGAACTGGTGGAAGCGAACACCAGGTGTTCGACACCGTGGTGCCGGCAGCCTTCGAGGACATGCAGGAAACCGACCAGGTTGCTGGCGGCATAGGCATGCGGATTCTGCGCCGCATAGCGGACGCCGGCCTGCGCGGCCAGGTTCACCACCCGTTGCGGCTTGAACGCGGCGAAGGCGCTGTCGATCGCGGCGCGGTCGGCGAGGTCGGCCTGCACGTGGGTGTAGCCCGGGTGCGCAAGCAGCGGTTGCAGCCGCGCCTGCTTCAGCGAGACGTCGTAGTAATCGTTGAGGTTGTCGATGCCGAGCACGCGGTCGCCGCGATCGAGCAGGCGTCCGGCGACGGCCGAGCCGATGAATCCCGCGGTACCGGTGACGAGGATGTCCATGGCCGCATTGTAGGCGGGAGATGGCGGGAATTTGCCGGTCCGCGGCCTTCGGCTATACTGCGCGGCCCCGGGCGGTTAGCTCAGCGGTAGAGCATTGCCTTCACACGGCAAGGGTCGCAGGTTCGAACCCTGCACCGCCCACCA
>Ga0209023_10003081_pt1 | contig 20149 bp, 14 predicted proteins | sample LakOneMetagenome_FD_187468 | JGI IMG/M metagenome (GOLD analysis project Ga0209023, IMG submission 187468) | Freshwater and sediment microbial communities from Lake Erie, Canada (SPAdes) (version 2) | ecosystem: Environmental > Aquatic > Freshwater > Lentic | place: Lake Erie, Canada...
TACCAGGGCCTGTCGTTCGCGATCCCGATCGACGTCGCGGCGCGCATCAAGGACCAGATCGTCGCCACCGGCAAGGTGCAGCATGCCAAGCTGGGCGTGTCGATCCAGGACGTGGGCCAGGGCTTTGCCGATTCCTTCAACCTGGCGTCGCCCGAAGGCGCGCTGGTGGCCAACGTCGAACGCGGCAGCGCCGCCGAGAAGGCCGGCCTGAAGGCGGGCGACGTGGTGCGCAAGGCGAATGGCCAAACCATCGTCGCGTCCAGCGATTTGCCGGGCATGCTGGCGGTGGCCAAGCCGGGCGACAAGGTCGCGCTCGACGTCTGGCGCGAAGGAAAGATCGTGCGCCTGAACGCGACGCTGGCGAATGCCGACGACAAGCCGGCGCCGGACGAGCGCGAGGACATCGCCGCCGACAAGGGCGCCAAGCTGGGCCTGGTCCTGCGGCCGCTGGAACCGGTCGAACGGCGCCAGAGCGGCATCGCGTCGGGCCTGGTGATCGAAGACGCGCGCGGCGCCGCGGCGATTGCCGGCATCGCGCCGGGCGACGTGCTGCTATCGGTGAACGGCAAGCCGGTCAGCAGTGTCGACCAGGTACGCGATATGGTCGGCAAGTCCAGCAAGTCGGTAGCCTTGCTGATCCAGCGCGGAAATGAAAGAATCTTCATTCCGGTGCGGATTGGCTAAGAAATCGTCTTGGCACAGCCGGATCACACACAAGAGGTAACACGATGCGGCTGTTATTGGTAGAAGACGATACGATGATCGGTGAAGTGGTGCTCGACCTGCTGCGGGCCGAGCACTACGCCGTCGATTGGGTAAAAGACGGCGAAATGGCCGATACGGCCCTGGTGCAGAACCAGAACTACGACCTGGTCCTGCTCGACCTGGGCCTGCCGCGCAAGGACGGCCTCGATGTCCTGCGCGCAATGCGCACCCGCAAGGACCGCACGCCCGTGCTGGTCGCCACCGCGCGCGACTCCGTCGCCCAGCGCATCGCCGGGCTCGATGCCGGCGCCGACGACTACGTCCTGAAACCCTACGACCTCGACGAACTGCTGGCCCGCATCCGCGCCTTGCTGCGCCGTGCCGCCGGCCGCGCCGAACCGGTCTTCGAATACAAGAACATCTCGATCAACCCCGCGACCCGCGAAACCCTGGTCGACGGCGAGCCGGTGTCGCTGTCGGCGCGCGAATGGGCGGTACTGGAAGCCCTGGTGGCGCGCCCCGGCGCCGTGCTCTCGCGCGCCCAGCTCGAGGAAAAGCTCTACAGCTGGCGCGATGAAGTCAGCAGCAACGCGGTCGAGGTGTACATCCACGGGCTGCGCAAGAAACTCGGCAGCGACTTGATCCAGAACGTGCGCGGCGTCGGCTACATGGTACCGAAGGCATGAGAATGACCCACTCGCTGCGCGGGCGCCTGTTGTGGTTCCTGCTGGCGGCCATCACGCTGGCGGCGCTGGCGCAAGCTTCGATCGCCTACAACACGGCGCTGTCGGACGCCGACCAGATCTTCGACTACCACATGCAACAGATGGCGCTCTCGCTGCGCTCGGGCACGCCGCTGTCGAATACCGAGGCGCGCGAGCGCGTGGACGAAGCGCCCGGCAACGACGACCTGGTGGTGCAGATGTGGTCCCCGGACGGCGTGCAGGTTTTCCACAGCGTCTCGCGTGCGCGCCTGCCGCAGCGCGCGGTGCTCGGCTTCTCCAACGTCAAGGCCAACGGCACCACTTACCGCGTGTTCTCGATCCAGACCTCGGGCCAGACCGTGCAGGTGGCGCAGGACCTGGCCGTGCGCCGCAACATGGCCGGCAACCTGGCCCTGCGCACGCTCGGACCGACGGCCGTCATGATGCCGATCCTGATGGTGGTGGTGTGGTGGGTGGTAAGCGGCTCGCTGCGGCCGGTGGCGCGCGTGCGCAAGCAGGTGGCGGCGCGCCAGGCCGACGACCTGTCTCCGGTATCGGAAGCCGGCCTGCCCGACGAGGTACGCCCGCTGGTGCACGAACTGAACCTGCTGTTCGGCCGTGTGAAAACCGCCTTCGACGCCCAGCAGCATTTCGTCGCCGACGCCGCCCACGAACTGCGCACGCCGCTTGCCGCCCTGCGCCTGCAGGCGCAAAGCCTGGACCGCGCCGACAATCCGGAGGCGCGCAAGACGGCGGTGGCGCGCCTGACCGCCGGCATCGACCGCGCCACGCGCCTGGTCGAGCAGTTGCTGGTGCTGGCGCGCCAGGAAGCGTCGGCGGCGAACGGCGCGGCGTCAACATCCGTCGACCTGGCCGAGCTGGCGCGCCGTACCGTCGGCGACCTGGCCGGCCTGGCCCAGGCCAAGGGCATCGACCTCGGCCTGCAGCATGCGGACGAGGCCAGCATCGCCGGCCAGCCCGACGCCCTGCACATCCTGCTGCGCAACCTGGTCGAGAACGCGGTGAAGTACACGCCGTCCGGCGGCACCGTCGACATCGCACTGCGGCTGGAGAAGGATGCGGCCGTGGTCAGCGTCGAGGACAGCGGACCGGGCATTCCGCCCGAGGAACGCGAGCGCGTGTTCGACCGCTTCTACCGCGTGGCGGGCAGCGAGGCAGCCGGCAGCGGGCTCGGATTGGCGATCATCAAGGCGATCGCCGAGCGCCATGGCGCGACGCTGAAGTTGGACAAGTCGGAACGGCTGGGCGGGCTGGCGGCCGTCGTGCGCTTCCCGCTGGGGAAGGCTTGAATTACGAGCGCAGGTTCATCGGCAGGTCGCGCGACGGAAACTGATGACGCCGCTCGGCCGGCCGCGTGAGCACGCGCCGCGCCACATCGAACGGCACGCCCATTTTCGCCAGCTCGCGCGCAGGCGAGGGCTGGCCATCGTCGGCCGGCGTGTTGACGATGGTGTGGATGAGCAGGGCGGTCTTGTAGTCGGTGCGGCGGTCCATGGCCTATCCTAGCATGCGTACTGCAGTCCTTGTGCATACGGTAGAGCACGAACCGGCACGTGTCCGCCACAGTTGTCATTACGTTTAGTTACACTCCTTACATCAATCGTGTGCCGTGATTCCCAAGAAAGATGTAATCTAAATTACAACTTTTGATTTGGAGCTCATCATGAAAAAAATCACCATCCCCGCTTTGATGTTGGCTGTTGCCATGGTCGCCACCGGCTGCAAGAAAGCCGACGACAATCCGAACATGGGCCCTGCCCAGGAAGCCGGCGCCGCCATCGATAACGCTGGCGCCAACACCGCCGCCGCCGCCCGTGAAGGCGCCGAACGCGTCGACGCTGCCACCGACCGCGCCGCCGCCAACATCGAGAACGCCACCGAGCGTGCCGGCGAGAAAATCGACGCTGCTACCGACCGTGCCGGCGAAAAGATGCGTGAAGCCGGCGCCGAAGTGCGCCAGGAATCGCGCGAAGCCGGCCAGAACATTAAGGAAGGCGCAAGCGATGCCACCGCCGCCACTGGCCGTGCCGTCGAGCGCGCTGGCGAAAAGATCCAGGACGCATCGAAGTAATCGCACTGGTGCGAAGCCCGGTAACGCGGCTTCGCCAAGGATTGCGCGTCACCAGCCCCGGCCTCTCGGGGCTGCATCGTTTGATGTTGGCACGGCAGCAGCCATGCCGACAGGTTTTTTCACACAATAACAAGATGGCCGCCGACCACAGCAGGGAACAGCAGCTCAGCCTGGTGATGCTTCCGGCCGCGTATCACCGCCTGGCGCAGCCCGGCGAAGTTACCCTCAACCGACAACGGTGCCCGATATCGCCGGCCCCGCACGGCGCGCGGCACGGATCATGTAAAACGAATAGGATGGATGAATCCGTGACATTTCTAAACGGTTTCATTTGACGTTGCCTACTGCCACTCGACGGCGTCCGATCTAACCATCTGATTGGGGCGCATCGTGGACAGCAGCGGCAAGGAAGGCCAGCACGCGTCCGTGCCAGGACTCGCATTGGCGTTGTCGACGTGGCGCGATCTCGTGCTCGCACAATGGAGTGCGCGCGTCACCGCCGAAATACCGACGGCGGCGGCACTCGGCGAGCCCGTGCTCACGAACATGCTGCCCACCCTGTACGACAACATCACCGAGGCCTTGTCGACGGACGAGCCGCGGCCATCGGCCACCGCCGGCACCACGCTGGCCATTGCGCACGGGCGCGAGCGCGCCAACATGACCGATTACGCGCCGCACGACCTGATCCACGAATTGCAGATCTTCCGCGAGATCCTGTTCTCGATTACCCGGGCCAAGGGACTCACGCTCAGCAAGCACGACGCCGAGATCATCGGCCTGTCGATCGAGGAAGCGGCGCGCGAATCGATCAGCGGATTCAACGAAGCCGACAAGGAGCGCAATCTCGGTTTCATCGCCAGCCTGTCGCATGATTTGCGCAATCCCCTGCATATCGCCAACGCCACCGCACAGCTGATTCAATTGAAGACCGACGATCCCGCCATTGCCAGCCTGGCCCAGCGCGTCTGCAGGAAGCTGGGCGACGCCGATGCGATGAGCCAGACCCTGCTCGATGCGGCGGTATTGACGGGACGCCAGAAACTTGCCCTGCATCCGATCGCCTTCGATATCCTGGAACTGGTGGAAGAAGTCTGTGCCGACTTGCCTTTGCTCGGACAGCGCGTCGAGGTCGACGGCGAGCCCCTTCACGGCCATTGGTGCCGGGTGTCGTTGAAACGGGTGCTCGAGAATCTGCTGTCGAACGCGCAGAAATACGGCGCCCGTTCCGCGCCGATCAAGGTGGCATTGCGCCGCGAAGACCATCAAATACTGCTGTCGGTCCATAACGAAGGCCTGCCGATTCCCAAAAGCGAAATGGCGCGCCTGTTCAAGCCTTACCAGCGTATCGAGGATATCGATATCAAGGGATGGGGGTTGGGCCTGCCCTATGTGCAGCATGTCGCAGAAAGCCATGGCGGCAGCGTGGTCGTGGACAGTGTCGATGGAAAGGGAACAACCTTCACGGTCAGCCTGCCGGTCGATTCGCGTCCTTATGTCAGGAAGTGAAACGCGCCAGCGGCCGTGTCGATGGCAAGCCGGCCCGGTTTCGCAGCGCCGAAGTGTCCGGCACCATGCATTCCGGATGGGTTACAGTTCGATCAAGGCATGTCGAACTGAAGGCAACCCATGTTTCGAGGAATACAGGATCTGATGCGCCCGCCGCCGGGCATGGAATTCGATTTCAGCCAGCCGGCGGGCGAACCGGCGCTGGCGCCGCACGACGGCGTCACCTGGAAAGTGTTCGCCAACCCGATTGCGCTGTTCATCGGCGGCGTGACGGCGGTGCTGCTGGAACTGGCCGAACCCTCGGTACGCTCCGGCGTGTGGGACCACAGCAGCTTCCAGCGCGACCCGGGCCTGCGCCTGCGCCGCACCGGCTTTGCCGCCATGATGACCGTGTATGGCCCGCGCTCGGCAGCCGAACAATTGATTGCGCGCGTGGTGCGCATGCACGGCCATGTGAGCGGCACCACGCCCGACGGGCTGGCCTACCACGCCAACGATCCGCGCCTGCTCGACTGGGTGCAGGCCACCGCCGTGTTCGGCTTTACCGAGGCCTACCACCGTTTCGTGCGCACCCTGTCGGCGCAGGAGCAGGATGCCGCCTTCCTCGAATCCACAGCCTCGGCCCGGCTGTACGGTGCGACCGGCGTCCCGCGCTCCTGGGCAGAATGGGAGACGCTGCTGGCGGCCACCGCGCCTGGCCTGGAAGGCTCCGGCATCCTGGGGGATTTCCTGCGGATCATGGCCGACGCGCCGATCCTGCCGGCGCCGCTGCGTCCGCTGCAGCGCCTGCTGGTGCGCGCCGCCGTCGAGATCGTGCCGGAGCCGGTGCGGTCGCTGCCGCAGCTGCAGGGGCGCGGGCTGCGCTTCGGCGAAGCGGCCCTGGTGCGCACCCTCGCGCGCACCGCGGCATGGCTGCCGCTGGGCGATACGCCGCAAGCGCAGGCGGCGCGGCGGCTGCGCGGCGCGAACGCATGAGCTGCCGTTTGCGCAGCGGCGGCCCCGGCGCGTATGATGGCCGGCACGGGCCTGTCCCGATGCACTGCTGCCGCCGGCACGGCGGCATGCTCGACGAGAAAACGAATCCAGGGTAAATGCGCGTACTGCTAGTCGAAGACGACCACATGATCGGCAAGGCCGTGCAGCAGACGCTGCGCGAAGCCGGCTATGCGGTCGACTGGGTGGTCGACGGCAGCGCCGCGCTCGATTCGCTGCTGTGCTTCAGCTACGACACCGTCCTGCTCGACCTGGGCTTGCCGAAGCTCGACGGCATGGCGGTGCTGCAGGCGATACGCGCCCGCGGCCAGGGCGTGCCCGTGATCCTGCTGACGGCGCGCGACGCGCTGGAGGACCGCGTGGCCGGCCTCGATGGCGGCGCCGACGACTACCTGGTCAAGCCTTTCCAGACCGACGAGCTGCTGGCGCGCATGCGCGCGGTGGCCAGGCGCCAGGGGCCGGCCGCGGCGCCGGTGCTGGGCAACGGCGTGCTGACGCTCGACCCGGCCACCCACGAAGCCGGCGCGAACGGCGCCCAGGTGCGCCTGACCGCGCGCGAATTCGCCTTGTTGCACGCCTTGCTGGTCCGGCCCGGCGCCATCCTGTCGCGCAGCGAACTCGAAAGCCGCATCTATGGCTGGAACGAGGAAGTCGAGAGCAATGCCGTCGAATTCCTGATCCATTCGCTGCGCAAGAAACTCGGCAGCCAGGCCATCAAGAACGTGCGCGGCGTGGGCTGGATGGTGAGCAGGAAGGCATGACGGCGTCGCTGCAATACCGGCTTTCGGCCAGCATTTCGCTGGCCGTGGTCGCCGTGGCCGGAAGCGCCGCCGCGTTTACCTTTGTCGCGTCCCTGAACGATGCCAACATCGCCCAGGACAAGCAGCTGCGCCAGACCGCCGGCATCATCAGCCGGCTCCAGGCCGAACCCGGCGCGCTGGCGGCGCGTCCGAAGCTGCGCGGCATCAGCCTGGAAGAGCGCATCGTCGTGCGCTTCCTGGGCGCCGAGGATGCCCAGGCCGGGCGCCAGGCGCCATATTTCTCGCCGCGCATGCCGGACGGCTTGCAGACGGTATCGAGCGGGAACGAGTCCTGGCGCGTGTTCGTGCGCACCGATGCGCACGGCGTGCGGGTTGCGGTGGCCCAGCAGACCAGCGTGCGCAATGCGGCGGCGCAGCGCAGCGCGCTGCGCTCGCTGATTCCCTTCGCTTTCCTGGCGCCGGTGCTGCTGGTGCTGGTTGCCCTCTTGATCCGCAAGCTGTTCGCGCCGCTGCGCGCGCTGGCCGTGCAGGTCGGGCAGCGCAGCCACGACGATGCGAGCGAACTCGCCGCCGCCGGCCTGCCGCGCGAAGTCCAGCCTTTCGTGGCGGAGATCAACCGCCTCCTGATGCGCGTGGGCCTGGCCATGCAGCGGCAGCGCCGCTTCATCGCCGATGCCGCCCATGAACTGCGCACGCCGCTGGCCGCCATGAGCTTGCAGGGCGAGCGCCTGGCGGCGGCCTCGATGCCGGCCGAAGCGCGCCAGCGCACGCTGGCGCTGGCCGATGGCCTGAAGCGCACGCGCCTGATGCTCGACGGGCTGCTCGCGCTCGCGCGTTCCCAGCAGGGTGGCCCCGACGCCGGCGCGCAGGCTTCGCTGGGACGCACGGTGCACACCGTGATCGAAGACCTGTTGCCGCTGGCCGACGAGCGCGGGATCGACCTGGGACTGGTCCATCCCGGCGACGCACTGGTACAGACCACGCCGGTCGACCTGCACATGCTGGTCAAGAACCTGGTCGAGAACGCGATCCGGTATGCGCCGCCCGGCGGCCGGGTCGACGTATCGGTGCTGGCCGGGAAGGGCAGCGCGGAATTGATCGTCGAGGACAGCGGCCCCGGCATTCCCGAGCACGAGCGCGAGCGGGTGTTCGACGCCTTTTACCGGATACTGGGGAACGGCGAACAGACCGGTTCGGGGCTGGGACTGGCCATCGTCAAGGCGGTGGCGGACGGGGCCGGCGCTACGGTGGCGCTGGAAGATGCGGCGGCGCCCGGCCAGGGATTGCGCGTGCGCGTGCGCTTTCCGCTGCCGTAAGCGTCAGCGCCCCGCCAGTTGCTTGAGCGCCGAGGCGCCCAGCCGGGCCAGCCATGCGCGCACCCGGTTGGCATCGGCGGCATGCGAGAACTTGCCCTGGGCGTCGAGGAAGACCATCACGGTCGGGCGCTTCCTGACCACCGCATACAGCACCATGCAGCGGCCTGCCTCGGCGATGTAGCCGGTCTTTTGCAGGCGGATGCGCCAATTCGCGTTAGCGGTCAGGCGGTTGGTGTTGCTGTAGACGGTGGTGGCTTTGCCCTGCCGGATGCTGAAGCGGCGGTCGGTCGAGTAGCGCCGGATGGTCGGGTTCTTCTCGGCCGCGACGACCAGTTTCGCGAGGTCGCTCGGCGTCGAGACATTCGCGCTCGACAGGCCGGTCGGCTCGACGTAGCGCGTGTCCTTCATGCCGAGCGCGCGCGCCCTGGCGTTCATCGCCTTCACGAAGCGGCGCGTGCCGCCGGGGTAGGCGCGTCCCAGGGCCGAAGCCGCGCGGTTTTCGGAGCTCATCAGGGCCAGGTGCAGCATGTCGCGCCGCGTCAGTGTCGTTCCGACCTGCAGGCGCGACGAGGAATGCTTCAGGCGGTCGATGTCGGCCCGGGTGATGGTCAGCATTTGCCGCATGTCCTGCTTCGCATCCAGCACCACCAGTGCCGTCATCAGCTTGGTCAGCGAGGCGATCGGCATGACCGCGTGCGCATTCTTCTCGTGCAGGACCGCCTGCGATTTCAGGTCGACGATCATCACCGCGCTCGACCTGAGCGCCGCCAGCCTGGCGGCGTGCGGTAGTTGGTCCTTGTGCGCCTGCGCGGGGAAGGTGAAGATGGTGAGGCAAAGCAGGAGGAGGGTGCGGAAGGCGGAAAGTCGCATGCTGGCCTGGGCGATACGGGATCGCCGTGCAAGTGGTCGGTAGTCGGGACGAAGCAGCGCAAAGCTGCGAGCTCGGCCATACTAGGACCCGACACTTAGCAAAGACTTAGCGTGGTTTTAACAGCCGGCGTCGACCGCCTGCAAGGCCTGTTTCGCCATCGCCAGCGCGCCCTCGTAGGACTTGGCGGCGGCGATGAAGCGGCCGTTGTGGCAGAAGGTGGCGTCGGGGACGCCGGTCACCGCCGCCAGGTCGGCGTCGCGCAGGCCGGCCCAGGGCGCGGGCAGGTCGGCGCGTGCCTCGAAGCTCTCCGTGCTGACCGAGACCGTGTGCAGCATGTAGCGCTGCTCCCCGATGCTGTGGCTGATCACGAACAGCACCTTCGGCATTTCCTTGCGCACGATGCTGGACCAGGGCAGGGCGCTGTTGCCCAGGTAGAGCAGGCGGCCGTCTTCGAGGGTGTCGGCGTCGCGCACCTGCTCGACGGCCATCAGGGCGCCGACGCGGTACTTCACCGAATTGACCATGATGTCGGTCAGCAGCGCCATCGCGCGCCGGAATTCCTGCAAACGGAAGGCCTCGGTCGGCGCGCCGTAGCCGATGCGCTCTTCGTCCAGCCAGTTCGGGTTGAAGCCGGAGACGATGGCCGACAGGCCGTAGCCGCCGGGCGCGTTCTTGGCCGCGCCCACGTCCGACAAATCCAGGTATTGCACGATGTCGGCGTCGATGGCATAGGCCATCTCCTGGGCCGTGCTGTCCCGCAGTTCGCGGCCGACGTAGCGCAGGGCCAGGGCGGCGACGCAGCGCGCGCCGTATTCGCGCCAGACCAGGCCGGCGCTGGCGTAGGGCACGCCAGTCGGGCGGGCGCCGTCGAAGCCTTTCTGGTGGTGGTCGAAGCGGCCAGTGGCCGGGTCCCAGATGCCGCCGACGTCGACGGCGAAGTCGGCGGCCTCGATGGTGGCGCTGTCGCGCGTGCGCACCAGTTCGGCGTCGGGAAACAGGATCTGCAGGACGGCGCAAGCCCACGCGTCATCCGCGTGGAACTTGCCGTTGTGGGTCACGATGACCATGGAAACTCCAATCAATTCTCTTTAGCGAATGCGGATGATACCGGCTTCAGGGCGGCGGGGCGAACAAGCAATGGGCAGCGTGCAAAAAGCGTTGGCGTTTGCCCGGCCATACGGTATCTTCTTCCACTTGAAGATCGGGCAACATTTCGATCGTCAACGACAACCGCCGCATATCAAAACCGAAGAGGACGATGTAGATGAACGAGTTGGTCAGCACTATCAATGGAATAATCTGGAGCCCGGCCCTGATCGTGCTGTGCCTGGGCGTGGGCCTGTATTTTTCGCTGCGCTCGCGCTTCCTGCAGGTGCGCCACGTGCGCGAGATGACGCGCCTGATGTTCGAAGGTAAAAGCTCGGAGCAGGGCGTCTCCTCGTTCCAGGCGCTGACCATGACCCTGGCCGGCCGCGTCGGCACCGGCAACATCGCCGGCGTCGCCACCGCGATCACCTTCGGCGGCCCCGGCGCCGTGTTCTGGATGTGGGCCGTGGCCTTCCTCGGCGCCAGTTCCGCCTTTGTCGAGTCGACCCTGGGCCAGGTCTACAAGGAGCAGATCGCCAGGGAATACCGCGGCGGCCCCGCCTTCTACATCGAGAAGGGCCTGGGCATGAAGTGGTACGCGCTCACCTTCGCCTTTGCCACCATCCTCGCCACCGGCCTGCTGCTGCCGGGCGTGCAGGCCAATTCCATCGCCGAAGGCCTGCAGACCGCGATCGGCATCGACCGCAACGTCACCGCCGCGCTGCTGGCGATCGCGCTCGGCTTCATCATCTTCGGCGGCGTCAAGCGCATCGCCACCTTTGCCGAAGTCATCGTGCCCTTCATGGCGCTCGGCTACATCATCGTCGCCTGCGTCATCGTCTTCCTGAACATCGGCCAGCTGCCCGGCGTGCTGAAGCTGATCTTCAGCTCGGCCTTCGGCCTGGACGCGGGCTTCGGCGCCATCATCGGCATGGCCATCCAGTGGGGCGTGAAGCGCGGCGTGTACTCGAACGAGGCCGGCCAGGGCACCGGCCCGCACGCCTCGTCGGCGGCGGAAGTGAGCCACCCGGCCAAGCAGGGCCTGGTGCAGGGCTTCTCGGTGTACGTCGACACCCTGTTCGTGTGCTCGGCCACGGCCTTCATGCTCCTGATTACCGGCCAGTACAACGTCGAAGGCCCGAACGGCGCGGCGATGTACACCGGGGTGCAGGGCGTGGCGGGCGGCCCGGGCTACGTGCAGGTCGCGCTGGAACACGTGATGCCGGGGTTCGGCGCGATCTTCGTGGCGGTGGCGCTGCTGTTCTTCGCCTTTACCACCATCGTCGCCTACTACTACATCGCCGAAACCAACATCGCCTACATCGACCGCCATGCGCGCCATCCGTGGCTGAAGTTCGCGCTGAAGGTGGCGATCATCGCCGCCACCGTCTACGGCACCGTCAAGACCGCCGACCTGGCCTGGGCCCTGGGCGACATCGGCGTCGGCCTGATGGCCTGGCTGAACCTGGTGGCCATCATCCTGCTGCGGAACGTCGCCTTTAAATGCCTGCGCGACTACGAGGCGCAGAAGAAGCTGGGCAAGGACCCGCAGTTCGATCCGCTGGCGCTGGGGATCGCGAACGCGCATTACTGGGAACAGCGCGTTGCCGACGGCAAGCGTAGCAGCGCGAAGGATGTGGACTTGACCAGCTAAGCCGGCGCAACAGGCGCAACAGGTGGGATAACGGCAGCTGCGGCTGCCGTTATTTTCTCAGGTCGCTCACACGCCTGGCCTTGCCGACCCCGGCCAGGATCGCCGCCAGCTGCGCGGCATCGGCCGGCTTCACCAGGTGGTGGTCGAAGCCGGCGGCCAGGGCCTTGCGGCGGTCGCTGTCGTGGCCGTAGCCGGTCACCGCGATCAGCACCGCATGCTGCGTTTGCGCCTGTGCGCGCAGGCGCCCGGCCAGTTCGTAGCCGTCGATGTCGGGCAGGCCGATGTCGAGGATGCAGACGTCCGGCCGTTCGCCGCGCGCCCGCGCCAGCGCCGCCAGCGAGCCGTGTTCGACCTGCACCTGGTGCCCGTAGGTTTCCAGCACCATGGCCAGCATCGCCGCGGCGTCGGCATTGTCGTCGACCACCAGCACGCGCAGGCCCTGGCCGGACGGTGCGGCGGCCGCATCGGGCGTCTCGCCCGGCCCCGACACTGCCGCTGCCTGCAAGCGCGGCAGGCAAACGCGGAAGCGGCTGCCCTGGCCCGGTCCCGGGCTGTCGCAGGTGACGCTGCCGCCGTGCAGCTCGACCAGGCTTTTCACCAGCGCCAGTCCCAGCCCCAGGCCGCCGGCCGCGCGGTCCGAGCTCCGTTCGGCCTGGGCGAACAGATCGAAGGCGCGCGCCGCCAATTCGGGCGTCATGCCGATGCCGTTGTCGGCCACCTCGATGACCACGTGGTCGGTGCGCACTTCCGAGGTCAGGCCGATGCGGCCGCCTTCGTCGGTGTACTTGGCGGCGTTGTTCAGGATATTCGCGAGCACCTGCACCAGGCGCTGGCGGTCGCCCAGGACCACCGTGGTATCCGGCGCGATGTGCGAATGCAGGTGGTGGCGCCGTTTCTGCATCAGCGGCGCCATCTGCTCGATGGCGTCGGCCACCACGTGGCGGATGTCGACCGGCGCCATGTCGAGTTCGACCAGGCCGCGCGTGACGCGCGACACATCCAGCAGGTCGTCGATCAGGTGGGTCATGTGGTCGACCTGGCGCCCGATGATCTGGCTGGTGTGGCGCACGCGTTCGTCGTCGAGCCGGCCCAGGCGCAGCAGGTGGGCGGCGGCGCCGATCGGGGCCAGCGGGTTGCGCAGTTCGTGCGCCAGCATCGCCAGGAATTCGTCCTTGCGGCGGTCGGATTCACGCAGCGTGGCCTCGGCCGCCTTGCGCTCGCTAATGTCGCGGTAGAACACGGCGAGCCGGCTCTCGGGCAGCGGATAGGCACGGATCTCGATCCAGGCCAGCGCGCCGCTGTCGAGCTGGTAGCCGTGTTCCAGGGTCTCGGGCATCTGCCGTTCGCGCACGCGCCGGTACAGCGCCTCAATCGGCCCGCCCGCCAGGTGCGGCAGCACGGTCCAGACGTCGCGCCCCACCAGGTCGGCATGCTGGCGCCGCGCCAGGCGCGCGCCGAGCTCGTTGACATCGAGGATGGTCCAGTCGCTGTCGAGCAGGCCGATGCCCTCGGCCATGTTGTCGAAGATCTGCTGGCTGCGGTCGCGTTCGGCGCGCAGCGCGGCCTGGGCGCGCACGCTTTCCAGCGCAAACCAGGTGCGGTCGACCATGTCCTCGGCCATGGCGATGTGCTCCGTGCTCCAGTGATGCGGCTGGTCGTGGTGCACGCTCAGCACGGCGTGCAGGCGGCCGTTCTTCATCAAGGGAATGCCGAGGGCCGCGCCCATGCCGGCCGCACGGTAGGCCGCGGCATGGGGCGCCGTAGCCGCGTCGCGCGTGACGTCATCGAGCACCAGGTTACGGCCGGCGCGCAGCAGATCGACCGCCGCCACGCCGAAATCGTCGAGACGCAGGCGCACGCCGCGCATCGAGGGCATGCTGCCGGTTGTCCAGTCGGGATGCATCTGGATCCAGACGCCGTCCGGGTCGGTCTCGCCGTACACGACGCGCTTGCCGCCGACTTCCTTGCCGAGCAGTTCGCTGGCGGCGGCGGTGACTTCGCCGGGGTCGGTCAGCGGGCGGATGCGGTCGGCCAGGGCCAGCTGGAAGGCGTGGCGCCGTCCGGCCGTCTCCAGCGCTTCGAATAGCTGACGGTAGCGGGCCTCGCTCTCGGCCAATGCGATCTTGGCCAGTTTTTCGTCATGGATGTCGGTCGAGGTGCCGAACCAGCGCTCGATGGCGCCGGCGTCGTTGCGGTAGGGTTCGGCGCGTACCAGGAACCAGCGGTAGGCGCCGGAGCGCGCGCGGATGCGGTGTTCGACCTGGAAGCGCCCGCCCCGGGCATAGGCCTCGCCCCAGGCGGCCATGGTGGCGGCGCGGTCGTCGGGATGGACGAATTCCCCGGCCACGTCCGCCGGTGTCGAGGAATCGATGGGTACGCCGGCGTAGTCTTCCCAGACCTGATTGAAATAGATGGCCAGGCCCGCCGCCGTGACGACCCAGACGATCTGTGGGATCGATTCGGCCAGCTGGCGGAAACTGCGCTCGCTCTCGCGCAGCGCCTGTTCGGTGGCCACCTGCGCCGTCACGTCGCGAAAATAGAAGGTGAGGCCGGTGGCGGCAGGCGAGATGCGCACCTCGTACCACTTGCCGTGCTCGGGATAGAAGGCGGTGACTTCGGTGGCGGTCTTGTCGCGGATGGCCCGGATGTAGGCGTCCTCGAAAGCGGTGCCGGCCAGGCCCGGATAGGCCTCGGCCATGGTGCGTCCGAGGATGTCCTGGCGGCGCACGTCGAGGATGCGCTCGGCCTGACGGTTGACGTAAGCGAATTCGCCGTTCCGGTTGACCGAGAAGAAACCGTCGGAAATGCTTTCCAGGATGGCGACAGCCTCCTCCGCCAGTTGCTGGGAGGAGGTGTCGGGGAGGGGATCGCGGGATTCCGGCTGCTCGGTCATGCCTGATTATAGAACCAGGCAGCCGCGCGTGCCGGACAGGTCAGAACTTGTGCCAGAGCCGCGCGAAATAAGCCGCGCCGTTCAGGCCGAACTGCACGCTTTCGTACTTGAAGCCGTTGTCGGTTTCGTTGGCATCCTGCGTGGTCGGCTTGACGTTGAAGATGTTGGTCGCACCCAGGGTCAGCCTGGTGTTGTCGCTGTACGACCAGCTGAACGACAAATCGGCCGAGGTCTTCGGCTTGTAGTAGGCGTTCGGCACCGGCGGGCCCGAGAAGGTGCCCAGGGTCTGCGGGCCGAAGTGGATGATGCGGAAGTCCGAACCGAACTTGCCGAGACTGTACTCGAAGCCGAGGGTGGCCTTGCGGCGCGGGCCGCCCTGTTCGATGAACAGGCGCTCGCGCTCCGACAGCAGCACGTCCTCGAAGCCGGCCAGGGTGCTTGGCGCATGCACGCCGGTCACCTCGGTCTTGCTGAAGTTCAGGGCCAGGAAGGTGTTCAGGCGGCCGCTGCCGAGCGGCATGCGGTGCGCGGCGGTGATGTCCAGGCCCTTGGTCTCGGTGTCGACCGAGTTGACGAAGAACTGGGCTTCGCCGACGCCGAGCGAGGCCAGGGTGGCGCCCAGTGCCGGGTAGTTGTCGGCATTGAAGCGGCCCGACAGCACGATGCGGTCGTCGATGTCGATGCGGTACAGGTCGGCCGTGACCGAGGTCGTCTGCGATGGCGTCCAGGTGGCGCCGACGGTGAAGCTCTTCGACGTTTCTTCCTTCAGCTTCGGGATGCCGGCCGCATTCGCGACGGCGCCGCCGTTCGGCGCCAGCACCACGTCGAGCGGTTCGCCGCTGACGAAGTCGGTGAAGGTCGACGAGAAGTAGACCTGCTGCAGCGACGGCGCGCGGAAGCCGGTGCTGGCCGAGGCGCGCAGCAGCACGTCGCCGCCGAGCTTGAAGGCGGCGGCCAGCTTGCCGTCGGTGGTCGAGCCGAAGTCGGAGAAGCGCTCGTGGCGCAGCGCGGCCTGCACTTTCAGGCGCTCGCTGACGTCGGCTTCGAGGTCGAGGTAGGCGGCCGTGCTGTGGCGGCTGCGCTTGGTGGCGTCGCCCGGCTGGAAGCCGGGGAAGCCCTGGCTGCCGCCGGCGCCGCCCACGCCCACGCCGTCGGCGTCGATCCAGGAGCCCTGTTCGCCGGAGAAGATGCGGTACTGCTCGTTGCGGTATTCGAAGCCGAAGGCAGCGTTCAGGCCGTTCAGGACATTGCCGTAGTAGCGGCTGAAGTCGGCGTTGGTGGTCAGCTGGCGGAAGTCGAAGCCGCCGGCGGAAAACGAGCTCGGGCTGATGCCGGCGCCGCCATTCGTCAGGTCGAGGTTCGCGATCGAAGCGTTCAGCGTGTTCGCGATGGTGTAGTCGAGGCGGTTGTAGCCGTAGGTCTGGGAGAAGTCGCCGCTCCACTCGCCGAGTTTGGTGCGGTAGCCGGCGGTGGCGTAGCGGTCCTTCAAATCGCCGTTGATGAAGGGGACGAAACCGTCCGGATACATGGCGGCCGAGTTGCGGGTCGGGATGTCCTCGGTGCCGAGGCCGCCGCGCGCGAAGGCGGCGCTCGACGCGTCGCGGCGCTGCACGCCGCCGGTCAGGTACAGCTTGCCGCTGCCCAGGGCGACGTCGCCGTTGATATACACCGTCTGGTTTTCCGTCTTGCTGTCGCCGATGATGCGCGGGTTGCCTTCCTCGGCGCGGTTCGAGCGGCCGCGGTACAGGTATTCGGTGGTGATGCCGAAGCTGCCGCCGGCGACCGGGATGCCGCAGTAGGCCGAGGCCAGCCAGTTGTCGCCGTCGCCTTCCTTGTACTGGCCGAAGCCGGCCACCGCTTCGCAGCCCAGGTTTTTCTTGAGTTCGATGTTCATCACGCCGGCGATGGCGTCCGAGCCGTACTGGGCGGCGGCGCCGTCGCGCAGCACCTGCACGTTACGGATGGCCATCACGGGAATCGCGTTCAGGTCGGTGCCGGTGTTGCCGCGGTTGCGCGCGCCGAACAGATTGACCAGGGCGGTGGTGTGACGGCGCTTGCCGTTCACCAGCACCAGGGTCTGGTCGGAACCGAGGCCGCGCAGGGCGGCGGAGTCGACCAGGTCGGCGCCGTCGGCGCCGCTCTGGCGGGTCGAGTTGAACGAAGGGGAGATGTTGGTGAGCGTTTGCGACAGGTCGAACTGGCTGCCCTGTTCGGCCAGGCGCGTCATCGGGATGATGTCGACCGGGACCGGCGTGTCGGTGCTGGATGCGGCGCCGGTACGGCGCGTGCCGACCACGTGCACGCTCTGGATCGCGGTGGCGTCCGCGGCTTCGGGCGTGGCGGTCTGGGCGAACGCAGGCGGAACGAAGGCGGCCAGGGCGCTGCTGCCATACAGACCAAGCAACACGGCACGGCGCAATTGAGTCGGTTTGAACACGCACATCTCCAATATGAAAAAATGCATGCTAAACAATATTAATGAACTCAACTACTGGGTGTGTCTGAAACACAACGGATGCACCAAAATGGGGTGGGTGATGATGCCGGGTGCATGAATTGGGTGCGTAGGGTGGGTTCTCGAACCCACCACTACAACGGACGATCATTCGATATGCATGCGGTGAATGGTGGGTTCGAGAACCCACCCTACGCGATTACGCGGCTTTGCCTTGCAAGGCCTCGCTGCGCAATATCTTCGCCGCTTCCACCATGTTGCGCAGCGCCGCCCGCGTTTCCGGCCAGGCGCGCGTCTTCAGCCCGCAATCCGGATTCACCCACAGGTTCCCCGCCGGGATCACCTCGGCCGCCTTGCGCATCAGGCGCGCGATGTCGTCCGTCGATGGCACCCTTGGCGAGTGGATGTCGTACACGCCCGGCCCGATCCCGTTCGGGTAGGCAAAGTCGCCGAAGCCGCGCAGCAGTTCCATGTCCGAGCGGCTGGTCTCGATGGTGACGACGTCGGCATCCAGCGCCGCGATCCCGGGCAGGATGTCGTTGAACTCGGCATAGCACATGTGGGTGTGCAGTTGCGTCGTGTCGGCGATGCCGGAGGCCGAGATGCGGAAGGCGCGTGCGGCCCAGCCGAGGTAGTCGCGCCAGAGCGCACGGCGCAGCGGCAGGCCTTCGCGGATCGCCGGTTCGTCGATCTGGATGATGCCGATACCGGCCGCCTCCAGGTCTTGTACCTCGTCGCGGATGGCCAGCGCGATCTGCAGGGCGGTGGCCGAACGCGGCTGGTCGTCGCGCACGAACGACCATTGCAGGATGGTGACCGGGCCGGTGAGCATGCCTTTCACCGGACGCGCGCTGAGGCTCTGGGCGTAGGCGGTCCAGGCCACCGTCATCGCGGCGGGACGGGACACGTCGCCGAACAGCACCGGCGGCTTGACGCAGCGTGAGCCATACGATTGCACCCAGCCGTTGGCCGTGAAGGCAAAGCCATCCAGTTGTTCGCCGAAGTACTCGACCATGTCGTTGCGTTCGGCCTCGCCATGCACCAGCACGTCGATGTCCAACAGCTCCTGTTCGCGCACGGCCTGTTCGATCTCGCGCCGCATCGCCGCTTCGTAGCTGTCCCGTGCCAGTTCGCCGCGCTTGAAGGTGGCGCGGGCGGCGCGGATGGCGGCCGTTTGCGGGAAGGAGCCGATCGTGGTGGTGGGGTAGAGCGGCAAGTTGAAGCGCGCCCCCTGCGCGGCCTGGCGCACGGCGAAGGGGCTCGATCGGCGGTCGGCGTCCGCTGCCAGGGTGGTAACGCGCTCCTGCACGGCGCGCTTGCGCACGCGCGGGCTGCTGGCGCGCGCCTCCACTGCCGCACGCGAGGCGCACAGTTCCAGGTACACGCTGCCTTCGCCTTCGACCAGGGCGCTGCGCAGGATGCGCAGTTCGTCCAGCTTCTCCGTGGCGCCGGCGAGCCAGCTGCGCAATTCGACGTCGATGGCGGCGTCTTCGCGCAGCGACAGCGGCACGTGCAGCAGCGAGCACGATGGCGCGATCCAGAGTTCGCCGCGGCGGCGTTCGGCCAGGGGCTTGAGGCAGGCGAGGGCGCGGTCCAGGTCGGTGCGCCAGATGTTGCGGCCGTCGACGATGCCGACTGAGAGCACCTTGTTATCGGGCAGCCAGTCGGCCACCGATTGCAGCTCGTGGGCGGCGCGCACGCCGTCGACGTGCAGGCCGGCCACCGGCAGCTTGCAGGCGATGCTCAGCTGGCCTTCGAGCGGTGAGAAGTAGGTGGCCAGCAGCAGCGGCAGGCCGGCCGTGGCCAGCGTGTGGTAGGCGCGCTCGAAGGCCAGCAGCCAGGCGCCCGGCAAGTCCAGGCCGAGGATCGGCTCGTCGACCTGCACCCACTCTGCGCCGGCCGCCTTCAATTGCACCAGCAACTGCACCCAGGCGGGCAGCAGGGTGTCGAGCAGGTCGAGCTTGTCGAAGCCGTCCTGCCTGGCTTTGCCGAGCCAGAGGAAGGTCAGCGGTCCGACCAGCGCCACCTTGACCTTGTGGCCCAGCCCCCGGGCTTGCGCCACTTCGGCCAGCAGGCGTTCGGGCGCCAGCGCGAAGCTGGTGGCGGCGTCGAACTCGGGGACCAGGTAGTGGTAGTTGGTGTCGAACCACTTGGTCATTTCCAGTGCTGGCTTGCCGCCGTGGTGGGCGCCGCAACATGCTTCGCCGTGCGCGTGTGCGTCCTCATTTGCCGCCTCGTTTGCCACCCCGCGTGCGAGGGTGAAGTAACGCGCCAGCGCCGATTCGCTGCCGTCGAAACCGAAGCGCGCCGGTTCGCAGCCGAACAGCTGGATGTGGTTCGCCACATGGTCGTAGAAGGCGAAGTCGCCCACGGTGACGAAGTCCAGCCCGGCGTTTGCCTGCTGCTGCCAGTGACGGGCACGCAGTCCGGCAGCGGTCTCTTCCAGTTGCGCTTCGCTCGCTTCACCGCGCCAGTGGCGTTCGAGGGCGAACTTCAGCTCGCGTTGCAGGCCGATGCGCGGATAGCCCGGCGTATGAATCTTGATCATGATAAATTCATTTCGTATGAATGATGCTAACGATTGTCGTCAGAACTCATGCATAATTCAAACGAAAAAATTTCGATCAAACGTGAAAATCATTCATGGCTACTTCCATCCTTGAACTGCGCCACCTGCGCACCCTGCTGGCGCTGAAAGAGGCCGGCACCATCTCGCGCGCCGCGCAATTGCTGAACGTGACGCAATCGGCGCTCTCGCACCAGGTGCTGGCGCTGGAGCGGCAATACGAGACCGGGCTGTTCGAACGCAAGTCGTCGCCGGTGGCGTTCACGGCCGCCGGCCAGCGCTTGCTGGCGCTGGCCGAGCAGGTCTTGCCGCACATCGGCGCGGCCGAACGCGACCTGGCGCGCCTGACCAGTAACGCCACCGGCAAGCTGCGCATCGCGGTCGAGTGCCACACCTGCTTCGACTGGCTGATGCCGTCGATGGACGCGCTGCGTGCGCGCTGGCCGGAAGTCGAGCAGGACATCGTGTCGGGCTTCCAGGCCGATCCGATCGGCCTGCTGCACCAGGACCGCGCCGAGGTGGCGATCGTGTCGGAGCTGGACGA
>Ga0209023_10003082_pt1 | contig 20148 bp, 19 predicted proteins | sample LakOneMetagenome_FD_187468 | JGI IMG/M metagenome (GOLD analysis project Ga0209023, IMG submission 187468) | Freshwater and sediment microbial communities from Lake Erie, Canada (SPAdes) (version 2) | ecosystem: Environmental > Aquatic > Freshwater > Lentic | place: Lake Erie, Canada...
CACGCGAAGGTGCGGGCCATCTTCTACGGCCTCGGCTCCGACGGCACGGTTGGCGCCAACAAGAACACCGCGAAGATCATCGGCGGCAACACCGACCTGCACGTGCAGGCCTACTTCGTCTACGACTCGAAGAAGTCGGGCAGCACCACGGTCAGCCACGTGCGTGTCGACGAGCACCCGATCCACAGCACCTACCTGATCGACGAAGCCACCTTCGTGGGCATCCACCAGTGGAACTTCTTCGACCGGTTGGAGGTGTTGCACCAGGCAGCGCACGGCGCGACGGTGCTGCTCAACGCGCCGTACCCGGCGGAGCAGGTGTGGGACCGCCTGCCGGTGGAGGTGCAGCAGGCGGTGCTGGATCGCGACCTGCAGCTGTACGCGGTGAATGCCGCGGCCGTGGCTCGCGAGGCTGGCCTGGGTGGCCGCATCAACACCGTCATGCAGGCCTGCTTCTTCGGTCTTGCCGGCGTGCTGCCTACCGAGGAAGCGCTGGCCGAGCTGAAGCACGCGATCGAGAAGAGCTACGGCGCACGCGGCGAGGCCGTGGTGCAGCGCAACATCGCGGCCGTCGACAAGTCGCTGGAGAACCTGCACAAGGTGCCCGTCGGCTCCTCGGTCACGGCGACCACTCATCGCCGTCCGGCCGTCAGCGCGGATGCGCCCGACTTCGTGCAGCGGGTCACGGCCCGCATGTTGGCGGGGGAGGGCGACCTGTTGCCCGTCAGCGCGCTGCCGCCCGACGGCGCCTTCGTCACCGGCACGGCGATGTACGAGAAGCGCACCATCGCGCCGGAGATCCCGATCTGGGAAGCCGACCTGTGCATCGACTGCGGCAAGTGCGCGATCGTCTGCCCGCATGCGGCCATCCGCATGAAGGTCTACGAACCGGCCGCCATCGAAGGGCTCGGCGACTCGCTGAAGACGAAGAACTTCCGCAGCCGCGAGGTGCCTGGCATGCAGCTGACCATCCAGGTTGCCCCGGACGACTGCACCGGTTGCGGTGTGTGCGTGCAGGCCTGCCCGGCGCACGACAAGAGCGAGGTGAAGCGCAAGAGCATCAACATGCGCCCGATCCGCGACCACCTCGACGCCGAGCGCATCGCGTGGGACGCGTTCCTCGCGGTGAAGGAAGCCGATCCGGCCCAGTGGGACCCTGCGACGGTGAAGACCAGCCAGCTGCGTCAGCCGTTGTTCGAGTTCAGCGGCGCCTGCAGCGGTTGCGGCGAGACGCCGTACCTGAAGCTGCTCACCCAGCTGTTCGGCGACCACCTGCTGGTGGCCAATGCCACCGGCTGCAGCAGCATCTTCGGCGGCAACCTGCCCACCACGCCGTACACGGTCAACAGTGAGGGCCGTGGCCCGGCGTGGGCCAACAGCCTGTTCGAGGACAACGCCGAGTTCGGCCTGGGTATCCGCCTCGGCTTCGAAGCACAACGCCGCACCGCGCTGGTGCTGGTGGACCGGATGCGGTCCGTGCTGGACGCCGCACTCGGCACCGCCGCGGTCGATGCGATCGTGGCCGGTGTCGACGACGACGGCGAGTTGGGCATCCGTGCCCAACGCGACCGGGTGTCCGCAATGAAGGCCGTGCTCACCGGTACCGACGCCGACTCGGTGGCGCTGCTGGAGCTGGCCGACACCCTCGTGCGCAAGAGCATGTGGATCGTCGGCGGCGACGGTTGGGCGTACGACATCGGTGCCGGCGGCCTGGACCATGTGCTCGGCAGCGGCCGCAACGTCAACATCCTCGTGCTGGACACGGAGGTCTACTCCAACACCGGCGGCCAGGCTTCGAAGGCCACGCCTCGCGGCGCGGTCGCCAAGTTCGCGGCCGGCGGCAAGGGTGGCATGAAGAAGGACCTCGGCCTGGAGGCGATGAGCTACGGCGACGTCTACGTGGCCCGGGTCGCGCTCGGCGCCAGCGACATCCAGACCGTGAAAGCACTGCTGGAGGCGGATGCGTGGCCGGGCGTCTCGCTGGTCATCGCCTACAGCACCTGCATCGCCCACGGGTTCGACATGAGCCAGTCGATGACGCAGCAGAAGCTGGCGGTGCAGAGCGGTCACTGGCCGATGTACCGCTACCGGCCTGCGGCCGACAGCGACGCTCAGCCGTTCCAGCTGGACAGCGCCGACCCGTCGGTGCCGTACAGCGACTTCGCCCGCAGCGAGGCCCGCTTCTCGATGCTGGCCCGATCGAACCCTGACCGTGCACGCGACCTGGTGGGCCTGGCCCAGCAGGACGTGGACAACCGCTGGCACTACTACCGACAGCTGGCCGACGTGCACCGGGCCTCACCCGGCCACGCCGCCGATGCCACCATCGCAGACGAGGAGGACGAGTGATGGACCTCTCCACCACCTACCTGGGCCTACGGCTGCACAGCCCGCTGGTCGCTTCGGCCGGCCCGGTCACGGGCAACCCGGCGATGTGGCAGCGCCTGCAGGATTCGGGCGCCGGTGCCATCGTGTTGCCGTCGCTGTTCGAGGAGGAGATCGAGAACGAGGAGTTCGCGATCGCACAGGCATACGACGACACGTCGGACATGTTCGGCGAGGCGCAGAGCTTCCTGCCCTCGCTGCCGCTGCCCGATGTCGGCCCCAACCACCATCTCTCGCTGGTCGAGCGAGCACGTGAGCAGTTGACCATTCCGGTCATCGCCAGCCTGAACGGCACCAGCCCCGGTGGCTGGGTGCGCTACGCGAAGCACCTGGCGGACGCCGGCGCCAGCGCGATCGAGCTGAACCTCTACGACAGCGTGGTGGACCCGTCGATCAGTGCCGCCGACGCCGAGCACCGCTACGCGGAACTGGTGGAGGAGGTCAAGGCCGAGATCTCCATTCCGCTCGCCGTGAAACTCGGTCCGTGGTTCACGGCGCTGGGCAACTTCGCCGAGCGGCTGCAGACCGCTGGTGCCGATGGCCTGGTGCTGTTCAACCGGCTCTACCAGCCCGACATCGACCTCGACTCGCTCGACGTGGTGCCGCGCCTCGCGCTGTCCACCTCGGCCGAGGTGCGGCTGCCGCTGCACTGGATCGCCAACCTGTTCGGCACGGTGCGCTGTTCGCTGGCTGCGAGCACCGGTGTGCACGATGGCGCCGACGTCCTCAAGCTGTTGCTGGCGGGTGCCGACGTGGTGATGTCCACCAGCGCGTTGCTGCAGCACGGGCCTGAACACCTGCTCGTCATGGAGCGGTTCATCCGCGAGTGGATGTTGGAGCGCGACTACGACAGCGTCGCCCAGTTGCGTGGCAGCGTCAGCCGCGGCAACGTGCCGGACCCGCAGGTGTACGAGCGCTCGAACTACTACCAGGTCATCCACAGCTGGCGGCCGACCGCCCGTCGGTAGGCTCGAACCATGCGACACAGCGAAGGCCATTTCGGTCACCGGGTCGGGTGGCTGCGGGCCATGGTGCTCGGCGCCAACGACGGCATCATCTCCACGGCGGCCCTGCTGCTGGGCGTCGCGGCGGCCGCCTCGTCGCGCAGCGCGATCCTCACTGCCGGCATCGCTGGCCTGGTGGCGGGTGCGGTGTCGATGGCGCTGGGCGAGTACGTCTCGGTGTCGTCGCAGCGCGACAGCGAGCGCAGCGACATCGCCAAGGAGCAGTGGGAGCTGGAGCACCAGGCCGACCACGAGCTCGAGGAGTTGACGGCGATCTATCAGGGCAAAGGCCTCGACGCCACGCTGGCCCGTCAGGTTGCGTTGCAGCTCACCGAGCACGATGCGCTGGCCGCGCACTTGCGTGACGAACTCGGCATCTCACAGGACGAACTGGCCCGCCCGTTCCAGGCTGCGTGGAGTTCTGCATTGTCGTTCTCGATCGGTGCTGCCATTCCGCTCATCGCTGCGGCCGTGTTCGCCAAGCCGCTGCGAATCGGCGCGATCATCGCCGTCACCCTGATCGCCTTGGTGGTGCTCGGCTTCGTCGGCGCCCGCGCCGGTGGTGCCGCCCCCGGTCGGTCGATCGCCCGTGTGGTCTTCGGCGGCGCCGCCGCCATGGCCGTCACCATGCTGGTCGGCTGGGCGTTCGGCGCAGCCGTCGGCTGACTCTGCGGCGATCCCGTTCCACGTGGTTTCACCGCGGAGTCCGAGACATCGCTCCAGTCGTGCGGCGTTCGTGGGCGAGCGGGGCGAGGGCACACGTGTGACATCCCGGTCGAGTTCACCTTGCTCCGACTCCGCAATCACCGAACTGAGCGAACGGAACCACCTCCGAAGGAAGTGAACGCCCCGACCGACGCAGCCTTCGTCGCTGCGGGTCGGAGGCGATCGCTGCAACCGGCCACCAGCGGGTAGCCCGTGGAGTCGGAGCAAGGTGAACTGGACGTCTGCAGCATGGACGCGAACCCGAAGGGAACAGCGGCCACAACCGCCGCTCCACCGTTCGCCACACCGGTACGGCTGTACCGCGAATGAAGGCCGTGCGCTAGTTTGGCCGCCATGAGTCAACGTGTGGATGCCGTCGTGATCGGCGCAGGAGTCATCGGTTCGTCCGTCGCCCTCGAGCTGGCGCGAGGCGGCCGTTCCGTCGTCGTCGTCGACAAGGGGCCCGCCGCCGGCGCCGGTTCCACCAGTTCGTCGTCGTCGATCATCCGGTTCAGCTACTCCACCACGGACGCCGTGCTCACCGCCTGGGAGGCGGCAGCGATGTGGAACGACTGGGCCGGTCACCTCGGCCACGTCGACCCCGACGGCCTCGCCCGATTCATCAAGACCGGCATGTGCATCTTCCACACGCCGGGCGACAACACGGTGCGCATCGAGCGCCTGTGGGACGAGATCGGCATCTCCTACGAAGTGTTCGACACCGCCCGGCTGCAGGAGTTGCTCCCCGGCATGGACCTCGGCTCGTACTTCCCGCCCAAGCGCATCGACGATCCGGCGTTCGCCGACGATCCGCAGGGCACGCTCACCGCCATCCTCGAGCCGGAGAGCGGCTTCATGGACGACCCCATGCTGTGCGCCAAGAACCTCGCCTACGCCGCCCGCCAGCACGGCGCCGAGTTCCGCTTCAACAGCCAGGTCGTCAGCATCGACCAGGCCGACGGCCGCGTCACCGGTGTCACCCTCGCCAATGGCGACACGATCGAAGCACCTGTTGTGGTCAACGTCGGCGGTCCGCACTCCAGTGGCATCAACCGGCTCGCCGGCGTGGCCGACGGGATGCGCATCGGTCACCGCCCGCTGCGTCAGGAAGTGTTCACGGTCGAGCCGCCCGCCGGCCTGCGCCTGGAGGACGGCATGCCCGCCGTCGCCGACCTCGACATCGGTCACTACATCCGCCCGCAGATCGGCGGCACCTGGCTGGTCGGCGGCACCGAGCCGGAGTGCGACGAGCTGCACTGGATCGACAACCCCGACCAGTACGACGAGTACCCGACGGTCGAGCAGTTCGAGGTGTCGATGATGCGCATCGCCCGCCGCGTGCCGGAGTTCGGTGTGCCGCACCGCCCCGTCGGCCTGGCCGCGTTGTACGACGTGTCCGACGACTGGGTGCCGATCTACGACAAGAGCGACCTTCCCGGCTTCTTCATGGCGTGTGGCACCAGCGGCAACCAGTTCAAGAACGCACCGCTCGCCGGCCAGTTCCTGAAGGCGATCATCGACGCCGAGGCCGCGGGTGTGAACCACGACGAGACCCCGGTGCAGTTCACCGGCAAGCGCACCGGCCGCCAGATCAACCTCGGCGCGTTCTCCCGCCGTCGCGAGAAGTCGGCGACCTCCGGCACCGTGATGGGCTGAGCGCCGGCCACCGTCCGCTTTCCTGTCACGCCTTCTGGACGGAGTGTCCAGAAGTGTGTAGCCTGCCCCGCAGATGACCGGGGGGACCATCGCCGAACTGCGAGAGCAGGCGCCTACGGGCTTGTCGGCGCGCCCCGACCCGCGCGTGTTGCGCACCCATGTCGCGTTGCACGAGGCGATGGTGTCGCTGTGTCTGGAGGTCGGCTACCGGGCGGTCACGATCGACCAGCTGGTCGAACGCGCCGGCGTCACCCGCGCCACCTTCTACACCCACTTCCGTGACAAGGAGCACCTGCTCGCGGCCATTGCCGACCAGGTCGTCTCGGACGTGCTGGATCGCTTTCAACAGCAGGCCCCCGCCGGCGCCGATCGGCTGCAGGTGCTGTTCGAGGATGCCGAGCGGCACCCGGACCGTCTGCGCGTGGTGCTGCGCGGTGAGGGCGACGGGGTGGCGCTGCGGCTGTTCACCGAGCGAATGGCCGAGGTCATCACCGAACGCGACGACGAGGCCGTTGCCGGCGGGGCGATGCCGTTGGCGGTCGACCGTCGCCTCGCCGTGCGCGCGATGGCCGGCCAGATCATCGAAGTCCTGCGTTGGTGGATCGACACCGACGCGCCCGGCAGCCACGACACCCCGCGGCTGCCGCGCGACACGGTCATCGCGCAACTGCGCACGACCGCCCTGCTCGGTCGGCTCGCGACCGACGACCCACGACGAACCGCCGCGCGCGGAGAGGAGCATCTCGCATGAAAGTCACGCTGGAGTACGACGCCTGTCAGGGCCACCAGAGCTGCGCGATCGCGGCCCCCGAGGTCTTCGGTGCCGACGACATCGGCAACGCCGTCATCCTGATCGACGGCGAGATCCCTGCCGAGTTGGTTGCCAAGACCCGCCGTGCCGTCGGCAACTGCCCCGAGCACGCGCTCGCAATCGTGGAGGACTGACCCGTGACCGCGCTCGACCCGATCACCGACTACGACATCTTCGATCCGGAGTTCATCCTCAACCCGTTCCCGGTGATGGATCAGATCCGCGAGTCGGAGTGCCCGATCGCCCACACCGAACGGTGGGGCGGTTCGTGGATGCCCACCCGCTACCAGGACATCGTGGCCATCGCCCAGGAGCACGAGACGTTCACGTCCCGCCAGATCCTGGTCACCGGGCCGCCGCCCGGCCAGGTCGTCGAAGGTCCGTACTCGAACGTCGCCGCGCCGCCGATCAGTAGCGATCCGCCGGAACACCACTGGCATCGCCGGCTGATCCTGCCGTACTTCGCGCCGCAGGCGATCGCCAAGTACGAAGCCATCACCCGCGACTGGTGCAACACGCTGATCGACGGCTTCATCGACAAGGGTGAGGCCGACTCCGCCAGGGACTATGCGCAGCAGATCCCCGTGCGCGTCATCGCCACCATGTTGGGCGTGCCCACCGACATGTCGGACACGTTCACCGGCTGGGTTCGTGGTGTGCTGGAGGCCGGCCTGATGGACCAGGAGGTCCGCCTGCAGGCCCGCCTGAACATCCTCGACTTCTTCCGCGACCAGATCGCAGACCGCAAGGCCAACCCGCGCGAGAACGACCTGATCACCGAGCTGCTCAACGCCGAGGTCGACGGGCAGAAGGTGCCCGAGGAGTATGTGCACGGCGTGTGCAACCTGATGCTGGTTGCAGGCGTGGACACGACCTGGTCGTCGATCGGTGCCTCGCTGTGGCACCTGGCGCAGCACCCGGAGCACCGTCAGGAGCTGCGCGACGACCCCGAGCTGTGGCCCGCCGCGGTGGAGGAACTGCTGCGCGCGTACGCACCCGTGACGATGGCGCGCATCGTCGACCACGACACGGAGTTCCAGGGTTGCCCGATGAAGACCAACGACCGCGTGCTGATGTCGTTCTCCGCCGCGAACCGCGACCCGCGGCAGTTCGAGAACCCGGACGTGGTCGACTTCCACCGCGAACACAACCGGCATGTGGCGTTCGGCGCCGGTATCCACCGCTGTGCCGGGTCCAACCTCGCCCGGCTGGAACTGCGCGTCGCGCTGCAGACGTGGTTGGCGCGCATCCCCGAGTTCGAACTGGCCGACCCGACGTCGGTCACGTGGGCCGGTGGTCAGGTGCGTGGCACGCGGCAGGCGCTCGTCAAGTTCTGACCGGCCGCTGTACGTCGGCTGTAGCTCGCCCTACACCTGGCCGAGGTACGACAACACGACCCGCTGCGCCGCTTCGGTGTAGCTGTCGAGGTCCGCTGCGACCGGGTGGAACTGCACGATGTTCTCCACGCCGACATAGCCCTTGTGGTCCCACGACCCGCTGACCTGGGTGACGATGACGACATTGTCGTAGCGGTCGAAGCGGGTCAGTGTCGTGTCGACCTGGCTGAAGGTCACGTTCGCCGCGGTCAGCTCACGTGACCGGTCGATGGTGACGAGCACGATGTCGTCGCCGTCGGGGCTGTACTCGGAGGTGGCGACTTCCGTGAAGTGCCAGATCTGGTTCTCTGTGATGTCCTCGAAGCCGGGCCCGAAACCGTTGTACTCGTTCGGCGCGACGGGGTTCGACTTCTGGATCCAGTCCCAGGTGACGCCGTCGCCGCAGGAGATGGTCTGCGCGGTGAGATCGAGGAAGGCCTGGGCGGTGATGTCGTCGGGGAATGCGTACAGCGAGGTCGACGCGCGGCGCTCGTCGGGACCGAGCACGATCGGCCCCTGCACGACAGCCGTGGCGCCGGTGGTGGCTGCGCGGGCCGCGCCGTTCGGGCCGCCACAGCTGCCGACGCCAAGGCCCTCGGCGCCCTCGGGGTTCACCAACGGGGTACCGCCCTGATCCGTCCAGCCATCACCGAGATCTGCGACTGCGGGCAGTGCCGCGACCAGATCGTCGCTGGCGAACTCCACGAACTCCATCGGCGTGCTGCTGTCCACGCCCTCGGTGGTCTCGGCCGCCGCCGCCGTCGTCTCCGGGGCGGCGCTGTCGGAGGGAGAGGTCGTGTCCGCTGGGGCCGACGACACCGGGGGAGCAGTGGTCGTCGACGCACTGTCGCTGCCGCCACATGCGGCGAGGGTGGCAGCGGCGATGACGACGGAGCAGAGGCGGGGCCAGCGATGCATCGCCGCAGCGTAGTCAGGCCGCGGATTGCGGTCGCGGCTCCTGCGCAGCGGTGCGTGGCCGGACGCGTACCATCGGGTGCAGGAGGTCGGCATGTACGTGGTGCGCGCGGCGGACGCCCCCAGGGTTCGGTGGCGCAACGACGGTGGATGGACGCGAGAGATCGTGCGGGTGCCCGCGACGGTGGTCGACTCGGCAGGTGCCGTTGGCGCGGCCGACTCGTTCGACTGGCGGGTCTCCATCGCCGACGTGGAGACCGATGGTCCGTTCTCTGCGTTCGACGGGTACGACCGTGTGCTGGTGCTGCTGGACGGCGCGGGCATGGACCTGCACTTCACCGTCACGGGTGAGACGACTCGGTTACGGCCGGCCGACCGCCGCGCCAAGTTTGCCGGCGAGGCTCCGATCCATGCGACGTTGGTCGACGGGCCGACCAGCGACTTCAACCTGATGTCGCGCCGTGAGGGCCTGATGGCCACCGCTCACTATGGGGACTTCACCGACAGTCTCTCCGTCGGACATGCGGGCGTCACCGCCGGCGTGTACCTCGTCGCCGGCTCGGCGCTGCTGCCGGACGGTACCGAACTGCTGGCCGGCGACACCGTGGTGGGCGACGACGGTGAGCGGCTGGAGCTCGCCGGCAAGGGCGCCGCGGTCGCGTTCATGGTGTGGCCGCACACGGCAGCGGACCAGGCGGCAGCCGTCGCCGCGACGCCATTCGGCCTGGTCGTGGGGGCGAAATCCTGACCCTGACCTAGCATTCAGGCAATGGCAACCATCGCATCGCTCCGCCACGACGACGCCTCGTTGGAGGTCACCTGGTCCGACGGCGTGGTCACCCGTTACCCATGGCTGTGGCTGCGCGACCACGCGCACGACGACGAGACGATGCACCCGGTGACCCAGCAGCGCCAGCTGTTCACGGCCCGCGTGCCGCGAGGTATCAAGGGGCTCAGCACCGACCTGGTCGATGGCCGCCTGGAGGTCACCTGGGACATCCTCGAACCGGTCTCGGTGCTGCCCGTCTCGTTCCTCGCTGCGTACCGCTACCCGCGCGTGCCGCGGGTGACCGTCGATGTGCCGGTCACGCTGTGGAACGGGGGCTCGCTGACCACACCGACGGTCCCGTACGAACTGGTCATGCACACCGATGCCGGTGTTGCCCAGTGGCTGACGCTCACGCTGCAGTACGGCTTCTGCTTGGTCACGGGCACGCCGGCCACGGCTGCGGCAACCGAGGCGTTGCTGCGCCGCGCCGCCTACATCCGCGAGACGATCTTCGGCGGCTTCTGGGAGTTCCAGGCCGACATGTCGAAGGCCGACACCGCGTACACGACGCTGGAGCTGCGCGGGCACACCGACGGCACCTACAGCAACGATGCCCCCGGTGCGCAGATGCTGCACTGCCTGGAGTTCGCCGGCACCGGTGGCGAGAGCACGATGGTCGACGCATTCGCCATTGCCCGCCGGATGGAGTCCGAACATGCGGACCTGTTCGAGGTGCTCTCATCGGTACCCGTGCCCGGCCAGTACATCGGCGACGGTTCGCACCTGATGGCGGCCCGCCCCGTGTTCCGCCACGATCACACCGGCCGGCTCGTGCAGGTCTCGTTCAACAACTCCGACCGTGCGCCGTTCCTGTTGGAGGAAGCCGACCAGATCGCGTTCTACGACGCACTGCGTGTGTTCGAGGAACTGGCCAACGACCCGGCCATGCAGTGGCGGCACGTGCTGCAGCCGGGCGGGGCGATGCTGTTCGACAACTGGCGGGTCCTGCACGGGCGGGCTGCATACACCGGCCTGCGCCGCATGTGCGGCGGCTACCTCAACCGTGAAGACATCGAGAGTCGGCTGCGTCAGCTGCTCTGAGCGCGCTCAGCCGGGCGAGTGCCCCTCGTCGGGGTCGATCGTCACGTCGGCCGGCGCCGACTCGCCCGTGATCAGGACGGCGTTCGGTTCGTCGACCGTCAGCACCCACTGCTGCGCCTCGGTCGCGGTGCGGCCGTGGTGCATGTGGCGCCCGACCAGGCGCTCGCGGCGCACGTCGTCGTCGGGCCGCACGAACCATGATTCGTCCAGCAGCGCGGCGATGGACGCCCACCGACCCTGCCGCAGCAACAGGTAGTTGCCCTCGGTGACGACCAGTTCCGTGGTGGTCGCGATGCGGATCGCGCCGGCGATGGGCTCCTCGATCTCGCGGTGGAAGCGAGGCACCAGCACGTCGTGCTCGCGGGCGCGGACTCGTTGCAGCGCGTCCAGATAACCGTCCACGTCGAACGTGTCCGGTGCTCCCTTGCGGTCGGCACGGCCGAGCCTGGCCAGCTCCTCGTTGGCCATGTGGTAGCCGTCCATCGGTAGCAGTTGCGCCCGTGGGCCGTAGTGCGCGACCACTGCCTCGGCCAGCGTGCTCTTCCCCGCACCGGGCGCGCCGGCGATGCCGAGCACGCGGCCACCGCGCGCCAGCAGTGAGTCGACGCGGGCGATCAGCCGCGGGGTGAGAGGTGCCATCGTTCGGAGAGTTCGCCGCGGTGGGGCGGGTCGGCGCCGACTCGCTGACACGTGATGGCGGACACTTCCTGCGCGGCCAGCGTGGCGGTCGCGGCCAGGGCTGCATCGGCCAGCTGCTCGCGACCGAGGCCGGCGTCCAGCCACCACGTGAGGAAGGCGCCGCCGAACGAATCGCCGGCGCCGATGGTGTCGGCCACCACGATCTTCTTCGTCGGCACCAGTTCCTCGCCGGCGGCGGTGATGGCGAGTGTGCCCTCGGCGCCCATGGTGAGCAGCACCAGCTTCACGCCACGCGCCACGAGCGAGCGCGAGTAGTCCAGCGGGTCCGTGCCGGGCGCCAGGTACTCCGTGTCGTCGTTGCTGACCTTGACCACGTCGGCCCGCTCGCACGCTTCGTCGACCCGGCGCACGTACGCGGCCCGGTCGGTGATGACGCCGGAGCGGCAGTTGGGGTCGATCATCACCAGCGTGCTGGGCGGCAGGCTGCGCAGATAGTCGATCAGCGTCGTGGCCATCGGCTCCAGCACCAGCCCGAGCGTGCCGGCATGCACGGCCTCCGGAGCACGGACGGCTGCGGGCACCTCGCTGAGCGACGGCGCCGAAGTGCCGGCCAGGTAGAAGCGGTAGGTCGCAGCCCCGTGCGCGTTCAGCTCGGCAGCCGCGAGCGTGGTCGGCAGGGCGGTGCGAACGGTCGCATCGGCGCTGACACCATCGGTAGCGAGCTGGGCGAACAGCTGGGTGCCGAAGCGGTCGTCGGAGATCGCCCCCAGGAAGCTGACCGGGTGCTGCAGCCGGCCGATGGTGCGGGCCACGTTGTACGGGCCGCCACCCAGCTTGGCGACGACGGCGCCCTCGGTATCGATCACGAGGTCGACCAGCGCCTCTCCTGCCACCACGATCATGCCCAGGAAGCTAGTGGAGCCGCCCGCTCACAGCGACATGCCGATCACGCGGCCTTCGTAGATCGCATGAACCGCCAGCCGTGCCGCCACCGCGTCACCGGCGATGTGCACGTCGGCAGCGATCGGGCCGAGCGCGTCGATGACCGATGTCTCGGAGACGTTCGTGGTGGACAGCACGAGCGAGTCGGCCTCGACGGTCACCTCGCTGCCGTCCAGCAGGCTGCGGACGATCGCACCGGCGCCCGTCCAGGCGGTGACCGCGGACTCCGTGTGCCATTTCACGCCCAGCTTGGCGAGGGTCGCGCGCAGGGCGTAGTCGCCCGACGTGCGCTGCACCCAGTGGCCGACCATCGGGTGCGGCGTCACGATCGTCACCTGGTGTCCGCGCTCGGCCAGCCACCACGCGGTCCCGCCGCCGCGCCAGTCGCCGGTGTCGTCGAGCAGCAGGACCCGTGTGCCCGGACGTGCCTGGTGCGAGAGCACGTCCTCGATCGACGCGACGCTTGGCAGTTCGACACCCGGCAGCGCGGCCGCCGACGGCAACTGGCGTTGGAAGCCGGTGCCGGCGGGCTGCGAGCCGGTTGCCATGACCACCGCGTCGGCGCCGGCTGCCTCGATGTCGTCGGGCAGCATCGGCTGGTTGACGCGGACACGCACGTCCAGCCGTTCCAGCTCTCGCTCGTACCATTCGATCAGCTCGGTGATCTGTGAACGACGTGGCTGCAGCCCGGCCAGGCGGAAGGCACCACCCAGCAGTGGCCCGGCTTCGGCCAGGGTCACCCGGTGACCGCGCTCGGCTGCCACCCGGGCAGTCTCCAACCCGGCGGGCCCGCCGCCGACCACGAGTACGTCGCGCGGCGTGGCGGCGGCTTCGAACGTGTCGCCGCCCCATTCCCACTCGCGCCCCGCCGACGGGTTCACCAGGCAGGAGATCCAGTAGTCGCGTGAGCGGCGGCCCCAGCACATCTGGTTGCAGGAGATGCATCCGCGCACCTGGTCCGCGCGGCCGGTCAGTGCCTTGTTGGCCAGGTGTGGGTCGGCGATCTGGCCGCGCACGATGCTGACCATGTCCGCCTGGCCGCTGGCGATCACGTAGTCGGCGTTCTCCGGCGTGCGTACATGGCTTTCTGCCTGCACCTTGGCGTGACACACCACCTGCTTCAGGCGCTCTGCGTACTGCACGCCCAGCTTGTCCGCGTGCTGGTAGGTGGGGATGATCTTGTCGAAGCTGAAGTAGCTGCCGGTGCCGCAGGTGACGTAGTCCATCAGCTGCCGCTCGTCGTGCCACGCGACGATCTCGCACAGCTCGTCGATCTGCAGTGCCGCGGGCACACCCTCGTCGATGCTGACGGCCAGGCCGATCACGAAGTCGTCGCCGACGCGTTCGCGGATGCGGCGCATGATCTCTGCGCCGAATCGCATGCGGTTCTCGAACGAGCCGCCCCATCGGTCGGTGCGCCGGTTGCTCCACGGCAGCCAGAACTGGTCGATGATCGCGTTGTACGCGGCGAACAGCTCCACCCCGTCGAAACCGCATCGCTGCGCACGTTCGGCGGCGTCGACGAACGACTGGATGATCTCCTCGATCTCGGCCTCGGTCATCTGGTGGCTGCCGTCGCTGTCGTGGAACGAGGGCAGGCCCGACGGTGACCACGACGGTTGGTAGCTGTTGTCGAAGTCGCCGTGCTGACCCACGTGGTACAGCTGGTGGAGGATGACCGCGCCCTCGGCGTGGACCGCGTCGGTGATCGCCCGGAAGCCGGGAAGGACGGCATCGTCGCCGTGCAGGAAGTTGCCGCGGGTCAACACGCCGGTGGCGTGCACCGGCACCGGCTCCACCACGATCATTCCCGCGCCACCACGAGCGCGTTCGAGGTAGTAGCCGAGATGCCGTGCGCCGGGCAGCCCGCCTTCGCTCATGTTGGCCGTGTGCGCGCCGAACACGATGCGGTTGCGCAGCGTCACGTGGCGCAGCTGCAAGGGTTGCGCAAGGTGCGGAAACGTGTCGGACATCGGGCCCCCAAGCTCGTGCGATTCCTTGTACGAACGTACCACTCATGCGCTCGGCGGCCGCTCACGCCTACGCTGGCCGGATGAGCCTGGACGATCTGATCGCACGCTTCGACCCCGCCGACCCGGCGTTCATCGCCGACCCGTATCCGGTGCTGAACGACATCCGCGAGGCGACGCCGGTCTTCTGGAACGAGCGCACGGGTCAGTGGACGCTCACGCGTTTCAGCGACGTGTTCGAGACCCTGCGCGATCGTCGACTGGGTCGCAGCTACAGCCACCTGTACTCGCACGCGCAGGTCGGCCGCCCGGAGCCGGACCCGCGGTGGGCCGCGTTCCACCAGCACGAGCAGTGGTCGCTGTTGTGCCTGGAGCCGCCGGACCACACCCGCATCCGGCGCCTGGTCGCCAAGGTGTTCACCCCCAAGGCTGTGACGGCGATGCGGCCGGCGGTGGAGGGCTTCGCCGACGAGCTGCTCGACGTCTGCCGCGAGCGCGGCAGCTTCGAGTTGTTGCGCGACTACGCGCAGCCGTACTCCGTGGCCGTCATCTGCTCGATGCTGGGTGTGCCACGGGCGGACACTCAGCTGCTGTTGGACTGGTCGCACGCGATCGTGAAGATGTACGAGCTCTCGACGACCGACGAGGTGCTCGCCGCGGCGAACACCGCCGCCGCCGAGTACATCGACTACACGAAGGCGCTGATCGCGGAGAAGCGTGTCCGGCCCGACGGTCTGCTGGTCAGCGAACTGGTTGCGGTGGAGGACGAGGGCGATCGTCTCGCCGAGGACGAGATCGTGTCGACCACGATGGTGCTCCTGGAGGCCGGTCACGAGGCGACGGTCAACACCCTCGGCAACGGCATGCGCGCCATGCTGCGTCACCCGGGGGAGTGGCAGCGCGTCGTTGGCGGGGAAGTACCGGCCCGCATGGCGGTGGAGGAAATGCTGCGGTGGGACGCGCCGCTGCACCTGTTCGAGCGGTGGATCCTGGAGGACGGCGTCGAGATCGCCGGGCAGCGGATGGACGTAGGGCAGGAGGTCGCAATGCTCTTCGGCGCCGCGCAGCGCGACCCGCGCCGGTTCACCGATCCGGACCGTTTCGACGTCGGCCGTGGCGACACCGCCCACATCGGGTTCGGTGGCGGCATCCACTTCTGCGTCGGTGCCCCGCTGGCCCGCCAGGAGATCGAGGTCTCCGTCGCCGGGCTGGCCGCTCGCTTCCCGGACCTGGAGCAGGTCGTCGAGCCGACGTACGAACCGAACTTCGTGATCCGCGGCCTCACCGGCCTGCAGCTGCGCGGCTGAGCGGGCCGCTTCCGGACCGGCTCGCTACGCTGCGGCGCATGATTCGGCACGTGGTGATGTTCCGTTGGAACGAGGGCGTCGAGGCGGCGCATGTGGCGGCGACCACGGCGGCATTCGCAGAGCTGCCCGGTCAGATCCCGCAGATCCGCTCGTACGCGTTCGGCGCGGACCTGGGTGTGGCGCAGACCAACTTCGACTACGCGGTGACCGGCGAGTTCGACTCGGTCGACACGTTCATCGAGTACCGCGACCACCCGGCGCACCAGGCGCTCGTGCAGCACTACATCGTGCCGCACGTCAGCCAGCGGGTCGCCGTGCAGTTCACCGTCAGCTGACGACGCGCTCCACGCGCCGCAGTACCTCGGCCACGTCGTCGGCGGTGGTCTGGAAGCTGGTCACGAACCGCAGCACGCCATTGCCCATCGCATAGAACAGCAGGCCGGCGTCGGCCAACGCGGCCACGGCCGGCTCGCCCACGCGGGCGAACAGCATGTTGGCCTCCGGTTCGGCGAGCAGGTCGACGCCGAGAGCACGCAGGCCGGCGCTGAGTTGCACCATCGCCTCGTTCGAGCGCTTCGCCAGACGCAGCCACAGGCCGTCGGTCAGATACGCGATCAGCTGGGCCGACTGGTAGCGCATCTTGCTGGCGACGTGCCCTGAACGCTTCAGCCGGTAGACCAGCTGCTCGGACACCGCCGGGTCGAAGCACACGATCGCATCGGTGCCCATCGCACCGTTCTTGATCGCGCCGAGGGAGAACGCGTCGACACCGGCGTCGGTGAGCAGTTCGTGTGGGGCGGCACCGAGCGCCACGAGCGCGTTCGCAAGACGGGCGCCATCGAGGTGCGTCGTCAGCGCGCGGCCGTGAGCGAGCGCCGCCAACGCCGCGACTTCCTGCACGGAGTAGACGGTGCCGAAGTCGGTCGGGCAGGTGATGCTCACCACGGACGGCTGCGAGTGGTGCGGGTCGCCCCAGTTCGTGCTGTCGAAGGCCCGCTGCACGCCGGCCGGGTGCAGCTTGTACTCGTCGCCGGGCAGGCCGCGCATCACCGCACCGCCACCGAACAGCGACGTCGCCCCGCCCTCGTTGACGAAGATGTGCGCCGTCTCGTGGCACAGCACGCTGCCCCACGGCGGGCACAGGGCGGACAGCGCCAGCGAGTTGGCGGCGGTGCCACTGCCGACCGGGAACACCTGCGCGTCGGGCTGATGGAACACGTCGCGAACGAGTTCCTGCAGCCGCGCGGTGATCGGGTCGCCGCCGTAGGCGAGCGCGCTGCCCTCGTCGGCGACGGCGAGCGCCGCCATGATCTCTGGGGCGATGCCTGCTGCGTTGTCGCTGCGGAGTTCGATCGGGCGGTCGCTGGCGGCTGTCATGGCGGGCAACTCTACGGGCGGCCCGTGCCGAGGGCCGACAGCACCGCGCGACGCGGGCATGATGTGCACACCATGAACACGCCAGCGCCCAGCGAACCCAGCGACGAACCCTGCGAGTGGCAGCGGTGGGCGATCGGCCAGATCGAGGCGGACTTCCAACGCTCGGCCGACACCCACCTGATCGCCTGCCCCGTGCCCCGGTTCCAGGCCGCGGGTATCGACCTGTACTTCAAGGACGAGTCCACTCACCCGACGGGCAGCCTGAAGCACCGCCTCGCGCGCTCGCTGTTCCTGTACGCGTTGTGCAACGGCTGGATCGATCAGGGCGGCACGGTCGTCGAGGCCTCCAGCGGCAGCACCGCGGTCAGCGAGGCCTACTTCGCCCGCCTGCTGGGCCTGCCGTTCGTTGCCGTGATGCCGCGCACCACCTCCGCCGAGAAGGTCGCCCAGATCGAGTTCTACGGGGCCACCTGCCACTTCGTGGAGCGTGCCGTCGACGTCTATGACGAGGCACGTCGGCTGGCCGCCGACGCAGGTGGCCACTACCTGGACCAGTTCACCTACGCGGAGCGGGCCACCGACTGGCGCGGCAACAACAACATCGCCGAGAGCATGGCGACGCAGATGCGTCACGAGCGGTTCCGTGTGCCGTCATGGATCGTCGTCGGGGCCGGCACCGGTGGTACGAGTGCAACGATCGGCCGCTACCTGCGCTACCACCGCCTTCCGACACGCCTGTGCGTTGCCGAGCCGGAGGGTTCTGTGTTCACCCGCTACTTCCACGACGGCGATGCGTCGGTCACGGCGAGCGGGTCACGTATCGAAGGCATTGGGCGGCCGCGAGTGGAGGCCAGCTTCATCCGCACCGTGATCGACCGCATGATCGATGTACCCGATGCGACCTCGGTGGCCGCCATGCGCTCGTTGAACAGCCTGCTCGGGCGGCGTGTCGGCCCATCGACCGGCACCAACTTCGCGGGCATGCTGCAACTGGCCGACGAGATGCTCAATCGCGGGCAGCAGGGTTCGATCCTGTCGCTGATCTGCGACGCGGGCGAGCGCTACCTCGCGTCGTACTACGACCCCGAATGGGTGGCCGAGCACATCGGCGACTGCAGCCGCGCCCAGACGGGCGTGCATGCGGTGCTCGCCGGTGTTGACAGCGACCCGGTGCCGTCGGGCAGACTGCGCCACTGATGCCCAGCCGCCGCCACCCGAAGTCGCCGTCCGCCCCCAGCCGGCCCGCCGCCGCGCAACCCGCACGCGCCGGTGGCGACGTGCAGAGCGACCTCGAGCGCTTTGCCGCCGCGCTGAAGGAGAGCGAGCGGCTGGACCGCGCCAAGCGCGACCGCGAGCAACAGGCGAAGGCCGCCGCCGAGCAGGCCGCCGCCGATGCCGCGGCCCACGAACGCTCACTCGTCACTGCCCGCCGCGACCTGGAGCGTGCGGTCGAGGCCGTGCGCCACGCGAAGCAGGTCGGCAAGGGTCGCGCCGAAGCCGACGCCGCCTGGAAGGTGGCCAAGGCCCGCGTGATCGAACTGGAGACCGGTGTCGCTCCGGCGTGGGCCCCCAAGCCACCGCCCGAACCCGAGGTCGAGGCGACCGAGGACGTCGACAGCGCTGACGGTGACGTCGATGCGTCCGAGGGCTGATCAGTCCTCCAGCTGCAACTCCATGTGACGGCACGCTCTGCAGCGCAGGGCGGGTAACCCTGCCCAGTCGTTGGTGGCGATGGCCTCGACAGTGAAGGTCAGCAGCATCGGTCGGCGTTTGCCGTCGGCCAGCCAGCGCAAGCCCTCGTCGCCGTAGACGCGCCCGACTTCCATCACCGCACCGCATGTGGGGCAGTAGGTGCTGCCGGTGCGCAGCCCGATCGCGCCGATCGGCGCCGGTGCCGCCTCGCTGCGCGACGCGCCGACGCCGGCAGCAACCCGCACGCTCAGCCGCTCGCGCTCCTCGCTGCCCATCGTGATCGACGCGGAGACGGCCCGGGCGAAACCTCGCAGTGCTTCGATGGTCTGCGGGTCGACGATCGTGCCGAACTGGTTCGACTTGGTGCGCGGTGCGACCAGGCCGTACTGGGCCACGACGAGGGCGCCCTGCCACAACAGCGTGCGGGCCAACACCTGACGGGCGAACGGGCCGCCGGTGGTGCCGGCGCTGAGGATGCCCACCGGTTTGCCAGAGAGCTCTCCGGAGCCGACGACCCAGTCGAGGGCGTTCTTCACGGCGCCGGCCAACGAGCCTGCGTACTCCGGCGCGGCGATGACCACCGCATCGGCCCCTGCGATGTGCTGCCGGAAGTCGCGCACGGCCTGGACCGGCGTGTCGACGGAGTCCGGGTCCAGTGGTGGAATGGCGGCCAGGTCGTGGTCGTGGACGACCGTGCACCCCAGTTCGTCGACGAGTGCTCGAGCGACGACATCGAGCGCGGATCGGTTGGCCGACGTCTCGCCGAGGCTGCCGCAGATCGCGAAGACGGTGGTCACCGCCTCACCAGTCGATTCGCGCGCGGTCACCGAACAGCCCACCTGTGGGGCCGTCGTCGGGCAGTGTCGCCAGCCACACCGGGGTGTCGGCACCCTCCTCCACGGATCGCTCGGCGCCGTCGCCGCCCATGCGCGTGCGTACCCAGCCCGGGCAACAGGCGTTGACCAGGATGCCGGTACCGGCCAACTCCTTCGCCACCATGAACGTGACCATGTTGAGCGCGGCCTTCGAGACGCCGTACGCGGGTGCAGTGCCCCAGGTCGCGGCGAACGTGCCGGATCTACTGGACACGTTGACGATTCGGCCCCAGCCTCCGGCGCGGAGGTGGGGGAGCGCTGCCCGGATGACTCGTAGCGGGCCGATCGTGTTGATCTCGAATGCGTCGCGCAGATCGTCGTCTGCCGTGGTGCACAGGGCGTCGCCGTCGTCGTAGTGGCCGCCGGCGTTGTTGACCACCACGTCGAGCCGGCCGGTGCGCTCGACGATCGCCGCGATGGCGGCCTCGACGGACGTGGCGTCGGTGACGTCGAGCTGCACGGCGAACGAGTCGCCCCCGATCTCCGCCGCGGCGACCTGCGCATCGGCGAAGACCCGTGCCGCCACTGCGACGACATGCCCCTGCTCGGCCAGGCGCTGGGCGACCATGCGCCCGATGCCTCGATTTGCTCCTGTGACGACTGCGACCCGCTGGACCTCGGCCA
>Ga0209023_10003083_pt1 | contig 20146 bp, 29 predicted proteins | sample LakOneMetagenome_FD_187468 | JGI IMG/M metagenome (GOLD analysis project Ga0209023, IMG submission 187468) | Freshwater and sediment microbial communities from Lake Erie, Canada (SPAdes) (version 2) | ecosystem: Environmental > Aquatic > Freshwater > Lentic | place: Lake Erie, Canada...
CCGTCCCAACGTGCCCCCCTGAAGGAAGTTGTCCCAACATAGGTGAACAAAACGCCGGTTCCAACGTCATCCTGTATTGATGTTGGAAGAATTGCCGTGTCGAACAGCGAGCGTGTCAGGCTGGAAATGAAGATCATGCGGTACCGCCGCCTGGCGCGCGAGATGGCCGCCGATCCCGAAGAGGCCAAGCGCATTGCAAGCCTGGTGGCAGAACTGGAACGCAAGCTTCGCGAGATCGATGAGTAAAGCTCAGGCTCTTCCTGACGGGCCAATTGCCGGATCCATCATTTGATGGGCAAGCAGCGACGGCTTTCTATAAGCAGGGTAGAAGGATCAATCGATTCTGCGGTGATAGAAGGCTTCCAAAGGTGCAGGATTATCAAGCGGCGCTCGAACGCCTGCGGAAAGACGCCGCTGAGGCGGCTTTGATCCGCGACCTTGCTACCGATCGGGATAAACAGGAAACGTTCGACCTGTTACAACGGCACCTAACCCAGCTTGCCGATGAAGTCGAACGGGCAATGTTGCGGGCAAAGACCGCGTAAGCTGTCTCGGTTGGCGTGCGGGGGCTTTGGCATCTGAGGCGCGCTGGCGACGGTCGGCGGCAAAGTCCTCCTCGCTGCAGAAGTGCAGCTACTTGCGCCATGCGGCCTCTCAGGCGGCCCGGGCCTGCTCGACGTCAGGGCTATGCTCACCCGGCCGGTGTCACGCGGATAGAAGCCCCCGTACATTCCCACCGCTCGCAGTTGTGAACACGCCGGCTCGCTCACCAATCCGGCAGACCTGGCCAGCGGCGGTCGGGGGAGGGGCGGTGGGTGAGGGGGCTGCAGCGATCCGGAGGGCACGAATACAAGAAAGCGGTCAACGTGCGCGTTCGACCGTCCGCCGCGGCCGGCGCGCATTCGCTTCCATGTCGTCGGCCACGCCGGAATCGATGATCCTTTTCGCCTCTTCGGCGGTGTCGACGACGATGATAGCATTGCCCACGACATCGCCGCCATAAACGCCGGCAACGGCGAATTTCCCGCTGGCGGCAGGGCAAACTTTCCAACCGATGCGCGTGCTGATCTGCATACTTGGATATATGGGGGCAGCCGCGGGATCGGCCAGTCCGACTCTCAACCCACGTTGGTGAACCGCTGTGGCGGACCCGGCGGCGAAGCGCGCTACAGCCCTTGGCGTAAATGTCGTGGCGCTCAATGGCGGAATCGGACCAGTTTTGCCGGAGCCTGGCCCATACGCTCAGAGCGCGGGTCCTATCCTTAAATCAGATTTCGCTTTTGCCGCTAAACAGTCTGCCGAGGCGGTCTTGAAGGCCGCGCGCTCGGAAATCGGTACTTAACCATTTGAAATATCTTTAATTTTGTCGAAAATGCCTCATTAGACGCGGATGCTCGGAAAGCGCTGAAGCGGGCTTGCGTTGCGGCCAGAAGGTTGGGCGCGGGAACTGTTAGACCTGCCGGGCCGACGTCACAGCGCTTTTCGCGAATTGGGTGAAAACGTCGAGGGCGCCCCGGAAGGTTTCCACCTCCTGCTGCATCGAAGTGCCGGTCATTTCCGAATTTTTGAGATTGACGATGCACTCCTCGATCATTTCGGCGAGGACCTCGTCGGTGAGTGCGACGCCTTCGCGGGCTTGCTTAATGATGGAGGCTGCGAAGTCTTGCAGACCCATCGCGGTCATGCCCATGATCATGGCGCTGGACCGAGCGTTCGCAATAATCTTGTCCTTTTCATCCATCGGCGCGGTCCTTCCCGGTTGGGTACACGCTCTAATCCAATTTGATCGATTTAAGGGAGGCCCGCCGGTTCCGGAATAGCTAGGCCAGTCTCGTATTCCAGTTCCCTGTTACATCCCGCGTAGTCCGATCTTCCGCGCGTCCGGTCATTTCCGGGAGCTTTTGCGTCTCGAATTTTAGGGAATGTTCTTGGCGAGAATCTATGCCGCTTCGTCCTGGCGCGATGAATATCAGCCGTCGATCGCGCCGCTGCTACGCAACGCCGGCCACGAAGTCTAAACTTCCGCAATCCCTTTAACGCCAAGCCCGGCTTCGCCTGGAGCAATATCGACCCGGAATGGCAGTCCTGGTCGGCCAGCCCATTTTGATGGCGAGCTGCAGGCCTGCCCAGTATTTGGCCGGTGTGGCGCCGTCCTTGAAGAACATTGGGTAGTTGACCAGCTCGATGTGAATCTTGCCGCGCTCGGCCGGCTTGCTGCTGTTGGCCATCTCCATAACGCGACGCGCGGCCTTTCGGATCGGCATAGGGGCTCGAGCCAGACGCTTTCCGTATTGACGTCGATTGGCAACTCGCTAGCCAAGCTGCGGGTAGCGATGAGGAGCTCCACATGGAGCCCACCGAAAGCCTCAAGATGCTAACGGTCCATCCGCCCGCATTCGCTGTCGATGTCGTCGGCTGCCGATACGGCCAAAAGACTTGCAGTATCGTGCATAGAAACCGCTTTGCCGCTTAGGAGTTTCGGCTCCTGTCTTTGCTCCACCGGACAGGGTGCTTGGCGAGCCCCTCGTACTCCTCGGATAGTGCGTAGAGCTTAGCTGCGAAATCCGGGTCGCCGGCGCCGTCTGCAAGCTCGCGACAACGGCGAGCTCGATCCCGTTGCTTCTCGCTCTCGCCTAAACCTGACTTTCGGGCCATGTACAGTTTCAACGCATTGATCACAAACCATCATAATGCGCAGTGACTAATTTCCAACAGGTCGCGGCGTTTCGGATGGCTCCCTAACCAACTGCGCCATCGGCGAGTACGCCTCTCGCACCCGCGAGGCGAACCGCGGAACTGGTGGCGCTCCCCAGCGAATCGACAGTTTAAGAGGCCGGCGCCTGGCCATGCGTTCAGCGAGCGCGGGGCTTAATCGCCGCAATCCAACGCGGCTGGCTTTCTACGGGCATTTGCTCGACTTGGGCCCGCCATGCCGCAGGCGCAGGCGCGGCTATCGCTTCATAACCATCTGAAATACCTCGCCTTCTGTCGACGAAGCCTCCCCGCCAAATCGCGAGCGCTGCTCGCAAAATGCTGATTCGCCTGAATTATTCGGCGTTTTGTCAATGATTGATTTGCAGGAACTCACCAAAAAATCTGCCTATACAGTAAAATTAAATGTTGCCTTCGATTTTCTTTCGACAGTAAAGAACATACCCGTGTGAAAATCGCACTCGGTTCAACTTTCCGGAGAAAACGTACATGGCATTCCCGCCCTCAACAGCTCTCGACTTCGTCGAAGAGGACTACATTGGGTTTTATAATCGCGCAGGTGACGCACCCGGCGCGAACTTCTGGATCACCCAGCTGCAGAGCAACTCACGCCTCGGCGTTGCGGTCGGTTTCGCAATTTCGAGCGAGTCGCTGGCGATCTATCCGTATCTGTCTGCCCCGAACGTAGTCGATCCGGCCTCTTACATCGCTCAGATCTACACCAACGTGCTTGGTCGTGCTCCGGACTCCGCCGGCCAGACTTTCTGGACGAACCGCCTTCAGTCCCTCAGCACCACCCTCTCCAATCCCAACGGCACACTGAACACGGCCAATCTGCAAGCCTTTTTCCCCGGAACCGACGTTACCCGGTACAACAATACCCTCGCGAATGACCCGCGGCTTGTCGCTGCTGCAGAAGTCCTGACCGAGATGCTGAACGCCGTGAACCAGCAGACCGGCACTGCGGACGCGAACCTGATGGCGAACCGGATCACGGTTGCCGAGGACTATACCGCCCGGACGGGTGCTAACGGTGTGACCTTTACGCAGGCCTCGTCGCATGCCGTGATTACGACTACGACAAGCGACGCTGCTACTGTTCCGGTGGCTGAAGCCTTGACCACGGCGTTCATTGCGGGTGGTCCAACAGGTAACACATTCTCGCTCACGACCGGGATTGATCAAGGGACGGCCTTCGTCGGTGGCGCTGGAAATGATATCTACCTCGCCACTCTCGGTGCGACCCCGACGCTGAACTCCTTCGACTCCATCGATGGCGTTGGTGGCGTAAATTCTCTGAACATTTCAGGCACCACTGCCGGTGGCGATCTATTGCCGGGCTCTATTACTCTCAGCAATATTCAGAAGGTCAACCTGTCGACAACCACCAATGCGGGCACAGGCGCGGCCACGCCGTTCGATGTGTCGAGCTTCTCCAGTGTCACTGACGTTTCCGTTACGTCCTCGGGACTTACTGGAGACTTCATCAAGGCATCCGCGACTGCTAACATCACGGATACGTCTAATGGTTCGGGTAACTTTGTTCAAACGATTGGCGGCAAAGCGGTCACCGTTACAAGCAGCGGTTATGTAACAATTGGCGGCACCACTGGTAATCCGACTGGCGCAGTGACTGTTACAAATACGACCGCTCCGCAGGGCGCCACAGTAGTTTCGATTGATGGTGGGACGGCCGTTACCGTTACCACTAAGGGTGCGGGCGTTGCCATTGGCGCGAATGTTGCCCCCACGGGTGCCGTCGCTGTAACTGCTAACGTAGGGACGACAGCAGGTAGCAATATTGCTGCGGACAACATTGCGATCACGGGCGGTTCGACAGTTACGGTGACTGAGAACGCGACTACGCCGTTGCTGGCCACGGCTGGTGCAAACGGTACCGTCACTCTTGGTAACGTGAGTGTGACCGGTGGTGCTGCCACCACTGCGGTGACTGTTACTCAGACAGCGCCTGCGACTGCGGTTAACACGGTTTTGGCTGTTGCTCCCTTGACTGAAACCAGCAGCGTTGTTTTCAACGCACTGACTGCTGGACAATCACTGACCATCGACGGTCTGACGTTTACGTCCACGGGTGCCACAACCGCTGCCCAGGTGGCGAATGCCTTTGCCAATATAGGCAAGGGTTCGACGCAGGGCCCGGCAGCCTCCACTCTTGGCACCTATACTGGCGTGTCAGGGGGCAACTGGACGTCCGGTGCAGCGAGCTCCACCACTGTTCTGTTCACTAGCACCGGGTCGGGCAACGTAGCTGATCTGGCTACCCTGTCCGCTTCCACAGGCACCCTACCGACGTTCAACGAAACGCAGGGAATTGCCAAGGTGACCGCGACCGGTACGGTTGGCGTTGTGGACGGTATTGTAACGATTGCCGACGCTAACTACGGTACGGCAACGGCAAACACGATCACTACCGCCACCCTTAGCGGTTACGGTACTGCCACTATCTCGTCGAACGCGCTTGCGACTCTGTCGCTGGCAAACTCGGCGGCGGGTGTTACCGTCAATAACAATACTGCAACCGCACTCGACCTCACCCTGAACAAGACAACAGGTGCGATATCTATCGACGGTGGTACGCCAGCCAAGTACGCCACCTTGGCGGTGCACGTGGCCGGGACCTCGGCTGATGCCATAACTGCTACGGGCGTTACGGCCCTGACGGTTGACGGATCGGCTGTACTTACCGCCACTGGCTCGACGTTCACCGCGCTCAAGACCGTGACGGTTTCCGGCTCTGCTGGCCTCGTCCTGACGAGTTCGGCGAATGTCACCGACATCAATGCAGCCGCAACCTCGGGTGCGATGACCGTCACCAACTTTGACGCCAGCAAGGCGACCTACGAAGGTGGTACCGGCGTTGACGCTCTGACGCTTTCGACCACGACTGTTAGCAAGGCGATCACTCTCGGCGATGGGAATGACTCGCTCACTCTGGCTGCGGGAACGACGTCTTTGACGGTCGATGTCAATGGCGGCAACGGCACCGACACGCTAGTCATGAATACGGCTGACGCTGTCACTGGTTCCTCCTCGGCGTTGTTTGCCGGTCATGTCAAGGGCTTCGAAGTTTTGGGCCTCAATACGGCTGGTGCGGCTGCCCAGTTGATCCACATCGATACCATGGGGATCAATTCGGTGACTGACAGTGCGGGTACTACAGGTGTTCTAACGCTGGACGGCTTCACCTCCGGTGGAACGTTGACCGAGACCGGCAACAACGCCGGTGCGATCAGCATCACCAGCAGTGCATTCACGGCTTCGACGACAGATGTGTTTAACATCGTTCTGTCCAAGGCTGGTGCACTGACCGGCGGTATTGTCGACCTGACGAACGTCGAATCGGCCACTATCGCTGCCAACGACACCACTGCGAGTGTTGTCGCCGACACGAACACTGACACACTCACGTTGACCGATCTCAGCGGCACGTTGGCGCTGAAGTCCATTACAGCGACCGGTAATGCTCACCTGACACTTACGGTGACTGGTGATACCGCGTTGACCTCGATCGACGCTTCGGCGATGACCGGTGGTTTGACTGTCACGACTGCTGGTACGGTTGCTGAAACCGTAAAGGGTGGTGCGGGGTCCAACTTCCTGACCGCTGCTGCTGGTACTGTTGCCGACACCCTGATTGGCGGTGCGGGCAATGATACCATCACTGCAAACGGAGGTCAGGACATCCTGACGGGTAATGGCGGCAATGACCTGTTCATTATTCAGAACGGTACGGCTAACGTGAATGCTTATTCGACGATCACGGATGCAAACACCGGTGACCGCATCGAGTTGGCAAACAAGGGTACTGAGGTATTCACTGCAGCTAAGGTGTCTCTTGCCAATACGGCTACGTTGCAGGATTATGCCAATGCTGTCGTTAATGCTGGTGGCGACTCTTCCACCAACGGTCATATCGGCTGGTTCCAATTCGGTACAGACACATACCTTGTTGAAAGCAACCACAACGCGGTCGCCACTCATGACTTCCAGAACGGTACGGATATCATCGTCAAGCTGACCGGCCTGATCGATCTCAGTCAGTCCTCGCTCAACGCCAATGGCGGTGTTGGCGGTGCTTCGATCCACATGGTAGTCTAAGGGACTTGATGGTGCGGGGCTTGATGCTTGGCACCACCTAACCTAGGCTTCAATACAACAAAACGACCCCATCCTTTCGAGGGTGGGGTCTCTTTTTTAGGGCGCTTTTGACTCGGTATTACGATTTGTGGATTGGCAGACTAACTGCTTGTCTGTTTGTTCCCGCGTCTCATCCATACCTTATCGAGGTCGAGTAAACTTTTGGGGAATTCCCGATGGCAAGGTTGGTCGCAATAGACAAAGCAATGCATGCGGCTCACAAGTGGCGAAGACCTGATGGCTTCGGCTTTACCATTCGCGAGGCGGTTGTTCCCATCGTTGCGTTGGAGCTCGGCAAGGTGGCGCCGGTCATGCCAACCGCGTTCATCGGACAGCATGGCCATTTCGAGCTGGCGGCAGTATTGTCGGCCGCTTCAGGTCAAAACCTGTTTGTCGCGCCGGATGGCCGATGGCTAGGTGGCTACGTTCCCTCGATGTTTCGGACCTATCCGTTTCGGTTGGCGAAGCCTGAAGGCGTAGAGCCGCCGATCCTATGCGTCGATGAAAGCTGCGTAATCAGTGCCGACGATGCATTGCCGGGCGAGCTATTTTTTGGGGCGGATGGCGAGATCAGTGCCTCTTTAAAGCAGATTATCGATTTCATTTCCGCTGTCGAGCGCAATCGAATTGCCACAAGCATCGCCGTGTCGTCGTTGGCGCAAGCAGGCGTCATCAAGCCGTGGCCAATCACGATCAAGAGCGAACAGGGCGAACGTACCGTCAACGGATTGAACTGTATCGACGAGGCGGCCCTTAACGCATTGCCAACCGAGGAGTTTATCAAGCTGCGTTCGACCGGTGCGTTGCCCATCGCCTATGCTCAGTTGTTGTCGATGAATCAGATCGGCGTGTTTCAACATCTTGCAAAGCTACAAACACAGCTGTCACCGAAACCTATAGCACCCTTGCCGGACACCCTCGACAAGCTGTTCGATGCCAGCAACAACGAGTATCTTCGTTTCGACTGAGCAACAGCTATATCATCGCCGGTTTAGCTCAGCGGTAGAGCAGCGGTTTTGTAAACCGAAGGTCGGGAGTTCAATCCTCTCAACCGGCACCACTCAAGTAAAGGAGATTTCTATGGCTTCCATCACGATAGACGGGCGCGAGTTCGACCTGGAAAAGCTGAGCGGCGAGGCGCGGAAGCAGGCTCACAACATCCATGTCATCGACGTGGAATTGGCACGACTTCATACGCAAGTTTTGATCCATCAGACCGCGCGGAACGCCTTCAGTATCGCTCTGCAGCAGGCCCTGCCCAAGGAGTAATGCGAAATTTCCTGCTGGACCGAATGCAGGTGAATCACGCGCCGATTAAAGCGGCGTATCGAAAAATTCTTCTTGCGCGGGTCGGCCGTAGTTTTTAGTTTTGTCACGGCGGATGATGGGCCGGTGGACGCATCAATCTTCGATGCCACCGCGGACGACAGCCTCGCCAGACCCGCGACCTGGTCGCTATCCCGAGGGCCGCGCCGTGCGGCTGTGGCCACGACCTCGTTCCGAATTGAGCTCCTTCACGTAAGAAGAGACACGAGCGCCAGGCGCTTCCACCCGCGCCGGCCAAAGCGAGCACTGAGCCTCTCACGTTCGCGCTTCATTTGAGCCTGCATTTCTTCCTGCGATGGCGGTTTGTATGATCCTTATATCCAATCGCCAATAAGGTCTGATTGCGCTTGAGCCATTTCCAGTATCGACCCAACGGGTCAGCCAGTCCGTGGCGATTAACCTTAAAAACTAACAACGATATTTGAGACCAAATACCTCTTGCTCATCGACATCTTCGTCCACAAGCTTGCTCCGAATTTTAGAACAAGCCCGATTTTTATAATGCAAAGAACGATCTGGTTTTGCTTGGTCTGCTTGATCGGAGTAATCGTACTCTTCTCCGCCAGGTCGTTCGCGCCTTCCACCCACCAGAAACAAGGGAAGGTCATCGAAAGTTACAGCGATGACCACGAATTATCGCTGGCGTTCAAGACGGACAAGTTGCCAGAAAATAATGACGAGCTGCAACCTCGAAAGGTTCAAACGTTAAAAGTTGCTTCGGAGGCAGTAGTACAGGAAGTGGACGCCAAGAAAGAGAAACAATGGCGCCCTACTTATGCTCGCATGAGAGGCGTGCGCCATATCAAAGAACGGCATCATCGGCGATTGAAACGTCTCTCTCCGGTGGGTACCGTCTTGTTGGGTTAGTCCAATTGTTGCGTAACAGTCCTTATGGACAGCCATAAGCGCAGTACTCAGCTTGAACGGCTTGAGGTGGTCGAGACTGGTCGCCGGCGGCGCTGGTCGGATGACGAGAAGTTGCGGATCGTGACCGAGAGCTTGCAAGCGCCGCGCGCGATATCGTCGACAGCAAGACGCCATGGCATATCACGTTCGTTGCTGATGACGTGGCGACGCTCGTTCAATCCCGAGCAGATTTCCCCGCAAAGCGAGGCATCCGGCTTTGTACGGGTCGTCCCAGCCGCTGCGGTCGAGCCAGCGGTTACTGCTCCACACACGAGCGGACAGATGGTGATCGTCGTTGGCAGGGATCGTCGGATAATTGTCGACGCCGGCGTCGATGCAGCCGCCCTGGCGCGGGTGCTGCAGGTTCTGGAGCGTCGATGATCCCGATCTCTTCGAGTGTACGGATCTGGATTGCGAGCGGCCACACTGACATGCGTAAAGGCATGCAGGGCTTGTCGTTATTGGTGCAGGAGGGACTTGGTCGCGATCCGTTTGCGGGCGACGTCTTTGTGTTCCGCGGTCGCGCCGGTTCGTTGATCAAAGCCCTGTGGCATGACGGGATCGGACTGTCGCTCTACGCCAAGCGGCTGGACCGTGGCCGGTTTGTCTGGCCGGCGACGGTGGATGGCGTGGTGGCGCTGAGCGCGGCGCAGATGAGTTATTTGCTGGAGGCGATCGACTGGAGAAATCCACAACACACGTGGCGGCCACAGAGCGCCGGATAGGCATAAAAAAGTTCTGAGGTAGATAAAAAAGTCGCCGCAAATCGCTGATTTTGTGATTCCATCAGCGTCATGAAAGCTGGTGTGGAAGGCCTGCCAGACGATGTCGAAGCGCTGAAAGCGGCCTTGATTGTCGCTCGCGCGGAGGCCGCCGCGGCGCGTGCTCAACAATCCGATGACCAGGCGTTGATCGCGCATTTGAAGCTGCAGATCGAGAAGCTGAACCGCGACCGTTACGGTCAGCGCTCAGAGCGTACCGCGCGGCTGTTAGATCAGCTTGAGTTGACGCTGGAGGAACTGGAGACCGCGGCGACTGAGGACGAACTTGCGGCCGAAATGGCCGCGGCCAAAACCACGAAGGTGGCGTCGTTCACGCGCAAGCGGCCGTCACGCCAGCCGTTCCCGGAGCATTTGCCTCGCGAGCGAGTGATCGTGCCACCGCCTGTGGCGTGCGCCTGCTGTGGCGGCTCGCGGCTGTCCAGGCTTGGCGAGGACATCACCGAGACGCTGGAGGTGGTCCCGAAATCCTGGAAGGTGATCCAGCACGTCCGTGAGAAGTTCACTTGCCGTGATTGCGAGAAGATCAGCCAGGCCCCGGCGCCGTTCCATGTGCTTGCCCGCGGCTGGGCGGGGCCAAGCCTGCTGGCGATGGTGCTGTTCGAGAAGTTTGGTCAACATCAGCCGCTAAACCGCCAGGCCGAGCGCTATGCCAGGGAGGGCGTGCCGATCAGTCTGTCGACCTTGGCCGACCAGGTCGGCGGCTGCACGGGGGCGCTGGCACCTTTGTTCAAGCGCCTCGAGGCCTACGTGCTGAGCGCCGAGCGATTGCACGGGGACGACACCACGGTCCCGGTCTTGGCCAGAGGCAAGACCGACACCGGCCGGATCTGGGTCTACGTACGCGACGACAAACCTTTTGGCGGGCAAGCCCCTCCGGGGGCTGTGTTCTATTACTCGCGCGATCGCGCCGGCGAGCATCCCCAGGCGCATCTGGCCGCTTACAGCGGCATCTTCCAGGCCGATGCCTACGGCGGCTATGGCAAGCTTTATGACCCGGGCCGCAATGCGGGTCCGATCCTGGAAGCCGCGTGCTGGGTCCATGCCCGCCGGCCGTTCTTCCTAATGGCTGATCTGGCTGAGAACGCGCGTCGCAAGGTGCAGGGCAAAAAGCCGGCCGTGATATCGCCGCTGGCGCTGGAAGCGGTCCGCCGCATCGATGCCCTCTTCGAGATCGAGCGGGCCATCAACGGTCAAAGTCCCGAAAAGCGCAAAGCAGTCCGCCAGGAGCTCAGCGCGCCGCTGGTGGCCGATCTGGAGGCCTGGATGCGTGAGCAACGGGCCAAGCTGTCGCGCGGCAATGACGTCGCCAAGGCCATGGACTACATGCTCAAGCGCTGGAGAGCATTTAACCGCTTCCTCGACGACGGCCGCATCTGCCTGTCAAACAATGCTGCCGAGCGTGGCGTGCGCGGCATCGCTCTGGGCCGAAAATCCTGGTTGTTCTGCGGCTCCGACCGAGGCGGCGAGCGCGCCGCCGTGATGTACAGCCTGATAGTGACTGCCAAGATGAACGATGTCGATCCGCAAGCCTGGCTCGCTGACGTTCTGGCGCGCATCGCCGAGCATCCAGTCCAACGGCTCGACGAACTCCTTCCATGGAATTGGCGCGTCCGAAGCAGGCAAGTCGAGCAGGCAGCCTGAGTGACCGCTGTGCGGTCTTCACCGGATGCTTACATTGAAACCAAGACAGTAGGTGAGAAGTCCAGTCGCGTCGACCTGCGGCCGGGGATACGCTAAGCGCGTATGAGTGGCAAATAGGCGTAAACTTTTACAAAACGGCAGTCGATGTGAACCAGTTCGAGTTAATTTTTACAATAGAGATAGACGGCAGGCCGACGATTGCCTTTGAGGCGAAGAACTTGCGCGAAGCAATGGAGCTTTGTCATGCTCATTGGATGCGGAATGATGTGATGGCTCTAAGCTCCGGCGGCGTTCCGCTTTGTACACCCATTTCCAAGCTGAAAGCTCGTATCGCCCAGGCGCCAGAGCGAGAACGCTATCGAACTATAGAGCACCTGGTCCAAGCTTCAGAAGACCTGATGCTTGCCTATTTGGTTCCCTTGGATGGCCTTGGTTGAAGGCGGACGACGTCTCTACCATATCGCTCAATCCGCTGGAGGACGCCCCGCCGTTGCGCCACAATCTCCGGGTTGTTGCCAACGCCAACGTATCTCGCGATTCTCGGGCAGTTTAGCTTTCGTTGGAGCGTCCTGTGAGCGAAGTCGCATTGGCCGATGAGGTTCTTGAGCTGTTACGTTCAAGTAAATTAGACCGAAAAGACGAAGCAGTCTCGAAAGCAGCTACCCTTTCGCGCGTGGATGCGCCTGCGTCCATCGCCGGAATGACGCCGCGGTTCGAAGCGTTTTTTGCGATTGCGACGTTGGAAAAAGCCCTGAAAAACAGAGAGGATGTGAATTCAATTCGAATGCGTCACGAATTTGCATTGTTGCTGGCCGGCAAGTGGTTGCAGGCCACAAAAAATTCAGCGCCGTCCTAATTGCCCTCGCGCATTCCGCAAAGTGCAAGCAGGGGAGAAAATGTGCGCTTAAACGTTACGCCGTCGCCACGTTCATCTTGATCGCTTACGCCGCACTAGGGCCCGCGACATGGCGACTGCGAACCATGCTCGGCTGGAAAACCGAACACTAACCTGCAATCAAAGTGAGGTGCGACACAGTAAAATGGTAGTGGGTTGCCGGTTCGCCGTGGGCCGTGGCGACGCAGCCTAATAGAAGCCGCCGCTGAGTTCGAGGGACAGCGGTTTTTGGCTCCTGGAAGGTTGTCCTGCCGGGGATCGTCAATGACCGCGAACCCGTTTGGTTAATTTTGAGGGGAGACGAGAGCCCTAGACCAACACGCAAAGCTCTGTCATGTTTGCTTGATCTAAATCAAGTACGGACCATATTGTCTTGGTCTTAGGGTTGAACCCTTGGCACGATCCCGAGGACACAATCCTAGTGTTATCGCTGTTGTAGGGGTTGCGTTATGGATTACACCGCTCGTTGTAAGGCGATGGCTGCTTTTTGCTCCCAGCGCGCCCGGATGGAAGATGAAAGTGAAGCGGAATCGTTCTGGCTCGGTGAAGCGGAGGCTTGGACCGCAAGGCTAAACCGCCGGGTGGCATTAGCGGTCGAAAAGCAAGCGACCAAAACAGTCAGACGGCGCGTCCAAAGACGGACCTCGCCGGCAGAAGTCGAAGCGTAGTCGATAGGCTAACTATTCGGCGGCCTTCGAGGGCCGCTCGCCAGCGCGATTCGAAGCGACCCCAGCACGGAGGGTGAACTGGGGCCGCGCCATTCGGCGGGTGCTCCGGCTAGGAGGATACCCACTCTCGCCCTAGCGGGTTTCTGATTTAGCGAGGAAAACAGCGCGGCATCGTTACTTTGGCCGATCCCGAATTCGTCGCTTCGATGCGGCTGTGTTCACATTTGCACCCGAAACGATCGGTGCGGAACTCGTTGCAAACCGCTGCAGACCCCGCACGCGACCAGTGCGGGAGTCTGCACACGAAAAATCTAGAGAAAATAGCGCGCGCGAAAGGTTTGAAGGTCGAGGCCGCTGCACCTTTGGCCGGGCGGTATCGGCGATGATAGCAGCGACAGGGCAGCTAAAGCCTGCCTACAACAACCGGACAGGACTTTTCTTGGCGTCGTCGCCGCTGTTGTCTCGTAAATTGAGCTTACAAGCAGGGGAGAAAATGTGCGCAAGCTTTGCGCCGTCGCAACGCTCATCTTGATCGCCTACGCCGCACTAGGGCCCGCGACATGGCAACTGCGACCCATGCTCGGCTGGAAAACAGAACACTTTCTAGGTTTCACGTTCGTGACTTTGATTGTTTGCTGGGCATGGCCTAGACCCCTCATGGTGGGCATGCTTCTGGCAACGATCGCAGGTCTCTTGGAAGTTTTACAAATGCTCACCCCTGATCGAATAGCAGACTTACCGACGGCCCTTTGCAGCATGAGCGGAGTGTTGGTTGGCTCGGTCGGTTTCGCGAGCCTTTGCTATCTGAGGCGTCGATGACACCGGAGTTCCGTATTGACGTACAGTGGTTTTGATATATGGATTCCTGGTCGCGTTTTCATGTGCAAGATGAACTAAACCGGCATCTCGCATCCTTATTTGAACCGCGCGACCAATGAGTGCCGCGCGGAGGGGCAACCCTGCGAGCGGCGCTCGGCGTTGTGGCGCCTCGATGTCCCGCCGGCCGGATTGCAGATCAGCCGGAACCAGTAACTCCGTCCACAGTTATACCTGCGACAAGCGGAGGATGTGGCGATGGCTCGTTGGCTGAAGGCTGGTATGGGTGATGACAAATCTGATTTTGTCGGCGGCGGCCTTGTTGTTGTCGCTACAGTCGCGACCTGCACCACACTTTGGATGATTGGTATGTAGCTGCGTCGTCCCTCACACCGGCAGCAGCTCAAGACGGCCCCAGTCTTCCACTACGGACTGGGGCTGTTTTGTATTTGCTGGCTGGAATTCCTCATCAGCACAGGTCGTCTATCCGGAAAGGCAAACCCCGCTCGGTTGGGATTCGTTAAGCCGCCGCGGCGCCGCCCCGTTGGGTTTGGAGGACTTTAACCACCAGTCGATAGCCCTCGATCAATCGCGGACTACCTTAAGGGGTCTCTGCGATGGGAGCGATGCACGGAAACCCGCCGGGGGCATTACCGGCGGGTTTTTGTTTAGCAGGCCTATTTGCACAAATTCTTCTTCTGGTTCTCCGCCACGGTGATCTGGCAATTCGAATTGCAGCGCTGTGCATTCCCTGCCATCGCACGTGCGCAATATTTGGCGATGCAGGCTGCAACGTCGCAGGCCTTAGGTGCCGCACGAGCTTCCGACGCGATAACAGTTCCAGCTACGGCCAGTGAGAGAACTGCAAGAATAAAACGTGACATGGTTCTGCTCCTAAGAAAGTTTGACGAATATAAAGACGGACTGAGCATAGGGGGTCCGGCAGCTCCAGTCGAGTTGGCGCATTGTCAAAATGAAAGCGCTCATCGCCCGGCAGAAGATTTCCTTATCGGGCACGGTTGATCCATTTTTTGGGGCAGGGAAAGCCGCATGGCGGCCGGAAACCGATTTGTGCTATGCTGCCCCGAGAGCCGGAAAATGGCGGGTCCTTGGATTGCAGGACTTTGCGATCCGACTCGGAACCAAAAGCTGCTTTTTCATCACTGCTTTCGGGAGTATTGCAATGCAACAAATCACTACCATTCCGAAAATTCGTGAACTAACGGCGGAGGAAATCGAGACCGTATCTGGCGGTCTTTTAGGCAGTAGCGGAGGATCGCTGTCTGTGTTGATCTGCCGGATCGAGCAGACCATCAGTTGCATTTTTAGCCAGATCTTCTCCTGTGGTAAATCGTCTACCCTTGGTTAGGTTATCGAACGGCTCCAGCATCTTTCACAGAGGTAGCTGGGGCCGTTTTCTTAGACGCTTCGCTATCGCAATCAACCGTTCCGCAGAGATGCGAGGTTTAATCGGAATTTGCCCTTTCAATTTTTGCAGAGGACCGACTACAGAGAGCTCGGCGCTCTTCATGAGCTTCGCGATTTGCCGGGATCAAAGCCCGCTGCGCCGACTACGTCAGCGGCGCTTCGTCCGGCTCAATGTAGTCGCGGTGAAGCGTGACGATCCGCTTCTTGCCGTCGAACCGAACCCTGATCGAACGCCCCTTGAGCACGTTGATGATCTCACCGACCTTAACAGGATGCCTCGGACAGCGTTGAGCGCCCAGCTTGCTCAAGCGAAACCTACGACCTGCGATGAACGTCTTGCCGTCTGTAGTCATGTCTGCAGCAGCAGCAGATCTTGCAGACTGTCGGCGATCGTAAGTAACAAGTTCATCGCTCAACGCGTTGGATTATTTCAGTGTCAAAACGACTTGGCCCGCTACGGCGTCTGTTACACCAAAGCCGTTGCCGAGGTCTTCAAGCGTGCCCGAAACGAGTTTAGCGTCTCTATCATGTTCGGACGAGCATTCGTGGGCGTTTCCATGTCGGGCCACTCAGCGATGACGCAATAGGTACGCTCGCCGGTCTTTATCATATGAGAATGCTTTGGGCCAGGCCAGCTAACGTCCTTGTGTGCGTCTATAAATCCCTGCTCACGTCCAGACTTTACCCGAAAGCGAACCGCGCAGAATGCAGTCATGATGCCTTCCGTCGGTGTGTGGTAACTATTGCATTGCAGGGCCATCATCCCTGTTTTCGGTCAGTTCGCAAGCTGGCGCGGTTCGCTTCACTGCGGCCATAATGCTCACCGCGGACCGCTCAGCTGCACAAATGTGAAGTAGGATGATTTCATGCTTTGCTTTCGTCAATCGCAGACAAGCCTTGCCAATAAGCCACAACCGATAGCGTCACAGCTCGGCATGTTTAAGGCTCATTGAAAACAAAAACCCCCGCCGGACCGGGAGGTACAGCAGGGGCTTTCTGTTGGGAAAGATGGAGCGAGGCAAGCTTGCGCTCGGTGTCGCTTCAAGGACCCACGCCCGGATTAAACTGGCGCGCTTGGAATATGGCAAGCCCGATTAATGGGCATGATTGAAAGTCCAATCGCATTGCGTTCCAAATGCCCGTTACCATGCCCGGCGGCGTGGGCTTTTTCAGCCGCCGTCCGGCTTCTGAAAACCAAACAACCGCCCCTTAGGCCTTACTTGCCCGTCTCGACCTTGCTCATGGCGATCTCAACTTGATCGGCGAGGCGACTCAAGTGAGCGGCCAACTTGTCGAACAAGTCTCGCTTTGTGCGATCAGTCGCAAGATCGCTGATCAATCGGCATTCCGCTGAGTCTGTGCGCAGCTTTTCAAGGTGCTTCTTATAATCTTGCATCCCACTACTCGTCCGTCAAAAGTCGTTCTAAAGCTACATTCCCTCCGCCGCCGACGTCAAAGAAGGCCTCAGCGGCAAGGTGTGGGACCGCTGCGTAAGACCAATCCCTAACCCTTCGTCCTGTTCCGCCAATCCGCCCGTCAGGCGCTCATGCTGCCCGAGATGCGTGCGCCATTATAAACTCAGCTCCAAACTCACAGCCAATCCGCCAAGCCAGACGGCAATAGCGTTGAGTACCATTGCCGAAAATCACCGTGAACTCGGACGGGAGGTCAATATCTTCAGCAAGCAGCCTCACGCCACCGTCGGATATGTCTAGGATGGTGCATTCTCGCGGCAGAGAGCCGAGACCGAATAGGAGCTTCGATGCCTCTCGACATAAACGACGTTCGCTTTTGCGCCGGCTCAAAAACATTGCAATCCCCCGGGTTGAAGTGGCAACCCATCTCTTTTACTTCAAAGCCTCCTCTTATTTGCTGTGTGCAAATCCCTGATATTTATCTACCGAGTTTACTTTTCATTCAGGGGTGTGAGGGGGCGGCCCGGGCACGAAAAGGCTCTCGCTCCAAGGAGGCGGCATGGACGTTCCTATTTCCGGGCCTGTCATCGACGTCCCTGCATACAGCCTATAATTGTGTCTCGGTAAGCCATCGCATGCGTGCCATGGCCAGGTCTAACGCCTGTCCTTTCGACGATCTGTTGGCATCTGGCGCGTTTTGCAATCAATCCTGGGTGGCGTGCGCTGGCGCAAGCGAAGCGCCTCGGTCCCGGTGGGTAAATCTTGCATTCTTGGGCTTCGGCTGATGCCGAGCAGAGTAAGGCATAGGCGAGTGCCGCGGCTATCAACTTCCACATCGTTACAGTCCCATGACAAGACACACAGCACTAACTGGACATCCGTTCGCGCGAAAGGCGCTCCCGGGTCACGTCACTTTGCCGTAGCACTCCCGTGAGGTGTTAATAGCTAATATCCGGGGAACGCCCACCATAGGCTCAAGTACGAGCCTTCGAAACACGCATCTGGACCCCTGCGGTACGAAGTGAGATTGGATGACAAGCGCTGGCGTTTGGGACACAAAGATGAATGCGCCTGAGGCCATGCCCGGAGGTTTAGCACGCGAAGATTTCCTCCGAAAGGGAAGCCGCCAAGCTAGTACACAGACTAAATGGTCGGGATCGCCGCAGCGAATCTGAAGATGATCAAGCGTAAAGAGGCGATCTTGCTTGCCGGGCTGCGTAGATGGAAACCGACCCAGCTGAAAAGCAAACGTGAAGCGAAACGTAGAATGCTACGTCGAGGCTAACAGCGCGCCTAGACCGTCGGCGATCGGAGTCTCCTCCGTTTTGATATCAGGTCCTAAAGCCTGCAGCCGGCGATTTTCAATGTGCTGGCCTTCGCTTGTTTTTTTGCAGCCCCTGGGTATTATCGTGCCGTCTTTTATTGTCGAATTGCAATGATTGCGGGGGCAAACCATGGCAACTAGCAGACCTGTTCTCACTGGGCTCACTTTATCGACGTACAATATCGATCTGTCTGGCGGTCCGGTCTCAGTTACATTCACCGCCACCGGTACTGACAACGGCGCCCAGATCGACGACGCCATTATCGATTTTAGTGCTAACGGCGGCTTCAATTTTCTGGGCGGCACCCAAAGCCTGTATCGATTTCCGTGGGTCAATGGACAGGATTCCGTTACAGTCATTGTTCCAACGACTACTCACAGTGGCGTATACACCATTGCGGATGTTGTCCTCTTCGATACTAACGGAGTTCAAGTCACCTATACGGCTGCCCAACTGCAAGCCCTTGGCATTCAAACGGTAATCACGGTCACCAACGGCGGCGGCAATACCAATCCAGGCGGGACGACACCTGGGGGCGGCGGAACGACGTCGTCGCCTATGACGATAAACGTCCACGACGTCTCATTGCCAGCAAATACATTTGTTACAGGTCCATCACTGATTACTTCGGTAAACAACTCAAGCAATCATGTGATCGGTGGCTACGCGTTTTGGGACGCAGGCGGCGGCCTGGGCCATCTTGCACTCAACGGAGTGAGCCAAGCCGATGGGCAGTGGGTCGTTGTCGATTCCGCGAGTTTGAGCAACATTTCGTATTTCGGCGGCAACAGCGCAAGCAGTGAAACAATTTATGTCGAGGTGTATGATGCCACGACTCAAACCTGGTCGGCCTATAGTTCTTTAACGGCTACCACGACTGCCTCTACGTCTTCATCGCTCGTTTTCACAGGCAACAGCGGGGACGACACATTTCACACCGGGGGCGGCAATAGAACGTTCATCGGCGGTGGTGGCCACGACACGCTCGTGTTTCAGGGGTCGTCTTCTCAATATACCTACACCGAGGCCTCCAACGGGAGCCTCACCTTCACTGACTCCATCGCGGCGCGTGACTTCATCGATATAACCATCAACATCGAATTTCTGCAGTTCACCAACGGAATTGTATTCATTGAAAACAGCGACAATGCCAACATCGCAAGGCTCTATTCCGCCGCTTTCGACCGGGCACCCGACATAGCTGGCTTAAGCTTTTGGGAGAACATCTACGCCACCAACATCTCTTCGAGTACGAAAAGCGCAGGCTACTACGTCTCGCTAGCTCAAACCAATCTCGGATCCGGGACTTCGATCGCTGGCGGGTTTATGCAGTCCAGCGAATTTATCAATCGCTATGGTTCACTTACAGACAGCAACTTTGTGATCCAGCTTTACCAAAACGTCCTGGGCCGAGCTCCAGACCAAGCCGGCCTGAATTTCTGGGTCAATCAACTAGAGGGGGGCGGCCAAACGCGCGAGATCGTCCTGGTTGGATTCGCCGAAAGTCCAGAGAACGTCGCCAAGACATCTGCGGAATGGCTGATTGCGCTTTAGCGGGGAGCGGTCCGCCAAGTATCGCCAGGGCCAGCATGGGGATGCTGGCCGAGCGCTTGGAAAAATCTGTTCTGCCTCTCCGAAGCTGGAGCAAAATGGCGCTTGGATGACGAATATCGACAGGATACAGGCCTCAGGCACATCAGCGGGCCTTGCTGAACTCGAAGACGACGCTGGCTCGAAAATTGTCGGAGAGGAAATCACGATCGCGCTGGGGCTTTGGACCGTATCCGTTATCCCGCTGGCCATCGTGTTTTTCCTGGTCGCCGGCTGATTGCTATCGCGCGTTTGGATTTGCTTTTTCCTTTCCGTTTTTTGGAAGGCGCTTGATAGGCATCTGCTTCTCTAGCGGATCGTGCCAGTGCCGACTGACAATGGTCACCGGACCCTTTGCATTCTTTTGCTCCGTGGCTAACGGCTTGTCAGGAGCAAACAGATCAAACGCTTCAAACCTGTTGCTGTTAATCCGAGCCTCAATTGGACTGGGGACAGGACGAGACGGCACCGCTATTGGAGCTGC